>JGI12421J11937_10000207_pt1 | contig 21835 bp, 21 predicted proteins | sample LakErihyJuly2011_2_FD_11937 | JGI IMG/M metagenome (IMG submission 11937)
AAAACCCACCCGGAAGAATGATCATATCAGCACCTTTAAGCTCATGATTTTTATGCCATAAGTTTTCTACGGGCTGGCCCATAATTCTACTAAGAACATCTATGATATCTTGATCACAATTAGATCCGGGGAAAGTAACAACGCCAAATTTCATACTACAAATCTATTTAATTTAAGGGGATTTAGAAGTAGAAGGCTGTTAAAAAGCGTTAAATTTTATACCCACTGAAAATATAGCACACTAGCCAATAACAAAATGAAGATCGACTCGTAAACCCATGCTCTACTTGCATGCATAAAATAATAGGCCAACAATACAGAAAGTGGCACGCTTGCCAATACATAATGATTACTTTGAATGCCATAGGCAAATACCGACGACAAAATAACTACGCCAAATAAAGCAGATAGTAACTGAAAAGATTTACGAATGTGAACAATACTTCTAAAAAAATTTGCACGTAGCTGAATTAAACCCAAAATACCAATAAGAGCTACCACCGTTAAAACCAATGAAGGAAGTTGACTTATTGGATTTACGGTTCTTGGTAGTTGCCAATAGCTTAGCCAATTTGACAATTCGCCATTCCAATAATAGTAGAATGCCAAGAAAAAAGCGACTGTGGCTAGTCCTAATACGGCCATGGCCCACTCACGCCAATTAAATGAGCGAAAAATTAGCAGCCCCACCCATACAATAGCTAAGAAAAAAATGAAGGGCGCATACAAAATAGTGCCCAAACCTATAAGTAACCCCATATCAAAAATTAAGTCACGGGCATCGGCTTTGCGGTAGCTACTCAAAAATTGGTTTAATAACCAAATAAGTATAAAATTCACTAAAAGTACGGGGCTAAATACGCCAAGCGTATCGGCAAAACTCGTACAAACGATATAAAGTAAACCCGGCAGAAAACTGGGTTTACCCAATAAATTATGCGTATTAATAACCTTATTAAATAATAGTGCTTGTGAAAATAGGAGAATAAAACCCAGCCATTTACTGGTTGCAAAGGGTAAAAATAAAGTACTATCTGCGGGAAGTAACAGGTGGCGATATAGTGGAACCACACCCATATTCGCTAAGCTAGTATCGGTTTCAGTCCAATTGAATAAATGCAAAAACAAGGCTAAGCCAAATAATGGCAGTGCGCTTAAGGGATGAAAGGTTCGAAATAGCTTAATCATTTTTGGCTGTATAAAAACCAAAGCAATATTAAGTTATTTTGCTGAAACGTTTCATGAGATCTGCTACTATTTGATTGGTTTGATCGGGAAAATTAGGCTTAAAAGTAAAAGGCTTTTGCAACCAGCCTTTAAGTTGTGCTACAAAATCGGGGCCTATACGCTGAATTACGGGAACGCCCATTTTAGAGGCAGCGGAAGCATTGCATTGTTGCTCGTACTGATTTTTCATTGGAATAAGCAGTAACTTTTTACCTAAAAATAAGGCTTCTGCTGGGCCCTCAAAACCACCACCGGTTATTAAACCATGGGCATTGGCCAAACTTTGGTTAAAGCCCGTATTGCTAATTGGTCTTACAGAAACATTGTTTTGCTGATAGGCTTGTGTGCAATGTTTCGAAAAAATTTGCCACCGCACTTCGGGTATTTGCTCAAAATAGCTCAGTAAAAGTTCATCGGCATATGCGGGGAGGTAAACGGTAATGTGGCCCAAATCCTTTGGCTCTAATGCACGTATTTCGGAACGAATTACCGGTGTATAAATATAATTATCGTACGATTTGAAATGAAAAGACAAACGGTTGGTGCATGGGGCATAGTACTTAAAAATGAGTTCGGCCCAAGCAGATTTTTGGGTAGGCCGTGGTGTTTTTGGGGAAAGGAAAGCCGATTGATGACTCAGGGCTATGCAAGGTACTTTGCGTATTTTACAAGCCCAAGCGCTTATAGGTTCAAAATCATTAATAACAAGATCGTAGTTTTTTACAGGAAGGTGTTTAATATCGGCTAAAAGCCTAAAAAGTTTCAATTTTTTGATAGTTGCCCAAATATCTACTCCCCCTTTTTGGCCAAAAATGAAGCTAAAACCGTGTAAGAGATAGGCGATGGGTTGCTCTAAAAAAACGTCGGCTTGGGTGCCGCTAATCAACACATCTACTTGGCCGTATTGTTGCAAATAAGGCAATATTTCTTTAGCACGGCTAATATGGCCATTGCCTGTTCCTTGTATGGCAAATAAAATTTTCAAAAAAGAAATTTTTTAAACCGCTTCAAAGCGCATTTGATCCAACAAAATTTTTACATCTAATTTTGATGCTAAATTTTCCAGCTCCAGATCCTCTTCTAGGTGCTTATCAGCAAAATTTTTAGGGTCGTATTTATAAATCGACCATTCGCCATCATGATATTCTAATGCACTCAAATTTTCCACCCAATCGCCCGAATTGAGATACGTAACTACACCCTTTTCTGTAGTAATGGTTCTAATTTCGGGTTGATGAATATGGCCGCAAATAACAAACTGGTACCCTTTATCAATAGCTAATTCTGCTGCAGTTTGCTCAAAACTATTGATAAACTTCACGGCATTTTTAAAACTAGCTTTCACCTTTTTAGAGAAACTCATTTTTTCTCTTTTCAATAAAGTGAGCACCCAATTCACAAAACTGTTTAGTAAAATCAAGGTATCATAGCCTATAGCGCCTAGTTTGGCTAACCACTTCGAATATTGCATGGTTACATCAAACACATCGCCATGAAAAATCCAAGCACGCTCTTCACCCAATTCTAGCACTAATTTATTTTTAATGTTAAATGAGCCTAGGTGAAAATCATCAAATTTTCGCAGCATTTCGTCGTGGTTGCCTGTAAGGTAATGTACGGGTACCCCGTTGCTTACAAATTTTAAAATTTGCCGAATAACCTTCATATGGCTTTCTGGCCAGTACGATTTTTTAAACTGCCATATATCTATAATATCGCCGTTTAGCACTAGTGTTTTAGGTTGTATAGATTTTAAATAATTGAGCAATTCCTTAGAATGACAGCCATAAGTGCCCAAGTGCACATCTGATATAACTACCAGGTCAACGGCTCTTTTCTTCATCGTGTTGAAGTTTCAGAAAACCATTCGTCTGCATCATCTTCTACTTTAATTTCGAAAGGACTAAACCAAAATAGTACAATAGCCAATAAACAAATGCTTGTAAAAATGAATTCTATACTCATATTTACAAATAAAGTATACCCACTTAAACTTAAGGTTAAGCAAAGATTAAGTTTGTAAAAACTTAGCCTAATTGTTTTTGTATCCGATACAACTGCTTTTCGTGATGTTTGGTATGAATTTCAATAAAGCGCAGCCATTGCCTAGCATTTAACAAGCCTAAACGAGGGTGTTTGGCCTTTTGGCTAGAGGAAGCTTCCGAAACCTGAGGTGCCAACTCTTGTAACCGTTGGCTAAAATTGTGCATTAATTGTTGTGCTTCGGCAGGGTTTATTTTTTTAACCATAGCCGCAATACGAGCTGGGGCTTTAATTTTTCCGGGAGGAAATTTACCCAAAAACAAAATCAGCCAAACCGCAAAATGAGTAGGCTTATTATCTTCTTCGGCAGTGCCCTCTATACATTTTTTGAGAACTAGTAATGAACTTAAATTGGCCACAAAAATATGAGAGTATACTTCGGCATAAGACCACACTCCATCGGCAGGATTCCGTTGAAAATCGGCATCAGATAGGGTGGCTAAAAATGCCTCGTACCTAGCTGTAGCTTGTACTATTTGAGAGGCAGTTTGGTTTATACTCATAAAAGCTCAACTAATTCATTTAAATGATGTATCTGCTTCGGGATATCGGCTGGTTTTTCTTTACGCTCGGGGTTAAAATAAATGGCGTCCATACCAAAAGCCAAAGCACCACGCACATCGGCCTCTAAGCTATCGCCAATCATTAAACTGGTATGCACTTCTGTTTGTGCACACGTTAGAGCATGCTTAAAAATAGCTGAATCGGGTTTATTTACGCCCACTTCTTCCGAAATAATAATGTTAACGAAATATTTGGCTAAATCTGTTAATTCAATTTTCATCTCGGTAGATTCTTTAAATCCGTTGGAGATGATGTGCATCACATATTTATCTTGCAAGTAACTCAAAGTTTCATGCGCCTCTGGGAATAAATTGGTTTTGGTTGGGCAAATGCGTACATAATCATCTTCAAACTGGTGTGGAATCAATTCAGGTGCTAAACCCAAATCCAAAAAAGTTTTACTAAACCGAGTGGTGCGTAATTCTTCTTTACTAATACGTCCCAAATGATAATCGGCCCAAAGTTGGTGGTTGTTATGGGTATAGGTTTCAATAAACAAGTCCGCTGAAAGCAAACCTAATTTTTTTAAGCTATAAGTTTGATAGAGTTCGTGGAGAGTTTCTTCGGCATTTCGGTCAAAATCCCAAAGGGTATGATCGAGATCAAAAAAGAGGTGTTCGTAGCGTTTGGCCATATACAAAACTGCAGAAATAATGCCTGTAAACAAAAAGCTAGGGCAAATTTATTGTTCAAGCTAAAATTGTACCTCAAGGCTTCGTATATTTATAGCGATGGAATTTAAGCTCACTTCTGCCTATCGGCCCACTGGCGATCAGCCCGAGGCTATACGCCAATTGGTAACAGGAGTGCAGGCACAGGAACATTATCAAACCCTGCTTGGGGTGACCGGATCGGGCAAAACCTTTTCAATTGCCAACGTAATTCAGCAAACCCAAAAACCTACACTTATACTGAGCCACAACAAAACCTTAGCGGCTCAATTGTATGGAGAGTTTAAACAGTTTTTTCCAGAAAACTCGGTTAACTACTTTGTATCCTACTACGACTATTACCAGCCCGAGGCCTACATTGCCACGAGCAATACCTACATAGAAAAAGATTTACAGATTAACCAAGAAATTGAAAAATTGCGCTTGGCTACTACATCGTCCCTCATGTCGGGACGTAGAGATGTAATTGTGGTTTCATCTGTTTCTTGTATTTATGGTATGGGAAATCCCGATGATTTTGCAGCATCTATTTTTCGCTTTGCGGTGGGCACGGTCATCAGCCGAAATGCATTTTTACACCGCTTGGTAGAAATTTTATACTCCCGTACCACAAGCGATTTTCAGCGGGGAACCTTTAGAGTGAAGGGCGATACGGTAGATATTTATCCGGCTTACTTAGATTTAGCATATCGGGTATCTTTTTTTGGCGATGAAATTGAAGAACTAAGTACCATAGATCCTGCTTCCGGCAAGACCATTGAAAAAACAACACATTTGGCACTCTTCCCAGCCAATTTATTTGTAACCCCCAAAGAGCGCTTTACCCAAGTAATTTGGGAAATTCAAGAAGAACTACAAATGCGCAAAGCGCAATTGCTAGACGAAGGCCGACACCTAGAAGCCAAACGTTTAGAAGAACGGGTAAACTACGATTTAGAAATGATGCGGGAATTGGGTTATTGTAGTGGCATTGAAAATTATTCTCGTTTTTTCGACGGTCGCAAACCCGGAGTGCGCCCTTTCTGTTTGTTAGACTATTTTCCCGACGATTACCTGATGGTAATTGACGAAAGCCATGTAACCTTGCCCCAATTGCGGGCCATGTACGGTGGCGATCGCTCCCGAAAATTATCTTTGGTAGAATATGGCTTCCGTTTACCGGCCGCAATGGATAACCGCCCTTTAAATTTTAACGAATTTGAAACCTTGGCACCGCAAACTATTTATGTAAGCGCTACTCCCGGCGATTATGAATTGGAAAAAACCGAAGGCGTATTTGTAGAGCAAGTTATTCGCCCAACGGGTTTATTAGACCCCCTTATAGAAGTGCGGCCACTAATAAACCAAGTAGATGATTTATTAGACGAAGTAGATAAAACCATCAAACAAGGCGACCGAATTTTAGTAACCACCCTTACCAAACGTATGGCCGAAGAGTTGAGCAAATACATGCAAAAACTCGGTATTAAAGTGCGCTACATTCACTCCGAAATAAAAACCTTAGAACGGGTAGAAATTTTGCGTGGCCTACGTCTCGGCGAATTTGATGTGCTAATTGGTATTAACTTACTACGAGAAGGCTTGGATTTGCCCGAAGTATCCTTAGTGGCCATTTTAGATGCAGATAAAGAAGGTTTTTTACGTTCCGAACGCTCCTTAATACAAACCATTGGACGAGCGGCCCGTAACGATAGAGGCCGAGTAATTATGTATGCCGATAGCGTAACCAAAAGCATGCGCATAACTATAGATGAAACCAACCGTCGCCGCGATAAACAAATTGCCTACAACTTAGAACACGGCATTACCCCAACCACCGTGGGTAAATCTCGTGAATCTATTATGGAGCAAACCTCGGTAATGGATTTTGCCGGTGGTGTAGCCAAAGCCTATGTAGAAAGCGAAATGCTGGCCAGCCTAGCCGCCGACCCCATTGTGCAATACATGAGCAAGGCCGATTTGCAAAAAGCTATAGACAAAACAAAAAAAGAGATGAACACCGCCGCCAAGGATATGGATTTCTTGCAAGCAGCTAAACTCCGCGACGAAATGTTTGCCTTGGAGAATATTTTAAAGGATAAAAGTTAAAGAAACGAATTTCCTTTTCATAAAAAAGAAACTCATTTCACTAAAATTTAGGTGTTTTTGATGGTAGTGGTACAATCAGAACAACCACATCTAAACGTAATAGTGCCATCGGGCTTAATTTCACCACTAACTACACAACCACAACTTCCATTGCAACTTACCGTAATATCTCCTTTAACTAATTGGCTTGTAACACCTCCTCGTTTAACCACTAGTCTTTTTGCATTGTACTCAATTTTTGGGTACCGAACATAGGCAAAATTACCAGCAGCCCCAGCCTTGGTTTTATACCAAATAATGTCAACGAAGCCAGTTTTAACGGGTAAATAATCTACTTTGGTGATTTCCAATCCAGAAGTTTCAGAAACTGTTTCTAGCGCAACTTTCATTAAATCATCAAAATTTGCTGCTATCGTAACTCCACTTGGAGCTTTTAACAGAAATTCTTGCTGATTGGCTAAGTCCCCTTGCTTGTTACAAGCGGCCATAACTAGCCCCAGCATTAGGGCCATTAGTAAGCATAATAAATTTTTCATAGCGATAGTTTTATACGATAACGTTAAATTTGCAGAATCAATTATATGAACGGAAAAAACCGCAACGATGTGTACCCCGGCTTGGAGGTCGAAATCATCTTAAAAAAAGACCAACGTACAGGCGCCCGCACCCGTGGGGTGGTAAAAGACCTACTCACCAGTTCGTCTTTTCACTCTAGAGGCATTAAAGTGCGTTTAGAAGATGGCCAGGTTGGCCGAGTAATCGGAATTATTGAGGACTAAAACGGACTGGCTGAAACATTTTTCAGAAGAAATCGTCTAAATTTGTAAACTGATTTAAAACAAATGGAAGTATTACGGTTTTTATTTTACCTCTTTCTCATTCTGTGGCTCCTCCGCATTATTCTCCGAATTGCCCTGCCTTTAGTATTTAAACGTATGATTGCTAAACTGCAAAAAAGAGCAGAGCAAGCCCAAGGAGGCAGCCCTAAACAACCCGAAGGCAGCATTCATGTAGATTACGTGCCACCAAAAGGCAAAAAGCCTAAAAAAGATTTGGCAGGCGAATTTGTGGATTTCGAAGAAATAGACTAAATCAATAATCTCAGAATGTAGCATCTAGATTGATGCTACTATGCTGCTTTTTTCTATTTTTGGATTTTATAAATAGAAAATATGAGCAACTGGTTTAAACGCAACGCCAATCATTTACTAATTATTGGCATTTTCCTTTTGTTATGCTTGGTTTATTTTAGCCCGGCCATACAAGGCAAAGGATTGTATCAACAAGATGTTTTGCAGGCAAAAGGCATGCAAAAAGAAATCATGGACTTTAAAGCCCTTGATGGTAAAGCACCGCTTTGGACAAATTCGATGTTCGGCGGAATGCCTTCGTACCAAATTTGGGTACAATATCCGTACAACGTTACTACCTACGTGATTTCGTTTTTTAAAACCGTTTTTCCTAACCCTATAGATACTGTTTTATTGTATTTATTGGGCGCCTACTTACTATTCTCGGTGTTGCGGGTAAAACCATGGTTGGCCGCAGCTGGCGCCATTGCCTTTGCATTTTCATCGTATAACTTTATTATTATTGAAGCTGGCCACAGCAACAAAGCGTTGGCTTTAGCTTTTTTTGCACCAATTTTAGCGGGTATACTGCTTACCCTGCGCAGAAAATACCTCTTGGGTGCCACTATTACGGCCATTGCATTGGCATTAGAAATTAGGTCTAACCATATTCAAATGACCTATTACCTATTTATAGCCATTTTAGTTTTTATAGGATTTGAATTGGTAAACGCCATTAGAAACAAAACCGTAAAAGAATTGCTTAAGCCTGCTGCCTATTTAGTGGCGGCTCTAGTATTGGCTGTTGCCGTAAATGCAAGCATGCTTTGGACCACCTACGAATTTGGTAAGGAATCTATCCGTGGAAAATCAAATTTAAGTACCAACCAATTGGCGCCAAGTAACGGTTTAGATAAAGAATATGCCTACCAATGGAGCCAAGGTGTAGGCGAAAATATTACCTTTTTAATACCTAATTTTTATGGCGGCGCTAGCAATACTCCTCTGCCCGAAGATGGTGCAGTAGTTAAAACCTTAACCGATAAGGGTGTACCAGCAGAACAAGCATTGGAATTCTCTAAACAGCTACCTTCCTATTGGGGAGAAAAACCATTCACCTCGGGTCCGTTTTATTTTGGGGCCATTGTTTGCTTCTTATTTATAGTAGGTTTATTTGTGGTAAAAGGTCGCACCAAATGGTGGATTTTTACAGCCACCCTATTAAGTATATTCTTAGCTTTTGGTAAAAATTGGCCATTGGTGTCCGATATTTTCTTCCAGTACTTTCCACTTTACAATAAGTTTAGAGCCGTAGAATCTATTCTGGTCATTGCCGGATTTTTGGTTCCTGTGTTAGCTGTACTGGCTGTGCAAGAGCTTATAGATAGTAAAGAAGACAAACAAAAATTACTGAAGAAAGTGCAATACGCAGCCTACGGCACGCTGAGTTTATTAGCAATGTTGGCAGCTGCTCCGAGCTTATTTTTCAGTTTTCAAACAGCAGGCCATAGCCAATTAATAGACCAATTGTCGCAAATTACTGGTGGCGACCGCAGCTTTGCTGAAAGCATTGCGCAAGGCTTGGTAAATGACCGCATAAGCCTAGCTCGTAGCGATGTATTTAGATCACTCGTTTTTGTGGCCATTGGAGCTGGTTTGCTTTGGGCATTAATTAAGCAAAAACTGAGTTCCGGAACAGCTACCGCCTTATTGGCTGTTGTCATATTGGTAGATATGTGGGGCGTAAATAAACGCTATTTAAACAACGATAATTTTGTTGATCAGGCAGCCCTCACCCAACAATTCCAAGCTCGTGAAGTAAATCAATTTATTTTAAGAGATACTAGTCTGAATTACCGGGTGTTTGATTTGAGTATTCAGACATTTAACAATGCCAGCACCAGCTACTTTCACAAATCTGTAGGTGGTTACCATGCGGCCAAACTAAAACGTTTCCAAGAAGTATTAGAAAAGCAATTTAACAACGCTATTAATGAAGATGTGTTGGACATGCTAAACGCCAAATACATTATTGGTAACGATGAGCAAAACAAATCGCAAAAAATGGAACGCCGCGAAAGCGCTTGCGGAAATGCTTGGTTTGTACCCAACGTAACCTTTGTAAAAAGTGCCGATGAGGAAATGAACGCCATCAGCAGCTTCGATCCAAGAAATGAAGCCTTTGTGGGTAACGAGTTCAAATCGTTAATAGATACCAAGAAAGTAGGATTCGATCCAAACGGGAGTATAAAACTTACCAACTACCGTCCAGATCATTTAACCTATAACTACTCTATTGGTAAAGATATGATTGCTGTATTTTCTGAAATTTGGTACGATAAAGGCTGGAAAGCCTATGTAGATGGAGAAGAAATTCCGTATTTCAGAGCCAATTACATTTTACGTGCCGCCGCATTGCCGGGAGGAAACCATACCCTAGAGTTTAAGTTTGAGCCAACTTCTTACCTTGTAGGAGAAAAAATATCGCTTTTAGCCTCTATTTTATTAGTGGTTTTATTGGGGGTTGTTATTTATAAAAGCCGCAAAGGGGAAGAGGCTTAAGCCTAAATAGACTGCACACAAAAAAGCCCCCGAAAATTCGGGGGCTTTTTTATTAATCGTTCGATCGGCCGTAGCGGAGATAATAAAATGAAAGTTTTGCCGCAATTACTACGTGATTAAACAGGTTAGGTAGTACCCCATAATGCTTCATGAAAATTGCAAAACGCTCTTTTAAACTTTGTTGATGTCTTTTTTTAGACATGCCACCCACTAAATACTTAGCCACATAACCCGATACTTTTACCGAAGTTTTAGCTTTTTTGGCCGCAGTTAAAATCCAATCAATATCAGCACTTAATTCATACTGCCTATCGTAAGGTTCGGTTAAGGTTCTGCGGATATAAATAGCTTGATGACTAATAGTCATTCCAAAGCGAAAACTTTTCCAGGTAAATTTTTCAGGTACACTATGTCTGCGTTTGCCTATACTTTGCCAAGCCTCGTTATACATTTCGGTTTCGCCATAATAAATATCGGCATCGGGAGCAGTAGAAAATACATTTTCAACCGTATCGCTGGCATACAATTCATCGCCCGAATTCATGAACAATACATAGTCGCCGTTAGCCAAAGCCAAGCCTTTATTCATGGCATCGTAAATGCCGGCATCTTTTTCAGATACCAAATTTGATAATCTATCCTGATAACGTTGGATAACCTTTAAGGTGCCGTCGCTAGAGGCCCCATCTACCACAATGTATTCTATGTGGGCATAACTTTGATTGAGCACAGAAAGCATAGTACGTTCAATATCGCGAACGTTATTATACACAATGGTGATGATAGAGAGTGTAGGTTTATGCACGGCTGTTAAGAATAGATTGATACAATTTGATGTGTTGTTGCGCCACCACCGATTCGGAGAATTTGCTTAGTACGGTTTGCCTAGCTGCTTCAGATAAGGCCGTTTTGTTTACATGGTTTTTAACCCAAGCCAAGCCTTGGGCTAGCTCTTCCGGGGAAGTGCCTTTTGCCAAATAGCCATTTTTTTGGTGGACAACCATATCGGGAATACCTCCGGTAGTAAAGGCCACCACGGGGGTACCGCAAGCTAAACTTTCTAGCACGGTGTTGGGCAAATTATCTTCAATAGATGGGGTCACAAACACGTCGGCGGCGGCGTAGCAGAGTGCTAGTTTTTTTTCCTCATTAATTGTTCCTAAAAAGATAGTATTTAGGTTAAAAACGGGTAAATCACCGGCCGTACGATTTCCAAAAATAACCAATTCTGCACTATCGCTTTGCCCGAAAATACCGAGGGCCTCTACCAATAAATTGGCCCCTTTGTGCTTATCGTTTGCCGAAGGCATAAAGCCACTCAAAATCAAAAAAGTATGCGCAGGTAGGCCGAGCTTTTCACGAGCAAGCGCTTTATCTGAGGGGCTAAAAACTTGAGTATTTAATGTATTTGGGATGATATGAATAGGAGATTCTGCAAACAAAGCGCTTCTTTTGGCCGATTGTGCCATCCATTGGCTTGGCGCAATTATCTGAAGCGCTAAACCGGTGTAGGCTTGCTTTTTGGCCTTCCAAATATGATGAGAAAGATCTTGGGGGGCCGGTAGTTTTACAATCGGACAATTTCCGCAACTCTGCTCAAAATGAGTGCAGGCGTACCGTACATGGCAACCGCCGGTAAAGGCATTGCTATCGTGAAAAGTCCATACAATTGGTTTATTTAGTTTTTGTAGTTTGGCCAGATCTTTGGGGCGTAAAAAAGCATGATTGATCCAATGGAGATGAATAATATCGGCTTCTTTTAAAGCTGGATGTCGACTAATATCTTTCCCGAAAAAAGGAATAGAGAAAGGTGTTTTAACAGACTTTATCCTTGTTTTAGTGAGTATTCTTTCTATAATAATTTGAACAGCTGTAAAAAAATTTGGCAGTAATGCCTTAGAAAAGTTGTATTGGCTGGCTTGGGCTTCAAAAGAATAATTTACCCATAGGCTGGCGTCGAGCCCTTCCTGTTGTAAAGCACCAACTAAGCGGCTAGCAGCACGACCTGCCCCACCATTATTTTCGTAGCTATTTAGATGTACAACTTTCAAAACAATCAAAAATACATAATTATACCTTGTTTACCCGGTTTAAAGCGCTCAATAATGTTTATTTTAGCGTTATGGCTAATGAATTAACCGACCGAGCGTTTTGGACCAGCTATTGGGAATCGAAAACCGATATTGCCTGTTCCATTCCTAAAAATTATCTTTTTCACGAAATTTTTAAACGTATTTCGGAGGCTAAAGGGATTGAAAGCGCCATTGAGTTGGGTGGTTTTCCGGGCTATTACACCGTTTTCTTAAAAAAACACCTTGGTATTAAAAATGCTACTTTACTCGATTATTTTATTCATCCGGGTCTTATTAAACAACTTTGCCAAGCCAATGCATTAGCACCATCGGATATTGAAATTATAGAAACCGATTTATTCGCCTATACACCCAATACTACTTATGATTTAGTGTTATCGTGCGGATTGATTGAGCATTTTAAAGATACCCGAGATATTTTAGCCAGTCACGTTCAATTTATGAAAGCCGGCAGCAGTTTGGTTGTTACTCTACCTAATTTTAGAGGGATTAATGGCTGGGTACAAAAAACATTCGATAAAGAAAACTACGAGAAACACGAACTAGATTGCATGGATCCGCAGCTATTGCGCTCTTTACTAGAAGAATTAGGCTTAGTAGTAGTAGAAGCCGGCTATTATGGAAAATTTAGTGTTTGGTTAGAAAAAAAAGAAAGCCAATCGACGGGAGCCAAAATAATTGTAAAAGCAATTTGGTTGTTGGGTAAGGTATGGAGTAAACTATTCCCATTTGATAGTAAGGCTTTATCGCCCTATATTTTAGTAGTGGCTGAAAAAAATTAGATACGTAAGTGTTGATTTAAGTAGCGTAAACCCCTTTGCCATAGATTTCCTTTTCTATTTTTCAAAAAGGCTTTTATGAGGTCATAGGCCCCTACATGTTCTGCAATAAGCTCCGGAAAGTGTTTAACGGGCTTTGGATGGATGGACACATTATAAATTTCGTTGATACCCGAATGCACGCCACTGCCATCGTGGCCAATATTACTCACCAATGAATGTGCTGGATTTAAGGTGAGTCCTCCTTTTAAAAAGATAGAAGCATACCAACGAATGGCCCACGAATTATTTCTTCTGGCCTTTAGCTCCTGCATTTGTTTCCAAAAATTCATGCTGCCTTCAATAGAAAATTGGTGTTTTTGTTCGACATCAAATTGCTTCATGAGCGCTTCTACATCGGGATTAAATTGTTGCCAAGCCCGAGCCCAAGTTGCCCAACCCCAACTGGTGGCTGCTCTAAAAAAGAAGGTTTCGGGTAATTGCTCCGATTCGGGAAGAGGCAAAGGATACATATACGCTCCAATATGCATCACCTTTTCTTCGTTTTGGTAGCGGGCTAAAGCATCGTTAAAATAACGTAAGGTATACGGAGAGGTAATTAAATCGTCTTCAAAAACAATCGCCCGACCAAATTGTTCCATGAGCAGACTAACGCCGCTAATAACCGAATTGGCCAAACCTAAATTGTTACTCCGCTCGATAATCTCAACCGATTGAAAGCCCTCTACTTGCTTAATTAAAGCCCGCACTTCAGCCACTTTTTCGGCTTGTTTGGCGTTTTTTGGACCGTCCGAAAAAATAAATAAACAAGAATCGGCTGCCAACTCGTTTTGCTGTAAAAACTGAAGCGTACGGCGGGTATGCTCCGGTCTGTTGTACACAAATAAAGCGATGGGGGCTAGCTTTTGCATCCTAAAATATTTCTAAATCGTGTTGTTTGCTACACAAAACCGTGTAAGCATTTGCCCATTTTTCTTCTTGTTTCTTTCCACCCAACATACCTAAAAGACTTTTTAATCGATATTCTAACTCAATTTTAAACTTTGCAAAAAAACTTGGTGATTTTTTCTGATTGATAAAGGCATTGAATCTGCTCACTTCCGGATGAATTAAAGAACACTCATCGGCTACGATGCGGAAACCCTCCGATTGAACTAAAAAACGCAAAGAAGTAGGCGTATACATATTAATATGGCCGTAATCCAAAAAATGTTTCATACGGGTATCTACGCCAAATCGGTAATCTTTGGGTACTTCAATGAGTAGGTATTTTGCCACCCGTTTTAATTCTCGTAGCAATAAACGTTCGTGCTCTACATGCTCTAATACGTGGGCTAAAATTACCATATCAAAACTATCATCCGGAAAGGGAATGTGGTAACCGTCAAACTCTTGTACAGACTGTAAAGAAGGGATATTTTTGGCTTCAATATGTGCTACTCCGCTCTTCGAAATTTCTAACGCATGCAGTTCGGGGGCAAATTTCCATTGATCTAAATAGTATAAAATACTGCCATCACCCGCACCTACTTCTAATACCTTTTTAAAGGTATGGCTTTTACTTACATGTACAATGTGCTGGGCTTTATAGCGGGCGCCCAATAAACGCCATTGTTCATCATGCGCCTGATAATAAGCATCGTAGGCTGCTTTTACTCCTTTACTGATGAACGAGTTTGCCATATTAAATACCCAAGCAATTATCGGCTTTGTAAAATACCGACGTGGTTTTATAATAAAATAACCCTGGCGAAATGCCGCTAAAGGCCAACTCTTTAAACCCTTGTTTTTTAAGAAAGGCAATACCCGGTGCATAAAAATCACGTTCCGAATCGTCTAATACCACTACACCGCTTTTGCTTAAAGCAGCTACAGCTTGTTTGCAACAATTTACCCTGTCGCGGCCATCTATAATAATTACATCGTATTTTTTTTGCGTAGTAAGGGGCATTTTACTGTAAGCGCCGTTGGGTACTAATTCGCAAAATATGAGCTCCGCATTTTTAGGCGATGCCGATTTAATTTTGTCATACCATGCTTGGTGATGTTCTACGGAAACTACGTGTTGAGCCCGTTCGGCATAAAATAGGGTAGAATTGCCGGAACCAAATTCAAAAACCAAGTGCTTTTTTGTAATTCGATCTTTAATAAAATCGATAAAGGAATAGGTAACCCAAGGCAAGGATACGCCTTCGGCATCTACCGAGGCCGCTGTGTCAAAGGAACGAATCCAACCGATATCGGCTAAATAGCCTTTGGTTCCAAAAGACAAAAGAGCTTTGAATTTAGACCATTTTAGTAGACTTAATTTGGAGTATTTTACCTTCACTTTTTGACTATTTTTTGAATTATTGATATCAAGAACAGAGATTTTAACATACGAAGCCCCTGATCTCGAGTATGAGGAATAGCTAGTATAAAAAAGGTTGAACTAGCATAGGCAATTAAGGTAGCAATGGAAGCTCCCAAAGCGCCGTAGATGGGAATGAGCCATAGGTTGAGTACTACATTTACAAGTGCCCCAAAAGCAGTTCGAGAAAAGGAAATTAGCGTAAATCCTTCAGCTAATAAAAATTGGCTGCTGGCAATTCCCAAAAACACAAAAATACCGGACCAAATATGAATAGAAAGCAATAATCCCGCTCCTTGGTATGGGTTTCCATATAATGTATGAATAATTTGATCGGCAAAAATGCTCACTAAAATGGCCACCGGCAAACTGATTCCAACTAATAAATCGTATAAATTCTGCAAGCGTTTGTGATAGCGTTCTATATCGGTTTTGCGGGCATGAATGATAGCCGGAAATACAGAGGTGACAATGGCTACAGGAATAAAATACCACGATTCGCTGATGCGGGCTGCTGCACTATAAATACCCACAATTTTACTACCAGCCGATTTTAACATCACTTGATCGATTTTCATATAAATAGAAATCATTACGGCAGTTAAAATCAATGGCCAAGATTGTTGAATAAGTGATTTAGCTCGTGCCCAATTGAAGGTCCAGGTATGTAGATGTAACTGTTTACGCTTGTAAATAAACAAAAGACCAAGAGCTAAAATAGCACTATCAAACACCAAAGCTCCGGCAAAATAAAGTACCGGTGCATGGTTATAAATTAAAGCAATTTTAACACCGGTGGTGAGCAGCAAACATACATTTTGTACATGCACCACATATTTAGAAGCAACCTGCGACTGAAAATACGAATCGATAATGTTGAAAGACTTAAATAAAGCCGCCGAACTACACAAAGCAATTAAAAGAGCCAAAGACACCTCGGTTTCGTTGGTAGATAATTGGCGGAAAGCCAAATAGGTAAGAATAGCCAGCGGAATTAGTACCGCATTTGCAGCTAAGCGCATAACCAAGGAGGTGCCTAAAATTTCGTCTCGTTTATCGGGGTGTTGTATAATTTCACGAATTATAAAACTATCTAAACCTAGGGTACCCACTGCAGCAAATAAAGCAGCAAAGGCATCGGCAAAGCTTAAATCGCCAAATGCATAGGGGCCCAAATAACGGGCTATGATAAAGCCTACTACCAAACTTAAAAGTTTGCCTACTAGCAACCATCCGGTATTTTTTACATACTTCTGAAATGCTGCCTGCTCGAAACCTGGTAGTGCTGGTATTTTCATTCAAAACAAATGTATAAAAAAACAGCGCTCTCCGGCAATTCGAAGAGCGCTGTTTTTAGTAAGAAACCGAGAAATTAATTGGCAAATTTCTTTGCCTTGATTTTGCGTTCGTTTTCTGTTAAATAAATTTTGCGTAAACGCATACTCACCGGCGTTATTTCAATGTACTCATCGGCTTGTATATATTCCATAGCTTCTTCTAAAGAGAATTTAATGGCTGGTGCAATACGAGTATTATCATCGGTACCAGAAGCACGCATGTTGGTTAGTGCTTTTCCTTTTACCACGTTTACCACCAAATCGTTATCGCGAATGTGTTCGCCCATAATCTGGCCTTCGTATACATCTACACCCGGATCAACAAAGAAACGGCCACGATCTTGTAATTTATCAATAGAATAGGCTGTGGTCATTCCTTTTTCCATAGAAACCAATACTCCATTTAAGCGACCAGGGATGGTTCCTTTCCAGGGCTCGTAAGATTTAAAACGGTGAGCCATAATAGCCTCACCCGCTGTAGCCGTTAATACGTTGTTACGTAAACCAATAATACCACGAGCAGGAATTTCGAATTCTAAGTGTTGCAAATCGCCTTTAGGCTCCATAACCAACAACTCCCCTTTACGTTGGGTAACCAATTCAATTACTTTGCCAGAAACATCTCCCGGAACGTCTACAATAAGCGTTTCAATCGGCTCACATTTCTTGCCATCAATTTCTTTGATAATTACTTGTGGCTGACCTACTTGTATTTCATAGCCTTCACGACGCATGGTTTCAATTAAAACCGACAAGTGAAGAATACCACGACCGTATACCAACCAAGAGTCAGGAGATGGCGTATCTAAAACCTTTAAGGCCAAGTTTTTTTCCATCTCTTTTAACAAACGATCTCTAATGCGTTGTGAGGTTACCAATTTACCTTCTTTACCAAAAAACGGAGAGTTGTTAATGGTAAACAACATATTCATGGTTGGCTCATCAATACTGATAACCGGTAATTGTTCTGGAGCATCAAAATCGGCAATGGTATCGCCAATATCAAAACCATCAATACCTACTACTGCACAAATATCGCCAGAGCGCACTTCGGTGGTTTTTACCTTACCTAAGCCCTCAAAGGTGTATAATTCTTTTACTCTAGATTTTACTACTTTACCATCACGTTTAATTAAGGTAACGGGCTGGTTTTCTTTTATAGAGCCACGGTGTACACGACCAATGGCAATACGACCTACGAAAGATGAATAATCTAAAGAGGTGATTTGCATTTGTAACGTGCCATCGTTTATAGGTGCCGGTGGAATGTTTTCTACCACAGCATCCAATAAGGCAAAAATATCGGTGGTTGGTGATTTCCAATCGGTACTCATCCATCCTTGTTTAGAGGAGCCGTAAATTACCGGGAAATCTAACTGCTCTTCGGTAGCCTCTAAATTGAAAAACAATTCGAAAATTTGTTCGTAAACCTCTTCTGGGCGGCAGTTTTCTTTATCCACTTTATTTACAACTACAATAGGTTTTAAGCCTAATGCCAATGCTTTTTGTGTAACGAAACGAGTTTGTGGCATGGCGCCTTCAAAAGCATCGCAAAGTAAAAGTACCCCATCGGCCATTTTCAATACACGCTCTACTTCACCGCCAAAGTCGGCGTGACCAGGTGTATCAATAATGTTAATTTTTACGTCTTTATATTGTACCGAAACGTTTTTAGAAACGATGGTAATACCACGTTCACGCTCTAAATCGTTGTTATCTAGTATGAGATCGCCTGTTTGCTCGTTGTCACGAAAAATGGAACAAGAATGTAAAATTTTATCAACCAAAGTTGTTTTACCGTGGTCAACGTGGGCTATAATGGCAATGTTTCTAATTTTTTGCATTGAATTGTTTTAAAAGAAAATTTTTGCAAAGTTAAGGTTTTAAAACCGTAAAACTCTGCAAAGGTGTATTTTAGACTGCGATGACAGTTCAAAACAAACAAATGCATTACCTTTGCAAAGCATGAACGTACAAGAAATAGCCGTACTTACCGTATTTTTTATAGCATTAGCGTACCTAGGTCGAATGCTGTATCGCAATTTCACGGCCAAAAATAGCTGTGGCACTTCGTGCAAATGTGCTGCCGATTTTTCTAGTGTGGAACCTAAAAAGGATTAAGCTTTTTCGATAAGGCAAACGGCATAAGCCACAATACCCTCTTCTCTGCCCACAAAACCCATAGTTTCATTGGTAGTGGCTTTTATAGAAATATCATCTTCGGAAATACCGGCAGCCTTAGCAATATGCTTTTTCATGGCCGGCACATGTGGGTTAATTTTGGGAGCCTCTAAGCAAATCATGGCGTCGATATTACCAATAGCCCAGCCTTTTTCGGCCAATAGTTTTACGCATTCTTGCAATAAAATTAAACTGCTAATACCTTTCCAACGGGAGTCGGTATTAGAAAAGTGATGGCCAATATCACCTAAATTTGCTGCACCCAACATTGCATCACAAATAGCATGTACCAATACATCAGCATCCGAATGGCCAAAAGCACCTACATGGTGTTCTAAATTTACACCACCCAAAATAAAGGGGTGCTTTTCAACTAATTGATGGACATCAAAGCCAAAACCTACTCGTATTTTCAATTGAGATTATATTTGTATTTCTCTGAAAATTTATAACTGAGGGAAAATCGGAGTGTATTGGCCATTGGGCTTTTTTGCTGCTTAGCTAATATATAGGCTAAATCGATACCTACTTTCTGCGTTTTAAAGCCACCACCCAAGGTTAGAAATTGACGATCTCCTTTGGTGGGATGCTCATAAAAATACCCCGAACGAAAGGCAAATTGGTCACTAAACATATATTCAGCGCCAAAAGCATAATTAATTTCTCTCAATTCTTCGGAAAAGCCCCCTGGTGCATCAGAGAAAGAACCGAAAATACCCGAAACCATAGAACGATTGGGGTCTTTGCCGGCAATAATTTGACCATTTACATCTACTTCTGGCGAAGTAGGTACCAATAATTTATTTAAATCTAGCGTAAAAGTTAGTTTATCAAAATCATTCATTGCCAAACTGGTTGCAACGCCTAAACGCAAATTGGTAGGTAAAAAATACTTTGAGCCGCCTTCTGCATAACTTACTTTAGTGCCAATGTTAGAAATATTAATGCCCCAGCTTAGTTGTGCTTCTTTACCAAACATGGTAGTAGGATTGGTGCCATATGCAGAAATATCTGCAGCAAAGGCTGAAGCTGGACGTAACACATCGCTAGCAGAAAACTGGCCATTACTTAAGCTTGATCGAGCATATCTGATAGCCGTACCAAGTGAAAAGGTTTCACCAAATTTTCTGGAATATGCAGCATCAATAGCGAATTCGTTGGGACTATACGTACCCAAGTCAATCTGATTAATATCAGTAAGTTGAATATCGCCCAAAGAAAAATAGCGGATGGAGCCCGCTAACACTCCTTGATCGGCTAATTTTTTATAATAAGTTAAATAAGCAAAATTTATATCGGGAACCAGATTTTTTAGCCATGGAGAATAAGAAAGTGAACCGCCGGAAGCGCCTTCTAAAAAAGACAATTTAGCCGGATTCCAATGCATGGAATACAAGTCGGGGGCAGTAGCTACGCCAGCATCGCCCATTGCTCCTGCTTTCGCATCGGGTGTAATCAGTAAAAAAGACATGGCTGTTTGTATGCTATTAGGCTTTTTCCCATCGGCTAAGGTACCGGGTCCAATGCCTTGGGCACTTACCTGTAAACTTAAACCCATACCTAAAAAGAAGTATAAAGAGCAACGCATCGTGTGAAGAATTAGTTTCAATTTGTTTCTAATGTATACAATATACGAATATAGAAACAATTGAGTTTTGATTGCGGAAAAAAAATACTTGACAAAATGGGACTTAATAAACATCGAGCCGTTTTGGTGTTTTAGCGTAAATAACCTATTTTAGCACTATCAATGCTTAGCAAGCCACCAAAAATGAAAAGAAAAGCACTAAAACTCGGTTCTATTTTAGGCGTATTACTATTAAGTATTACGCTTGTATCGTGTAACAAAAGCACAAAAAGTGGGGTATCTTCTAAAACAGGAATGGCCTACAACAATAAATACAATGGCGGTTTTCAAGTTACCGGCAAGGTAAAAAGAGGCCCCGGCCCCGGTTTAATTGCTGTTGAAGGTGGGACTTTTGTGATGGGAGGCAGCTCAAATCAAGATTTAGTTTACGAAAACGATAATACCAAGCGTCGCGTAACGGTAGCTTCTTTTTATATGGATGAAACCGAAGTTTCTAATGTAGATTGGTTAGAATACCTATACTGGATCAAACGCAATTTTAAAGACGATTCTGAATACTATTACAATTCACTTCCCGACACTTTGGTTTGGAGAAGACCTTTATCATACAATGAACCATGGGTAAACAATTACTTACGCCACCCGGCTTACCAAGATTATCCTGTAGTTGGGGTTACCTGGGAACAAGCACGCGATTATTGCATCTGGCGTTCCGATAGAGTAAATGAAGACCTTTTACGTAAGGGCGGCTACTTAGCTGCGTACAAAGGAGCTCCAAGCAAAGGAGCTGCCGGCGTCGTTACCACTAGCGTGCCCGATACCACAAAACCATTTAATACCGATATCTACCTCAATGGCCAATACCGCGGTCAAGGTATTGATGGTAAGAAAATGAAAAAAGATTTAAACCCGAATGCTACCGCTGCTGCTCCAACAACCGGTACTGTCCCTGCTAAGGGTGGCGTTACCCGGCCGGTACGTTTAGAGGATGGTATTTTAAAAGAGCCTTACCGTTTACCTACAGAGGCAGAGTGGGAATATGCTGCTTTGGCCTTAGCAGGTAACACTTCCTACGAAAATATTGAGGATGGAAAGATTTATCCTTGGAATGGCATGGGCGTACGTTCTGCCAAAAAGAAAACCCAAGGCCTAATTATGGCCAACTTTAAACGTGGTGCTGGTGATAATATGGGTACTGGTGGTTGGTTAAATGATAAAGCAGACATTACTGCTCCAGTACGCTCTTTTCAAGCAAACGATTTTGGCTTATATAATATGGCCG
>JGI12421J11937_10000209_pt1 | contig 21726 bp, 20 predicted proteins | sample LakErihyJuly2011_2_FD_11937 | JGI IMG/M metagenome (IMG submission 11937)
AGAATCTGGCATGGTCAAAGTTTTGAGTAAGGCAATAATGTCGGCCACCTCTGGGGTTTGAATTAAGCCGCCCACGCCAACTACATCTGTTGGAATTCCTAACTCATTAATTGCAGTTTGAATAGCAGCTATTTGCGATCGATTTCGAACTAATACTGCAAAGGTTGATCTTTTATCAGCTGGCAGTTCTTCACGTTTTTTATCAAACCAGTACTTTGAAAAATAGCTAGCAATCTCCTTTCCTTCTTGAATCTGCGTCTCATATATCCCACAAATAACCTCACCGACTTGAGCATTAGGACGTGCCTTTAATTTTGCAATTTTGCTGGTTAGTGAAATCTGATCAATCACTACATTGGCTAGATCCAAAATTGAGTGATCATTTCGCCAAGTAGTCAGTAGCTCATACCTAGTTGCTTTGCTATTAAATGATTGTGAAAAGGTATCTAAGGTCTCTGAGCTAGCACTGCGCCAACCATAGATTGCCTGATTTGGATCTCCAACTGCAGTAACTGGGTGGTTATCACCAAATAAATTAGATAGAAATTGAATCTGATTAAAAGAAGTATCTTGATACTCATCTAACAAAACAACCTTGTATTTATCTCTTTCAACCTTTGCAATATCATCGCCATAATTTGATTTACTCTCTTTGACTAATCTTGCCGCGATAGACATGTGGTCATTAAATGTGAGCAGGCCATTATCTTTTCGCCGCTGATCAAATGCTGCCACAATCGGCAAAATTGCCAACCGTTGCATCAACTCCTCTTTAAACTCAATTATTGGATTAGTTTGTTTATCAGTAAATTGTGAAATATCAGATAGTAGCTTTTGGGTGTATTCAGTAATCTCTTCAGCAGTTTTATCATTTTCAGCAAGTTGTGTAGATAAATCCATCACCTCTTTGATTACAGAATTTGGTGAGCCATTAATTGGTAGATCATTTCCAGCAAATCTTGCAACCTCTTGTGATGCAAGTTGCCAAGCTGCTGCCTCACCAATTGGATCTACCTCAGCATCTATGCCAATTCGGATTGCGTGTTCAGCTAATACCCGACCAGCGTAGGAGTGGTAGGTGGAAACAGTTAAGCCAGATTCATCTAGATGATCTGGTAGTAATTTTGCACTTTTTAATTGGCGTAGTCTGAGTTTGATTCGCTTGGATAACTCACCTGCAGCTTTGCGAGTGAAGGTAAGGCCAAGTAATTGATCTGGTGTAATTATTGAGTTTGCAACCAGATACAAAACGCGTTGGCTCATCGTCTCAGTTTTTCCAGAGCCAGCACCTGCAACTACTACCGCTGGGGCAAGTGGTGATTGAATGATTGGTATCTGCTCATCCGTTGGCATCTTAAACTGCGGATCAACTGATTGAATTTTCTTTGCAATATCAATCGCTGAGTATTTAATAATCATGGCGTGATCACCGATCTGCCATTAGGTTGAATTGGACAGGAGGATTTAACTGCGCAACTTCGGCAACGATCATTAATAGTGGCGGTGAATGAGCTCTTACTCATTTCGAGGGCAATCTGTGAAATCTGTTCGCTAACCTCTTTGGCATCAACCTTTGCTTGTACTCGCTCCTGCACACTTTTGACCTTGTGATCTCCCACGTAAATTAATTGCGCTCCATCCACCTCTTGATGATCTAACTTGTTTTTAAATCCATCATTTACTACCGCTAATTGATAACTTTGCAACTGCTTATTGGTGCGAGCATCCTCTTTAGATATTGCAGTGGCGCCAGTCTTTAAATCCACGATGTAATACTTATTATCTGCGGTTAATTCAATGCGATCTATTGCACCAGAAACTATTGCTTTTCCTAGTTTGAACTCAAATTTCTCCTCAACCGCCACTAGTGTGTTTTTGTTTTCAAGATTCCAACCATAAAACTTCTTTAGCATCAGTGATGCCCGGCGATACTCATAATCTTTAATCCAACCTTGATTCATATCAATTAAACTCCACGCGCCTTTCAACTTAGATTCAAGTTGATCAAGTGATAAGGAGGGGTCATCTTTTAATTGCGCCGCAATTACGTGGATTGCACTTCCTAAAACCTGAGCGGTTGAATCAGCATCTCGGCCCCCTGATTGCTCCAGCATCCACTTAAGCCCGCACTCAGTAAAGGATTCAAGTGAGCTAGGAGAAATCCGAAGCACCTCTTGATCGGTGATCACCGGTGAAGTGGTAGAGGGTGGTGTGATGCCAACCCAATTTCTTGGCTCTGCTGCCTTTACGCCATTACTTGCCAAGGTTTTAAGTGCGCGGGATACAAACTCCACCTGCTCACCAGTTGCATCCTTAGCCATTCTTCTTAGCTCTGCAACCAATGCTGGTTGAGTAATAGCTCGTTGTCTACTTGAAATCTTTATCTCATCTGGTGCTAATTTTTCAAAGTACCGCGATGGTTGATTATCCTCTTGTGAGACTGCGGTAATAATTAATTTCTCAGTTGCCCGAGATAAGGCAACATTTAATAATCTTTGTTCATCAGCTACTAATCCAGCAGCAGATATTGCATCTAATTGTTGGGCGTTACTAATTCCGTGACGAAAAATCTCCACTAATCGCTCACTACCTAGCAGTGAGCCGCGCTGTCTTAGATTGGGCCAACTGCCCTCCTGCATTCCGGCAGCTGCTACATACCGCCACTGCAAACCTTTAGCTGAGTGCACAGTCATTATCGATACCGCTTCACCTTTTTGCGCAGTGGCGGTGATGCTATCTGACAATATTTTCTCACCCAGTAACTGGTCAATAAACAAAGCTGCACCGCCACCAAGAAGGCGTTCACTAAACCTTCTTGCCACTTCAAATAGGGTAATGACCGCATCTAAGTTTTGATCAGCCACCGCCCCCGCTCTGCCGCCATCAATTGCTTGCTGTTGCCAATAAGTTTGGATCAGCTCACCCTCATAATTTTTTGCATTACTCCAAATGCTCCAAAGCAAATCTGAGATATCTTTTGATTTTGCATAATCTTTTTTAACTTCCTTGATTAAATCATTTATCCGCTTCAGTGGAGTTAATTGCTGCCATTCTAGATCTGGGGTAGAGGTGGTTAGGTGATCAAGGATTAACTGGGTTGAATTGTTTTGATTGCCCTCTTTTTGCTCCTTGGTTAGCGCAATTCGCATTGCACGCAGTGAGATTGCATCCGCCCCAGCAAACTCACCTCTTAATAACTCCTCAATCTGCTCCCAATTTGCTGGAGTTAATTTGAGCTGCCCTAAAACAATCTGTGCGATTGTGATTATTGGCTTTATTGCTGGGTTATCAGCGAGTGATAACGCCGCTGCATCTATCTCAACTGGAATTGAATTAACTGCAAATGCCCGCGCCAGCGCTGGGACCTGTGCGCCAGGTGATCTAAGAATGACCGCCATTGCAGACCAATTAACCCCATCCCTTAAATGCGCTGCCCTGAATTGATGAGCAATAAAATTTGCCTCATCACTAACACTTGCCAGCATTACAACATTTTTTTCCTTACATTTCGATAAACAGTTGGCAGCGTTATTTTGTTTTTAATCCCGGAATCTTCAAGATCGGTAAGTAAATTCTCTGGATCAGCTCCCCGGAATCTGCCAACAGCAGAGTCAGGATCTGCAAAAATAACTAATTCATCACCACTTAACAGTTGTAGTAATTTGCGCTGCGCCTTATCTGACTCTTGAAACTCATCAACATAGATAACTTTAAATAATTTGCGATACTTTTCAAGCAATATTTGATTACTTTCAAGTTTTTCAACGGCTTCAATCACAATTTCACTAGGGTCAATGCGGATTATTGAATTTGATGGGGTGAGATCTTTAAGCGCTGAGACCGCTTTATATCTTCGCCAGAAATCACAAATAGCTGGCCAGTATTTTTGTTGATGCTTTTTACTAGCAGCTAATAACTCATCAGGTGAACTACCTCGCTCAGTCGCTCGGTTTATAAACTCCCGCAACTCTTTAGCAAATCCTCTGGTGGCAAGTGCTGGGATTAACTCCTTTGGCCAAGATGTTTTACTTAGATCCTTAATATCTTGTGCAAGTAGCTCTCTTATTTGGGCATCTTGTTCGGCGCCAGAGAGCAGTACATACTTTTTGTTTTCACCCGCGCTTATATTAATTGGATCATTTAAGATCATAAATGCCAGTGAGTGAAATGTTCTAGCGATCGGCTCATTGACAGTATGTGCTTTAGGATTTGCAGCTGCAATCTGATCACGTAATTTGCTCGCACTGCTGCGGCCATAGGTAATAGCCAAGATTGAGTTTGGGTCTTCCCCGTTGCTAATTCGATTTGTGATTGCAGAAATTAAGGTTGAAGTTTTTCCACTTCCCCCCTTACCCAGCACCAATAACTTTGTGCTGCGATGATTTACTACCGCTTTTTGCTGCTCATTTAAATCATCCGTTGCGATCGCATCACTTTTATAGGCAGTGCGAATCAACTTAATTTCTGGGGTATTTTTAGGGCTCACCACGTACTTAATTTAACTAGCCAACACCGACAATCCATCGCCAGCCTCACCCATTACAGCTTAAGAGTTCTCGTTTGTTCGCTTTGCTTTAGAGGTATTTCTTGCCCGAGTTGAGCCATCTAAAGTGACCTTTCGAATTCGAACCACCGCAGGGGTTACCTCAACACACTCATCCTCTCGGCAAAACTCCAAAGCACCTTCCATATTTAATTTCTTTGCTGGAATTAATCGCTCGGTTTCATCGGTGCCAGATGCTCGCATATTTGTTAACTTCTTCTCCCGTACACAGTTAACATCTAAATCCTCATTACGAGAGTTCTCACCAATCACCATGCCCTCATAAACTTCATCCCCTGGCTCCACAAATATCGCACCACGATCTTGGGTGCCATAGAGTGCGTAACTTGTTACTACTCCCATTCGATCTGAAACTAATGAACCAGTTGCGCGAGTGCGCAGCTCACCATGCCACGCCTCATAACCATCAAATACATGGTGAAGTAATCCAGTTCCTCTGGTCTCAGTTAAAAACTCAGTTCTAAAACCGATTAAGCCACGGGAGGGAACTCGGTAATCAAGACGGATCCAACTAGTGCCATGGTTAACCATCTGCTCCATTCGTCCCTTACGAAGCGCCATTAATTGGGTAATTACACCTAAGTACTCCTCTGGTGCGTCAATTGATAACCGCTCCATTGGCTCATGCACCTTGCCATCAATAATTTTGGTAACAACCTGCGGCTTACCAACAGTTAACTCAAATCCTTCGCGCTTCATAATCTCAACTAGCACTGCAAGCTGTAGCTCACCTCGTCCCTGCACCTCCCAAGTGTCAGGACGTTCGGTATTTAAAACTCGAAGTGAAACATTTCCTACCAACTCAGAATCTAATCGACCTTTCACCTGACGTGCGGTTAATTTATTTCCACTCTTGCCAGCCAACGGTGAGGTATTAATACCAATAGTCATCGAAATACTTGGCTCATCCACAATAATTAATGGCAACGCATGTGGGTTTTCTAAATCAGCAAGTGTTTCACCCAAAGTGATGGATTCAATTCCAGCCACCGCAATAATGTCGCCTGGGTGAGCCTCATCTGCTGGCACTCGCTCAAGTGCTTCAGTCATTAATAACTCAGATACTTTTACGCGCTGCGTGCTGCCATCAGTTTTAATCCAGGTAACTGATTGGCCTTTTTTAATAACACCCTCACGTACTCGACAAAGGGCAAGCCTGCCTAAGAAAGGAGATGAATCTAGGTTGGTTACATGTGCTTGCAGCGGTGCACCTTCATGGTACTGCGGTGCTGGAATTGCAGAAAATATCGTTTCAAATAAAACATCTAAGTTTTCCTCTTTTGGCATGCCACCATCTGCGCACCGTTCAAGTGAGGCTCGGCCAGCTCTAGCTGATGCGTAGACAATTGGAAACTCAATTTGATCCTCATTGGCATCTAAATCTAAAAATAATGCATAAGCCTCATCAACTACCGCTGCAATTCTTGAATCTGGGCGATCTACTTTATTAATTACTAATATGACTGGCAGATTTTTTTGTAATGCTTTTCTTAAAACAAATCGAGTTTGTGGCAAAGGACCTTCGGAGGCATCAACTAATAAAATAACGCCATCAACCATCTCTAATCCGCGCTCCACCTCGCCACCAAAATCTGCGTGCCCTGGGGTGTCGATGATATTTACAATGGTATTTCCACGTTTGACCGCAGTATTTTTTGCCAAAATAGTAATTCCTTTTTCCCGCTCTAAATCCATGGAATCCATCATTCGCTCTTGGCCTTCACCTTGTTTTTTATGAGCCGCAAACGCCCCAGATTGCCAAAGCATGGCATCAACCAAAGTTGTCTTGCCATGATCAACGTGAGCAATAATTGCTACGTTTCTAAGATTCTCCCGTTTTTTAACTGGCAGATCTTTTAAGTGTGCTTGTTTTTTAGACATTAAACCTAAACTCCACTACATCACCATCTGCCATCACGTAATCCTTACCCTCCATGCGCACTTTGCCATTGGCGCGGGCTTGCACCATTGATCCAGCAGTAACTAATTCATCAAAGGCAATAATCTCTGCCTTAATAAATCCTTTTTGAAAATCGGTGTGAATCACACCAGCAGCAGCTGGAGCGGTATCACCTTTATGAATCGTCCACGCTCTGGTCTCTTTCGGACCTGCGGTTAGATATGTCTGTAATCCTAATGTATTAAATCCAACTCTTGCTAATGTGGTTAATCCTGGCTCGGTTAATCCAATTGATTTAAGCAATTCCAGCGCATCCACCTCATCTAAATCAGCTAATTCAGCCTCAGTTTTTGCATCCAGAAATATCGCCTCNGCTGGNAGGACCAACGCCGCTAATTCAGAACGTAATTGAGTATCACCTAATTCAGCTGCATCCACATTAAANACATACAANAATGGCTTGGCGGTGAGCAGTTGCAACTCTTTAATTGCATCAATATCCACCTTGCTGCCGCGCAGAAGTTGGCCTTGATTTAATATTTCTGAAGCTGACTTNGCAGCTGCCAAAACTGGCACCTTCTCCTTGATCGTGCGCACCTCTTTTTCAAGACGTGGGATCGCCTTTTCTAAAGTTTGTAGATCTGCTAAACAAAGTTCAGTATTAATTGTCTCCATATCTTTTTTAGGATCAACATTGCCATCAACATGGACTACATCCCCATCTTTAAAAACTCTAATTACTTGGCAAATCGCATCTGACTCTCTGATATTTGCTAAAAACTTATTTCCAAGCCCTGCGCCCTCAGAGGCACCCTTAACAATTCCGGCGATATCAACAAAGGAGACAGCAGCTGGCAAGATTTTTTCGGAGGAAAATATTGTGGCCAACACTGCCAGCCTTGGATCTGGCACACCCACCACACCAACATTGGGTTCAATAGTGGCAAAGGGGTAGTTGGCAGCTAGGACATTATTTTTAGTCAGCGCATTAAACAGGGTGGATTTACCCACATTTGGCAGACCGACGATTCCGATTGAAAGGCTCACGAGGGGTTAAGCCTACGCAAGATTGTCAGTACTTCCTGCCACTATAACCCCATGCCCGCCTCGATCATCTCACTGCTTATCGGCCTAGCAGCCGGAGTAGCAATTGGATACCTATTTAATGCGGTAAGAAATAAAAACAAAGGGGGTGATACCACCCTGCTGGATGATTATAAAAAGCAGCTAACGGATGAGCGAAGCAAAACCGAGAACTCAATTAAGTTAACCGCTGAGTTAAATGCAATGAAGTCAACAGTTGAAAAACTATCCAACCAATCAGTTGAGGCTAATCGGATTAGAACCCAAGCTGAAGCAAAACTTGAGACCACAATTAATGAGATGAGACGGGCAAGTGAGTCAATATTTGATGAAACTAAAAAAATTGCCGGTGCACTCTCTAACAGTCAGTCTCGTGGAAAATTTGGTGAGGCGCAATTAGAGTTACTTTTGCAATCAGCCGGGTTACGTGAAGGTCATGAGTACAGCCGGCAAAAATCCACCACCGATGCTGATTCAGCAGGAATTCCAGATATCACCGTAAAAATGCCAGGGGGCAGCGCCATATTTATTGATTCAAAATTTCCTTTTGATCGATTTCTAGATGCCTTTGGTACTGAGATCGAAAATGAACGCAATGATTTTTTAGCCCAGCACACAAAAGATCTTCTCAAACATGTGGAGGCTTTAGCCAAGCGTGGTTATCACAAATCTGCTGGATCACCTGATTTTGTGGTTTTATTTGTGCCATTTGAAACTTTATTAGCCGAAGCTTTACGAGTTGACCCGGCATTTTTAGAAAAAGCATTTAAAGTAAATGTCACCGTCGCTACCCCAACCTCAATGATGGCCTTACTGCGCACCATTGGTTATATATTTACCAGAAATAAATTAGCTGATAACGCCGATGAGATTCAAAAGGTGGCAAATACCTTCCTTAAAAATATTACCTTGCTGCATGGAAAGATTGTGGCGGTGGGTAAGGCAATCTCATCAACTGCAAAGGCGTATGAGGATTTAATTCCTACCGCTGAAAAAACTGTATTAAATCCAGCAAGGCGCATTCATAACCTAGGAGTTGCTGGTGATAAAGAAAAATTAGCAATTGAGTACCCAGATTCACCCGGTGATGTAAGGGAGTTAAAGGCGATCTCTGCCGATGATGATTTTATTGAGGTAGANGAAATTGAAGGTGGCAAAGATGAGTAATTTACCGATTAGCTCACCAATTAAAGGGCCGGGCTTAACTAAGCCAGGGGTAGTAGTTTTACAGTTTTTGATAATCTTTTTATTTGCTGCGATTGAATTAATTTTTCGCTCATCCTTTGGAATTATTACCTGCCTTGCAATCTGGATTGCATTCTTTGGTGGTATTTACTTGGGCCGTATTGGCACCTCCTATGTAACTGCAGTTGCCCCACCAGTTTCACTACTGCTTACCTGNCTTATCTTGCTGCCAACTATTGGCGGCTCATCCTTTGCGCCAACTAAGTTGCTAATTGATCTAGTTACCGCCCTAGCGGCAGTCTCCTTTTATCTACTCACCGGTGCTGGGATAACTTGGTTCATCTGGTTTAAAAAGGAGCGTAACCAAGGTAATCAATCACTTTCCGGCAGCTTTTAATTCCTTTCGCAGCTCCACCGGCAGTGAAAAAAGTAAGTGCTCCTCAGTTGCAGTAATTATCTGCACATCAGCAAATCCACGCTTTGCCAGCCAATCAAGTAAATCCTTAACCAATATCTCCGGTACTGATGCCCCACTTGAAACCCCAACTGTTGTGACACCACTTAGCCATTCCTCTTTGGCCTCAGCAGCAAAGTCAACTAAGTAAGCAGCTTTCGCGCCATACTCAAGTGAGACCTCAACTAAGCGCACTGAGTTAGATGAGTTTTTCGAGCCAACAATTAAAACTAGATCTGCCTTTGGTGCAATCTCTTTGATCGCAACCTGGCGGTTCTGGGTGGCGTAGCAAATATCATCACTCGGTGGGTCAATTAGATTTGGAAAACGTTTCCGAAGCTCAGCAACTGTGGCCAAGGTTTCATCCACACTTAAAGTAGTTTGTGATAACCAGGCTACTTTATTCTCATCTCGCACCTTTATATTTTTAATACTCTCAATACCATCTACTAATTGAATGTGTTGCGGTGCTTCCCCGGCAGTGCCATCAACCTCTTCGTGGCCTTCGTGGCCAATTAATAAAATATCGTAATCATCGGCGGCAAATCTCTTTGCTTCATTATGGACCTTAGTTACCAATGGACAGGTGGCATCAATAGTTTTTAGATTTCGCTCCGCCGCACTTTGATGAACCGCTGGTGAAACACCGTGGGCGGAGAAAACAACTATCGCACCCTCTGGCACCTCATCAGTTTCATCAACAAATATTGCGCCCCGCTCCTCTAAGGTTTGCACCACATATTTATTGTGCACAATTTGCTTTCGCACATAAACCGGTTTTCCATAAAGATCTAAAGCTTTTTCAACAGTAACCACAGCACGATCTACACCTGCGCAGTAGCCACGGGGGGCGGCAAGTAGTACCTGCTTTTTACCGGCTGTGCTCATGGGCTTATCCTAATTGATCATAGAAAGTGGGTAGATTTACCCCTATGCCACCAGAGTTTACCTACCAAGATCTACTGCCAATTGGTGAGGACAAAACCGAGTATCGGTTAATTTCCAAAGCCGGGGTAAGCAGCTTCACTGCAGATGGCCGAGGATTCTTAAAGATTTCAAAGGATGCAATCAGTGAATTAACCCAGGTTGCGATGCATGATATTTCACATTATCTGCGCAGTGAACATCTTGCGCAGTTATCTGATATTTTAAAAGATCCAGAGAGCTCACCAAATGATCGATTTGTAGCAACTGATCTTTTAAAAAATGCCAATATCTCAGCTGGTGGAATCTTGCCGATGTGCCAAGACACTGGAACTGCAATTGTGATGGGTAAAAAAGGGCAGCAGGTATTAACGGAAGAAAAAGATGAAATCTCAATCTCCAGAGGCGTTTATGAGGCTTTTACTAAATTAAATCTTCGCTACTCCCAATTAGCACCGGTTACTACCTGGGAGGAGAAAAATACTGGTAATAATTTGCCAGCCCAAATCGAGATCTACTCTGATACTGATCATCCAGATGAGTACAACTTTTTATTTATTGCCAAAGGTGGCGGCAGTGCTAATAAATCTTTTTTATATCAAGAGACCAAAGCGGTATTAAACCCCACCACATTTATGAGTTGGCTAGAGGAAAAACTTCGATCCCTGGGCACCTCCGCCTGTCCGCCTTATCATCTAGTAGTAGTAATTGGTGGCACAAGTGCTGAGTACACGGTTAAGGCAGCAAAGCTTGCTAGTACTAAATATTTAGATTCCCTGCCCACAAAAGGAGATGCTAAAACTGGCCATGGTTTTAGGGATTTAGATTTAGAAAAAGAAATATTAAAATTAACTCAAAGCATTGGCATCGGCGCCCAATTTGGGGGCAAGTACTTTTGTCATGATGTGCGAGTTGTCAGGTTGCCCCGTCATGGTGCCTCCTTGCCAATTGCAATTGCAGTTTCATGCTCTGCAGATCGCCAGGTGAAGGCGAAGATCACCAAAGATGGCATCTTTATTGAAAAGCTTGAGACCGATCCAGCTCATTTTTTGCCAACTGCAACCAATGAAGATTTAGATGGCCCAGAGATAAATATTGATTTATCAGTGCCGATGGCTGATATTTTGGCTCAACTATCAAAGTATCCAGTTAAAACTAGGGTTAATTTGAGCGGCACATTAGTAGTTGCCAGAGATTTAGCCCATGCCAAATTAAAAGAGTTATTAGATGGTGGAAAACCACTTCCAGATTACTTTAAGAAGCACGCAGTTTATTACGCAGGCCCGGCCAAGACGCCTGCAGGTTATGCCTCTGGCTCCTTTGGTCCTACTACTGCTGGGCGAATGGATTCATATGTTGAACAGTTTCAAGCAGCGGGTGGTTCTTTAATTATGCTGGCAAAGGGAAACAGATCTGAGATGGTTTCAGCAGCTTGTAAAAAGTATGGCGGCTTTTACTTAGGATCAATTGGTGGCCCAGCAGCCAGACTTGCCCAGGATTGCATCAAAAAGGTTGATCTCTTAGATTATGAAGAGTTAGGTATGGAGGCGATTTGGAAGATTGAGGTGGAAAACTTTCCAGCTTTTATAATTATTGATGATAAAGGAAATGATTTTTACGCCGAAACCCGAAAGCCATTAAATATTGGGAAAAAACCTAACTAGTTAAAATCCTCTAGTACCATCTTGATCTTTTAAACTTGCTCCACGCCTTACATGGTGTCTCATATCGCTCTTCAATATATTTAAGTCCCCAAGTAATTTGAGTTACTGGATTAGTTCGCCAGTCAGTAGCGATTATCTCCATCTTGGTTGCCGGAAGAGCCTGCGCGATGCCATGGGCGCCAGTTACTTTATTTCTTGCTTTGTAATTCCAATGACTCTCTTTAATCCATAATTGATCAAGGCAGGTGAACTGTTTTTCTGACCATTGATACTTCGCGGCAATGATCTCTTTGGCAACCTCTCTAGCGCCATCGGCTTGGCGGGCCAATTCAACCTTGCGAGCAGCAACTGAGATCAGGGCCATGGATGAGGCATCAACAGTTTTCACCGAATCTAACTCAAGTAGGGATGGGTTGGGGTCGATCTGCTCCTCCAGGGTGGCAGGGATGATCGCTTCAAGATTTGCTCCCACCATTGGCAGGGTGACTGAAACCTGTAGGTTGCTAGTTGCATAAGCTGGCTCGGAAACAATCATGAAGAAGGCAAGGCAGGCAGCAGCGATCGACAGCCGGCGCACCTTCGGTGCGGGCGCAGCTATACCTTTCACCTTCATAATCACCCTTTCGTTACTGCCTTATCTGCTAATCAAGGCTCCTAGAACTGGTTCAGAGTGTCAGCCAGGGGTAGGAGGGGCAACTTTATAGAGGCGTGTGGCGCGATTATGTTTATATTCACAGGTAAAACGAATAAAGAAAGTGCAGGTCAGAAACGGTGAAGTCCGATTTATCCGAAATGTCGCAAGAGNGGTTTAAATCAACTGGTAAAGCTAATTGGCTCCTCTAGCAGCTCAGTTACNAGGGCAGCGATCTGAGATCGCTCACTTCGAGTCAAGGTGATATGGGCAAAAAGTGGATGCCCTTTTAGGGACTCAATCACCGCAACCACCCCATCATGGCGGCCCACCCGCAGATTATCCCGTTGGGCGATGTCATGGGTTAAGACCACCCTNGATCCTTGGCCAATTCGAGAGAGCACCGTCAACAANACCCCTCGNTCTAGGGATTGGGCCTCATCAACAATTACAAAGGAGTCATGCAAAGAACGNCCGCGGATATGGGTAAGGGGTAGGACCTCAATTAACCCTCGCTCCACCACCTCATCAATTACCTGCTGACTTACCAACGCCCCCAAAGTATCAAAGACTGCTTGGGCCCAAGGTGACATCTTTTCATTCTCAGTCCCAGGAAGGTAGCCAAGCTCTTGGCCACCAACTGCGTAAAGCGGGCGGAAGATAACTACCTTTTTATGTAAACGTTTTTCTAGCACCGCCTCTAGCCCGGCTGATAATGCCAAGGCGCTTTTTCCAGTTCCAGCCCGGCCACCTAAGGAGATAATTCCAATTTCATTATCTAACAAAATATCTAACGCCACTCGTTGTTCGGCGCTTCTACCATGTAAACCAAATGCTGCCCGATCACCTCTTACCAATTGCAAATGTTTATCCGGTGTGACTCTGGCGAGGGCGCTACCTTTTTCAGAGTGCAACACAATTCCGGTATGGCATGGGTGAGTCTTTCCAAACTCATGTGCGATTTTATCTTGCGCATACAGTGAATCAATAATTGTTGAGCCCACACTCTCCTCAACCATTCCAGTCCAGCCACTGCTACTTGCTAATTCAGCTCGATACTCCTGCGCTTCAACTCCAACTGATGATGCCTTTACTCGAAGTGGTAGATCTTTAGTAACTAAGACACTTTTCGACCATCTGCCATTAGGTTTTTTGCAATTGCTAAAATCCTGGAATCATTTGAACCATCTCGCAAAAATCCAGATGGCAGCTTTGAAAGATCTGAATGGTTTAATTCAACTGATAATGAGCCACCTTCATCATTAATATTTATTGGCTGATCCAACCGGCCACTTTTTCACCCGCAACTCATCAAGAGCGCGTAGGGCGGCCCGGGCAAAGTAGCCAAGATCAGGATGATCTCGCTTGGTCTCTAACTCACCAATAACGGTGATAGGAATGATCACTTCATGTTCGGCAAATCTACTAAGCGCAATTGGATCAGCCAGCAGTACTGAGGTATCTAAGACGTAGGTAATCCGAGCGAGCAGTGGAGCAGTTGCCACCGATTTTAAGACAATAGATTCACTAGCCAATTATTGTCATCGCATTCTGTTTAGTTGGGGACTTGAAGGTTTTGGAAGATAGACCAAACGATAAATTATCAAGCCTACAAATATGCGCCAACACGCAAGGGCTAAAGGTGAAGTTTAGATTAACCCCCCTACCACCTGCCGGATTTAACCCGCCGTTCTATCCAGATCGAAGCCACCGGCAGGGTGCCAGCTAGCAAAAATAGCCCAGTTGATAGCAGGGACTTTCGTTTGGCAATGCAAAGAATTAGGGCTGCGATTAGATAAACCGGGTAGGTGAAGCCATGCACAATTGGGATCCAAATAAATTGCTCATAAAAACTCTTATCGCTAACTAAGTACTTAGCTGGCATATATAGAAACCAAAGCAAGAGCGACATCACCCCTGCCCAGAGCGCCCAGAAGCGGAAAAAAAGAATTATCTTGTTCACTTTTTCAAACCCACTTTCGTTTTTTTCTTTACCCGCCTGCTATCTGAATTGTTAACCCTATCCCCCTTTGCCCTAAATTGTGGAAAGGCAGGTGCGATCAAAAGTAGCAGCCCCATAAACCACCAGACCACCACATATGAAATGTGTTGCCAGTAAAAACCCGGAAGCCGCTGGGAGATCTGTCCTGAAGGGATTAGTGAGAGATTTGATATTTGCCCAGATATTTTCTCAGATTTTAAAACTATATACCCATCATATAAAAAGGGATTCTCCTTGCTTACCACCAGCGCTGGATCTATTCGGGGTAACTCACCTGGCTTAGCAAATGCTCGATCAACATTTTGCCGTGGATAGATTCGGCCAGTTATTGATACTGGCCCCGTTATCTCACCATTTTGTTGATCTAGAATTGCTCTGGCAACTAGTACCCCATGACCTGAACTTAGTTTTAATAACCTCACATCAAGATCTGCAATCTTTTCATCAGCAATCTTTTGATCGCGGGCAATATAAATTGCTGAGTAATTACCCTCTGCTGAAATAATTCTATTTACCGCCTTTATTGGCAGATTCTTCCCCGCCGCTGCCACCTGCTCTAGGGGGATTAGCGGTTGATCTGGCTGGGGAGCTGTGACTACATTCAAATCTTGTGCCCGATGTAATTGCCACATCCCTAATTCAAAGCAGCTATAGATTAAAAGTAACCAAGTAATAAGTAGGCCAGTGGTTTTTAAGATTTTCATAACAATTCAGGAGAAACTACTCTTGATCTTTGCGGTCAACTAATCTCTTATATCTGCGATAAAAACTAGTAAGCAATACCACCATTGCTAGGGTTAAAAAAATCATGGTCATGGAGCCAGCAACTCCCATATCAAAACTTAGGCTCTCATCCATGATCACTCCTTTTGAGGAACTACTTAAGATAAGCCTACTTACCTGCTGTGAATTAGTTCTACACTTATCCCTGTGATACACCCTAAAGTATTAGCCGATCCTGCACTGCGCCAGCGATATGGGATCAAAGAGGTACCTAAAAGCCGCAATTGGCTTCTGGGCGCGCTAATTGGAATTGTTGCGGCCTGGTTTGCCTGGAGTGGGTATAACGCAGCAAATCCTGCAGTCAGATCTGAGTTAGTTTCATTCAAAATTATTGATACTCAAAGTATTTCCATTACCTACAAAATAAGTGTAAGAGATAATTCGATTGATCACAGCTGCGCAGTTGTTGCCAGAGATATTGATAAAAATGTTGTCGGTGAAGTTACTGATCCAATGCCAGCTGAGGAACTTATGGTGGGGGCAAACCTTCGCACCCTGACGATTCCTACCCGATTACCTGCAGTAAATGCAGGAATTTCTAGTTGCCAGTAATATTGCGCACTTATGAACCAACCAACTCAAACCTGGCTTACCCAGGAAGCAGCAGATCGTCTAGCAGCAGAGCTTGCTGAGCTAGAGGGTCCACTTCGCGCGGAAATTATTAAAAAGATTGAAACTGCAAGAGCTGAGGGTGATTTAAAAGAAAATGGTGGCTACCACGCAGCCCGGGAAGAACAAGGAAAAATTGAGGGCAGAATTCGTCAACTAAAACATATGCTCGAGCATGCTCACATCGGCACACCACCAGCTAGTGAATCAGGGGTAGTAGGTCTTGGCATGTTAGTAAAAGTTGATATTGCAGGTGATGAAATTAAGTTCTTGCTCGGCTCTAGAGAGATCTCAACTAGTGATGTTGATGTTTACTCCGAAAAATCACCACTGGGTGCTGCAGTTCTTGGCGCAAAAGTGGGGCAAACAGTTAAGTACACCGCACCAAATGGCAAGCAAGTAGAAGTTGGAATTCTAGAGGCTAAACTTTTTTAATTACTTTTTAGCAGCGTTGTTGTACTTGCGAATACTTAGTGGAATAAAAATAGCCATAATTAAAATCATATAAATTACTGACATTTGCAATGGATTCTCACTTGGAAATGAGCCAGCGGTTGCGCCAAATTGATTTTCAAGTCCAAATAACTCTCGACAAGCTGCCACCATGGTGGAGACTGGATTCCACTCGGCCACATACTGCAGCGGCCTAGGCATGCCAGTGGTTGGTGCAAAGGCATTTGATAAGAAAGTGAGTGGGAAAACAACTATGAAGGTGGCATTAGTTGCCACTCGCTCCTCTCTAACTGACAAACCAATTAAAACTCCGATCCAAGACATCGCAAAACCAAAAACCAATAGGAAAACAAAACCTAAGAAGACTTCAAATAAAGAGGAGGTTGGTCGCCATCCCACTGCATATCCAGCAACTCCCATTGCGGTTAAGACCACAATATTTAAAGCACCATCTCCTAAGGTTCTGCCAATTACCACTGCAGATCGTGAAATAGGCAGTGATCTAAATCGATCGATTAATCCTTTTTGCATATCAGCAGCTAAGCCAACTGCAGTTCCTGCCAAGGTGAAGGCAACTGTTTGTACAAATATGCCGGGCATAAGTAACTGCACATATCCACCTGGCTGACCAGTATCAATTGAGCCACCAAATACATATCTAAATAACAAAACAAACATAATCGGCTGAATAGTTGAAAATAAAAGTAACTCTGGCACCCGAGAGAGTTGTAATAACTGGCGCTTGGTAATTACTGCTGCATCTGAGATGAAATTAATCATTTGCCCCTTCTCCTACCCTTATTAACTGATGCCTCTTCCTCTTTTTTCTCCTCGGCCACATGTCCAGTTAAGGAGAGGAAGACATCATCTAATGATGGCCGCTTAAGTCCAATATCTAATGGATGGATACCTTTTTCATCCAACATCTTTGCCGCTTCAATCAATGCCTTGCTGCCGGTAGTAACTGGGGCTGATACCTGACGTAGCCCTTCATCAATATTAATTGCACTGCCACTAACTCTGGCGACAATATCTTTAACTATCTCCAGGTGCTCATTTTCTACCACTATCTCTAACCGCTCACCACCCACCTGCTTTTTTAATGAATCAGAGGTGCCCCGAGCAATCACTTTTCCATGATCAATAACTGCAATCTCATCAGCTAAGTGATCTGCCTCCTCCAGATATTGCGTGGTTAATAACAATGTCACCCCACCCTTAACTAAATCATCAATCACACCCCACATATCTTGTCGCCCTCTTGGGTCAAGTCCGGTGGTTGGCTCATCTAAGAATAAAACTTTTGGTCGAATAATTAATGAAGCAGCAAGATCTAATCTGCGCCGCATTCCACCTGAGTAAGTCTTTATTGGCCTTTTTGCTGCATCAGATAATGCAAACTGCTCAAGCAATTCAATTGCACGTTGTTTAGTTGCCTTTGCCGATAGATGATAAAGCCGGCCAAACATAATTAAGTTATCCCAGCCAGTTAAAGTTTCATCAACTGCAGCATATTGACCCGATAATCCAATTAATTTTCTAACCTCGTCGGGATGTTTTAATACATCGATTCCAGCAACAGTTGCATGACCAGAATCTGGTGAAAGTAAGGTTGCTAATATTCTTACAGTTGTAGTTTTACCAGCACCATTTGGTCCAAGTACGCCAAGAACTGTGCCCTCTTCAACATCAAGATTTAATCCATCTAATGCTTTGACTGCGCCTTTGTTATAGGTTTTAACTAAGTTTTCCGCAGTTACTGCTTTCATAAGTAGATCCTAACAAGATAAATGAGTAAACTACCCACTTACACTCATCAAGCTGAAGCATTTAAATAGTTTCACTAATAAAAAGAGGCGGCAGTTAAAATCAAATCTAAAAAGCTCTTTAAAAACCCCTTTGCTGAACTGCCAACTGAGATTGCAATATTATCTTCAATTTCTTTCTTTGTGGCGGTGGGCTTTGGGCTAATTATTCCTGCACTGCCCATATTTGCCTCATCATTTGGGGTTAGCAAAACAGCAATCGGATTAATTATTTCAAGCTTTGCAATTGTCCGCTTCTCCTCTGGCTTAGTAGCTGGAAAATTTGTAGATAAATTTGGTGAGCGATCTGTGTTGGGCTTTGGCTTATTTATGGTCTCCTTCTTCACCCTGCTTACCGCCTTGGCACAAAACTATGAACAATTATTGATATTTAGATCCTTAGGCGGCCTTGGTTCCTCAATGTTTTCAGTCTCAGCTGGATCCTTACTGATGCGCTCAGTTGGTGATGATTTCAGGGGGCGAGCCCAATCATTATTTAATGGTGGTTTCTTACTAGGTGGCATTACTGGCCCAGCCTTTGGCGGAATCCTTTCGGCCATCTCCTTAAGGGCGCCATTTTTTGTTTACTCAACAACTTTGGCAATCGCTGGCGCAATTGCGTTGTTTTTTCTAAGTGAAAAAAGATTAGGTAAAAAAGTAGATGCCCCGACTAGCAAATTAGGACAGACCACCTTGGGCCAAGCAATGCGCTTGAAACCATACCAAATTGCGTTAGCACTAGCTTTTATAAACAACTGGATTTTATTTGGCCTTAGATCATCTATCTTGCCCTTATTTGTGATTGAAGAATTAAAATCCACCGCCGCAATTGCAGGGCTTGGTTTAACCATTGGCGCATTAGTGCAGGGCTTATTTATGTTAAAAGCAGGAAAGTACTCAGATCAAAAGGGACGCAAAGCAGCGTTGTTATTTGGTAGTGCATTTGTGCTATTTGGAATATTAATGCTGGCATTTACCACCAATGCTGCGCTTTATTTTATTTCAATGGCGCTATTTGGTTTAGGTGGCGCCTACGTTGGCACCGCACCTGGCAGCGTAGTTGGTGACATTATTCGAGGTCGGGGCGGACAAGTTATTGCAGCCTGGCAGATGGCAGGAGATGCCGGCATGATTTGGTCCAGTTGTTGTGGGCTTATTAACCGATCTTTATAGCTACCAAACAGCATTTTTAGTTTCAGCCGGTATTTGGATAATTGCCATTGTATTAGCAACATTTCTGCCTGAAACCAGAATGTCACATATGAAAGAGGATTTAATTCCTGACAAAAATAAACAGGAGCTGTGATTTCTCACAGCCCCTGTTAGGTAATACTTTTTAGCGGTTTCCGCGCAAGATTGAGATTAGGCGCAAAACTTCAAGGTATAGCCAAACTACAGTTACCATCAAACCAAAGGCTGCTCGCCATGATTGATTTTCAGGAACTCCAGCGTTAACACCTTTTTCAATTTGATCAAAATCAAGTACTAAGAAAAGGCTGGCAAGTCCTACACCTGCAACTGCAAGTAGTAATCCAAGTCCAGATACTCCGTAGAAACCATATCCCTGGCCAACACCAAATAATGATGCAATAAGTGAAACTAAGCCAAGTATAAAATAACCAATCGCTGCGCCAATTACTGCGCGAGTAAATTGTGGAGTAGCACGTAATCTGCCACTGCGATACATAACTAGCACGCCAGCAAATGCTGCGATGGTGCCAATTACAGCTTGGCTGACAATTCCTGGGTAAAACGCTTCGTAGTAACTACTTAAAGTTCCCAGTGCTAAACCTTCAAGTGCTGCGTATGCAACAACTAAACCTGGCTTAACTGATTTGCTAAAGGAAATAATCATTGCCAATACAAATCCACCGAGGAATCCAAGCATTACCGCGCCCATGCCAAGATTTGTACGCCATGCCACTGCGCCAACTACAAGTAAAATTCCAAATAAAAATCCGGTTTTCGCAACGACATCTTCAATTGTCATGCGACCTGTTCGTAGTGATGAGGCTGCTGGAGCGTTATAACTTTGCTCTAGTTGATCAACTTGCATAGTTGCAGGTTGATTAAACGCCTTGCCCAGTACAGGGTTTGAACTCTTCATTCTTCTCCTTCTATAGAAAGTGGCCACCAGTTGGTGGTTACCGCCTTAGGTAGTTAACAAATATTAATCTCTACCAATTCCCTAAGCCAACGCCAACGGCTAACTCTGGCTTAAACTTTGCTGAAGATCCCGCCAATTGAGCGTGCCCCCGGTGGGGGTCGAACCCACACTTGTGCGATTTTAAGTCGCATGCCTCTGCCGTTGGGCTACAGGGGCGAATCTTCAGGGGGTAAATCTACCCGTCTTTTTTAATCGGTGAATCCAGCTAATTCTTCGCCTACTTTGCAAGTGACCAAGCAATCCCATCCAAAATATCTGACTCTGATGCCACAAACTCACTTGCCCCAGTTGCTGCCATTACCCTAGACAAAACCAAAGCACCCGCTGTTATTACATCAACCCTACCTGGGTGCATATATCCAATAGCTGCTAATTCTTGCTTATTCATGGATTGAAATAAGCCTGCCACCTTATGTACTGATTGTGCTGAAATTCTAGAAAGGTGAATTAAATGCCGATCATACTTATCTAACTCCAAAGCTGCCGCAGCAACTGTGGTGGCTGTTCCAGCAACTGCAACTAAAGTTTTTGCTTGAGTAATTGGCACAACCGCAGCTGCTTGGGTTATTGCCAGATCAATATCCACAATTGCTTGTGCAACTTGCGCCATTGTTGGCGGTTGAGTATTTAAATGCCGCTCACTCATTCGCACACAACCAATATTGACACTTTTTGCTGCGATAACATCTTTATCACCATAAACAAACTCAGTTGAACCGCCACCAATATCAACTACTAAGAATGGTGCATCACTTTGTTGCAACTCTTTAGTAGCACCAATATAAGAAAGCTTCGCCTCTTCATCCCCTGGAATTACCTCAACTTCCACTCCTAATATTTTGCGTACACCATCAATAAATACTGCGCGGTTTGTGGCATCTCTAGTAGCACTTGTGGCACAAAATCTTATTTTTTCAACACCTTTGTTAGTAATTTGTTTTGTAAATTTTTCAACTGCGCCAAGTGTTCTTTCAATTGCATCTGGGTGAAACATTTTGGTTTGATCTACCCCTTGCCCCAACCTAACAATCTCCATGCCTCTTACTACCTCTTTAAAATTACCTTCAGTAATATCAGCAATCAATAACCGAATTGAATTGGTGCCACAATCTATCGCTGCAACTCGAGTCATTTATTGCTCCTCATTAATTAAATTCTCAATTACCGAACATGGCTTACTTAACCACCAGGGATCAAGTGCAGCTAATGCCTCATCTCCTAATGGATTAACGCCAGTACCCACCGCTAATGAATGGGCCACCAATGAGTGCAGGCATTTGACCCGATCTGGCATTCCACCTGCGGTAATTCCTGAAATCTCCGGAACATCTAATTTGAGTATTGCAGCAAGTGCCTTCCTCGCCGCTTCATAATCAACATGAGCGGCTAAATACTCACCCGCTAACTTAAGATCACTTTGCAAGCGCTGACTCATCTCATTCATTAATCCAGAACTTTCCAAGGTTGAGATTGCACCAGTAAGTTTGGGACAGGTTGCGTAA
>JGI12421J11937_10000210_pt1 | contig 21706 bp, 24 predicted proteins | sample LakErihyJuly2011_2_FD_11937 | JGI IMG/M metagenome (IMG submission 11937)
TCTCAACACCGTTTTCAATCTTAAATGGGTTTGTACGTGAGGAACCTAGAATCGTTCCACCTCTTGGCAATATTCCACGGGTGGCTGGGACATCTAACTTCATTGTTAAGCCCTCAAGTGGCCCACGCCAACCATCTTTAAATCCAATAAATTCATAGCCATACTCTTTAACGCCCTTGCGCACTACTGCTCGAATTACAGCATTTAAGCCTGGGCAATCTCCGCCACCTGTTAAAACACCGATACGCATCTTTGTAAAAACTCCAGCCTTGAAATAGTTATAAGAGTTGGTCAACGTTGATGGCTAAGTCTACTCTGCCGCAATGGGACTTAAACCCGAGATCTCTGCCTACCTCACAGAGCGTGCAGCAAGTGGCCTGCCACAAGTCTGGCAAGCACCGCTTGTGCAAATAAGAGAAAACACCAAACTTCATATCGCATTAAAGCAACCATTGCTGCAGATACATTCAGTGGATCACCGAACTATTAATGGGCCTACATCAGAGCTACCTATTCGGATCTATCGGCCGAGTGAAGAAAATAACCTGCCGGCGTTGGTGTTTTTTCATGGCGGCGGATGGGTTTTAAACTTCTTAGATATTTATGAACCAGCTCTTCGAAAAATTGCTAAAAATGGAAACTTTGTAATTATTGCAGTTGATTATCAAAAGGCCCCTGAACATTCGTATCCAGCACCACTTGATGATTGCTATACAACTCTTAAATGGGTTATTGAAAATTCAGCAGAACTAGGAATAGATCTAGCCGCAATTGGTGTTGGCGGTGATAGTGCTGGTGGCAATCTAGCTTCATCAGTTGCCNTTAAAGCATTTAATGAACAATTAATCTCACTTGCCTTTCAGCTTTTAATCTATCCATGTAACGATTACCAGATGAATTACCCATCAGCCACAAATTATTCACAAGGTTATGGCTTAACAACGCAAGCAATGAAATGGTTTTGGGATCAGTACCTATCAAAAGTTGAGGACCAGGAGGATCCATACGCAGTACCTGTAAAAGCTAAATCCCTTCGTGGTGTTGCACCTGCGATCTTGATTGCAGCTGAGTTTGATCCACTAACTGATGATGTTAAAAACTACTACCAAAAATTGATAAAGGATTCAGTTCCGGCGATATATAAGGAGTTTGCTGGTCAAATTCATGGCTTCTTTAATTTAAGTGGAGTAACAGATGATGCTGAATCACTATACTCAGAGATTGCGAAAGAAATAAATGCAATTCTAGGAAGGCGTAATTAATTGACAAAGGTTGGCTGGAGCAGATTTGCCCTGGTGGGCTTTCTTTGGGGAACGCCATATCTTTTCATCAAAGTAGCAGTTGAAGAGATCTCCCCTTCTACAATAATTTTCTTTCGAGTCCTTATTGGAGCAATGGTTTTACTGCCACTTGCATTGTCCAAAAAAACTATTTACATCCCAAGAAAGTACTGGCACATAGTTCTTATCTATACCGTGGCAGAGTTAATTGGTCCTTGGTATTTGATTACTAATGCTGAACAGAAAATCTCCTCAGGCTTAGCTGGACTCCTAGTTGCAACAGTGCCGATTTGGGCGGCAATTTTTGCCTCTTTAAATGGTGATCACACTGTCTGGCACAAATCTAGATTATTTGGATTACTGATCGGTTTTATCGGAGTTGTGGCAGTTGTTGGAATTGAATCAATCAGTGGACGTCAGGATATTAAGTCAATTGGCATGGTAATTCTGCTGCAATTGGTTACGCCTATGCAGTCAATATGATCAATCGAAAAATACCATCAGTTCCTGCAATTGCTCTAAATGCCTGGGCAATGATAATTACTACTTTTTTTTACTTCCCATTTGCCATAACCAATTGGCCAACTAAAACACCTTCAGTTGAAGCGATTGCATCAGTTGCTGCCCTTGGGGTTTTCTGCACAGCGATTGCCTTTATTTTATTCTTTAAATTACTTGCCGAAGTTGGTCCACCAAGGGCTTCACTTATTACATACTTAAACACAGCGGTTGCGGTATTGCTCGGAGTAATGTTATTGGGAGAACCTTTAACGCTTGGAATTATGCTTGGATTGCCATTGGTTTTACTTGGCTCTTACTTTGCTAGTCGGAAAGTGCGTCAGTAAATCCTAATTTAGCTAATAGTTTTGGATCTTTCTGCCACTCTTTTGAAACCTTCACATGAATTTGTAGGAAAACCTGCATACCAACTAAATTCTCAATTGATTTTCGAGCTAAGCTGCCAATGGCTTTTAACTTACTTCCTTGTGGTCCAATAATTATTCCCTTTTGACTATCGCGCTCAACATGCAATGTGGCGCTGATATCAAATATCTTTCCACCATCTCGCTCGCCCATCTCTTCAATGGTAACCATCACAGAGTGTGGCAGCTCTTCATATAGCTCCTCGATTGCCGCCTCTCTAATTAGATCAGCAAACATCAACTCCTGTGCTTGGTCGGTGTTTATATCGGTTGGATAAAGCGCGGGTGATTGCGGTAAATGCGCTGAAAGTAATTCAAGTAATAGTTCGGTTTGATCTAGATTCTTTGCTGATACTGGGATTATCTCGGCATCTTGCAGATTTAATCTAAGCGCAAACTCATTTACAGCCATCAATCTAATTGCTAAATCTGATTTTGAGATTTTATCAACTTTTGTTACAACTAAGAAAACTTTCTGATTTCCTTTAATCTGCTTGGCAATGTACTCATCACCAGCTCCTATTTCCTCATCTGCTGGCAAGCAAAGAAGTACCGCATCATTTGATTGCATATTTTCATTTACCATCGAGTTTAATCTCGTGCCAAGCGCTGTTTTTGGTTTATGCATTCCAGGAGTATCAACCACAATCATTTGGTATGTTTCGCGATTTATTATTCCTCGAATTGGATTTCTGGTGGTATTTGGATGGTGAGAAGTAATAACTATCTTTGTTCCAACCAAAGCATTTACCAGAGTAGATTTTCCAGTATTCGGGCGACCGACAATTGCCACAAAACCAGCTTTGAAGTTTTCCATTGCTCCTATTCTCTCACCTTTTGGCTATCGCAATTGCAAGGGTTTTATCACTTCTAGTATTTCATCCAAACTAGTTGCAATATCAGCGATTCGCTCGGCAATAAGTCGGTGACAGCCATCGCTTAACTTTGATGATATCTGGCCTGGGATCGCAAAAACTGGTCTAAATATCTCAGCAGCATCGCGAGCAGTTCTTATGGAACCACTTACAAACTCTGCTTCAACTACTACAGTGGCCATTGATAACGCTGCAATTAAACGATTCCGATTCAAAAATCGAGCTGGCATAGTTTTAATACTTGGCATAACCTCTGAAATTAACAATCCCGCTTTGATAATTTGTGAAAATAGCTCCCGATTTTCAAAGGGGTATAGATTATTGAATCCACCAGCTAAAACTGCGATGGTTTTACCACCAGCATTTATCGCTGCTTTGTGTGCTGCGGTATCTATTCCATAGGCGCCACCACTTATCACCACAATTTGTTGTTGACAGGCATCACTAGCTAATTTATCTGCAACATTCAAACCATAAGCTGTTGGTTTTCGACTTCCGACGATTGAAATTGAATTGCTAAGCTGAGCAATTAATTTGCGATCACCTTTAATTACTAATCCAATTGGCGGTGCTGCAAGATCTTGGCAGGAAGCTGGCCAATCTATATCCTCGCTAGTTATAAACTCAGCCTTTGCAGCAATGATCTCAGATTTAAGGGTTTGCACATTAGCCTTTAAGACCCTCATTTTAATCTGTGGAAAATCTGAAATCTTCAGATACGCAGAGCCCTTTATAATTTTTTGGTAGGTATTAACTGCTCCTGCACTTAAAACCTGCCCTTGCCAGAAAGTATCAACTGGATCTACTGCGGAGAGTAAGATTAATTTTGCTGTTTTCTCATCTAACACTTTGCAAATTTAGCAAAGTTCTATAACTGATAAGGGGTATAAATCTCTATTGTGGATTGTTGTTAATTAAGAAGTGCTGCAATGTTTGCAAATGATTTTCTATGTATTGGTAGTACTCCGAACTTTTTAATAGCTTCTGTATGTATTGCTGTTATATACCCTTTGTGACTTGCTAAACCATAATTTGGATAGGTTTTATCCAGATTAATCATGATTCGATCTCGATATACCTTTGCCAAGATTGACGCAGCACTAATGGATATTGCTACCTGATCACCTTTCCAAACAGAAAGATTTGGGGTGGTAAGCCCGGGAATGGCATACCCATCAGTTAATACATACTCTGGCGAGATCTTTAAACCATTTACCGCGCGACGCATACCTTCAATATTGCACTTATGAAGCCCAAGTTGATCAATCTCTTGTGGGGTGATTTCAATTATTGAATAAGCAATTGAATTGTTAATCACTACATCAAATAGTTGTTCTCGCTTTGACTCAGTAAGCTCTTTTGAGTCTTTGACTTCACTAAGTGCTGGTGAAAGTGGGTCCTTTAAAATTACCGCCGCAACAACTAATGGGCCAGCACATGGTCCACGACCTGCTTCATCAACTCCTGCTATGTTTTTAAGTCCAGCTTTAAGCAGAGTTTGCTCAATCATTAAACTAAGATTTTGCTTTTACTGGAATCTTTTTTAAATCTTCACCCTTTTCAAGTATTGCAATATTTCCAAACGGCCAGATTATGAAGGTGGCTCGACCTACTACTTTACTTAGTGGCACCAATCCATTATTGGCGCTGTCTGGTTGATACCTTGAATCAGTACTTGCAGATCGATGATCCCCCATTACCCAAATAAAGCCTGCAGGAACATCAACGTTAAACTTAGTATCACTTGGCTTATCGCCCGCATAAATATATGGCTCGGTAATTGCCACACCATTAACTTGTAATTTTCCTGCAGAATCACAGCAAGTTACGTTGTCACCGCCTACACCGACTACTCGTTTGATTAAGTATTGTTTTGCCGGATCAGGTAGTACGCCAACAGCAATCAAGCCAGATTTAATCATTGCAATTGGCTTTGGATCAGTAGATTCTGAAACCTGACCTAACCACTTATCAGGATCACCAAATACAACAACTTCACCTCGTTTAATTTCGCTAAACAGGGCTCCGAATTTATTGACTGCAATTCGATCCCCTACTTGAAGTGTGTTTTCCATTGATCCTGAAGGAATATAGAAAAAATGCAGCAAAAAGGTTTTGACCAGAATTGAAACAATTAAGGCAGAAACAACAATGACAGGTAGTTCGCGAAGGAACGAACCCTTCTTAGGCATAAGTTTTACTTTGCTTAAGCTTGTGGAGTTTCTTCAGCAACCGCCTCGGCAACAACTTCAGCTGGTGCTTCTGCAACTGGTGCTGCTTCTTCAACGACTGGTGCCTCTTGTGCAACAGGAGCTTCTTCAGCAGCTGGAGCCTCTTGTGCAACAGGTGCTTCCTCAACTACTGGAGCAGCCTTTGCTGCCAATTTCTCTGCAGCTTTCTTCTTTAAGGTTGTTGCGCCATCAGCTGGCTCATTCATTGCTTCTTTAACAGCTGCTTCATAAGCAACTCGCTTATCAATTTTTACAGGCTGTGGTTTAAGAGATCCCTCGCTACCTGGCAAGCCATGAGCTTTCTGGTAATCACCAGTAATTTTAAGGAGTGCAGTTACTGCCTCAGTTGGTTGTGCCCAACGCCTAACCAGTATTGAACACGCTCTGAGTTAACTTCAATTAGAGATGGCTCAGACGCTGGTGAGTAGCGGCCAATCTCTTCAATTGCTTTTGAATTTCTAGCTGAACGAGAATCTGCAATCACAATACGAAAATGTGGTGTGCGGATCTTTCCAAGACGCATTAACTTAATCTTTACTGACACAAAACTCCCTATAGAAAATTATTCGGCTTTTTCTTTCGTAAACAGCGGGGGCGTTTACATCCAGATCTAACCTTGCGGATAAATATTGCTATGGGTTAGAGGGTCCCGTTAGCAGAAGGCTAATCTTGCCAGCATGATGGGATAAACCCAAATTGGCCTAAATACCCTCTTCCAGCGCCCGCTTAGCGGGATTTCCAGATCGAGATTTCTTCTTTGGGATGTTATTTGATTGTTGTGGTTTTGGCATCGATCCAATATTTGGTAATCCGGCTGGCATGTTGCCGCCACGCATTTGCTTCATCATTTTTTGAGCTTGAGTAAATCTTTCAACTAAAGAGTTGATCTCTGAAACTGCTCGGCCACTTCCGACTGCAATTCTTGATCTTCTAGAGCCATTTAACACCTTTGGATCATTTCGCTCCATTGGAGTCATTGATTGAATAATTGCTCTAGTTCTTACCAATTCTGACTCATCAAAGTTTTCTATCTGCTTCTTCATGCCAGCAGCTCCCGGAAGTAATCCCATTAATTTACTCATGCTTCCCATATTTTTCATTGCTTCTAGCTGAGATAGGAAGTCCTCAAAAGTAAAATCCTCACCCTTAATGAATTTATCCTCTAGCTTTTTTGAAGTTTCCTCCGGCATTGATCGTTTAGCTTGCTCAGCTAAAGAGGCAACGTCCCCCATTCCCAAAATTCTGGAAGCCATACGATCTGGATAAAAGAGATCAAAATCAGCAATTTTTTCACCAGTTGATGCAAAAATAATTGGTTTGCCAGTAATTTCAACAATTGAAAGTGCTGCGCCACCTCTTGCATCACCATCTAATTTGGTTAAAACCACTGCATCAAAGCCGACACCATCGGCAAAAGCTTTCGCTGTTACCGCTGCGTCTTGACCAGTCATGGCATCAACTACAAAGAAAATTTCATCAGGTGTAACAGCATCACGGATATTGGTGACTTGATTCATCAACTCTTGATCAACGCCAGTTCTTCCAGCTGTATCAATGATTACGAAATTATGTAACTTCTCTTTTGCAAATTTGACTCCTGCTTTTGCAACTGAAATGGGATCGCCAACACCGTTGCCGGGCTCTGGTGCAAAGACTGGAATTTTAGTTGATTCACCTACAACTTGAAGTTGATTAACTGCATTAGGTCTTTGTAAATCTGCTGCGACTAATAGAGGTGTATTTCCTTGCAGCTTTAAGTAATTGGCTAGTTTTCCAGCAAGTGAAGTTTTTCCTGCTCCTTGCAAACCAGTTAACAAAATTACTGTTGGCGCTACTTTTGCGTACTTAAGCCTACGTTCTGACCCACCTAATATTTGAGTTAACTGCGCATTTATGATTTCAAAGATCTTTTGGGATGGGTTTGTGCTTTTATTGATTAATTCGGCTTGATTGTTAAATTCTTCTAGTACCTGCTTTGAAAATTTATCAGCAACTAAAAGGGCAACATCTGAATCAAGGAGGGCATTTTTAATATCAGATGAAAAATCGACTAACTGTGCCTGCGAAACTTTGCCGCGCAGGCCAGAAAATAATGATGTAAATCTCTGGCCTAGCGCTTCAAACATGGAAGCATCTTACATTTTATTTAGATTGCTTCTTCACCACTCTCACCGGTTCGAACCCGAGTTACTGAATCAACTGCCGTGGCCCATACTTTGCCATCGCCAATACTTCCAGTCCTGGCAGCATTAACAATAATTTCTATTGCTTTATCTGCCAACTTAGAACTTACTAATACTTCCAATCTTATTTTCGGTATTAGATCCACCTTATATTGGGTNCCACGNTAAACCTCAGTAAGGCCAAGTTGGCGTCCGAAACCTTTAGCCTCTGAAACAGTCATGCCGGTGATTCCTTGCGAAACCAGCGCCTCTTTCACTGCATCTAGTTTTTGTGGCTTAATAATCGCAGTAATTAATTTCATGAACTAAAACCTCCTCTTGAACTAGTGGTTAATTCATAGCCAGTTTCTGCATGTTGATCGTAATCAATTCCAGAAATTTCAGCCTCCTCTTTAACTCTAAGCCCAATCGTNTTATCGATTGCAAATCCAATGATTAAGGTGACGATAAAGGAGTAAGTTAAAACAAAGAAAGCTCCAAATGCCTGTTTACCAAGCAAAGTGGCGCCACCACCATAGAAGATGCCATCTAAGCCAAGGCTATTAACTGCGCTNCTGCCAAAGAAGCCAAGTGATAAGCAACCCCATAATCCACCAACTAAGTGAACACCAACAACATCTAGTGAATCATCAAAGTTAAATAGATACTTAAGGCCAACTGCAAGTGCGCATAAGATTCCAGCAATTAAACCGATTACAACTGCTGCCCATGGTGCAACAAATGCGCATGCTGGAGTAATTGCAACTAGACCGGCAACCGCACCAGATGCCACACCGAGTGATGTTGGATGACCATCTCTAAGTTTTTCAACCAGTAGCCAGCCCAATGCTGCGGCCGCTGTTGCAACTTGCGTATTTAACAATGCCAAGGCTGCAGTGCCATTTGCTCCCAATGCAGATCCAGCATTAAATCCAAACCAACCAAACCAAAGCAAACCAGCGCCAATTAAAACTAATGGCAGTGAGTGTGGTCGCATTGATTCTCGTCGCCATCCCACTCGCCTACCAAGGATGATTGCCATTGCAAGACCAGCTGCGCCAGCATTTATATGAACAGCTGTGCCACCTGCAAAATCTTGCACACCTCTGGCTGCTAAAAATCCAGCGCCCGTTACNGTATCGCCAACTTTGTTTCCAAAGGCAAAGACCCAATGTGCTACTGGGAAATAAACCAAAGTTACCCAGATTGTCACAAAAACTGCCCAAGCAGTGAACTTAGTTCTATCTGCGATTGCACCTGATATCAAAGCTGGGGTGATNATTGCAAACATAAGTTGAAAAGCAGCGAAGGCTAGTAACGGAATTGGATAAACACCACCGTTATTAGTTAATTCATTTACCGCACTACCTAAACCAGATAGAGATATTTCTCCATACCATTGTGAGTTTGCTTCATAACCAAAGGCTAATTTGAATCCATAAATAACCCATAACACACTGACGATGCCAATTGTTACCATTGACATTAACATCATATTTAAAACNCTTTTAGCACGAACCATGCCGCCGTAGAAAAGAGCTAAACCTGGCGTCATCAAAAGTACCAATGCTGTACTTGCTAAAACCCAAGCAGTATCACCGGTATTTAAAACTACTTCTGCCATTTGATCTCCAATAACCAATACCTGCTTTCGCAGTATTTATATAGTTGGGAAACCTCGCCTTTGAGATGGGGATACTCTGGCCTGAGCGGGTTAAATCAAGTGGTTTTTTAAGTTTCCAACTGGTGACAGTTTTAAGGCAATTGTTAAAAGTATGTTACTTAATCAAACAAAGATGCGATGTACTGCTCTGGGTCAAAGGGGGCTAGGTCTGAAATCTGCTCCCCAGTGCCAATAAACTTAATCGGCAAACCAAACTCTTTCTCGATTGCAAGGCCTACCCCACCCTTTGCCGAACCATCTAATTTAGTAAGAATAAATCCAGTCACACCTGCAGCCTCAATAAAAACCTTTGCTTGATTGATTCCATTTTGACCAGTGGTGGCATCTAGTACCAATAAAATTTCATCAACGGGTGATTGCTTTTCGATAACTCTAATAATTTTTCCTAATTCCTGCATCAAATTTTCTTTGGTGTGTAATCTGCCGGCGGTATCCACAAGAAGATAATCGTAATTTTCAGATTTAGCTTTAGTAATTGCTGAAAAAGCAACAGCTGCTGGATCCCCATTTGCTGCTCCGCTTACAACCTCAATATCTATTCGATTTGCCCAAGTTTGTAATTGATCAACAGCTGCTGCGCGAAAAGTGTCAGCTGCAGCTAACAAAACACTCTTTCTCTCATTCTTAATTAGATTAGCTAACTTTGCAGTTGAGGTGGTTTTCCCAGTTCCGTTAACCCCCACAACTAAAATGGTGCTAACTCGATCTGAATTTTTAGAAATTGTTCTATCTTTACTACTTAGCCACTGCTGAATCACAGCTGTAATTGATTGCTTTGCATCCTCAGGTTTAGCTATCTTCGCCTCGGCAATAACCTGATCAACTAGCTTTACGCCAAGGTCGGCTGAGATTAAATTACTTCGTATATCATCCCACTGCTCATTAGTAACTGAGCCAGATCTAACTGCATTAAATAAACGTTTAAATAAACTCATCTACTTTTTAAGANACTGCGTCGACTTCACGAATTCGCTGTGATATCACTTCGCTAACTCCATCACCGCGCATTGTTACGCCATAGAGTGCATCAGCAATCTCCATCGTCCGCTTTTGGTGGGTAATAATAATTAGCTGTGATTTTTCACGTAGCTCTTCAAAGACGCCTAACAATCTTCCCAAGTTTGTATCATCAAGTGCGGCTTCAACCTCATCCATCACATAAAACGGTGACGGTCTTGCTTTAAAGATTGCGATTAATAAAGCCACCGCTACTAGTGATCGCTCACCGCCTGATAGAAGTGATAATCGCTTAACACGCTTGCCAGGTGGCCGAGCCTCAACATCAACTCCTGATGTCAACATATCTGAAGGGTTCGTAAGAATTAGCTTTCCATCGCCACCAGGAAATAGTCGAGCAAATACAATTTCAAACTCACGAGCAGTATCTTCATATGCTTGAGTGAATATCTGTTGTACCCGATCATCGACCTCTTTGATTATGTCCAACAAATCTTTTTTAGTTTTCTTTAAATCCTCTAGCTGCTCCGCTAAATAACGTAGTCGTTCTTCAAGTGATGAGTACTCTTCAAGTGCTAGTGGATTAATCTTGCCAAGCAAAGTTAGTGAGCGCTCTGCTTGCGCTAAGCGCTTCTCTTGTTGATCTCTGCGGTAAGGGATCAAATCTCCAGGTACAAACTCACCTTGCTCATTTTCATAAAATGTCGGTACATCATTACTTGGGCCATACTCAGTTAGCAGTGTTGAAACATCAACACCTAACTCCTCCACCGCTTTGCTTTCAAGTTGCTCAATTCTCAATCTTTGCTCGGCGCGAGCAATCTCATCTTTATGAACGCTAGAGGTAAGTCTTTCTAACTCAATTGCCAACTCTCTTCCAATAGTTCTTAAACTTAAAATCTCACCTTCTCGATCAGATCGTGAATTCTCAAGTCGCGCCCGCTCTGTTCCGGCTTTTGAAATTGATGATTCAATTTGAATTAATGCCTCATATGCAGTGTCTGCAATTTCTTGCGCAGTTATCGCAGCCTGAGCTCGATTCTCTCGGCGAGAAATAGATTTTGAAGCTGCATCTCGTTCAGCACTTGCTTGGTTTTCTAATGCGACCGCACGTTGAGTGATTGCATCCCGACGCTCTTCAATTGTGCGCAGACTTAATCTTGCCTCAACCTCTTTTGAACGAGCACTAGAAACTTGAGATCTTAAATCCTCTAGATGAGTTAAATCTGGTTCCAGTGGAGTTTGATGTGATTCAAATTGGGCAATTGCAGCGGCTAAATCTCGTTCATCAAAGGTGCGCTGTTCATTAGCTGCATCTAAGGCNGAAATTAACCGATCTAACTCNTCACCCGTGTTCTTAACATTTTGGCCTGCTACAGCTAATTGCTCAGCCAAACCGGTCATGGCTGCATCTGAATCATTTAATTTAGATAGCGCTACCTCATACTCACGGTTTATTACATCAAAGCGGTTTTGTGAGGTGGTCAATTCAAACTTAATTCGATCACAATCAGCTGAAACCTTTGCTACTTCAGCCTCGCAATTAGATGTTAATACTGAAATTTTCTCAATTAAATTGGCGTTCTGTGAGGCCGCGACCAACTCAGTTATCTCTGTAAATGCAGTTAATCTTCCAAGTGAGCCGGCTCGTAATTTTTCAGTCGACTGCAACTTGTCAGTTAGAACCTTTAACTCTGCTTCAGCAGATTTTAAATCTCCCTTTAATTTATTAAATTGATTATCTAAGCCCGGCTCAGTTGCAGTCAGGGATGAAATTTGCGTTTCAATTAATGCAAAACTCTCTCGGTAACCTCTTAATCTGCCGTCTGCGGAATCTTTGGCAGTGGTTAATCGAGTTATCTCACCAGTGGTGGCATCAATTCTTGATCTAAGTCCATTTATGTGACCTTCTTGTCTTGCAGTTCCTTCACGTTGATCTGCAATCGCACGTAGTGAAGCAGATACCCCATTTTCTTCTAACGCTAATTGCTCTTCGATTGCTTTTAATGAATTTGAATCTACTTGCAATTGTTCTTGTGAGATTTTTACCTGCGAAGCAAGTGCTGACTCTTCTTGTCTTAAAACTATTGCTTCATCCTCTAGCGCCTTTGGATCTCGACCAATTGCCTTAGCCTCTTCTGCCTCCTCAGCTAAGAATCTGGCTCGCTCGGAGGATAAATTCTGAACGCCACGAATTTGTTCACGTTGGGCAGTTAATCGATAAAAGTTTTCTTGTGCAGCAATTAACTGTGGGTTCTCACTTGCAGCAATTGCATCTAACTCAACCTCACGTTCTCTTGCACTGTTTAACTCTCGCTCAACCTGCTCTTTTCGCTCCCGCAAAACATTTTCATCAGCAACTTCAACCTCCATCTCAGATCTCATCCGAGTTAGGTCATCAGCTAGTAAGCGAAGTTTTGAATCTCTAACATCTGATTGAATTACTGAGGCTTTTCTTGCCACCTCAGCCTGCTTACCAAGCGGTCTTAATTGACGGCGAAGCTCAACAGTGAGATCTTGAATTCGAGCAAGGTTTGTTTGCATTGAATCTAATTTTCGAATTGCTTTTTCTTTTCGCTTACGGTGCTTTAATACACCAGCAGCCTCTTCAATAAATGCTCGCCGCTCCTCCGGATTTGCAAGCAAGATTGCATCTAACTGGCCTTGACCAACAATTACATGCATTTCCCGACCAATACCGCTATCACTGAGTAACTCTTGAATATCTAATAATCTTGTGGTTTCACCGTTTAATAAATACTCTGATGAACCATTTCTAAATAAAACACGAGTGATTGTTACTTCAGAGAAATCAATTGGCAGAACGCCATCAGCGTTATCAATTGTTACTGATACTTCAGCACGACCTAGTGGAGCACGGCCAGAGGTGCCGGCGAAAATTACATCTTCCATCTTTCCACCGCGTAATGATTTTGCGCCCTGCTCGCCCATTACCCAAGAGAGTGCGTCAACCACATTAGATTTACCAGATCCATTTGGGCCGACCACGCAAGTGATGCCCTGTTCAAAATTTAAGGTGGTGGAGGAGGCAAAGGATTTGAACCCTTTTAGGTTCATACTCTTTAGATACATGGCTTCGCCCTCATAGGCGCAAACCTATCTAAAAACTGCCGAAAATCTGGGCTACTTACCCTTGGCAACGCGGGCAAAAATGGGATGAGCGATTAGCAAAGGCAATTCTGTGGATAGTGCTGGCACATCGTGAACATTTTTCACCCTCACGGCCATATACCTTCAATGACCTGGAGAAATATCCACTTTCACCATTAACATTTTTATACTGTTGATCAAAGGATGTGCCACCAGCTCTAATGGCTGATTTCATTACCGAAATCGCAGATGTAATGACTTTCTTAATCTCAATTTCTGATAAATCTTCGCAAATAATCTCTGGATGTATTTTTGCTCGCCATAACGCCTCATCTGCATAAATATTTCCAACACCGCTTAATACCTCTTGATTAAGAATCGCTGGTTTAATCGCACATTTTTTCGATTTAATTTTTGCAACAACCTGCTTGATATCAAATTGGCTCTCAAATGGATCAAAAGCTATGTGTTCAACACATCTGGGAATACCGTTATTTTGCTCTTCAATGGAAAGCCAACCGAAGGTTCGCTGGTCAATAAATCTAATCTCATCTCTTCCTCTACCAAGCCTGCTAGTTAGTGAAAATCTTGCCCGCATATGGGTTTGAATTGGTGAAGTTGATGGTTGAACAAGTAGCTGACCGCTCATGCCAAGGTGTGCCACTAGAGTGAAATCGCGATCTAGCTCTAGCCACAAAATTTTCCACGACGCTTAACTGCTTGAATCTTTGAACCAACTGCTGCTGTTAGTGGCGCANNTAGCCACAAAAATTTTCCACGACGCTTAACTGCTTGAATCTTTGAACCAACTGCTGCTGTTAGTGGCGCAATTGAGCCTGGCTTAACTGTTCGNGGGTGAAATGTTTCAGCACTAGAAATTCTCTTACCAACCACATATTTTTCAAGTCCGCTTCGAACTGTTTCAACCTCAGGNAACTCTGGCATTACACGCTCAGATTTTTACTTCTTGTTAACTCTGCTACTTAATGCTTCATGGGCTAACTTAGCTGCTGCTTGTTCAGCCTCGCGCTTGCTCTTTCCATCACCGCTTGGAAATTTCTCACCACCCACAATCGCTGTGGCGATAAAACTCTTATCGTGATCTGGACCAGATTCGGTAATTTCATATTCAGGTGCTGACAAATTCAAAGTAGCTGCAATTTCCTGTAATGAGGTTTTGCCATCAAGTGCTGCACCTAAAGTGGAAACTGAACTTAATGCTGGTTGCATCCACTTTAAAACTATTTCAGCCGTCTTTGTGTAATCATATTGAAGATAAATTGCGCCNACTAAAGCTTCTAATGAATCGGCTAATATCGAGTTTTTATCTCGACCGTTTGTAGATTCTTCACCCTTACCAATTCGAAGGTGTTCACCCAATTTTAAATCGCGAGCAATTTGAGCAAGAGCTCGCATATTGACCACACCAGATCTGAGTGGACTTAATCTACTTTCATCTAAATCTGGAAACTTTTTATAAAGCTCATCGGTAACAACTAAACCTAAAACTGAATCGCCTAAAAACTCTAATCGCTCGTTAGTTGGAATACCACCGGCTTCATATGAAAAGGAGCGATGGGTTAATGCAAGTTCAAGCAACTCTTCCTTAACCGATATTCCGAGTTGCTCGGTTAGGTCAGAGTACAGATCAGACCTCTAAAACCTGGCGACGGTTATAAGTTCCGCAGGTTGGACAAGCAGTGTGTTGCAACTTTGGTTGTTGGCATTGTTCACATGTTGCCAAGTGAGCAGGAGTTGTCTTCCACATACTACGACGAGAGCGAGTGCGTGCTCGCGACATTTTTCGCTTTGGTACTGCCATGATCTTTACTCCTTATATAGCTGCGCTTTGCGCAAGACGAGAATTATCTACGAAAAGTTGGATCTTGTAAAAACGATTAGTTTTTAAGCGGGAAATCCTTCAGGGCAGACCATCTTTGATCGGCAGGGGTTTGCGATTGCTCTTCTGGCAAATATGCCCAACTCTGCCCCTGCTTTTCAGCAAGACCTGGGCAATCCTCAGTACAAAGTGGGTTAACTGCCAAATTTAAAATAAGCGCATCGCGAATTGCCGGCTCTAGATCAATATCATCACCAACCATAAAACTTAAATCATCCTCATCTAAATCAATCTCTTCATCCTTACCAGACTTTGATTTAGATCCTTTCTTACCTGCAGCAATCTCGTAGTAGTAGAGCTCAGTAAAGTTTTCATCAATTGGCCAGGTAATTGGCTTTAAACATCTTGTGCACTCACCGGTGGCTGTGGCCATCACCCGGGCAGTAGCAAGAACTCCTTCATCAACTGATTGCAGGCGTAGATCAACCTCAATAATCTCACCCGGCTTTACGGACAACAGATCAACACCAACTGGTTCTGGAATCTTTAGATCTAACTGATGCTCACGCATCTCACCGGCCCGATGAGGCAGGTCATGGGTGTTAAAGATATAAATTGAACGTGCCATCGAACTACTTGTTTAGATCAGAGAGTGCGTGTTTGGTTTCAACTCCACCTAATTGATCTCTACCTTTACTAATAACATCTAAGGTTTTATTCAAAATTACCTCAAGAGTTGCCAATCTGGCATCTACATAATCATCGATCTGTTCACGATTCTTCTTTGCATCTTCATTAGCTTCAGCAAGAATCCGAGTTGCCTCTTTTCGGGCATTAGAAACAATGGTGGTTTGTTCAACCAAACGTGCCACTTCATCCCTGGCTTGCGCAATGATTCCATCAGCTTGGGTATGGGCATTTTCTAAAATCAAATCTTTATCTCTAAGAATCGAAATCGCCTTGGCTAGATCATTTGGAAAAGCGACTTTAATTTGATCTAGTAACTGCAACATCTCACCACGGTTTAAAACACAGGAAGCTGATAGCGGAACTGATCGGGCCTCTTCTACGGCAGCAATTGCTGCCTCTAAATTCTCAATAACATCCATGATTAATCCCTCCGCTTGACTCTTGATTTTAACTTATCAACGATAGCAGCGGGCATATAAGCTGAAACATCGCCACCATAACTTGCTATCTCCTTTACCAACGAAGAGGACAAAAATGAATGAGATGGCGCAGTAGACATAAATAAGGTCTCAACCCCCTGCAGTTGTAGATTTACTTGGCTCATCTGCAGTTCATAATCAAAATCACTTACTGCTCTTAATCCTTTAACTATTGTTGGAATCTTATTTGCTCGACAGTAATCAACTAATAAACCACTCCAAGAATCAACCTTTATATTGCTGTATCTAGTAGTTACCTCTTTAATCATGGCAATTCGCTCATCAACTGTGAACAATGAGCTTTTGGTTTGATTAACCAAGACTGCAATAACAACCTCATCAAATAAGGTGCAGGCTCTGGCGATAATATCTAGATGTCCATTAGTAATTGGATCAAAAGAGCCAGGACAAACAACGCGTCTCATGAGTAAAACGCTAGCAACTTATTGCGCAGTTAGCCATTTTCTTTAGCCAATGCGCTCAGTTAAGACGCCATAGTGAATAGCGCCGGCGCCGTAAGAGCGAACCTTTAACTCAGATAATCCATCAGGCCAGGAGAAAGTTTTCGCCTTAGCATCTCGCTCAATTGCCACCAGGCCGAATTTACTAAGTAATCCAAGAGTTAAAATCTTCTTTAATATCTTCTCAACCTCTACATTATCAACTTCATAAGGTGGATCAATATAGATAATTTCATATGGCTTACTCGCAGTGTGATTTAAGAATTCAAAAACTGTTCTGGCGTGTACTTTAAATTTGCCAACACCATCTAATTTAGAGATTAATGCGAAATTATCTTCACAAACTTGCGCGCTAACAGAATTACTCTCAATCGCCTCCACCAGCGCGGCACCTCTGGAAAGTGCCTCAACGCCAACTGCGCCAGAGCCAGCATAAAGATCTAAAAAATGTAATCCATCTAATGTTGAAAAAGTTGAGGTTAAAGATGAAAACAATCCTTCACGAGCTCGATCTGAGGTTGGCCTGGTAATTGAGGGAGGTGAAAATAATTTTCTACCCTTACCAATTCCAGCAATTATTCGCATGCTCATGATTTGTCCATAAATCTTGCCGCCTCATCTGATTTAAGCTTTTCAACCTCATTGTTTAACTCAGGCAAGTTACTAAGATCTGGATCTGATTTCAAGATTGTCACTGCCACTTCTCGTGCTTGATCTATCAAACTTTCATCTCGCAAAACTCTAAGTAAGCGAAGGTGAGATTTACCGCCAGATTGAGATCTACCAAGTACATCCCCCTCTTTACGCTGTTCCAAATCTATTCTGGCTAATTCAAAACCATCTAAGGTGGCAGCTACTGAAATTAATCGTTGCATACTAGGTGAATCCTCCTGCGCACTGCTTACCAACAAACAAAGACCGGGCGCACTTCCTCGGCCAACTCGACCACGTAATTGGTGGAGTTGAGATACACCAAATCGATCAGCATCCATGATTACCATCATTGAAGCGTTTGGCACATCCACGCCCACCTCAATTACTGTAGTTGCAATTAAAACTTGTATTTGGCCAGCAGCAAATGCCGCCATTGTTTGATCCTTAATTTCACTTGATTGCTTGCCATGCAAAACCGCGATCTTTAAGCCAGAAAGTGCGCCACTTGCTAATTGCGGGGCTAACTCTTCAACTGCGACCATCTCTTCATTGTCCAGTAGCTCCTCCCCTAGTAATAACGCAGCAGCAATCTCTCGCTCAGTTAACTTCTTATTTGGATTAGCAATTCTTGGCGCAACGATATAAACCTGATGGCCTTTAGCTACCTCCTCTTTCACCCGTTGCCATGCGCGATCTAAGAAGTGTGGTTTCTCTAGTACTGGAATTACATGAGTTGTGATTGCAACTCGACCACTTGGCAACTCTTTAAGGGTTGAAATATCTAAATCACCAAAGACAGTCATTGCTACCGTTCTTGGAATTGGAGTCGCAGTCATAACCAAAAGGTGAGGTGGCTGCTTGGCTTTCATCCGGAGTGCATCTCGTTGCTCAACACCAAATCGGTGTTGTTCATCAACTACTACTAACCCAAGATCATCAAAACCAACACCATCTGAAATTAATGCGTGTGTGCCAATTACTATCCCTGTTTGACCTGAGGCTAATTTGGCATGAATCTCTTTTTTCTCAGCAGCAGATAATGAACCAGTTAGTAATTCAACCTGGGTACCGATTTCACCAGCCTGCAATGTTCCGGCCTGTGCTAGCTCGCCTAGAATTTTAGTAATTGTTCGATAGTGCTGTTGAGCTAATACTTCAGTGGGCGCAAGTAATGCCGCTTGGCCAGATGAGTCAACAACTGAAAGCATTGCCCGGAGTGCAACAACAGTTTTTCCAGAACCAACTTCACCTTGTAATAAGCGGTGCATTGGGTATTTATTGGACAAATCTTTTTCAATCTGAGAATTAACCTCAATTTGTCCAGCAGTGTATTTAAATGGCAATTTCTTCTCAAATGCTGCAACTAATTTAGGTGTATTTGGGGTTCTAGATTTAGTGCTCAATTTGGTTATCTCAGCTCGACGTTGCACTAGAAGTAATTGCAACAGCAGTGCTTCATCAAAGGTAAGGCGCTGCCTAGCATTTTCAGCACTCTCTAAATCAGGTGGTTGATGGATATCTAGAAATGCTTTTTTTAATGATGGATACTTAAATTGCTCAGTAATGTGGGAAGGTAAGTAATCTGGCAAATCATCTAGGGAATCAGTCGCTAGTTTCATGCACTGCATAATCTTCCAGGAAGGTAATTTTGCCGTAGCTGGATAAACAGGTAAGTACTTCCCAGCAAACTCAGCCACGGCAGCATCGACATCATCACCATCTGGAATTAATTGATAATCTGGATGAGCTAACTGGCGCCTGCCTTTAAATACTCCAACTTTGCCGGCAAATAATCCAACTCTTCCTGCTCTTAAATCCTTCTCGCGCCAGGCTTGGTTAAAGAAAGTCAGGGATAAATTGGCGCTGCCATCGGTGACGACTACTTCAAGAATATTCTTACCATTTGCTCGACGAAGCTTTACCGCTTCAATCTCCGCCAAAATTGTTACCTCATCATCGGCAACTAATGTTGAAATATCAGTTAATTCACCACGGACTACATACCTTCGTGGATAGTGCCGAAGTAATTCATTAATGGTGGTGATTCCAAAAGATTTCTCTAAGACCTGCGCTGTTCGGTCGCCCACGATATTTGTTAATCGGGTTGAAAGAGTGGCCATAGTGGAAGTATCTAACGCCCGGTGGCTATCTGTGCGTAATTACCCACTGGATTAGCCAATTAATACCCTGGCAAGGTAATCTTTCGCCTCTATTAAGTGAGTTAAACCAATTACAAGGGAGTACGTAAAGTGTCTTCAGTATGCGATATCTGTGGCAAAGCACCTAGCTTTGGCAATAACGTCTCACACTCAAAGCGTGCTACTCGTCGTCGTTGGAATCCAAATATTCAAAAGATTCGCACCATCATCAATGGCCAAACCAAGCGTAAAAATGTTTGTGCTTCCTGCCTAAAGGCTGGAAAAGTCTCTCGTTAATTAAAAGTGCTGGTATCCAGCCTTTGTAATTGCATTACCATCTAAATTCACTACACCGCTTCCTGTCTCAACTTTTCCAACTAATAAGCCAAGATCATCACTTGCCTTGTCGGCAGAAACTGTTGCTAAGAAAAAATGATCTTCTCCGCCAGTTAATATCCAATCAAAAACATCCTCACCTAACTCAGTAGCAAGTTCAGCAAGATCCTTGTAATCATCTGATTTCTGGAGTAGCTCTTTGCTTAGATTTATATTCACACCAGATGCTTTTGCAATATTTCCAGCATCGCTACCTAAGCCATCGCTTATGTCACACATTGCAGTTGCAACTTTCATTAAACTATTTGGAGCAGCTAATTTTGGATTTAGGTGCGCTTCAACAACATACTTTGGTCGGTTAAGTCCTCTAGTTAAAATTGCTAACCCTGCAGCAGATAAACCTGGTAGCGCGCTTAGGTAAACCAGATCGCCAACCTTTGCACCATCTCTAGTTATTGCTTTGCCAGATAGCTCACCAAGCGCTGTGATGCTTAGGCTCATTTTTTCAGCTTTGCTTAAATCTCCACCTATCACTGAAACTTTAAACTTATCGGCCACTGATCTAATTCCATTTGCAAGATCGGTAACAGTTTGGGAATTATTAACCTCTGTTATTGCAGCGGCTACAAGTAAGTATTTTGGTGTCGCTCCCATGGCAAAGACATCAGCTAAGTTTGCAGTAGTCAATTTTGCGCCAATTTGAAAGGGTGTGGACCACTCTCTTTTAAAGTGGATCTCCTCCACCGCCATATCCACCGTTGCTACTAACTTATTTTTACTCACCGCAATTACTGCGCCATCATCACCAATTCCAACCTCGACGCCATTTTCAAATGAGGTGTTAAATAGATCGCGTAAGCGCTCTATCAGCCCAGCTTCTGATTCAATCAATGGCACTCCCCAATTAACTCGCTATAGGCTACCCTTTAATATCACTACCGTTCATTGTTGAACTGGTAAATGTAAATTGAAAGGCTACAAATGGCTGTCCAGGCTTATATTTTGATTCAAACTGAAGTTGGCAAGGCTTCAAGTGTTGCCAAAGCTGTCTCTGCTATTGCCGGTGTAACAATCGCTGAAGGGGTAACTGGTCCATACGATGTAATTATGCGCGCTGAATCTGCCAGTATGGAAGATTTAGGTCGAACAGTATTAGCAAAGGTGCAAGGAGTTCCTGGCATAACTAGAACACTTACCTGTCCAGTAACTACTTTCTAAAACTTTTAGTGGCAATTGCTCTCTTAAACTGATTAATAATTAGATAGAGAGCAATTCCCACAGCAATACCCCAGATTAAATCAATACTTACTGTAACCAAAGCTGTAATGACGTATATGAATATATTGCTTTTGGATGANCTGAAAATTTCAAGCATAGATGCTTTGTTAAATATTCTAAAACTTGTTCCAATTAGAACACCTGCGATCGCAGCACTTGGTATATGAGAAAAAATTGGTGCCAGGAATAGCACAATAAGAAGTAAGAAAATTGAATGAACCATGGCAGACACACGAGTGATTGCCCCAGACCTAACATTCACATTAGTACGCGCAATAGCTCCAGTTGCTGGCATCCCGCCAAAAATTGACGCCACAGCAGTTGCAGCGCCCTGACCAACTAACTCCTGATTAGGTCTAAATTGTTTATCAATAGGTGTATTAGAAATATCATCTGCAACTCTGGCTGAAAGTAAGGATTCTATTGCCACCAAGATTGCGATCGAAAATGCGGGCAATAGCAAACTGATGTAATCACCACTATCTAAGAATGGTGAGGTATAGGTTGAAACATTTCTGGGAATTTCACCAATAAAGCTGACGTTCATATCAAAGGCATTAACAAGTAAGGTGGTCAGAAAGAGTGCTGAAAAACTAGCTGGAAAATA
>JGI12421J11937_10000215_pt1 | contig 21280 bp, 17 predicted proteins | sample LakErihyJuly2011_2_FD_11937 | JGI IMG/M metagenome (IMG submission 11937)
ACAGTCATGACCCAACGGCACTACCGGAGCGCTCGGCACGAGGCAAGGACAACACGAGCCCAACACGAGGACAACACGAGCCCAACATGAGCCAAACATGAGCTCAACACCGGTCCAACGGGACCCACTCACCTCGCCGACAGGGCCTCACACGGTGCGACCGAGTTCTCCATTGTCCATCCACAGGCCCGGCCCAGGACAGTCATTGAACACACGGGACTCCGTCACACTCTCACCACCATGGAAGACAATAATGGCTGCCGGGAATCGCCACTGATAGGGTCCACTCCAGTGTTGGGTTCCCTCTTTGTCCAAACGGTTTTCTGGCGCGCGGTGGCCTACCTCTCGTGGGCGCTGGTGTCGCTCCTGACCATCCGGATGTTCGATTCGGTGGCGCTTTTTGGGCTGATCAGCGCGGCCTTATTGGTGCTGGGAAGCCTGCCTGCCCTCGACGGCGGATTTCGCAACACCCTCAACCGCCGGATCCTAGGCCGCGCACGCGATGAGGAAACCCTGCGAATGCTGCAGTTCGGCCAACGCCTCTATTCGTGGTTCTGCGCCGCTATCCTGGTACTAGGAACGGTCATCCTCTGTGCTTATTCGCTCACGCCCAACGCCCGATCGCTCCACCTCCCTTGGGCCTTCTATCCCCTGCTAGGCGCGGTCAGCGGCGTGGTGGCTCTGGGGTCGGCCTTCTTGCAATTGCTCACGGGTCTAGGCCAACAGCGCCGGATGTTTATGCTGCAACTCTTCATGGCCTGGGCGTCGATTGGCATATTGTGGATGGGTTTCCGGGTCGGCCTGGGCGTCTGGTCCTTCGTGCTCTCCCAGAGCCTGCCGAGCCTTGCAGCCATCGCCCTGGCCACCCCCGCGATCCGCGCCGCAGCACCCGGACTCCGCCTGCTGGACTTCTCTTGGAGCGCAGAAGATTCGGCCCGACTCAAGGAACTCTGGCCCGATTCTTCAGGCCTGATGCGCTTCCAATTTTGGACACTGCTGGTCTACACCTTCGATGCGATACTGGTGGCTTGTTTGTGGCAGGGAAAGCTCGTCGGCCAGTACTTGCTGGTGGCCAACCTCTTCAGCAAATTGCGACTGCTCCTGCAATCGGCAGACGAGGCTGTCTGGCCCATCCTCGCGGCCAAAACCAACAAGGCCGAGGTCATTGCCGAGGGAGTCCTGCGCTTCAACGGCTGGCTTTGGGGCGGGGCCATGGCTGTTTCGGCCGTTTGCATTCCGGCCTTCATTGCCCACTACAAGGCTGAGGATTTCTCCGGTGGCACCTTGCTCACAGCGCTCTTCGCCCTGCGCTACCTGATCACAGGCATCGCCTCGCAACCGGGCTATTGGATGTTCGGCCACGGCCACATGGATCTACTGGCCCGACTCATGCGACGTGAGCTGGTGTGCTGCCTAACCTTCAGCGTGCCTCTGGGATTGTGGCTGGGGCCGACAGGCATCCTCCTGGCCTTCATCGCGGGCTCGTCTGGCAGCACGCTGCTGCCGCTGCACGCCGCATTCGCCAAGGCCAGCGACCGGCCGCTCTGGACGATGCTGCGTGCCTCATGGTCGCGCGCCGCACTTTCGGCGGGATTGGCGGCCACCCTGTCCCTCTGGGGCCTGCGTTACTGGGGCGGTGACTGGCGACTCACTGTGATGCTGGCCGGGCTCTGCCTGGCGGCCACCCTGGGTGTCGCGTTTGGAGCAGCGCTGATCCGGGCCCGGCGGTCCGGATACACGAGCCGGGCTGAGCTGGCTCGTTTTATGTAACCTTCAGATCCCGCTCTGACCTTCCGATCCCGAAACAGCCGCCGCCGCCCAGTCGGGCCATTCGCGTCCTTCGCGTCCTTCGCGTCGCCGGACACTCACTCCCGTGGCCGAGTCGGACCCCGCAGTTACATCCACATCGAGTCGTGGCCGCCGCCTCCCATTAACTGTGAACGGTAACGCCCACAGTTACAGGAGTAGACGGGAACTACGGCACCTCAGAATAGTTGATGTAGCCGATGAACATTTCGTCGTCGGTCTGCTCACCAAATCGAACCCGAGACTTGGCGTCTGGATTGAAAAAGTTCCAACGGGAATTATCAAACCCACCCGAGATTCGGATGCGACTGCCGGCCGGGAGGCGGACCGGCTGCGACAACCGGTACAAGGCCTGCCAGTTGAAGTCGTACTTGGGAACATTCAGCAAAACCTGCGACGATCCATCGGGCAAGAACGCCTCAAAGCGCATGGAGTCTCCGCGGAAATGCATGTGGGGGCTCAACTCATGGACATCGACGGCTTTGTCAAAGGAACGCTCGGCCACCATGCGGTGATTGCGTGCCCCAGCGGGGATGTCGATGGCCGTCGAACTGGCCGCCCCGGTCTTCAGTTCCATCGCTGGCGGAGTCGGACTCAAGTAGAGCCCCATCTCGGTGGCGTCGGTGGTGGCCTTTCCATTGGGCGTGTAATGCATCTGGAAAACTAACGTACCACCGGCCGGCAGGTATTTGGCGGTCCCGGCCGGATATTCGCGCTGGTCCATGCCGGGCACATAACCGGCATAATACCCATTCAACCCACCCTGGATGGCTAGAAAATCTGCCGCCATTTGCGAAGGGGAACCCGCTTTGATGTAGAAGATGAGCGCATGGTGCACCACGGCGCGGTTACCGGGGCGGATGACCGCCGCCCGCAACCAGGCGTTGGTCTTGAGGGTATTGTTGACCGTCACGTAGGCGTAGGGCATCTGCCCCGTGGCCTGGATTTGCCGCGTGGCGATCTTGAGGACGACATCTGGCTTGCCCATGGGCCACAAACCGGCCGCAGGAGGCACAGTCTCCAGAGGGTCCACTCCAGCCTCGCGCGGTGCACCCGCATCTAACCAAGCCACCAGCCGAGCTTGCTGCTGTGGGGTCAGTGAAAAATCGTTCTCAAACTTCCCGTGTGCCGGATCGGCGTGCCAGGGCGGCATTAATCCTTCGAGAACATTGGCGCGGATGGTGGCCGACTTGGCGCGCACCGTGGCGTGGTTGGTAATGGCCCAGGAACCGATCTCGCCCGGGCGATGGCAGGTGACGCACTTGGCCTGGAGCAACGGCGCGATCTCGTTGCGATACGAAGCCACTCCAGAGTCTTGATGCCGCCAGGGCTGACCCTGCGGGCGGGCGTATTCGACCGTCGGACGAGAACCCGCTGTGAATCGGGTGAGTGCATCGGCCAAATAGGCTTGGCGAACCGGAGTCCCCGTGGCCACTTCGACCGCATCTTCGATGGCACCACGGTACACTGTGGTCAGGGACTCGGACTCTAACACCACAGCCTCGCCGGACGCCGACACTCCATAGGAGCGAGCCACCAGTTGTGCGGAGTCTTGAAGCACCGGAATGGTCACTCCAGCTTGGGTGGCGGCCGCGGCCATCGCCGAGCGATCGTCCATCGGATCCACCATCCAGAATTGCACACCGGCCGCAGAATTCGCCTCGACGATGGGCTTCAGTTGCTTCCAGTGAGACTCCAGGTTCTGGGCATCGGTGAAGACCAGGACCACGGCGCGGGCATCCCCTTCGCGGAACAGTTCATGGGAAAACCCCTGATGATCATTCAGGCGGAAATTGGGCAGGGGCAGCAGCGGCGGTCGGGGAGAACGGTTCAACCGATAGAAACGCCGCGCCTGGGCCCGGTTCTCGGGATCCATCCATTCGTGGTGACCGGAGATCGCCCCCAACTGCAGCAAGGGACGCCACTCTCCGCCATTCAGGTCTTCGGTCCCCTCCAGAACGCCCACCGAATCGGCATCCCCCGTGAGCGACATCTGGAGCTTGGGCGCCGCACAGAGCGCATCAAACACCGGCAGCACTGAATCCGCGGAGAGCGCGGTGGTGCCGAGCGACAAACTTACGATCAAGCCAACCCAACGGGGTTGGATCCAAGATAGATTCGGTTTCATGGGGAATTTCGGGTCAGCGGCTCAAAGAATTCGGCGTCACAAAATTAATCACGCTCTCATTGGTGCGGGCCAATTGAAGGCGCTCGCGCGCGGCGCGCTCCACAGCGCGGGGATCTTCGCGAAGGCTTTGCAACCGTGCGGCTGTATCGTTGGCCTGCGCTGTCATCCGTGCCTGCTGGGTCTCCCAGCGCGCAACGTTTTCGCGCAAGGCCTGATTCTTTCGGATGAGCGGCAAGTACTGGGCGACGATAAATCCGATGATACCGATGAACAGGCACCAGCGGATGGCCCGGTTGAGGGCCCCCATCCATCCGAGGTCTACCTCGGAGGCGGCATCATTACGAAGGCGTTTCATTTGTAGATTCGTTTCCAGGCCTTGAGTTGGCCTTGTGCATTGAAGGTGAGCAGCAAGTGCGATTCGGCCGTGGTGGTGACATCTTGACCACTCCAACTCCAGAACATGGGTCCACGAACGGCGGTGCTGTACGTCCGGGAGCGAGAGATCACCCAACTGGCCACGCGAGATCCATCAGAAGTCTTGGCCTCGGATTCGGGCGGACCCAACTCTTCGATCGCCTGATCCCACGAGTACTGGCCCACCCGGGACTTCCAGTCGGCCTTGCCGTAGGTCTCACACCCGGCTCCCAAGACCCACAAGAGCCCCACGAGAACCCATCGTAAACTGAAGACCTTCCACCCATTCATAGGCCAAAGAAATCATTTCGAGCAATAGCCAGCAATCCCCGACCAAGCCCTGATCTTGGCTCAAGAATCCCACCTCCGCGAAAATCGAACCCCCTCGAGAACTGACCCCACTGACGAAGCAACCGGGAGGTGGAACCGTCGAACGGTTCAGCCCCCCGCCCACTCACTTGGACAACTCCTTGAGAATGGCCTGCCGCTGATCAGCCGGAAGGGCCTGCAGTTGCGCCTTGAGCTGATCGGGGGTAGCCGCTACAGCCGCCCCAGCCCCTGCCCCGCCGGCAGGCACTTGCAGCAGTTCTTCCTGAGTCCAGTTGGCTTCGGCCGAACGGTCTTTCACCGCAGCAAGGCCATCCGCCACCATTTGCGGAGTAACCGCCGCTCCGGTGTTGCCCCACGAAGACCGGACGTAGGTGAGCACCGCGGCCAGTTTCTCGTTGGTACCACCAATGGCCTCCCATTGGGAGCCCATGACGATGCCGGCATCATTGGCCGGGTTCCAGGTGACGTCCTTGTTGACCTTCACCGTGCCCTTGAGCCCGTGACGAACAATACGCAGAAGGCGATTCGGACCATCCGCATTCACCCAATCTGAGCCGGCCAGTAGAGGCGCCACTCCTGCTTTGCCTGCGCCGTCTTCGCCATGGCACAACGCGCAAACCGCATTGTAGGCAATCATGCCGTCCCGCTTCACCGCAGCCAAAGGATCGGCGGCCACGGCGGCCACAGGAGCTGGCATGCCATGCGGGAATTCCGAGAACTCCATGGCCTCGAAGCGGCCGCTGTATTGAGTGAGATACGCACCACCCCAAAACAAGAGTCCGGCGATTCCGGCAACCACCCACAAGTTCACCGGCTCAAATCCTTCGATCGGGTCGGGCTTCTCCCGCAGAACGGCGGCGTGCAACTCGGTCACGTCGTGGTTCTCACCGCGATCTAACCCAGAGGAGGAGGCGTTGGGAGTTTCCTGGGAATTGTTCACTTGGCCTCCTCCTTCTTGACCGGCGCTTCGGGCAGGTCTCCAGAGGACTTCAAACTGCGCAAATAGGCGACCAACTGCTCGGCCCGGCGCGTCGGAATCACTTCCTGACCTGCAGGCGGCGCAAACGATCCTTCCAGAACCAACGCATTGGTCGAACGACCGGCCTGGCTGATGGCGCGGACGTCAAAGAGGAAACCATGCGGGGGCATAATGCTGCCAGGGCTGGTAATTTGCGGATTATAAAGATGGCGATAATGCCAGGCGGCATCGGCCTGACGCTCCCCGATATTGGTCAAGTCAGGGCCGGTGCGCATGGTCCCAAGCATCACCGTTTTATCCTGAATGTAGTCTCGACTCACCGTCCGGCGACGACCCCACCCGCGCTCGATATCGGAGCCGTAACCCTCCGGACGCACTTGCTGAGTGTGGCAGTAGACACAGCCTAGAGAGCGGTAGTGTTCAGCACCCTGCTGGGCCTCACCCGAACGGGCCGCCGGGTAAACGGCCGCCGTGTTGGTGTCGGTATGCTGTCCCAACGCCCCCATTTGACGGTGCGGAAGGAGAACTAACCCCACCCAACTCGTCGCCAAGGTGAAGAGGATTCCCAAGAAAAGTAGCGGTCCGTAACTCATGGTAGTTTGGCGGCGGCCACCGTTTCAGCCTCACCGGTCAGGATGCGCACCACCGGCTTGCGGTAGGGTTCAAACATCCGCACCAGCAGCCAACCGACGTTGATGACAAAGGCGATATGACCGGCGGCCAGCAACAGACCTGCGAGGGTCCGCAGCTTCAGCCACGGCAGGGTAAATTGAACGACATCGAGAAAACGGACGGCGGCATCGTTGAGCATCGTTCCTTGAATGAAACCCATGATGCTCATCGGAACCACATACAGCACGATTCCCAAGGCAACGCCCCAGAAGTGCAACGATATGAGTCCGTTGGAAGGCCATTCCCGCTGAGTGATGCGCGGCAGGATGTAGTACATCGCTCCGAACATCACCATGGTGAAGAAGGCGTACATACCCAGATGGGCATGAGCAATGGTGTGGTGGGTGAAGTGGGTCACTTCGCTGACACTACGAAGCGCGCTGGCCACACCTTGAAGGCTGGCCAAAGTGTAGGATACCGCTCCGAACACCATGAAGCGCAACGTGGGGCTGTACTTCAGCTTCCCGAAGTGGCCGAGCATCGTGAAATGGTGGTTGATGGCCACCGTGATGACGGGAATGAGCATCATGACCGAGGCGACGATGCTCACGGTAATCATCCAGGAGGGCAGCGGACCTCCCACCAGGTGGTGCATGCCATTCCAGTTGTAGAACAGCGCCAAGGACCAGAAGCCCAAGACACTGAGGTAATAACTGTGAATCGGGCGACCGATGACCTTAGGAATAAAGTAGTAGATGGAGGCCAGACCAATCGGCGTGAACCACAGTCCGAGCACATTGTGCGCGAACCACCAGTTGACGGCTGCCTGAACCACTCCCCGCACCGGCTCGATGAGCAACATGACTTGCGCGGTTCCGTACAACCACGGAAACCACAGGACCGCGGCCAGAAGGTACCACTGGGAAACGTACAGGTGACGCTCAGCCCTCAGGCGGAAGGTCACAATCGTCCAGACCGCGATCAGTGCGTAACTAACGAAAAGAATCGGAGTCGCATAGCGGGGCATTTCGAGCCACTCGATGGCCGTCGAATCGCCCATCAAGATTCCGCCCACACCCACGGTGACACCAATGTTGTAGAACAAGTTGGCGACGGTGATCAAACCGGGAGCCACCAGCGGAATGCGGCACAGGCGGCACATCAACCAGATGGTCACACCCACAGAAATTTGCGAGGCGAACCCGTAGATGACCGTGTTGAGGTGAGCCGTGCGGACATTGGAAAAAGTGAGCCATTCCCAACTCGCCAAGAAACCCGGGGTGTGGAGCTTGATACTCGCCACCAATGCCAAAACGGTGCCCGCCAGAAGCCAGGCCAAACCGCTCAGGAAAAAGAAGAGCACCGGCACTCGGCAGGAGGCGTCGATCTCAGACAGCGCTGCCTTGTTACCGACATCGGTACCGCCACCGGTGAGGGCATCACCCGGCAATAAAGCCCGCAACGTTTGCGACTGTTTGATCATGCTCAACGACGGTTTCCTCCCAAAATGCAGTCGGTTTCCAACCCCACAGGCTCCACTTCATCAAACGGCAACAGAGCCGCTTTGTCTGGGCAGCGGAACTGACCCGACGAGGCCGCCCACCGCAGCGCCATCAAGGCGGCCGCAGGCAGCAGCACGACGCTTCCTAACAGGATGAATGCGATCACCGACATGGGTTCACTCAAAGGACTGCTGCTTGGACTTGTCTTCCAGACGCTGAAGGAGCTTGGCGCGGCCGGCGGCGGGATCTTTGAAATCTTGGGCAGCGATCTCCAAAGCCCGAGTGATCGGAACGTGATAGACCTTGTTGCCCTTGGCCAAGGCATCCGTATCCAAGGCATAACCTGTGACCTTGGGTGAACTAGAAGCTTCTACCTCAGTGCGGAACTTGACTCGCTGGGCGACCCGCTCGGCATCAATGGCGGAGACGGGCTCTCGTACCACCAACCAAGCCAGCGCACCAATGATCAAGAAAGAACCCACCCCGCCTACGAGATAGGCGAGAATCGTCTTGGACGTTGGGGAACAGCAATTCGAGGAACTCATGTCAGGAAGATTCTGGTTCTCTAGTGTGCGGCAGACGCGCCAGGAGCCGGCACCTCGTGGTGGACGATGGCTTCTAGGAGCCGCGGATCCTTGAGCGGATACGGGGGATTCTTCCGATATTCGAACCAGAAGAGCCGACCCAACGCGACCGACATGCCAATCCAGAAGATCGGATCCCATAAGGTCAGGTGCAGTCCCTCCGGATGAAGGACCGGCATCACATTGTAGGTCATGTCAACGTACTGCATGAGCCAAGCCCAGGCACCGACAGGAATCATCACCGCCATGTTGCGCTTAATGTCTTGATTGAGCAGCAGCAGGAACGGCACGAAGAAGTGCCCAAACAGAATGAGCATTCCGACCCACTTCCAGGAACCCACCTCGCGGCGAACGTACCAGAAGGTTTCTTCTGGAAGGGCGGCATTCCAAATGAGGAAGTACTGCGAGAAGTGGATGTAGGCGTAGAAAACGGTGAAAGCAAAGAACAGCACTGCCAAATCTTGCTGCTGGCGCTTGAAATACACTTTTTCAAGAGGGCGACCCGGCTGAGCCAACCACATCGTCAACAAATACAACGTGATGAGCGTGGTCCAGACACTGCCCGCGAAGTAGTACACGCCGTACATCGTGCTGAAGAACTGATGCTGCAAGGACTTCATCAAGAGGAAGCACAGCAGTGTCACCCCGAAGGCGAAGAGGAAGATACCGGCGGCGGACAGCTTCCGAGACTTGCTCGTCCAATGGGCCGCACCGTCTTTATCTTGAGCGATGGACCACGCACGGATCTGGCGAGCCAAGAGACCGAGCACCGTAATGAGAGCCGGCACCAGGACGGTGAACGCCATGGGGTTGAAGAGCACCTTCTTGACGTCGAGCGCGTGATCGTCGGCCGGGTTAATCTTAAACCACGCATGGAGATTGCCCGTCCAAGCAAAGCCGATGATCGGCAAGGCCAGGATCAGCATCCAGGGAAAGAGCAAGCTGGCGACCGTCTCGGTCACCCGACGAATGGAGGCCGACCAACCGGCATCAAACAAATGGTGCGCCAGGGTGAGGAACAGAGAACCCACACACAGGCTCAAGCAAAACATGTAGGCCGTGAGGTAGCTATGCGCGATCTGCTTGAGGGAAAAGACGGAGACAGCGGCATGCCCATGGTCGGCGTGCCCATGGTCGGCCGCACCGTGGCTAGCCGCACCGTGGGCCACCTCTTGAGCGGAGTGGGCGGCAGAACCGGCATCGGCGCCCAAGGTGGACAGGGTACCGAACAAGGCAATGGCAACAACGGCCACCACCCCACCCAGAGCCATCCAAGACTTGGTTTGTCGTGAAAATGCGTTCATGGATCCTTACTTGATGGTGGGCAGGATTGCTGCCGGGATTTCAGATTCTGAGGCGAGGCGGCTCAGTTGCAGCGTCCGCACATAGGCCACCACGGCCCACCGATCGGCGACAGGAATCACCGAGGCGTATCCCATCATCGTGTTCTTGCCGTTGCCGATGGTGTTGAAGATATCTCCGTCCGGGGTCTTGATCAGACGCTCTTGATGCAAGCTGGCCGTGTTGCCCATTCCGTACTTGCTGGTGATTCCCTTACCATCACCAAGAACTCCGTGACAGGGTTGGCAGTAGATCGAATAGCGCTCCTGCCCCCGCTTGAGCACCGCAGCAGTCACCTCGAGGGGCATTACTTCGACCACCGTGCCCGCCTGACGACCGGTGTTGAAGGCATTCTCTTCCCAATTCGACTCACGAGAAACGGTGCCAGCCGGATGGGGACGCGAGGTTTGTCCGTCAGACCAGGCGGCAAACTTGGTGGTGGTTTGTGGACGCAGCTTGGGCTGTCGATCCATGTCGGGGAAAACCTCCAACGGGGGTTTGGTGCTCTTGGAACCGCGGAAACCAGCGATTCCGACCACGAGGGCCACCGCCAGAACATAAGCGGTGAAAAAATATTTCAGGAAGGTGCGCATTCAGTCCTCCACGAGTTCAACGACCGCAGCGTGACATTTTTCGGTCAGGAAGGTGCGGGTCACGTCCGTTCCAAACTTCGGGTCGGTTGCCTCGATGCAGAGGAAGAACCGATCATCCGTTGATTTCTTGAACCGCTCGTTCTTAAAGAGCGGGTTGTAGAACTTGGGCAATTGGTTCAGGAAGAACATGCCGAAGAGCGTCCCGAAGGCACTCAACAAAATGGTCATCTCGTAACTGACCGGGAACGCGTACAACGGCGTGAAGAGGGGCTTGCCGCCGACCACCAAGGGGTAGTCGAACTTGTTCATGTACCAGATCATGGTCATCCCGGTGAAGAACCCGGTGAAACCACCGCAGAAGGTGAACCACCCCACGGGCGACTTGCGAAGCCCCATGGCTTCATCCATGCCGTGGATCGGAAATGGGGTGTAAACATCCCACTTGGTGAATCCGGCATCACGGCAACGCATCGCCGCTTCGAAAATATCCGCAGCCGTGTGGAACTCGGCCAGAAGACCGTGCGGCTTGGAACGATTGGAATTCATGGACAGGGGTCTTTGAATTAGTGGTGTCCCTTGGCGCCACCGAGCGGATGGTGGGGATCTGCCTGAGGCGTCACGCCTTTGACTTCGCTAATCGCGATGACCGGCAGAAAGCGAATGAACAACAAGAACAGCGTCATGAAGAGACCGAAGCTGCCGACGAAGGTCATTATGTCGACCCAACTCGGNGTGAAGTAACCCCAGCTCGAGGGGAGATAATCCCGGTGGAGCGAGGTCACGATGATCACAAAACGCTCAAACCACATGCCGATGTTCACGAAGATGGAACGATCCAAACGAAGACCACGCTGGTGCGAAGTTTCTTAAACCAGAAGAAGTGCGGGCTGATTACGTTGCACGAGATCATGGCCCAATAACTCCACCAGTAAGGACCAAAAGCGCGGTTCTTGAAGGCGTAAAGCTCGTAAGGGCTACCGCCATACCAGGCGATGAAGAACTCCATGCCGTAGGCGTATCCAACGATGGATCCGGTGGCCAAGAGCACCTTGCACATGAGGTCTACGTGGCGAAGGGTCACGATGTCTTCGAGCTTGAAGAGGGACCGCAGCGGGATCAGCAAGGTGAGCACCATGCCGAAGCCCGAGAAAATCGCCCCGGCCACGAAGTACGGAGGGAAGATGGTGGTGTGCCATCCAGGAACGACGGAGACGGCGAAGTCGAACGACACAATAGAGTGCACCGACAACACCAACGGCGTGCTCAGACCAGCCAAGAGGAGGTAAGCCTTCTCATAATTGCTCCAATGGCGATTGGAGCCGGTCCAACCGAGCGAGAACAGTCCGTAGAAGAAACGGCGCATCACCCCTTTAGACCGGTCACGCAAGGTGGCTAGGTCAGGGATGAGTCCCACATACCAGAACAACAGCGAGACCGTACCGTAAGTAGACACCGCGAACACATCCCACAGCAACGGCGAGCGGAACTGCGGCCAGATCGCGTTGGCATTGGGAGCCGGGAGTAGGTAACCCGGCAACAAAGCGAACCAGACACGACCCGTGTGGAAAACCGGGAAGATGCCAGCGCAAGCCACCGCGAAGATGGTCATGGCCTCTGCGGCCCGATTGACCGAGGTGCGCCATTTCTGTCGGAGCAAGAAGAGCACCGCTGAAATCAAAGTTCCTGCGTGGCCGATGCCGATCCAGAACACGAAGTTGGTGATATCCCAGGCCCAGGCGGCTGGATGGTTGAGACCCCACACGCCAACACCGGTCGAGACCAGGTAGGCGATGAGGGAGAACATGGTGAGCATGCCACCCACCGAGACGATGAAGGCAGGCCACCACCAAATCGGCATGGGCTTTTCGCAAACCCCCGCGATGGCATTGGTAATCCAACCGAGAGATCGGTTATTGAGAACCAAAGACTCGCGGACCAGTTCGGCCGGCGGTTCAGATGCCTTGACGGCTGCGGATTTTCCGGAGCTAGCCATTAGACCGCTCCCTTCCCCGCCTGAGTCGCGGATTGATGCGAGGCATCGTGACCATGTGAGTGTTCTTGAAATGGGGACTCGTGACGGAAACGCTCGTAGTCGCGCTGACTGTCGGGTGTCTTGCGCTTCTCGAGGTCCAGAATCACCGGGTTCGGATTACGCACACGAGCCAAGTAAGTGACTCGAGGACGGGTATCCAAGAAGCCGAGGACCGAATAGTTCCGGGGGCTCGCCTTGGCTTTCACGACCTCGCTCTGGGCGTCGAGCATGTTGCCGAAGACGATGGCGTCCGCAGGGCAAGCTTGTTGGCAGGCGGTCTTAATGGCGCCATCTCGCACAGCCACGTCACCGCTGTTACCCGCCCTGACCTTCTGGGCAATTTTGCCTTGCTGGATGCGCTGCACGCACAGCGTGCACTTCTCCATCACGCCGCGCATACGGACCGTGACATCCGGATTCTTGACCAACTTAATGATCTCCCACTCCGGCTCCGTATTGCGGTTCACCCCGAGCGGCCCCTTGTAGAGGTTGCCGGTGTTGACCAAGTGCTGGTCTTGAGCCGCACCGTAGTCGCTTTCGCGCTTGTTGAAATCGAACCAATTGAAGCGACGAACCTTATAGGGGCAATTGTTGGCGCAGTACCGCGTGCCGATGCAGCGGTTGTAGGCCATTGCGTTAATACCCTCTTCGTCGTGAACGGTCGCGTTCACCGGGCATACGCTTTCGCAGGGGGCTGCTTCGCAATGCTGGCAGAACATCGGTTGGATCGCCATTTGCGGATCTTCCGCGGCCAACTCCGCGTTCACATCGGCATCCGGATTGTGGCTGTAATAGCGATCGATGCGCATCCAGTGCATCTCGCGGCCACGGGCCACCTGATCCTTGCCGACGATGGGGATGTTGTTTTCGCTCTGACAAGCCACCACGCAGGCCGAGCAGCCGACGCACGTTTGCAGATCGATGACCATTCCCCACTGATGAATCTTCGAGGCCGTCTCCGGATTCTGATCGTAGGGGTGCTCGTAAATATTTTGGGGACGCTTCTCGGCGTTGCGCCCGTCGGTCTCTTCCTTGAAGGGAACGTAGCCCGGGAAATGCGCCTCGAGATCCATGTTCTGGGCGAACTTGGGGCTCTTCTTGAACTGCTCGAGATGCGCCTCGCGGATGACCGGGCGACCTTCCATGAGGCCGTGTTCTTGGGTCACCGCCAAGCGATGCTTGCGGAAAACCCTCTCAACCTTGCCGGCGGTGAGATGACGAGAAGTGGACTGGAAGAGGCCATAGGCGTCGAAGCCTACTCCACGACCCACGCGACCCACGACTCGGCGTCCGTAACCCAGCGCCAGCGCGACGGTTCCATCGGCCAAACCCGGTTGGATCCAGACCGGACCTTCGACACTGTGACCACCCACGGTGATCTTCACCACGGGTTGATCGTACTGACCATCCTTGGCGTCGGCCGCCTCGGCTGGACTCAAATCGTCAGGGATTTTGCCGGAGCGTTTGGTGGGCAACCCCAGAGATTTGGCGGTCTTCTGGGACATCATGACCACGTTGTCCCAAGTCACCTTGGTGATCGAGTCCGGCATCTCTTGGAGCCAGCCGTTGTTGGCGAAACGACCATCATCGACCGAGCCATCGCGATGAAGCACCACTTCGATGTCACCGGAGAGCGGCTTGTGAGCGGCCAGAACCGACGCGGCGGCCGAGGCATTCACTGAGGCGGACACGGCCGCAGAGGCGCTGTCCGTCAGGAAACCGTCGTGCAAGAAACGCTTCCAAGCGGCGTCATCGGTCGCGCCCAAACCCTTCAGGGTTTCGCGGACGATGTCATAGGGCGAAACCTTCGACTCACCTAAGAGACGCGCCAACACTTCGAGCTCTGTCAGGCCACCAAAGAGCGGTTCGACCAGCGGTTGAACCGGCACCACGGTTCCGTCGGCCGTGCGGGCATCGCCCCAAGACTCGAGGAAGTGGGTTCCAGCCAGATGCCAGGTCGCCAAGGCCGCTGTCTCGTCTTCGTAGTAGCCGAGGCGAATCACCGTACCCGCCTTTTTGGCCACCGCCTCAAACTGGAGATCGACCGGCGCATTGTAGGCGGGATTGCCACCAAGGATAACCAGGGTAGACACCTTGCCTGCGCTCAAAGAGGCCGTGAGCTCCTGAATGCCCAGAGCAACCGGTTCTGTCGGCTGCACCAAGGTCACCGTGGACCCCACCGCACCCAACACCGAGTTGATGGCCGCTGCCAGAGCGTGCACCGCAGGAGGCTGGGAATAACCGGCCACCACGACCGCACCTTTGCCCGCGTCCTTCAAATCCTTGGCCACTGCAGCGGCCCAAGCTGAGAATGCGCCCGAAGGGGATGCTACTCCAGAGACTCCGAGTTCAGCAGCCACCGCGGCCGCCACCTTCAGCACCTCGCTCGGTTTGACCCGTAGGCGATGATCGGCATTGCCGCCGGTCAGGGACATCATCGACTCCACCACGTAGAGCCGGTTCATGCCGTCATCGGCGGATTTCCGCCCCAGGGCGAAACCGCGGATATTGCGATGAGCGTCTTGCTCGGAGCCGATGAAATCGCAATCGAGCGACAAAATTCGGCGAGCTTTTTCGAGGTGGACCAGTGCATGGACCGGTGTGCCACAGGCCTGAGAATACGCCGCGTCAGCCGCAGTGAAATCGACCGACTCGTAGGCGTGCCACGTCGATTTCGGGTACTTCTCGGAAATGAGTTTCTGAAGACGCGCACGGGACGGGGAAGAGGAACGCTCGACCAAGAAGGCCAAACCTTCACCGTGTTTAGCCAACGCCGACTTGGCCACTTCGGCCAATGCGTCACGCACCGCCTCGATCTTGCAATCATTGCCGCCCCGGGTGTGCCGGTGGGCGCGATCGGGATCGTACAAGTTCAGGATCGCAGCCTGAGCAAAGGCATCGGTGCCTCCATTAGCCCCAGGAAACAGCGAATTGCCCTCGATCTTTGTCGGGCGACCGTCGCTGGACTTGACCGTCAGCGCGACCGCGCTGCCCCGCAAGGGCATGGACGTAGCGAAATGCTGAGCCTTTCCGTAAACGAAACCCTCGGGCTGCTTGGCAAAGGGCGTCAGCTCCTCCTCAGGGCGACGGCACCCGGTGCCCATGCCACCCAGACCCGCCAACAGGAAGCTCGCAGACATGAGCTTCATCCAGTCGCGACGGCTTTCACCATCTGGGGCGATGCTCGCGCCGGCCGGGAACTCGCGCTCCATCCACTGACGGAAATCGGGTTGGTCAGCCAGCTGCTCCAAGGAACGCCAGTACTTCGGACCGGTCTCCGGTTCGTTGCAAATCGGGGGAATCGTCTTCATCAGCGGTGGCAGGTGGAACAGCTCTGGCCAGGTTGAACCTTCCAGTCGTGAACGGCTTTTTTGCCGTCGAATTCACCGTTCCAATCGAGCTTGGTCACAAGATCATTCGGGCGGATGTGCTTCTCGGGCTCCCGATGGCACTCCAGACAGAAGCCCATCGAGAGGGGCTTGGCATGGTACACTTCGTCCATTTTCTGGATCTCACCGTGGCATTTCACACAGGAAATGCCCCGATTGACGTGGACGGAGTGGTTGAAATAGACGTAGTCGGGAGTCTTGTGAATCTGAACCCAAGGAATGGGCTTTCCACTGGAGTAAGACTCACGAACCAAACTCAACTTCGGGGAATCCTTGGCCACAATGGAGTGGCAACGCATGCACGTCTCCGAAGCCGGGATGTTGGAAAACCACGATTTGTCGACGTCGCTATGGCAATAGCGGCAGTCGATCCCCAGCTGATCCGAGTGGATGGCGTGAGAAAACGCCACCGGCTGCTTGGGCTGGTAACCCACGCGAGTGTACTTCGGGGTAAAGTAATAGGTGATCCCCGCGATCACGGTCGGCAGCACAACGGCCGCTGCCACACCGACCATCAACGGTATTTTGTTGGTCCACCTTGGGAAAATGTCCGACATCGGGCCGCTTTCTTTGGGCTTCTATGGATTCGAACCGATTCATTCGGCCGATTCCTTCCGCCCACTGGATTAATTTCTGCACCGACCTCCGCTGTTTTCTGCGGATCCATCGAGTATTCTTCGAAGGGACCCACGGCTTAACTACTCCAACTCCGCTAGAGCACCTCTATCCAATACAGAAGGCTCAAACGGCTTTGGGGGTATGGATAAACCCACAATGGCGGTCAGCAGCTGGGTGATAGAAGCACTCCCTTGTCCCCCATGGCAAGCCCGTGGATGGATTCCCACCATGGCATCATGGAACCGAATACTGTGGTTAAGACACCACGGAAACCGTTTTCACCGTCGGAATCGCCGGCACGCTCCGCTGCACCCGATGCGGCTCATGGTCCGTTGGTCCGCGCGCGGAGGCCGCTAGATTGCTGGATTCCCCTTTGCCCGAGATTTGGCGAATCGATAGCTAAGGGTCTTTCAACCGAACCGCGATGGACTACAAGAATTCCCTCAATCTGCCCCGCACGGAGTTTCCGATGCAGGCAAACCTGGTTCAGCGGGAACCGCAACGGCTGGCCCAGTGGTACAGCTCCGACCTTTATGGGCAGCTAATGGCAGCCCGGGCGGAGTCGCCGCGGTTCGTTCTGCACGACGGCCCGCCCTTTGCCAACGGCGATGTGCACATCGGCACGGCGCTGAACAAGATCCTCAAAGACCTGATTCTAAAGTCGAAGTCCCTGCGTGGATTCCAGACCCCGTACGTTCCCGGCTGGGACTGCCATGGCCTGCCCATCGAGTCCAAGGTGACCCAGGAACTGCGCGCCCAAGGCAAGTCCGATGCCGATGCGGCCACGATCCGGACGGCCTGCGACGCCTACGCCCGCAAGTACATCGACTTGCAACGCCAGCAATTTCAGCGCCTCGGTGTTCTGGGTGACTGGAACAACCCGTACCTGACCCTCGCCCCGCAGTATGAGGCCGATGAACTGCGGCAGTTTGCCGACCTCGTCGAGAAGGGCTTCGTGTACCGGGGTAAAAAACCCGTGTACTGGAGCGTTCCTTTCCGAACCGCCTTGGCGGAGGCCGAGGTGGAATACGCCGACCACATCAGCCAGAGCGTGTTCGTTCGGCTCCGTCTGGCGGGTGAACCCAACACCTACGTGGTGGTTTGGACCACCACGCCCTGGACCCTGCCCGCCAATCTGGCCGTGGCCTTCAATCCGAAGTTCTTCTACTCGTACGTGTTCGCCGAGGGAAACACCTACTTGGTGGCCAATTCGCTCCTGACCAGCTTGAGCGAGAAGTGCGGCTGGGAAGGCTATCAAATCATCCGCACCGCCCAGGCCGAAGAGTTGGCTTCGCTCCAGTATGAGCACCCGTTCTGCGAGCGCACCGGACGGTTGTTCCCGGCCGACTTCGTCGATGACTCCACCGGCACGGGCTTCGTGCACATCGCCCCGGGCCACGGCATGGACGATTACCATCTCGGCTTGAGCGTCGGTCTGGCGATTTACTGCCCGGTCGACGACGAAGGCCGTCTGACCCCTACCGCCGATCTGCCGCGGGAGCAGCAATTGCCGGAGTCACTGGTGGGCAAATCCACTCTGGCCAAGGCGGGTAAGTCGGAGGCCAACGAGGCCGTGTTGGCTCTCTTGACCGAGAAGGAAGCGCTGATGCGCCGAGAAGATTATTCTCACAGCTATCCCCATTGCTGGCGCTCCAAGTCGCCGATCATTTTCCGGGCCGTCGACCAGTGGTTCATTCGCGTGGACCACACCGATGGTGCTCCCGGGACCCTGCCCTTTCGGCAACAAGCCTTGGCCGCCATTGATTCGGTGAACTGGATTCCCGACTGGGGCAAGAACCGCATCCAGGGAGCCGTGCAGTCACGACCCGACTGGTGCATCTCGCGTCAGCGCACCTGGGGTGTGCCCATCCCGGCCTTCTACGATGCGGCAGGCGAACCCATTCTCGATGCCCAGATCGTCCGAAAAGCGGCCGACTGGATTGAGCGCGAAGGCTCGAATGTCTGGTTTGCAACGCCGGTGGAGGCGCTGTGGGCCGGATGCCGGCCGGCCGATTGGTCGGGCCCGGAAGCCGCGCGCAAAAGCCAGGACACGCTCGACGTGTGGATCGACTCCGGTTCCTCCAGCCGCGCCGTGCTCATGCGCCGACCCGAGCTCCGCGGTTCGGAGGGCGGTTGGCAGGCCGATGTGTATTTGGAAGGCAGCGATCAGCACCGGGGCTGGTTCCAGTCGTCCTTGCTACTATCGCTGGCGGGCAACGGTTCGGCCCCGTTCAAGACGGTGTTGACCCATGGCTTCATGGTCGATGAGGACCGCGAGAAAATCTCCAAGTCCAAGCAAGGTCAGGGCGGTTACCAAAAGCCGCAGACGGCCGATCGCTACATTAAGGACTACGGTTGCGATGTCGTGCGCCTGTGGGTTGCCTCGCAAGACTACCGCAGCGACATCGTGGTCAGCGAGGAGCGGCTCAAGAAGGTGGGTGAAACCTACCGCCTCATCCGCAATACCCTGCGCTACCAGCTCTCCAACTTGTACGACTTCAATCCGGCAACCCAGGCAGTGGCCGATGACCAACTCAGCGGACTCGACCGCTGGATCTTGGGCGAGTTCGCCACGCTAGAAGCCGCGGTGGCGAAGGCCTACGACACCTATGAATTTCATGTCGTGTACCAGTTGATCTCGCAGTTCTGCGCGGTGCAGCTCAGCGCGATGTACCATGATGTGGTGAAGGACCGGCTCTACACCGATCCCGCGGGCTCCGACCGCCGCCGCAGTACTCAAAGCGCCCTGCACCGCATCCTGACCCGGCTCACACAAGCCCTGGCTCCGATTCTGGCCTTCACGGCCGACGAGGCCTGGGAGCAAATTCCGGGAGTGGCCACGAAGTCGGTGCACCTGAGCCTCTGGAATCCGAGCACCGGTGCCGTGCCGACCGAACCCGCTTGGGCCGCCCTGTTCTCATTGAGGGAGCAAGCGCTGCCCGAGCTGGAAAAGGCACGTCAGGCAAAACTCATCGGTAAGAGCCTGGACGCCGTGTTGCACTTCGCCTTGCCGGCTGCGGACCGCGCGTTGGTGGCGTCGCACGAAGCCGAACTGCGGGAACTGTGCAACTGCTCAGCGGTGACCGTGACGGAAGCGGCCGAGCGCCAAATCACAGTGCAAGTCGCTGGCGAAGTGGGCCGCAAGAAGTGCGAACGCTGCTGGCACTGGGAACTCAACGTCGGCGAGAACCCCACTCACCCGACCTTGTGTGGTCGTTGCGTCGAAGCGGTGATCTCGCTGTCCTGAACCCATCCAATCCCCGGACTGCACCGCCCGGGCGACACAACTCACTCCGGGCGCGGCAACGAGAACGGTACCTTGAGGCGATAAAGCCGCAGCGGGCCGTTGCCATCGGGATCGGGCACCGGAGCCGCAGAAGTGCGCCCCACGAAGTTGCTCAAGGTGAGCCAAGGACCCTGGAGCGCCGAAGACACTTCCACTGTGTGTGCCATGGGAAAGGCTCCGCTCAGTTGGACACCGGGCAACCCGGGGTCCGGGGTGGGCGGAGCCAACGGAGGCAGCTCAGTGATGTCGACATAGAGCAGTCCCGCGTAGAGCTGAGCCAGGCTTAAGGGGTCAAAGTAACTCAGCAGCGGAAGTTCATTAAAGGCGCCACCGGCTGAATAAACCACGTTGGTCGCACGCCAGACGGGCTGGAAGGTGTTCAGGCGGTTGAACCCATTGGTGGCGCTCACCACCCGACCAAACACTGTGAAACCGCCATTCTGGTTGTCCAAGTTGGCCGAGTTGTCCCCGAAGCTCAGGAACCACTGGCTGGACGCCGAGTGGGGACCTCCGGTGTAGACCACACCGTCTTTGGAAACGGTCCAAATCTGGGTCGCGCCAGAACCGTTGGTGGCCACAATTCGTTCGGTGTACACCTCGAAGGTAGAGACCTCAGGGAAAGCATTGGTGTAGGTAATGACGTTGGTCTTCAGACCGGCAAACTGGGTGAAGGCCACGGCCGCATTGGTCCATCGCACCGTCGCCAACCTATTGGTGCTCGCCCCCTTCTTCGCCATCGACAAGGTGCCGTAGATATTTCGATAGCGCGGGCCGATGTCGAATTCGTTGGAAACGTTGGCGAACTCCAAAACCGATTCCACCGAATTGCTCACCGTCCCCCGATTGGCCACCCGGAACCCACCGCCCTGGATCACGAAATTGGGCACGATCCGGTGGGAGATCATGTTGGTGTAACGTCCGGACCGGACGTACTTGAGGAAGTTGGCGGTGGTGAGGGGTTTCTCTTGGTCGAACAACTCGACCACCACATCGCCTAGGGCAGTGCGAAACTGCACCAGCGTGCCCGCCTGAACGGCAGCTTCCCTCGCGACCAGCAGCATCCAGCCACCGAGCAGAACTCCCAGTATTCGTCTCATCATCCGTCTCATCAATGAAACCTCCGTTGAACCTGCGGAAACTTTTTTAGAACTGAGCCTCGACGTGATACGTGATGGATCGGCTATCAATTAGCCCTGAATCAACTCCGGCTTTTCCATAAAGGCGTAGCACAGGATGTGCAGGATGTGCATTTGAACATCCTCCACGCGGCCGTAGTGAGTATCGTCGATGACCACCACTTGATCGGCCAACTCGGCCAGGCGACCCCGCTTAGCGCCCACCAGCGCGATGGTCTTGACCCCGTGGGACTTGGCCCACTCGAACGCCTTCACCAGGTTGGGGGAATTGCCGCTGACACTGGCCGTGATAAGGACGTCGCCTTTGCGGGCGTAATTGGCCAACTGCCGCGAGAAAATTTCGTCGTAGGAGTAGTCGTTCCCGAGGGCCGTCATCCAGGCCACGTTGTCGGTGAGCGAGAGCACCCGGAAACGGCGCGGCAGCGTGTCGCTAGATCCCTTGCCCAAATCGACCGCGAAGTGACTGGCGTTGGCCGCGCTGCCTCCGTTGCCGATGGCGAAGATTTGTTGGTCTTGAGACCACGCCGCGC
>JGI12421J11937_10000218_pt1 | contig 21171 bp, 24 predicted proteins | sample LakErihyJuly2011_2_FD_11937 | JGI IMG/M metagenome (IMG submission 11937)
GGAACTGGGGTATATGAGCCTGGTGTGCACTCCGGCCAGGTTGGGCAACCTAATCCAGAGCCAGTAACTCGTACGGCCCCGCCGGTAACAATTAACGCACCCTGTAGGAAAACTAGAAGCGCAAAAACTCTGCCTGCGATAGATTTTTTGGCCACCAACATGATTTAAGCCTATTGGTTCAACCCTTTAGGGGGGATGATTTTACGTTCGGGTAAGGCGCATTTCACAGTGAACACCCGATGCAGGATTGGCGCTTAGGGATGAATTACGCAACACTTATGTTGTGAAAAAGACTGAGCCCGATAAGACTCGAGACCAGGTTGCCCGCACCATTTTAGAAGGCGGCCCAGCCTCGGCGGCAGCATTAGCGAAGAAATTAGCAATTACGCCAGCGGGTATTCGTCGACATTTAGATTCATTAATTAGCGAGGGTGTTTTAACTGCGAAGGATCCATACCAATCAAATGAACGTGGTCGAGGACGGCCTTCAAAAGTTTTTGTTATGACTGATGCAGGACGAGAAAAATTTGAACATTCATATGATGATTTAGCTGTAGCAGCCCTTAAATTCATGGCCAGCAAAAATGGCGAGCACTTAGTAAATGAGTTTGCCACGAGTCGAGCAGATGATTTGATTCGTAAGGGCGAGCATATTAAATCATCCAACAAATCTATTCTTGAAAAAACTAAAGCACTTTCAAAGTTACTAACCAAAGAGGGCTACTCAGCATCTACCGATAAATTAGGAAATGGTGAAGAGATTTGCCAGCACCATTGTCCAATCGCTCATGTGGCTTCAGAATTTCCACAATTGTGTGAAGCAGAAACAAAGGCATTTTCAGAGATCTTAGGAACGCATGTACAACGTCTTGCCACTATCGCTCATGGTGACGGTGTTTGCACGACATTCATCCCAAACAATATTTCCCCACACTCAACAGCTAGAGTAAAAGAAGGAGCACGCTAATGACCCAAATCGCGCATCCAGAGTTAGATGGAATTGGAAAGTATGAGTACGGCTGGGCAGATAAAACAGATGCCGGGTCAAATAGCAGACGTGGACTCAATGAAGAGGTAGTACGAGACATCTCATCAAAGAAGAGTGAACCGCAGTGGATGCTTGATCTACGCCTTAAAGGTTTAGCTTTGTTTGATAAGAAGCCAATGCCAAGTTGGGGATCTGATCTGAGTGGAATCTTCTTTGACACAATTAAATACTTTGTTAGATCAACTGAGAAGCAAGCTACCTCTTGGGAAGATCTGCCAGATGACATTAAGAACACTTATGATCGATTGGGTATCCCAGAGGCAGAAAAGAAAAGATTAGTTTCTGGAGTTGCCGCTCAATATGAATCTGAGGTGGTTTACCACTCAATTCGTGAAGATTTAGAAAAGCAAGGAGTGTTATTCCTTGACACTGATACGGCACTTAAAACTCATCCAGAAATGTTTCAAGAGTATTTTGGAACAGTTATTCCGGTTGGAGATAATAAATTTGCCGCACTAAACACTGCTGTTTGGTCTGGTGGTTCATTTATTTATATCCCTAAAGGTGTAAAAGTTGATATTCCACTACAAGCATATTTCCGAATTAACACTGAAAATATGGGTCAATTTGAGCGAACATTAATTATTGCTGATGAAGATTCATATGTGCATTATGTAGAAGGCTGTACTGCGCCAATTTACTCATCAGATTCATTGCATTCAGCAGTAGTTGAAATCATCGTAAAGAAGAATGCTCGAGTTCGTTATACAACAATTCAAAACTGGTCAAACAACGTTTACAACTTAGTTACCAAGCGAGCTACTTGCGCAGAGGGTGCAACCATGGAGTGGATCGATGGCAACATTGGTTCCAAGGTGACTATGAAATACCCCGCCGTAATGTTGATGGGCCCACATTCAAAAGGTGAAACCCTTTCGAATAGCTTTTGCTGGTGAAGGCCAACATCAGGATGCAGGGGCGAAGATGGTGCACGCAGCCCCATACACATCTTCAACAATTATTTCTAAATCAGTTGCTCGTGGTGGAGGTCGAACCTCTTATCGTGGATTGGTAAAGGTAGAAAAGGGAGCACATCACTCAAAGAGCACAGTTAAATGTGATGCACTTTTAGTGGATACGATTTCTCGTTCTGATACATATCCTTATGTAGATGTTCGTGAAGATGATGTCTCAATGGGCCATGAAGCTACAGTTTCAAAGGTCAGCGATGATCAGCTATTTTATTTGATGTCACGTGGACTTGGCGAAGATGAAGCAATGGCAATGATTGTCCGCGGATTCATTGAACCAATCGCNAAAGAGCTTCCTATGGANTATGCACTCGAGCTCAACCGCTTGATTGAATTACAAATGGAAGGCGCTGTTGGTTAATGAGTTTGTTAACAACTAATTACCTAACGCCAACCGGACGTGAAGAAGCGTGGCGCTTTACTCCACTGAAACGCTTAGCTGGTTTGCATGATGGATCTACCAAAGTGGCAGATCACATCTCACTGTCAGCTAAATCCGCACTGCCTAATGGAGTAGCACTTTCCATTGCAGATGCATCAGAACATCCAGCTTCATATACCAGTACAGATGTCGTAACTAATCGGNTCAGAGAAGTGGTTGCAAAGGTAAGTCTGCTTACCATTGCAAAAGATATTGAACTAAACGAGCCAATTCACTTGTCGCGCAAATGTTCATCTTCACCTGAATTCAGTCGAGTAGTAATACAAGCAGGTGTAAATAGCAAAAGTACGGTCATTATTGAAAATACTGGAAATGGTGAACTGGGCGAGGAGATTGAAATTAATCTTGCACCTGGCGCATCTTTGGATCTAATTTCTTTGCAGGAATGGGATAGAACAGCAGTTCATTTGGCGCAACACCATGCAATTGTTAGTAAAGATGCCCAATTCACCTCCTATGTAGTTTCAGTTGGTGGTTCAGTTGTGCGTATTAGCCCAACTGTTGAATTTACTGGAGCAGGATCATTTGCTGATCTTTATGGAGTTTATTTTGCAACAGATGGACAACATCTAGAACATCGAATTCATGTTAATCATAATGTTCCAAATGCAAAGTCCCGCGTTAATTACAAGGGCGCTCTTGCTGGAGATCAAGCACATACTGTTTGGATTGGTGATGTATATATTCATAAAGGTGCTGATGGAACAGATACTTATGAATTAAACCGAAATTTGTTACTAAGTGATGGTGCTCGGGCAGATTCAGTACCAAATTTAGAGATTGAAACAGGTGAGATAGTTGGTGCAGGGCATGCAAGTACTACTGGTCGCTTTGATGATGAACAATTGTTTTATTTGCAATCTCGCGGAATTCCAGCTGACATAGCCAGGCGTTTAGTAATCCGTGGATTCTTTGCTGAAATTATTAATAAGTTAAAGAGTGCTGAACTTGAAGAGCGCTTGATGCTACGTATTGATGATGAGCTTGCCAAAGTGGGGGAGTAATGGCCGAATTAGCATTTGATACCTTGATAGAAGGTAAACCTGTCGCTGTCGATGTTGATGGAACTTTAGTTTGTGTAGCGAAAGTGGGCGATGAAGTATTTGCTATTGCTGACACCTGCACGCATTCTGAAGCTTCGCTTTCAGAGGGTGAGATAACTGGCGGCAAGATTGAATGTTGGCTTCATGGCGCAGAGTTTGATTTACGCACTGGCCAAGCACTAACGCCACCAGCTACTGAAGCCCTGAAAACTTTTAATGTTAAACGCACTGGCAATCAATTAACCATCACTAACTAACTAGGAGATAAAAAATGAGCGTATTAGAAATTAAGAACCTGCAGGTGAGTGTGGTTACTGATGCCGGTAATAAAGAGATTCTTCGTGGTGTTGACCTAACAATCCGATCAGGTGAAACTCATGCAATTATGGGTCCGAACGGATCTGGTAAATCAACCCTTGCTTATTCAATTGCAGGACATCCTAAGTATTTGATTACTGGTGGATCAGTAACTTTAGATGGCGCAGATGTCTTAGAGATGAGCGTTGATGAAAGAGCTAAGGCAGGGTTGTTCTTAGCGATGCAATACCCGGTGGAGGTTCCAGGAGTTTCAGTTTCTAACTTTCTACGTACTGCGGTAACTGCAATACGTGGTGAAGCTCCGAAGGTTAGAACTTGGGTGGGTGAAGTTAAAGCTGCAATGGCTTCGTTAAACATCGATACGGCCTTTTCAGAACGAAATGTAAATGAAGGATTTTCTGGCGGTGAAAAGAAGCGTCATGAAATTCTGCAAATGGAATTGTTGAAACCTAAGATTGCAATTTTGGATGAAACTGATTCCGGCCTTGATGTGGATGCATTAAGAATTGTTTCAGAGGGAGTTAATCGAGTAAAAGCCAACTCAGAACTTGGCGTAATGCTAATTACTCACTACACACGAATCCTTCGTTACATTAAACCTGATTTTGTTCACGTCTTTGCTAATGGAAAGATTGTTGAAGAAGGCGGCCCAGAGTTGGCAGATAAACTTGAAGAAAAGGGCTACGCAGAGTACATAACTGCGTAATTGATGACAGTAGATCTAAGTAAATATCAAAGCGATTTTCCAATCCTTTCCCGAAAGGTACGGGGTGATAATCGCTTTATTTATTTAGATAGTGGTGCTACCTCACAAAAACCTGAATCAGTTATTACTGCTGAGGCCGATTTTTACCGAACGAAGAATGCTGCAGTTCACCGAGGTGCCCATCTTGTTGCTGAAGAAGCTTCGGACGCATATGAAGGAGCTAGAGCCAATTTAGCTAAATTCATCGGGGCTCAAACAGATGAAGTGATCTTTACTAANAGTGCTACCGAATCCTTAAACTTTTTGGCCTACTCATTTGGCAACAAAAACTCCAAAATATGTTTAAAGGCTGGCGATGAAATTGTTGTTTCTGAGATGGAACATCATGCAAATTTGATTCCATGGCAACAATTAGCTGAGCGGGTTGGCGCGAAATTAAGATGGCTTCCAATAACTAGCGAAGGTCGATTAGATCTTTCAAATATCTCGCAATTAATTACGCAGAAGACCAAAATTGTAGCTATCACTCATCAATCAAATGTTTTTGGAACAATTGTGCCTATTGATCAAATCGTTAAAGCAGCTAAAGCGGTTGGTGCTTTTGTAGTACTAGATGCCTGCCAATCTGTGCCACATTTCGGCGTTGATGTTAAAAACTTAGATGTAGATTTTCTCGCATTTTCAGGACATAAAATGTTAGGTCCAACTGGTATCGGAGTTTTATGGGGTAAATCTGAATTGCTTGATCAATTAGAACCTGCCCTTTTTGGTGGATCAATGGTTGATTCAGTAACTATGGAGAGCGCAACTTGGGCAAAATCACCTAGAAAGTTTGAAGCTGGTGTGCCTAATATGGCTCAAGCAGTTGGTTTATCTGCCGCAGTTGATTACTTGAATAATGTGGGAATGGAAAATATCGCACGTCATGAACATGAATTAACTAAAGGATTACTTGATGGTTTATCACAAATTTCAGCAGTTAAGGTTATCGGTCCGTTAGATATGAAAGATCGTGGTGGAGTGGTTTCATTTACAATTGATGGCGTTCATCCACATGATGTAGGTCAAGTTCTTGATCAGTATGGAATAGCTGTAAGAACTGGACATCACTGCGCCTGGCCATTGATGCGCAAATTGAATTTAGTTGGCACCACTAGAGCTTCTTTTCATATGTATAACGATTCAAAGGATGTTCAAGCTCTTCTTCAAGCTGTTGTTAAAACTAAAGAATATTTCAAGGTTGGTAAATAATGGAGTTGGATTCACTCTACCAAGAGGTGATTTTGGATCACTATCGGACTCCGCTACATAAAGGTTTATCAGCTGAAAAAGATATTCAGGTTCATCATAATAATCCAAGTTGTGGGGATGAAATTACTTTGAATTTGATTATGAAAGAAGGAAATGTAGTTGATATTTCATGGGATGGTGTTGGGTGTTCAATTTCTATGGCAAGTGCTTCAGTAATGAGTGACTTATTAATTGGTAAACCATATTCTCAAGCCATGGTTATTTTGAATGCTTTTATGGAGCTTATGCAAAGTAAGGGCCAAGGTTTAGGGGATGAAGATTTACTAGAGGATGGCGTAGCTTTTGCAGGTGTTTCCAAATTTCCAGCCCGAATAAAATGTGCACTTCTTGGATGGATGGCGTTTAAAGATGCATCAACCCAAGTGATGGCCTAGAATTAGATCATGAACACATCAATTGACGACGTAACCGAGGCAATGAAGGATGTGATTGATCCTGAATTAGGAATCAATGTGATTGATCTTGGCTTGGTATATGACATGCGACTTGATGAAAACAATATTGCAACTTTGGATATGACCTTAACTTCTGCTGCTTGCCCTTTGCAAGATGTAATTGAAGATCAAACAAGACAAGTATTGGCTGATATAACAACTGATGTAAAAATCAATTGGGTATGGCTACCACCTTGGGGTCCAAACAAAATTTCAGATGATGGTAGAGAACAATTACGCTCGATTGGCTTCACTGTTTAGTAATTCCACTCTTAATCGCTAGGGTGTTCTTATGTCGATGCATTCCACCTGGATGTCATTTAGATCTTTAACCCAAGACTCATCGGTAAAGAATCAAAAACTAAAACCGGGAACTCTAAAGCGAATTGCCAGTTTTGCTATTCCTTACAAGGTATCTCTTACATTCTTTTTGATGACTGTTGTAATCGATGCATTCTTAATAGTTGCTACACCTTTGCTACTCCGCAAGCTAATTGATGATGGAGTGATTCCGAAAAACACGGAATTGGTGACACAACTTGCTTTGGCTGTAGGCATAATTGCTTTACTTGATGCGCTATTTAGCATGATAGGTCGTTGGTTTTCAGCACGTATTGGCGAGGGATTAATTTATGATCTGCGTCGAATGATATTTGAGCACGTTCAAAAGCAATCAATAGCATTTTTTACTCGTACCCAGACTGGTGCGCTCATATCTCGTTTAAATTCTGATGTGATTGGTGCTCAACAAGCCTTTACCTCCACACTATCTGGAGTAATAAGTAATTTATTGAGCTTGATTTTAGTTGCAGCTACGATGCTCACTTTGTCCTGGCAAATAACTCTTATCTCATTATCTTTACTTCCAGTTTTCCTATTTCCTACAAAATGGGTGGGTAGAAAACTTCAGGGGTACACACGTCAGTCATTTGATATCAATGCTTCTATGTCGGCAACAATGACTGAACGCTTTAATGTATCTGGCGCGCTCTTGGTTTCACTTTATGGGAATTCGAAAACTGAGAAGAGCGATTTCTCGGCAAAGGCAAGAAAAGTTGCTGATATTGGTATATCAATTGCAATGTTGAATCGAATCTTCTTTATAGCTCTCACATCGATTGCAGCTGTGGCAACCGCAGTCGCATATGGTGTTGGTGGACATCTTGCTATCAGTGGTGAATTAACGGTGGGTACATTGCTGGCTATCACTGCTCTACTTGCAAGGTTATACGGCCCACTTACTGCTCTTTCAAATGTTCGCGTTGACGTGATGAGTGCACTTGTGTCTTTTGAACGAGTTTTTGAAGTACTAGATTTAAAGCCAATGGTGGTTGATAGTCAAAACGCAGTGGTACTTCAAACCGATAAGCCTGAGTTAACTTTTGAGAAAGTTTCCTTCACATATCCAAAAGCAGAGGAAATTTCACTCGCGTCCTTGGAGATTGTTGCAAAACCAGAGATTCCAACTAGTGGCAAGGTTTTAAAAAATATAACTTTTACTGTTAAACCTGGAACGTTGACTGGAATAGTTGGTCCTTCAGGTGCTGGAAAAAGTACTATCAGTAGTTTAATTCCACGACTATATGATGTTACAGATGGCGGCATCTTAATTAACGGTGTTGACATCCGTAATTACACTATTAACTCTTTGAGAAATACCATCGGAGTTGTTACCCAAGATTCTCACATGTTTCATGATTCGATCTTGAACAATCTGCTTTACGCCAAAAGTGATGCGAGTATTGAAGATATTCAGTCAGCTTGTGAATCTGCGCGAATTTGGTCATTTATCAAGACTTTACCCAATGGTTTAGATACCGTTGTTGGCGAACGTGGGCACAGATTATCTGGGGGAGAAAAACAGAGATTAGCAATTGCTCGCCTATTGTTGAAGCAGCCAAGTTTGGTCATACTCGATGAGGCCACAGCTCACTTGGACTCTGAGAATGAAGCTTTAGTTCAAGCTGCGTTGAAAGAAGCGTTAGCTGGGCGAACGAGCATCGTGATTGCTCATCGTCTTTCAACAATAATTCAGGCAGATCAGATTTTAGTTATTGATAATGGCGAGATTATTGAACGCGGCANNCATGAAGAATTGGTAAGCAANAANGGTTTGTACTATGAACTTTATGAGCGACAAAACTTACAATCTGATTTAATTTAGCCGTTTTCTTTTAGGTGTAAAAATTGCATCTTTCTTAATAGTTTCTCGCCCAGCATTAGCGGCAATAACTGCAATGTATGGAAGAGTTACTGCTCCAAATAATGCGATCCAGCGATAAGGGCTAGGAAGTAAAACAGTCAAAATAAAGCATGCAGTTCTAATCATCATTGAAATGAAGTATCTACGTTGACGAGCAGATTGATCCAGAGTTAATCCTGATTGGGCAGTAGTGATTGATTGGCTCACCACTTTAGTTTTCTTCATGTATGGATATTAGGTCTTTCATTGCGAATTAGCGAGTAAAAAATGAGGTGACTCACTTGATGTGAGCCACCTCATTACTTTTGNTGAGTTTAGTTTGCAGTACCGCGGGCTTTGGCAATTCGGCTAAGAATTTGATAACCAAAAACAGCCATTACGGTCGCATTGATGATTCCACTAAATGTGTAATCGCCACGAGTCCATGCCATATCGGAAATACCGATGATTAATGATGAAGCAGCAATATATAGATTAATTGGGTTTGCGAAATTAACGCGAGCATCAATCCAGATCCTTGCTCCTAGAACACCAATCATTCCGAATAGTGCAACTGTTACACCGCCCTTTACGCCAGCTGGTGTAGCAGAAAGTACTGCACCAAACTTTGGAGATAAGGCAAGCAAAATTGCGCCAACACCTGCAAAGATATAAGCAAGAGTTGAGTAAACGCGACTAGATGCCATTACGCCAATGTTTTCTGCGTAGGTAGTTGTACCAGAACCGCCACCAAGTCCAGCTAGCGTGGTTGCCGCACCATCAGCGATTAAGGCATTACCAATCTGATCATCTAGATTCTTACCAGTCATAGCTGCTACTGCTTTNACATGTCCAACATTTTCAGCAATGAGNACTAATACCACTGGCAGGAATAGCAACATTGCGCTGCTATCAAAAGTTGGTGATGTGAATGAAGGCATTGCTACCCACTTGGCTGCTTCAACGCCAGCAAAATCAACATCTCCCATAAGTGCTGCTACTACGTAACCAATGACTAATCCTGCAAAGATGCTAATTCTTCCTAAAAATCCGCGGAAGAATGCTGAGATTAATCCAATAGATAGCAGAGTGATTAAACCAAGGCGCTGACCTTGCATGAAATCATTCTTTGCAGCGCCAGCTAGGTTTAATCCGATCACCATAACAATAGTTCCGGTTACAACCGGAGGCAGCAACATGTCAATCCATGCTGTTCCTGCGGCCTTTGCAATAAATCCAACTACTGCAAGTAAAACACCGGCAGCAACGATGCCACCTAAAGCAGCAGGTATGCCACCTGAAGTTTTTGCAGCAGCAACTGGAGCTAAGAAGGCAAATGATGAACCCAAATAACTTGGAAGCTTATTTTGAGTGATAACAATGAAAAGTAATGTACCGATACCAGAAAAGAACAGAGTGGTAGTTGGTGAGAAGCCAGTGATAATCGGTACTAAGAATGTTGCACCGAACATCGCAGCTATATGTTGGATTCCCATACCAAAAGTACGAGGCCAAGATAATCTTTCATCGATTGAAACAACCTCTCCAGGTTGAATCTGCTTACCATTTCCGTGAAGTTTCCAACTAAGCATTAACGCTCCTTAATTGATTTACCACCTTCATTTTTGAGGATGGTTACTTTCCGGCCCAAAGGGGGTAGGCGCTAAATAAAAATAATAGAACTGATTGAGATATATACCGGTAGGTATTACATGATTTTGCGTAGTTTTTACATGTTTTTTGCGGTCCTTACGCTCAATTTCCCCACCTGCTCATCCTTAGGTAAGATTTGCCTATCAAGTGGATGCATACGCTCCCACCTACTTCGCTACGGCGAACTGGTTGCTTCTTTAGAAGCGCGGCTGTTGTTCGCTTGTGTAATGCCTTAACAATTTAGCGAAACAGCAAGGAGAAATTATCAGCACAGAACCACGTATCAATGATCGAATTCGCGTTCCTGAAGTTCGGTTGATTGGCTATGACGGTGAACAGTTAGGCGTAACGGCAATAGATAAAGCGCTTAAACTTTCAGAAGAGATCGGTCTAGATCTCGTAGAAATTTCACCAGATGCAAATCCACCGGTCTGCAAAATTATGGATTTCGGAAAATATAAGTACGAGATCGCGCAGAAAGCTAGGGAAGCAAGACAAAATCAGACACACATTGTTGTGAAAGAAATGCGTCTTCGACCAAATATCGAGCCTCATGATTACGAAACAAAGCGAAATCATATTGAACGATTTTTGTTAGGTGGGGATAAAGTGAAGGTAACTATTCAGTTTCGTGGCCGAGAGCAATCTCGTCCAGAATTGGGATACCGGTTATTACAAAAGCTTGCTGAAGAGTTAGCCGAAGTATCACTTGTTGAGTTTGCGCCAAAGCAAGAAGGCCGCAACATGACAATGGTTCTTGGACCAGCTAAGAAGCCAGGTTCTGCAAAGAAAGCAGCACCGAAGGCGCCAGCAGTACAAAAATAGTTTTATTAGCAATTCAACAGGAGGTAAGTAAATGCCAAAGATGAAGACACATAGTGGAGCGAAGAAACGTTTTCGCGTCACTGGTTCCGGAAAGATCATGCACGAGCGTGCTGGCAAGCGCCACCTGCTTGAACGCAAATCATCGAGAGTAACTCGTCGCCTAACTGGTGATGTGACCGCTAAAGCGCCTAATGCATTTGCAGCAAAGCGCATGCTCGGTTTGAAGTAAGGGAGAGATAAATGGCTAGAGTAAAACGTGGTGTGCATGCGGCGAAAAAACGCCGTACAACTTTAGAGCGTGCTGCTGGTTATCGCGGGCAACGTTCACGTCTTTTTTCTAAGGCAAAAGAGCAGGTAACTCACTCTCTTGTTTATGCATTTAATGATCGCAAAGATAAAAAAGGTGATTTTCGTCGTCTTTGGATTCAGCGCATTAATGCAGCAGCCCGAGCAAACGGTATGACTTACAACCGTTTAATCCAAGGCTTAAAGACAGCTGGCATTGAAGTAGATCGCCGTGTCTTATCTGAACTTGCAACAAATGATCCTGCAGCATTCTCTAAATTAGTAGAGATTGCTCGCAAGAATGTTGTAACTGCTTAATTTATCTCTAATTAATTAAATAGAGATGGAAAACATTACGAGCCTTAATTCGCCTCATATCGAGCGAGTTAAGGCTCTTATTGGTTCTAGAGGCAAAAAGAATCGTGAGTTAGAAAATGCTTTTATTGCCGAAGGTATTCAGGCGGTTCGAGAAGCGCTCAATCCTAAATTGGTTGAAGGTTTAGGCCGTAAAAAGAGTTTACGTAACTGAATCTGGAATGAGCAAGATAGCTTCATCTGTCGATAGTGCAGTTTTAGACAAACACGAAGTAATTCTGGTTTCAGATCAGGTTATGAGTGCAATGGCCGACTCTGAATCTCCCCAAGGAATTATTGCCTTGTGTTCCACCAAAACCTTAAAGCTTCAGGATCTTTGGCAATCAAAGCCTAAAAANATAGCTTTCTTTTGGCAGATTCAAGACCCAGGAAATGCCGGAACTGTGATTCGAAGTGCTGACGCAGCTGGATTTGATGCCGTTGTATTTTCAAATGAAAGTGTGGATGTCTTTAATCCAAANACTGTAAGAGCNACTGTTGGNTCACTTTGGCATATTCCAGTCGTCAGTGATGTNGATATAAATGAATTTATNACAGGNGCTATAGAAAATGNAGTATCACTTTTTGCTTTAACCGGTGACGGTAAAGAATCTTTTGATTCAACATTTGTCTCAAATATTTCATCTAAACCATCAGCTTGGATATTTGGCAATGAAGCCCGTGGCTTGCCCGATCTGCCTAGTCAGATATCAACCGTAGCTATTCCGATGAAAGGCTTTGCGGAGTCTTTAAATGTGGCAAGTGCAGCGGCAATTGTCCTGCATTCTGTAGGTCTGTCCTTATAGAATAAGCAGATTATGTCGTTGGATCAGAACAAAATCGCCGAGGATCTGGCGCAAGCCCTTCGGGCAATTGAATCGACCTCTGATTTGGAAGCTTTAAAGCAAGTAAAAATTGATTATGTCGGTGATAAATCACCTTTAGCTAAAGCTAACCAAGCCCTAGCAACTGTTGATCAATCACTTCGAGCACAATTCGGTAAATTAGTAGGCGCAGCGCGGTCTGAGGTGAATCAAGCCTTTGAGCAAAGAAGCGCGAAATTATCTGAGCTACGAGATGCGCAGATGTTGCTTACTGAAAAAGTTGATGTAACTCTTCCCGGTCGCAGATCTCTCAAAGGTGGATTACATCCATTAACAATTTTAACCAATGAGATAAATGATCTGTTTATTGGCTTGGGCTACAAAGTTGCTGAAGGCCCAGAACTAGAAGCTGAATGGCTTAACTTCGATGCATTAAACATCCCGGCTGATCACCCAGCCAGAACCATGCAAGATACTTTTTTTGTTGAACCACTTGAATCCAAACTAGTTTTGCGCACTCATACATCGCCAGTTCAAATCAGAACGATGCTTAATGAAAAGCCACCTATTTATGTAATCTGTCCGGGCAAGACTTATCGGGCTGATGAATTAGATGCCACACATACTCCAGTTTTCCATCAAGTTGAAGGATTAGTTATTGATGAGAATATAACTATGGGTGATTTAAAAGGAACTCTGGATTTTTTTGCTAAATCTATATTTGGCGATCAAGTAAAAACTAGATTACGTCCAAGTTTTTTCCCCTTCACAGAGCCATCTGCTGAGGTGGATGTATTTTTCAATGGTCGATGGATTGAGTGGGGCGGCTGTGGCATGGTTAATCACAAAGTCTTGGATGCATGCGGAGTAGATACTAAAAAATATTCAGGCTTTGCCTTTGGTATGGGATTAGAGCGAACCTTGATGGTTAAACATGGCATTACAGATATGCATGACATTGTTGAGGGTGATGTTCGTTTTTCTCAAAGTTTTGGTGTGGGCAAGAAATGAAGATTCCTTTAAGTTGGCTAAAAGAATANGTAACANTTCCTGCNAAGATNACTTCAGANCAAATCTCTCAAGCTTTTGTAAANGTGGGTTTTGAAATTGAAAGCATTGAAGNACANGGNGCTGATTTAAAGGGCCCNTTGGTNGTTGGNAAAGTTCTTTCAATTGAGGAGTTATCTGAGCATAAGAAACCAATTAGATTTGTTGGCTTAGATGTTGGTGAAAAAAAGACAAGATATGTNATTTGTGGGGCACGCAATTTTAAGGTTAATGATCTAGTTGTAGTCGCACTTCCTGGAGCTTTGCTTCCTGGGGATTTTAAAATTTCAGCCAGAGAAACCTATGGAAAAATTAGTGATGGCATGATTTGCTCAGCTAAAGAGATTGGCATTAGTGATGAACATGCAGGAATCATTGTTTTGCAAGAAGGCAAGATTGGCCAAGACGCCATAGCTCTTTTGGATGTGAGAGATGTTATTTTTGATGTTTCAGTCAATCCTGATCGTGGCTATGCGATGTCGGTTAGGGGATTAGCCAGAGAGTTAGCCGGTTCACTACAGGTTAAATATGTGGACCCCGCCGATCCTAAAATTGCTAAGAAATTTGGTAAAAACAGTAATCCAAAAGCTGTATCTGTAAAGATTGAAGATAAATCTGGAGCAGATCAAATTTATATTAGAACTCTAGATCAAGTTAATGTGAAGAAAAGTACCCCGCTATGGATGCAAAGACGAATTGAAAAATGCGGTATGAGATCTATTTCATTAGCTGTTGATATTACAAATTATGTGATGCTAGAACTTGGCCAACCTTTACACGCCTTCGATGCCCAATACATCATGGGCGGATTACGNGTAGTCAGAGCTGGAAAATTTACCAAGTTGACCACCTTAGATAAAGTAGATCGTAAATTAGATCCNGATAACTTATTAATCGCTGACGCAAAAACACCGCTAGCTTTGGCTGGAACCATGGGTGGATTAACTTCAGAAGTATCCAATATGACAACCAAAATCGCTTTAGAGGCTGCACATTTTGATCCATTAAGCATTTCTCGCAACTCAAGATCACATAACTTGTCCAGTGAAGCNTCTCGTAGGATGGAACGTAATACCGATCCAGCGTTGGCTGAGATCGCATCCGCTAGGGCAACGCAATTACTNATNGATTTAGCTGATGCNAAATATGTGGGCACCTCTCAAGCAGGTTCGCCAATTAAGAATCGTAAGGTGAAAATCTCGCAGACACAGATCTCTAAATACCTAGGTTTTCCTTATACGGCCAAGCAGGTTAAAAGTGCNNTGCTGTTAATCGGTTGTAAAGTTGCTGGCAGCGGAGATTTATTAACTGTTGAAGTTCCNACTTGGCGACCAGATTTGATCAACTTTGCAGATTTCGCCGAGGAAATTGCTCGTTTAAATAGTTATGACTTAATACCTGCCACACTTCCAACTGGAAAAGGTGGCGCCAGATTAAATGATATGCAATACCGAAAGCGTGCTGTTGCTATCTCACTGGCCAATCAAGGATTTACTGAGGTTATTAACTATCCATTTGTAAGCCAAGAGATGGTGGACCTTCTCGGCTTTACAGGCGATAGAGCAAAGTCATTTAAAATCGCCAATCCAATGTCGGAGGAATTCCCGTTATTACGAACACACCTGTTGCCTGGTTTGCTTACCACTGCTGTTCGCAATATTGGAAGGGGATCAAAGAATCTTGCAATATTTGAAATCGGTACTATTTTTAGAAATACCACTCCACTTGGTAAAGCGGTCAACCCTGGGATCAGCAAACGTCCGAGTGAAAAAGTTATAAAAGATATTTATGATGGTGTTCCAAAACAAATGCTATTCGTTGGTGCTGTAGTAACTGGGGAAACGGTTTTAAGTGATTGGCAAGGTTTAGGCAGTAAATTCAACTGGAGTGATGCAATCGCCAAGGCACAAGAAATTATCGAATCAACTGGAAATGATTATGAGATCTTCAGTAGCGATCTAGCACCATGGCACCCTGGCCGATGCGCTGAATTGCGCGTCAATGGCAAGCCAGTTGCCCATGCTGGAGAATTGCATCCACGAGTTATAACTGCGTTAAATTTGCCAGAGCGTAGTTGCGCTTTTGCTGTGATATTAAGTGAATTACCTTCAGCAGGGGTAACTAAGGCACCTGCTATTTGGAGTTTTCCAGCGGTAGTCCAAGATGTGGCACTTGTTGTTGAATCCAAAATCTCGGCCGCTGATCTGACTGCTGCGATTAAACAAGGGGCAGGCCCATTACTAGAATCAATTGTTTTGTTTGATCGTTATGATCAAATGGCAGGTAACAAAGTTTCACTAGCTTTCACTCTAACTTTCAGAGCTTCAGATCGTACGCTTACATCAGATGAGGTTGCCCTATATCGTGATCAAGCAATTGCCCAGGCTGCTAAATCAGTGGGCGCAGTTCTACGAGGTAATGCATAAATATGCATATATTTGCATAAATATACTAAGTAACGCTAGGCTTAATCCATGAAAATCGGGGTAGTTGGCGCCAGCGGATATGCAGGCGGGGAGCTGTTGCGATTACTTTCTGCTCATCCAAATTTTAAGATTGCATTTATTGGGGCGCACTCCAATGCAGGAGAATCAATTACTGCACTGCACCCTCATTTACCTGATTTTGAAGGTCAAAGTTTTTCAGCAGTAAGTGTTGAAGATTTGAATAAATGCGATTTAGTATTCACAGCTTTGCCCCATGGCGAATCGGCAAAACTGATTTCACAATTAAGTCAGAAAGTGAAGATTGTAGATTTAGGTGCTGACTATCGGTTAACAGATAAGAATCAATGGGATAAGTATTACGGGGGACCATACGCCGGAAGTTGGACCTACGGTTTGCCGGAATTAACAGACCATAATTCAATCGCCAAATCAGGACAAGTCTCTAATCCTGGTTGCTATGCCACAGCAATTGCGCTTTCAATCGCACCTGCAATAAATCAAATCGATAGTGAAGACATTGTGGTGGTTGCTGCCTCTGGTACTACCGGGGCAGGGCGAACTGCCAAAGTGAATTTGATTGGTAGTGAAGTAATGAACAATCTAACCTCATATAAGTTTGGTGGAATTCATCAACATACGCCAGAGATTGAGCAAATACTTAGTTCAATCTCCGATAAGACGGTAAAGATCTCATTTACTCCGATACTTGCTCCCATGCCAAGAGGTATTTTGGCCACAGTCACTGCAAGGCTTAATACTTCATCTTCTACATTAAAGCTTAGAGCTGTTTATGAAGAGTACTATCGCGAGAGTAAATTTGTAACTTTGTTGGCCGAAGGTGTAATGCCAATGACTAATTCAGTACTAGGTACAAATAATGTATCTATGCAGATTGCGCTAGATTCTCATGTAAATCGGATAGTAGTTTCAACAGCGATAGATAATCTCGGTAAAGGTGCGGCTGGTCAAGCCATTCAAAATGCCAATCTGATGTGTAGTTTGCCAGAAGATGCCGGCTTGAAATTAGCAGGTGTTAGATGATCGTAATTAAATACGGTGGTAATGCATTGCCAGATCAAAATACATCTGATCCAGTATTAGAAGCAATCGCTGATGCTTTCTTAGATGGTGAACAGATAGTTTTAGTTCACGGCGGGGGACCTCAAATTGATGCAGCCTTAGCTGAAAAAGGTATTGGCAAGAATAAAGTTGCTGGTTATCGAGTAACCGATGAAGAGGTGTTTAATGTTGTGCAATCTGTGCTCAGTGGCCAAGTTTTAAGATCCATTGTTAATTACCTTATTGGAAGTGAAGTAAATGCTGTTGGTTTATCAGCTTCAGATGGGGGATTGATTAGGGCTCGAAAATTTGAACCAATTGTTGATGGAAAATCAGTAGATATTGGATATGTTGGCGAGGTCGATGAAATAAATCCGATGATTTTAGAAACCCTGATGACAGAAGGATTTTTGCCAGTGATATCACCGGTAGCAACAGATAACGATGGTGTTGGATTTAATATCAATGCTGACTTAGTAGCAGCCGCCGTTGGTGGCGCCTTAAGAGCTGACTCAGTTCTTTTTCTTACAGATGTTGATGGTATCTATCGAGCATGGCCAGATAAATCATCATTGATTTCTGAAATCTCAATCGATGAACTCAAACAGATTGCGCCCAGTTTTGCAGATGGAATGATTCCAAAAGTTAAAGCTGCGATCAGCGCAATTGATTCAGGAGCCTTTTCGGTGCGAATTGCAAATGGAACAGATTTGGCATCTGTTTTAGACGCCCTGGATAATCAAGGTGGAACATTGGTGAGTGCCTAATGGCTAAGTTAAATATGCAAAGTGCAACTGCTAGACGTTCTTCGGTAATTAAATTAGTTGATGACGCGTTAATTCATTCCCAAAGTGATTTAGTAAGAGAGCTTGGAAAGATTGGATATGTTGTAACTCAGGCAACAGCTAGTAGAGATTTAGAGGAGCTAGGTGCGGTTCGGGGCAAAGACAACTCTGGAATTTTCCGATATCAATTTGTTTCAGCTCCGCAAAGTTCTAAAAGCAGAGGCGTCTCTGATCTAATTGCATCGGTGGACGCAAGTGGAAATTTAGCCGTTGTAAAAACGCCTCCCGGAGCAGCTCAACTTTTAGCTGGTAATTTAGATCGCGCCATGAAAAGTGGGAAACTAAATTCAGCAATCGCTACCATTGCCGGGGATGACACTGTCTTGGTCGTGGCTAAATCTGCATCAGGTGGTTCTGCTCTCGCTAAAGAAATTACTAAATATTTTGGAGGCAAGTAAATGACGCTTTGGGGCGGCAGATTTAACAAATCACCTTCACAATCGATGCGTGATCTATCTCGAAGTGTGCATTTTGATTGGAGATTAGCCCCATATGAGATTGAGGTTAATCTGGTTCATTTAAACAATCTGATAAAGCAGAAGATCATCTCAAAATCTGATGGTGAAATTCTTCAAAAAGGATTATTGGATCTAGCTGGTGAGATCGGCAGCGGTAAATTCACATATAACAATGATGATGAGGATGTGCATAGCGCAATTGAACGTGGTTTAGTTGAAAAATGTGGAGTACTTGGTGGATCTATCCGAGCTGGTAGATCCCGAAATGATCTAGTGATTACAGATTTTAAGCTTTATTTAGNTGATCATCTTCTTGAGATTGCTAGCGAAATAGCATCTTTGGCNAAGAGTTTTAATACACANGCTCTGAATCAAATTGATGTAATCGCACCAGGATTTACTCATACCCAGCACGCTCAACCGATTACTTTNGGACANGAATTAAGTAAGCACTCCCACGCNCTGGTTCGAGATATTGATCGAATTTTTGATTGGATTGATCGAAATAACTATTCGCCATTTGGCGCTGGTGCATTAGCTGGATCTTCTATCCAACCTGAACCTGAAATTTCAGCTTCAAAGTTGGGTTTCAACGGTGTGATGGAAAACAGTATTGATGCAGTTAGCGACCGAGATTTTGCTGCCGAAGCGTTATTTATTATGGCCATGATTGGTATCCACCTTTCAAANATAGGCGAGGAGTTTGTGTTATGGAGTTCAACTGAATTTGATTGGGTTGAAATTGATGATGCTTATGCAACCGGATCTTCCATAATGCCACAGAAGAAGAATGCTGATGTTGCAGAATTGGCCAGAGGAAAATCAGGTCGTTTCATTGGCAATTTAACCGCATTGCTAGTGGTCTTAAAGGCAATGCCTTTTGCTTACAACCGCGATCTACAAGAGGATAAAGAACCAATATTTGATTCAGTGGATCAACTACTGGTTTTGCTACCTGCAATAACTGGCATGGTGGAAACAGCAAAATTCAAGCACGCAAATATTTCAAAAGGTGCAGCCGCTGGCTATTCATTAGCTACTGAGATTGCAGATTTTTTAAGTAAAACTGGTGTGCCATTTTCTGTGGCTCATGAGGTGGCAGGAGAGTGCGTTAAATTCTGTGAAGAAAATAAAATTGACCTTGCTCAAATGAGTGATCAGCAATTAGTTGCGATGCATCCAAATTTAACCCATGAAGTTAAGGAATTTTTAAATGTTTCCGGGGCAGTATCCTCACGCACCTCGGCCATGGGAACATCAAGAAATTCAGTGTTAGCTGCCATAAACAAGTTAAATCAGGACATCGTTGGAGTGGAAAAGGAAATTGGCTCCCTGCGAAAGCAGTTTTCGGGCATGATTAACCCATGAGTAACGCACTTTTAGATGATCTTGAGTGGCGTGGCTTAATCGCTCAATCTACCGATCGAAAAGAGTTAGAGAGCGCGTTAGCAAAACCTATCTCGTTGTATCTAGGAGTTGATCCAACCGCTGCGAGTTTGCATATAGGCAATCTCGTAGTTGTCCTGGTCCTTAGAAGATTTCAGTTAGCGGGCCATCGTCCAATTGCCTTAGTGGGCGGAGCTACCGGATTAGTTGGAGACCCAAGCGGCAAAAATGATGAGCGTACTTTGAATGAAGAAAAGTTAGTCGCAGAATGGGTCTCTAAGATACGTAAGCAGGTTGAGAAGATATTGGATTTTAAAGATAAAGATACAAGTGCAAAATTGGTCAATAATTTAGATTGGACCAAAGCAGTATCAGCACTTGAGTTGTTAAGAGATATCGGAAAGCATTTCTCGGTCAATCAAATGTTAGCCAAGGATTCCGTTGCAACCAGACTCTCAAGCACTGGAATTTCCTACACTGAGTTTTCCTACCAAGTGTTGCAAGCATACGATTACCTGGAGCTATACCGACGAGATCAATGTAAATTGCAAATAGGCGGTTCTGATCAATGGGGAAATATTGTTGCTGGCTTAGATCTAATTCGAAAGATTGAAGGTGGTAGCGCACATGCGTTAACCGTACCTTTGCTTGCTAAATCAGATGGTTCAAAATTTGGTAAAACTGCAAGTGGTGCTATTTGGTTAGATGAAAGTATGACCAGCGCTTATGAGTTCTTCCAATTCTGGCTTAATAGTGATGATGCAGATATGCCTAAGTTCTTAAAGGTGTTTTCGATGAAAAGCAGAGCTGAAATTGAAGAGTTAATTGAAAAAGTTAAAACTAACCCTGGAGCTAGAGAGGCACATCGTGAATTAGCCAGAGAGATGACCACCTTGATTCATGGCGGTGCAATGGCTAAATCTGTTGAAGAGGCAGCTAAGGCTTTGTTTGGCCAAGGGGAGATCGGGGATTTGGACCTAAAAACGTTGGATTCCGCCCTTTCCCAACTGCCAAAAACCACTATAAAAAAGGGTGATCCCTACCCAACTTGGGTTGATTTGCTAGCTGCTACCGGCGTAGTTGAGTCAAAGTCGGCAGCCAGACGTATTGTTAAAGAAGGTGGCGGGTATTTGAACAACAAAAAGGTTGAAAGTGAGGATTTCACCCCCTCTAAGGCTGACCTTTTGCATGGAAAATACCTGCTTCTTCGTAAGGGAAAACGCGATTTGGCGGCGGTAGAGGTGGAGGGCTAAAAAGCCCCTTTTTTCACCCGTTAGCCGATTTGACCCCCCTTCCACGCGGGGGCTATATTTCACCTCCCCATACGAGACGGACTTCAGAAGAAGGCCGGGTGTGGAAAACCCCGATTTTTAAGGTTTGTAGGCATGCCTAGAAACTAAAAAAATGGGTTGCCCTGCACGCAGAAGCAATTTTGCAACCAGTGCGCAGTCGTACCTTGAGAACTCAACAACGTGCAATAAAGTCAATGCCAAAGATTTCTTTAAGAAATCGAAGGCATTAATTGACGTTGTT
>JGI12421J11937_10000224_pt1 | contig 20947 bp, 15 predicted proteins | sample LakErihyJuly2011_2_FD_11937 | JGI IMG/M metagenome (IMG submission 11937)
TACCACTACAACTTTTGCTGACAGTTTTAAAACGCTAAACGGGTCTGGGGTTGTAATCGGCTCTACTTCTAGCATTTCTAGGGCGGCGGGTGTAATGTTTGAAATTACAGCTACCAATGAAGAAAATGCGGTTATGCAAATAAAAAATTTTGCATCTAAAATGGGCTATAACGATGTTTTAAAGGATTACAACAGCAACATTACATCATCCAATTTAACAGGACTTGTTGATAGCAATGGCAAAATTATATCTAATGATTTTAAAACGGTGATGGATATTGTAAAAACCTATCTCGTTGCCGATGATATTAAAATTACAATAGGCACTGGGACAAATCAATCATTGTATGTTAACGGGCAAAAAGCTTACCCAATGAAGGATGCAAACAATAAAACAATTTTGTATTGCTCGGCCGACAGTTGTTCGGTTAAGGACATTATTGCATCTAATATTTTCGGGCAAGGTTTGTTAAACACTAGCGAAAATATTGATAATAAATTAAGATCTTTTCAAAGCACTTTTTTATCGGAGGGTTCGCTTTCGTCCTACAAAGCTAATGCTTCGTATTTAAGCCCATCCAGTGCATTTGGCGGGGCATTTGGCGGGGCATTTGGCGGTGAGATATTTATGAACAACCTTGCAAATGTTAATGCAAATATTAGTGGCGAGGGAATAAACTTTAACTACAAAGCAGATATAAGGGACACCGTAACCTTAAACACTCAGCAAGGCTCCAGCTTCAATGCCGGATTATTTTTTATGAATAGTGCCTACAATGCTCGCAGTTTTAGTAATAAGTCTATGAATTTGTTTGGACTAGATATGAGCTTTGGCACCTCAACATTTAACGACCCAAAACTTAACCCAATTGCAAAAGCCGCAATGGTTTCTTCGGGTTTTACCTCGCCGTTTGACTCGCAAATAAATAATTTTAATATTTCTGGCTCGCTTGGAAAATTTAATTTTCAGGCGTTTCAAAATTCCATTTTTGCGGTAAAATCAAGTGAGGACTCACCTACTTCAAACAATTTTGCACTTTCTAACGGGCAATACGCAGGATTTATGCAGCTCAACACATTTGCAGATGCACTTGGCTTTGGGGCAAGAGGGGCAAAATTTGGGTATAATATTAACAAAAAAAATAGTGTTTCCTTGCAGTTTGCTTCTTCGCAAAGTTTGCATTCTACCTATTATGGGGGCAAGGCAATTAAACAAAGTAATTTAAGTTCCTTTGCATTTAGCAATGTTTTGGCAAATGGGTCTAAGCAGGTTGTGTCCCTTGGGGTGTTGAGCGAAAAAGGCGGATTTTTGGGTGCGGTATCTAGCGGATTTTTTGATGCAGATGCAAATACAACATATCTTTCAAGTGCGGCGCAGTTTAATATTGGTAAAAATTATTTTGCAGGTTATAAGGCTCAATATGGTATTACAAATATTAACAACAAAAGTGGGGCATTTGGTGGCTTTTCGCAGTTGCAATCCTCCAACTATTCGGCATTTGTTGGTAAAAATAATGTGCTAAAAAGCAGCGACTCCCTAAGTTTTGGGCTAAATTCGCCACTTACAATTAACAAGGGACTGATGAATATTAACGGCCAGCAGGTTAATTTAGCAACAAGCACAACCGACAGATGGATAAGTGCCGAACTTGCCTACAATTTTGCAAATTTTAATGTATTTAATGGGTCTAATGCTTCTTACGGATTTAATATTGCAAAAACACAAAACAAATATAATATAAAAGGCGCAAACGACAATGCTGCCTTAATTAATGCAAATTTATCATGGTAGGGATGGTGGCTGGGCTTGTAAAAATTTTTCTTGTTAGTATTTTACTAGCAAGTTGCAGTGATAGACTTGCCTTTAAAGTTGCAACGATGAATGTCTACGGAATGAAAAAACTTGTAAAGCAGGATGCCCCCTACGAAATTCAGCAAGGTATGGTGGATGGATGTTCCAGTGCATTATGGAGCCGTGGTAACCAATTTTATAGGGGACTACTTACATTTCGGCAAAACCCTGAGTTAATGAGTAATCCCGTTTATAAATTTACATGGTCTCGTTCTTATAATGTGTGTTTTCAAATGCACAATATGGACACTTTTGCCGTTTTTGGCTCAAAAGTTGTTTCAAATCCATTTTCAGGAATGTTAGACATTAGAGACGCAAAAAACTGGGTAGGCCTACCAATTGGCGGCAACGCAAACTACGCCCCCGATTTTGTATTCAAGGAAAGCACAGAAAAAGGGATGCCCGGCTTTGCTGCCGACCAAAAAAGCGGCAACTTTTTTGGCTTTTGGGGCACCTGTCAGTTTTGTTAAAAAAAATAATTAAATAGGCTCATTAAATGGGAATTATGCCGTGCCAAATTTCAAAACTTTTGGCGGCTTGGGCGTAAAGCATTGCAAGGCCGTCCAGCGTTGTTGTTATGTTATGGGCTTTTGCCGCTTGCAAAAAAGGGGTGAGGCTATTTTTTTTGTAGATAATATCATAAAAAATGCAGGTTTTGCCTGCGGTTTTGTAGTTAAGTTCTATGGCTTCGTTGCTTAGTCCAAGCGAGGTTGCATTGATAATTATATCGTATTTTTCCAGATTAATTTGCGAAAGCAAGGACTCAATGGCATTGCAGCCAAAATGTTTTGTAAGTTTTATGGCCTCGCTAAAGGTGCGATTGCAAATATCAACGGAGCAACCTATTGTTTTAAGGCTATAAATAACGGCTCTACTTGCCCCGCCAGCACCAATTACAAGAGCATTTGTTATTTGCTTGCATTGTAGTGGATATAAAAACCCAAAGGCATCGGTATTGTAGCCAATAATTTTGTTGTTTGTAAAATGTAGGCAATTTACCGCACCAATGCTTTGCGCTTCCACAGATAGTTCATCGCAAATACTATAAGCATTTTGCTTGTAAGGAACTGTAATGTTAACTCCGCAAAAACCAAGCAATGGCAATGTTTTTATGGAGGCTTCAAAATTTTGCTCGCTTTCTATAAGTAATGGAGTGTAAAAAGCTTTTAGGTTGTAATTTTCTATCCAGCTATTGTGAATTTTGGGCGATAGCGAATGCGAAATTGGATTGCCAACAACCCCGTAAAGTTTTATATCAGGCGGATTCATGTTTTTTTGTTAATCGGTGAAAGTGCATATAAGTAAGTGGTATTGAAACCATATAAAATGGAGCACAAAACAAAATTGTCTTCCATTTTTCCATAAATAGGGCAATAACAAATATAACCATTAAAATCATAACGGGGGTGATGAGGGACTCCTTAATTTTAATTCCCTTAAGCGAAATAGTTGGAATTGTGCTTGCAGTTAAAACAGAAACAATTGCAATATAGGCAACTAAAATGTAGCTATGGGTTTCAATAAATGTTGTAAAGGTTTCAAACTCAAAGCTTAAAATAAGTGGTAGGCAAACTAAAATTGCACTTGCGGGGGCAGGAACCCCAAAAAAGAACTTTTTTCGCACAGGATTTGCATTGTTAAGGTCAATTTGTGTATTAAACCTTGCAAGCCTTATAGCGGTGGAAATTACGCACAAAAGCACGCAGGCCCAGCCAAAAAATTTTACTGAATGCAAGTTCCATAAATATACAATAAAAATGGGGCAAAAGCCAAAATTTATAAAATCGGAGAGGGAATCTAGCATTTCGCCAAATTTGCTTTGGGCATTTAGCATGCGGGCAACTCCGCCGTCCAAAACATCAATAATTGCTGCCATAAACAAAAAAACCACGGCCATTTCAAATTTTGCAAGCATTGCCAACTTTATTGAGGAAATACCAAAACAGAGCCCTAAAGTTGTAATAAAATTTGGAAATAGCTTTGTAATACTCACTTCGCTATGCTCCTCGCTGCTGTGTCTTTCTTGCCTTTCTTGCTTCATAATATGATTTACAACAAAACTTTTATTAATTTATAATAGACCCCTCCTAAAACCCACTTTTTACTTCATCTTTTTTCAAAAATTTTTCTTCGCCTCACTCGTTTATATCAAATAAAGTCGCCTCGGCTCATCAAAATGTTTTAAAAAAATATCGTGGCCTCACCTACTTCACTTGGTAAAAAATAGGCTTTAAAAGAATTCTAATTTAACAATTTTATGTTGCAAGTTATTTGTAAAATATTTCTAAAAAAAATTTAATTTTTTGTTTTTTTCCCCTCCAACCTCACCCTGCTAGGGGGAGATTTTTAGACCGCCCTTTACCCTAACCCCATTTTCAAACGAAAAATGGATTCCCGCCTGCGCGGGAATGACAAGGGATAGAGCGGAAAATAACAAGCTCCTCTACCGTTATCCTGACGAAAGTCAGTATCTATATAAAATTACATTGTTCTTAAAAAGATCCCGTGTCAAGCAGGGGATGACAAAGAGGAGTGGGATAGCACTGGGGGGTTGAAAAAAATACTTAGTATTACTTTTTTTTCATAAATCGGGCGAAGATGGAGGTGGCCTTTTCAATGCTTGCGGTGGCAAATTCATCAGCAAATTCGGAGGAGTTGGACTCGTCCGTAATGATAATTTTGCGAGAAAATTGCCCCTCGGCAGAGCCATCACTATTTCTTGCAGAATTTTTCGACGGATTTTGTGCCGGATTTTTTGAAATTGACTGCACATTTGCTAACGGATTTTTCGCCTCATCCTGCCCCGCCCCAAAGCCAGGGGCATTGTGCTGAACATCAAAATCATCATCCTCCGTTTGTTGCAAAGCAAAAGATTGCCTCTGATGAGAATTGTAATTGCCGTGTTGAATGTTTTGAGCATCTCCTTTTGGATAAGCTTGCGGATAAAAAGAAGGTTGAATATTTTGATTAAAACTTCCGCCAACCCCAGCAGAACCTCCGCCACCCTGCGAATAACGAGACTGAACTACTTTTTTTTGCTCCTCGTAATTTTGTGTAGATGAAAACCCACCATTGGAGCCGTAAGCCTGATGATAAAATTTTGGTTGTTCTCCTTTGTTTTGCTGATAGCCGTGAACCTTAACACCACCAAACAAATCGTTCTGTTGCAATGGTTGGTTGGCTTGGGATGTCTCCTGCTTTTTGCTATTTTTTGCAACAAAAAACATTTCGGTATCCATTTTTGACGATTTTAAATCGTTTTTAATATCCTGCTCATCAACGCCTGTTGCAACAACCGAAACTCGCATTTTACCCTCAAAGCCTTCCTCAATAATTGAGCCAAATTTTATGATGGCATTTGGGTCAATTTCTTGGGTTATGCGGTCAATGGCGTCGTTCACTTCAAATAGGGTCATATCGCTACCTCCAGTTATGTTAATTAAAATACCCTTCGCCCCCCTAACGGAGGAGACTTCCAAAATTGGGTTGGTAATTGCTTTTTCGGCAGATATCACCGCCCTATCATCACCCTCGGCTTCGCCCTCACCCATTACAGACCTGCCCCCGTGACTCATTACTGAAGCAACATCGGCAAAATCAAGATTTACAAGCCCCGCCTTAATAATTAAGTCGGTAATGCAGCGGATGCCCGAAAATAAAACATCGTCAACTTTTGAAAAAGCATCGGTTAGTGTTGTTTGCTCGTTTGCAATGCGAAAAACATTTTGGTTTGAAATAACAATTAGGGTATCTGTGCTGTTTGTCATTTTTATAATGCCTTCGTTGGCAGAGTTCATTCTGCGTTCTCGCTCAAATTTAAAAGGTTTTGTAACAACTCCAATTGTTAAAATACCCATTTTGCGGGCAATATTTGCAATAACAGGAGCCGCCCCAGTGCCGGTTCCACCGCCCATTCCTGCGGTTACAAACACCATATTTGCCCCCCTAACGGCTTCCTCAATTTGTTTTACGCTCTCGTGTGCCGCCTGCTCACCAATTTCGGGCGAGGACCCCGCCCCAAGACCATTTGTAATGTTGGTTCCCAGTTGAATTTTATTTTCGCAAAGCGACTTGCCAAGGCTTTGATTGTCAGTATTAGCAACAAAAAGCTTAACGCCCTCAATGCCTTTTGAAACTATATTATTAATGGCATTACACCCAGCCCCACCAACGCCAATAATTACAATTCGTGGCTCGTTATGTTGGTATTGATATATATTTTCGTCAGATTTTTCAGCCTGTTTTTCGCCTAATTTTTCAGATAATTTGGAGCCAGCATTGGAAAAAGCCCCATTAGAAAACCCATTGGANAAAGATATTGTAGACATTACAAAAAAATAAAAACAAACCCGCTATTTAACGACCTAAGTCATTACCTTATAAATATCTATGCGAATAGCGTATTAACAACGCCAAACATAAATATTGTAAAACCTATTTTAAAAAAATCAAGTTTTTTATTGCAAATTATTAAAAATATAACATTTTAATGTTGTTATTGTGTTGTTTGCTATGAAAAAAAGAGCTTGCGTAGTGCAGTTTTTGGGGTCTAATTGCGATGATGAAGGTGTTAGAGCAATTGCTTTGGCGGGGTTTGAGGTGGAAAAAGTTTTTTATACCGAAGGTCTGAATGAGTCCATAAAATACGATTTAATTTTTATACCGGGTGGATTTTCCTACGGCGATTACTTACGCACCGGCGTTATGGCAGCCAGAAGCAAAATTATGGAAGATGTTGCAAAAAGAGCCGCCCAAGGCGTAAGCGTTGTGGGGGTTTGTAATGGGTTTCAAATTTTGGCGGAATGCGGCCTTGTGGACGGCGTTTTAATGAAAAACTCTGGTGGGCAGTTTATTTGCAAAAACATTTACCTAAAAACTAACGAAAACAGTGCAAACAAAATTTTTGCAAAGCTTTCTTGTGTAAATAAGGTGCAAATTGCTCATGGCGAAGGCCTATATTACAACAGCCCAGATGGCATAAAAAAATTGCAGGACGAAAACAAAATTGCCTTTTATTATTGCGATGCCGATGGCAACATCGTGCCCGATGCAAATCCTAACGGGTCACTAGCTAAGATTGCCGGAGTTTTTGGCGGCAAAAATAACAATGTAATAGGCATGATGCCCCACCCTGAGCGAATGGTTGAAACCGGCTTTTCAAAACAATTTTTTGAATGCTTTTTGTAAAATGGTTTGTGGAATAATTATGAATATCAAATAGCTATTCCACCCCTTCTTTGTCATTCCCGCAAAGGCGAGAATCTAGACTTTTTTTACAATTCTTTTCCACAAAAAAAGCCGAATTTTCTTTTTTGTCCCCCCCTCTTCCCCCTCCAATCTCCCCCTTGCTAGGAGGAGATTTTAAGACGGCTTTTTACCCCACAGCCCCGTTTTTAAACGAAAAATGGATTCCCGCCTTCGCGGGAATGACAATAGTGGGAGCGGGAATCAAGTTAATAAATAAAGTACAAAACAACAAATTACGATAAATTTTTATTCAACTCATTATTTTTTGCCGCCTGAATGGGGGCGGTGAAGGTGATGGCAAAGGAGTTAGTTTTGGCATTGTAAATTGCCTGAGAATTTTTTGCAAAGGCAGGTGAAGTTGAGGGAAAATCGCTTCTGTAAAAGCTACCACGAGATTCCTGCCTTGCAAGCGAGCTAGCACACATTGCCTGCAAAACAAAATGAAGCGAAAAAAACTCCACACATTTTGCAATATCAATTACATCGGGTTGCTTAATGTTATTATCACTTGCCATCTGTTTGCCAGATATTTGTGCAAAAATTTCATCCGATTGCATGCCCGCTTTAAAATGCTGCAAAAACATATCTTTTAATGCCGCCTTTGAGGGCTCCACTGCATTTGAACCAGTCTCAAACTCGTCCATTGCAATTTGGGTTGCAAAAAGCATTTGGTTGACGCTATCTGCCGATTTTTCAATTGCTAAATTAACATCCGCCTGAGATTTTAAATAATTTACAAGGCCGTCCACAGGTTTTGCATTGCTAAATTTAAAAGCGGAGCTATATATTTGCGGTTTTAATGGAGGGTGTGTTTTTTGAAAGCCCTCAAGGCGAACTTGTTTAAAGCACACTTTTTTAAAACACATAATCGCGGAGTAAAAAAGCTCCAAAAGAGAGTTGCAGCCAAGCCTATTTGCCCCGTGCACGCTGCCACAGGCAAGTTCGCCAATTGCAAAGGCATTTGTAAAATTAAGCATTTGATAGCTTTCGTCCACGGCAATTCCGCCCATTGAATAATGTGCCACAGGGCAAATTTTTAGCCGCTGCTTTGTAATGTTTATATTGCAAAAAAGCATTGCATTTTTGCAAGCATTTTCTAGCTTTGCCTTAACAAAATCTTCCTGCAGATGTGTTAGGTTTAGATAGACAAAATTTTCGCCGCAAAGTTTCATCTCGTTAAAAATTGCCTTAGATATTGTATCTCGCGGGGCAAGTTCCATATTATGTGGGTCGTATTTTTGCATAAAACGCTCCCCTTTTGCATTTTCCAAATATCCGCCTTCGGCCCTGCATGCTTCGCTAACTAAGGTGGAAAATTTATACATTCCAGTTGGATGAAACTGCACAAATTCCGAGTCCATAAAAACCGCTCCCGCCCTTACAAGCAAGGCAAGTGGCACATAGCCAATTGCCCCTGCCGAGCAAGTTGATGCCCCATAAACGCCCGAATACCCCCCACTTGCAAAAACAAAATGCCGAGCAAATACCTCGTGCATTGTATTTGTTTGAGTATTGCAAAAAATTACAGAGGAAATTGTTCGCTCCCCGCCCTGCTCTATTGTGTATTTTACATCAAGCAGATGCATTGCATTAAAAGTTTGGGGAGAATTTTTTGTTTTATTGCAAATAAAATTCTGCAGAGCATTTGCAATTGCCTTTCCGGTTTTGTCCTTGCTATAGCAGGCTCTGTGGGCAAAATTGCCCTTGCCGTAGTTTAATCGCTGACCTCCGTATTGGCGTTGCAGGGGCTTTTTATTTGCATCAGTTTCAAGCTCTACCCCAATGTTTAGCAGGCAGGAAATAATTTTTGGTGCAATTTTACACATTCTTTCAACCGCTGGCACGCTTGAAAGCCCCCTGCCCGATTTTATAGTGTCGAATGCATGATGTTGCCATTTGTCATCGCTATCCGTGGGGTTTTTTAATACCGCATTAATGCCGCCCTTCGCCCAAGCCGTAGAGCTTTCGCCAACTTTTGTGGAGCTAAAAATGCAAACTTTTTTTTCGTTATGCTTTTCGGTATATTTTTCGCAAAGCATTGAAGCAAGAAACATTCCACTTCCACCACCACCAACAATTGCAATTTCACACTCAATTTTGTTCACAAAGCAAAAAAAATTTTTTTATATTTTATTATTTCGCAAACAAAATTATTTGTCAAAATATTTATGTAAATTTTTTGAGCTAAGAGTTGACGGAGAAATTTGACTAGCCTTAAAAATTTGTAATAAATTTGTCAACGGCAATGTCCTTGTGAGTTGGTAAAAAATGAAGCAGTGGGGCATTGAAAATGGTGGCGATGATGTATAAACGCTCAACTGTTATGCTACTTGTTGCATTTTCGTAGTTAGAAAGCTGCTGATAGGTTATGCCAAGTTGCTTTGCAACAAAAACTTTTGTTAAGTTAAAACTAAGACGAACCGCCCTAATACGATTACCAATAAATTTGTTAATTTCCTCCTCCAATTGCGGGTTTTTGGTGGTGATTCCTTTTTTTTGATGGATTTTTTTTAGGGATGTCATAACCTAGTTATTAATAATAATATTAAACAAAATACAATTTTTATTAGATAATTACGTATAAGTAAATTGTATTTACTTATTTTATTTTTACAAGTAAAAAGTTAATAAAATTTATTTTTTACAACTTTTGCATAACAAAATATATAAAATCACATAAAAACAAAATTTTAATTGAAATATAAAAAAAGGGTTTTATAATAATTTCTCTATTTATATTTTGTGAGCAATATGAGCGAAAATAAAAAAATTACCGTGCGTGAGGCACTAAGGGACGCAATGGCCGAGGAAATGAGAGCCGATGAAAAAGTGTATATAATGGGCGAGGAAGTGGCCGAATACCAAGGTGCATACAAAGTAACACAAGGTCTTTTGCAAGAATTTGGACCAAAACGAGTTATAGACACCCCAATTACCGAGCACGGCTTTGCCGGCATAGCCGTGGGCTCTGCTTTTACGGGGCTAAAGCCAATTGTTGAATTTATGACATTTAACTTTGCAATGCAAGCAATTGACCAAATTATAAATTCTGCCGCTAAAACAAATTATATGTCCGGCGGATTTGTGCAATGCCAAATTGTGTTTAGAGGGCCAAATGGGGCAGCTTCCAAGGTGGGGGCTCAACATTCGCAGTGTTATGCTTCGTGGTATTCGCATATTCCGGGTTTAAAAGTTATCTCTCCATATACCGCAAGCGATCACAAGGCACTTTTAAAAGCCGCAATAAACGACCCAAACCCAGTAATATTTTTGGAAAGTGAGCTTGTCTACGGCGATAGCTACGAAATAACCGAGAACTTTGAAACCCCAGTTGAAATAGGCAAGGCAAAAATTGTAAAACAAGGCACAAAATGCACTATTGTTGGTTTTTCATATATCATGAAATTTATCAACGAGGCTTCCGCCCTACTGGGAAAAGACGGCATTGATGTTGAAGTTATTGACCTACGAACCATTCAGCCACTTGATATTGAAACAATTGTTGAGTCCGTTAAAAAAACAAACCATCTCATTGCCGTTGAGGAAGGCTGGCACTTTGCAGGTGTTGCCGGCGAAGTTTGCATGCAAGTTATTGAAAAAGCATTTGACTATCTAGACCACGAGCCAATTCGTATAACCGCCGAATTTGTGCCACTTCCCTACGCCACAAATCTTGAAAAGGAATGCCTACCCACCACCGAAAAAATTATCGCCGCAGTAAAAAAAGTGTTGAATAAATAAATTTTATTCTACCGATACGGGAATGGTAGGATAGCAAATACACCAAATTTTGTCATTCCCGCGCAAGTGGGAATCCAGTAAAATAGCTTAAAATTTTATTTATGGGGGTTATTATTAATAAAAACAGCGAGAGTGCTAAGTTAATTAAAGAAACGCAGGCGCGTAGCCAAAAATATAGCAAGGGGCATAGCAAGGACGACGATTTGGCAGCTAAGCCAAATACAACAGGCAAATTGGCAAATGGACAAAAAATGAGTGGGGCCGCCAGTAATTTGAGGGATAAAATTAGCCAAAAGCTGGGCTCAACAAACAATGCCTCAATTGCTACGCAAATTAAAAATTTTGTGCCTTACGCCTGCTTTTACGACGAAAACACAATTTTAACAAAAAATGGCGAGCTTTTGCAAGTTATAAAATTTGCAAATTTTACGCACGATGAAACTCTTGAGGAAAGCTTTAATTTACGAGATAGTATTCGCTCCGCACTGAAAGAAACCCTAAGATCTCGCGATTTTTCGTTTTGGATACACACAGTTCGCCGCGAAAAGGACATTGAATGGCTAAAAACAAAGGAAACTGATAGCTTTCAATATATAGCCCATCAAAACTGGCGAATAGTTAATAAATTTGATGGTGCCTTTGTGAACGAGGTCTATTTAACAGTTTTAATTAGAGGAGTGGACTATCCATTGTTTAATTTAAAAACAATGTTTTCGTTTTTTAACAAAAGCTTTTTAGAAAAAACATTCTACGGATATTTGCAAAATCAACACGAAAGACTTATGAATTTTTGCGATGAAATTGTTTTTAAAACCTCAAAATTTTTGCCAAAAAAGCTAGGCTTTTACAAAAAGGATGATGATTTTTATTACAGCGAGCATCTTGAATTTTTTGATAAAATTTTAAATTTAATAAATGTAACATCACCCGTGCCAATTGCCGATATATCTGAGCTACTTAATGTATCTAAATATCGACTGGGGTTTAACAATATTGCGGTGCAAAATCCTGTGAAAAAAAGTGTAATTGCTTTGTTTTCAATTAAGGACTACCAAGAAATTTCGGTTAATTTAGTAAGTAAATTAACTTCGCTTAATATTGAATTAATTATTTATCAAACTTACGATAGTGCAAATTCGCCGCTTTCGCGTCAGCATTATCAAAATGCTGCGGAGGTTTTTAAAATTAGCAAGGACGAGGAGTTCTATCAAAAATCGGGTATTAAGGATATTATGGAATCTGGCTCGGGCAAATCGCACTTTGGGGAGCATCAAATTAGTGTATTAATTTACGCCGCAAACGAAGTTGAGCTTTCAAAACGAGTAGATTTATTTGTGCATACTCTTTCGGAAGTTGGTTTTTGTATGGTGCGAGAGGACTTATTTAACGAAGATGTTTTTTATGGGGTTCTTCCTGCTAATTACGAGTTTTTAAAACGAAGAAAATACTCGCATCTTTCTCGCTTTGGGGCTTTTGCAATTACGGCAAACTATCCATCAGGCAATGCCTTTCCTGCAAAGTGGAAAAAGCCAATTACCGCATTTACAACAATTCGCAAAACGCCGTATTTTTTTAATTTTCATTTTTCTGAAAATTCTGCTGGACATACAATTATTTTGGGCCCTAAGGGCAGTGGGGCAAGTGTGCTTTCTAATTTTTTGCTTTGCGAAAGCTTAAAGCTGAAGCCAAAAATTATTTCGCTTTCTGTTAATAGGCAGTCCAATGTTTTTTTTAATGCAATTGGGGGCTTGGCAAAAACTTTTTATGCAAATTCTACGCAGCAATCTACACAGGAGGATAGACTACTTGTAAATCCATTTATATTATTGCATTCTCGCCATGAGCGAATTGCCAAATTTCACGATGATAATCTGCTGTTTGTCAAAAAGTTTTTAACTGGTATTATGCAATACAATACCACAAAAATGACCCCAGCAGAATTTGAAGATTTTGAGGAGGCTTTCAAAAAAATGAGTGCAAATATTTTTAAAGTAAAATCTGTTGCCGATTTTGCCTCCTTAGTAACCGAGCGAAGCAATTTGCGTAGGCTACGCAGATACATTGATGGAGAATACTCACATATGCTATCTACGCAGGACGATTTTGAAAATTTTGATAAGGTTTTGTCAATTAATATGCAACATTTAATTAACGATGAGGCGGCCTTTGCAATATTTTTTGACTACATTTTTTATCGCATGGATTTAGAGCTGGACGGCAACCCATTTATAATAAAACTAGATGATATTATTGAGCTATTTAGCACCGATAAATTTAAGCCCTCGGTGTTTGATTCGTGGATTCGAAAGCTCCAAAAATATAACGCCATTTGCCTTATAAATTTGGATAGTGCAAATGTAAATTATTTACGCCAATACATTTCAGAAAGTTTTTTTACTCAGGCGGATTCTATCTTTTTTATGCCGGAAAAATCATCCTTAGTTGGCAATGTTGTTAGCAGTCGCAAGGACTACGAGCGCGAGCAAGCCATAAAACAATTCTACCGAGATGTTTTAAATATGCCCGAAAAAGATATAAAATCTATCTTCTCGCTCGCTCAAATGGACGAACGCCACCTAATGCTTCGCCATAACAAAGTAGATGTTGTGCTAAAATTTGACCTCTCTCGCATTCCGCAAATTTTGCTTTTGTTATCATCTCAGCAGGAAGTTGAGGAACTATACAATGCCATAAAATCCACCCTCCCCCAAAACCCCCCATTTAGCTCCATCTACGAAAAATTTTGCATGGAAATTGGGGTTGGGTCGTAAAAAATATTAGACCTCTCCTAAAACCAATTTTTTGTCATTCCCGCGAAGGCGGGAATCTAGGAAATCATTGCATTGTTTTTAAAAGCCCCATCCAACCTCACCTTTAAGGGGAAAAAAGCAAGGCTTTTAAGTCTTGCAGTTGGCGTGGTGGGTGTAGGGTGGATAGGACGCGGGTGGTGGAGAGGAACTTATTATATCTACAAATTTTTTGCAATTTGAAGGATAGTTTGAAGGGTGAGGTCTTTTTGTATAAGGCTAACTGAGGCAATTTGCTGGCAAATAATGCCCGATAGCCCCCCAGTGGCAATTACAAAAAGCGAGGGGTGGAGGATTTTGAACTCCTCAATTAGGCCAGAAACAAGGCTTTTGTAGCCAAAGAACATCCCGCTATTTATGGCATCGGTTGTGTTTTTTGCCAAAACGCTCTCGCATTTTACAAAGGACACCCGTGGCAATTTTGCCGTGGCGCTTTTGAGACTTTCAAGCGATAAATTTATACCGGGAAATATAACCCCCCCTTCATATTGCCACACGCCCTCGGCAATTTTTGTTGAAAGATTAAATGTTGTTGCAGTGCCAAAGTCCACAATTAAACTTGCGGTGCAATTGGGAATGGCATTTGCAAGTAAGGTGCTGGCGTAGGCGTCTACCAGCCTATCGGTTCCTACTTCATTTGGGTTAGGTAGATTAATTTTTATGTCAATATCACTGCATTCAATAATTTTGAGGGTTTTGCCAAAATATTTTTCACAAAGCCTAAAAAATGTAAAGTTTAACTGAGGAACAACCGAGCAAGCCACAATTTTGCTGATGGATTGTTTTTTTACTCCGTAATAATTTAAAACACTCATTATGTTAAAAAAGTATTCATCTTCGGTTTTGCTTTTTTCGGTAGATAGATTAAAATGAATCTTTTCTGGACAATCTATTAAAAACGAAACATTTGTGTTTCCAATATCTATACACATTATCATTGTTGTTTTAAAAAAATTACCTCAAAAGAATTGTTTCGCATTTTAAAATAACCTCAGCCAAGGAAATTTCATCAACGCATCGCACCCGAGGTTTGTTTTGGTTTTTGTAATAAGGACAATTTTTGTTGACCGAAGGAACATTGCAAGGAAAGCAAGGCAAAGCCGAATGGATACAATAAAAATTTGGCAAAAAGCTATATCCATACATCTGCATCGACATAAATGCAGCAATAACAAGCGTTGGCGTGCCAAGAGCCGCCCCAACATGTGCAAATCCGCTATCGTTTGAAATAAAAAGTTTTGCAGATTTTATTTTTGCAAGCGTTTCGTTAATATCGCCCACTGGAGCAATTAAAGTGTTGTGATAAATGTGTTGTGGTAAATGTTGCTCGTGAGGCAGTGTTCCGCCAAGCAAGGCAATGTGATAGCCAAGTGAGGATAAATGGCGAGAGAGTTTATCAAAATTTTGCATACTATAAGCTTTTGCTAAAAAGCTGGCGCCGGCACAAATAATAATTGTATTTTGCGGCAAAGTGGATTTATATTTAACCTCATTAAGTGGCAAGAAAAATTTTGGCTCAAAATTTGTTTGAAGGATACCATTTAGTTTTTTGTTGCAAAAAAGTAGATAGTTTTCGTTTGCAATATTTTGCTTTATTTTGTTGCCATCGGGCAGGGTTTTTTTAATAATTTTTTTCTCGCGAACAATGGTATATCGCCTAAAACATTTTGCCAAAAGCAAAACAATGCTACGCCGCGCAGAGGAGGAAGAAAAGCGAATCAACAAATCAAAGTGCCCACAGGCCCTAATTTGCTTAATGGTATCAAGCAGAGTTGTGTAGCTTATAATTTTGTCAAGATTTTGCCCAAGTTTATCGCCGTATAAAATTTCGCAAATTTTGCTTTTATATTGCAAAATTGTAATTTTTACCTCGGGATTTAGTGCAATTAAATTTTCAAACACTTGAGATGTAATAACAACATCTCCCAAAAACCTTTGAGGAATTATTAAAACTTTTTGTGGTTTTTTGTTGTTAAATTTTATAAAAAAACCCAAAACAACAAAAACCCTATAGCTTACTAAATTACAAAAAAATAGAGCAATGTAGTAGATCTTTAGGGGTATGTTTGTCATTCCGACGGGGCAAAAATTAAAACGATTTTACCCAAGCTGAAAGAGTATCCTTGTTCATTGCGCCCATTTTGCGTGCAACTTCCTTGCCGTTTTTACACACAATAAATGTAGGAATGCTTTGAATACCAAATTTGGATGGAAAAACTTGGTTTTCATCAACATTTACTTTGGTAAATTTTATTGAGCTAAGCTCCTCCGCTAGTGCCTTAAAAACTGGAGCAACCATTTTGCAAGGCCCACACCATGGAGCCCAAAAATCAACAACACAAACACCTGCGTGTTTTAAAACTTCTGCCTCAAAAGTAGCGTCGGCAACATCAATAACCATAAATACAACAATTAATAATTTAAAAGGATATAGTTTTTGTTTTGCAATTGTCAAGATTTAAAATGTAAAAATATAAAATTACTTTTTTTATAGATTTTTATAAATTTTTTATAATACTTGTTTTATGTAGTTTGCAAGATATGAATATTATTGAAAATTTTACCGAAATAGACGGCGAATTTTGCAATTTTTTGCAACAACAAAACCTTGAGCTATATCAAATCTTGCAAAATAAGCGATTGCTGGAGGAGGAATTTTCTAGCGATGAAATTATTGGGCTCTCCAAACAGCTAGACGATTTTTTACTTGATAAATTTAACATCAACGAGCAAAACACCGCCCTAATAAAAAAATACGAGCCGGCAAAACTAATGGCTTGGATGAAACGAAATGTAATTGTGCGAATTGCAAGCAAAAAATATGCCGAGCAATGCGAGCAATATTCCGTCCTAATTAATACTTCAACCTTACAAAATGAACATGGGGTAATTGAGCCTCAGCAAGCAAAATACTTTGACGAAAGTTTTGTTTTGTTGTTAAAACTTGCGATGCAAAATGAGTTTTTTGGCGAGGATGGCAATATTAATAGAGATTGTGCTACCGCTTTATTTAACCTGACCGCGAATAATAGTAAAATTACAACAAACGAACAACTTTACGAAACATTGCTAAAATATTCCGCCTACGCATCATTAAGCTACAAAGGCAGGCAGGTGAGACATTTACATTCTTGCTTTTTTGCTATTCCACAAAAAATTGATGCAAGAAGGCAATTTAATTTTGCCGAAGAAAGTGGATGCATCTCAACCCCCCAGCACAAAAAATATCAGCGAGTTAATTTTGCATTTTTTGACCAAAAACCCTCAGCAGAGCAAATTTTGTGGCAAACCAAGCATTGCATCTATTGCCACCGCCAGCAAAACGATTTTTGCCGCAAAGGCTACGATGAGCAAAACGAGGGCTGTCCGCTTGACCAAAAAATTTCGGAGATGAACTTTACAAAATCCAACTGCTACACCATCGCCCCAGTTGCAATAGCAATGATAGACAACCCACTGGTTTTACTAACTGGGCGGCGAATTTGCAACGACTGCGTAAAATCGTGCATCTACCAAAAAACAGACGCGGTGGACACCCCAAGCATAGAAACCGCCTCCGTGGACGACATGCTCGCCCTGCCAAACAGCCTTGAAATATACAACTTACTTACAATGTGGAACCCCCTAAAAGCCACAAATTATTTGCCAAGCCCCCCACCAAATAACAAAAGCGTGCTAGTTGTTGGGGCGGGGCCTGCGGGGCTAGCGGCCAGCCACTATTTAACTCATCAAGGTTTTAGCGTTAGCTTAATTGATGGGTTAAAAATTGAGCCAATAGATATTAACAATATTGATGCTTCTAAAATTTTATCAAAAAACCTAGATGAGCGAATTAACGATGCCTTTGGCGGAGTAATGAGCTACGGCATTACGCCCCGCTGGAACAAAAATTTGCTAGATTTAGTAAAAGTTGCGTTATGCAGGCGAAAAAATTTTTCTATGCAGGGCGGAGTTAGATTTTCGCTTGAAAGAAACGATGAAGGTGCAATAACCCCACAAAAAGCAAGCGAACTTGGGTTTAATCACATTTGCCTTGCAAATGGAGCTGGCAAACCAAGGCTTGCAAGCAATATTGAAGGGTTGGATACAATTAAGGGCGGACTCATCACTTCCTCCAATTTTTTAATGAGCATGCAAAGCTCGCACGGATTTATTGGCAAAAACAAAAATATAATAAATTTACAAAGCCCAGTGCTGGTTTTGGGGGCGGGGCTTACCGCAACCGATTGTGCCACCGAGGCTCTTGCTTTTTTACACAAACATGGCGAGGACAAGCCTTGTGTTAAAATTATTTATCACTCCGCCGTGCAAAGCAGCTCCTCCTATCGCACAAATTACGAGGAGCTGGAGCAGGCATTGCATCAAGGCGTGCAATTTTTGCAAAATACAAGCGTTTCAAAAATTAACACCGATGCAGACGGCTTTGTTGAGGGGGTCTATTGCGGGGATGGGGCGTTTATTGAGGCAAAAACCATCATCACTGCCTTTGGAACCGAAAATAACGGAGCAATGCGAGCCTGCAAAAATAACAACTACATTAGTATTTTAGGCGATGCAAATCCCGCTTACGAAGGCAGCGTTGTTAAGGCCCTTGCCAGTGCAAAAAATAGTATGGGCGATATTTTAGCAAAAATCAATCAAAATCAACGCTCGGGAGGGGGAGCCTTGCCAAATTTAACAACAAAAGTTGTTGATTGCAACAAAATTGATGGCGAAATTTACAAAATAACCATAAAAACAGGGGCAATTAGCTTTTATAATTTATTAGCACTTGATATTTGCAAGCTGCAAGCGCTTGGCACACAAAACAAGCCATTTGCCATAACAATTGCAAGCGTTGATGTTAAAAACAATACTGCAAGTTTTTACTTGCAAAAAAGCGGAGAGCAAACATCGGGTTTAATTGAAAACCACGGGGCAAATTACATTTGTATGCCCTCAGGGCAGAGGTTTAATTTTGAAGGCTACAAGCAAATTGCCGCAATTGCAAGCAAAAACAGCCCACGAGCCCTTGCCTTGCAAGATAGTGGATATTTTGCAGATATCCACTATCCACAAAATCAAGATGATTTTTACACAACCTACACCAATCTGCTACAAAAACTATCTACAAGCGATTTAATTTACATTGCCAGCAACAATTTTGAAGCACAAGAGGGCGATTTTGAATTTAACAATGCAAACACACTGCAACAACTTCGCAAAATAAAAACACAATGCGAAGGCGGTGCAAAAAATAACGATGTAAATAATTATGCAATGAACAGTCTAAAAACCAGCAATAGCAGTGTTAGTGTGCCTCAAAAAGCTGGCTCAACAACGGATGGCAATCTTGACAAAACAATTAATGGTTTAAAAGCAAGCAATATCAGCGTTGACCTGCATCAAAAGGCTCATTTGGCAGCAATAGATACCAACGGCAAGCAAAACACTCTGCCCCACCCCAAAACCGCCTACTTTTTTAACGCCAAAATGCAATGTATGCTAAAAGGTATATGCTCCAAATGCCTCATCCTAACCCCCGAACGCCAAATTTACACCTGCAAAGAGCCTTTTGTTATTTTTTAAAAAATCATTTGCAAATATAAAATGTTGGTTGTATAATGGTTTTGTGAATGTATTTTTTTGTAATTTTTATGAGCTTTAATAAAAACGATTTCTTGAAAAAACTGGAGAACTCCATCACAAAATACAGGGACGACCTAGCCAGTATAAATGTGCGAATTTCAACCAATATTTTAAATCCGGTGAGGGTGGATGTCTACGGAGAAATGAAACCAATAAATCAGGTTGCAAATGTTAGCGTTGCGGGGGCGAGCGTTCTTAATGTGCAAAGCTGGGACAAAGCCCTCACAACAGCAGTTGTTAAGGCAATACAAAGCAGTGGGCTGGGGTTAAACCCAGTTGTTGATGGGGCAAATATTAAGGTGCCAATTCCACCAATTACGGAGCAGCGTCGTAAAGAACTCTCAGTGCTTGTTAAGGGCTACTTGGAAAATGCAAAAATTTCAATGCGTAACATTCGCAACCACGAGCGCGACAGGCTAAAAGTTCAGGAAAAAGCCAAGGAAATTTCTGAGGACGATTTTAAAAGAGCCGAAAAGGAACTTCAAAAAGTTTTTGACAGCGAAATAGAAAAAGCCGAAAAACTTTGCGAGGACAAAACAAAGGAAATTTTGGCTTAGTTTTGTATTTTGTTTTTTGTCATTCTAACGCCTTATTCTGTCATTCCCGCAAGGGCGGGAATCTAGTTTAACATAAAAGAGTAAAAATTATTTGCACCCATAGTTTAATTGGATAAAACATCGCCCTCCGAAGGCGAAGACCTGTGGGTTCAAGTCCCGCTGGGTGCACCACACTTTTTGTAAGTTTTATGAATAACGAAATTTCAAACGAATTACATTTAAAGCAGGTAGCTGCCAATTTGTATAATAAGGGGGACTACTTTCAAAATGCGCGGGAGTGGTTTTATCAAAAATACTTGCTTCAATATAGGCTTCGCTCCATTTTTGTAATTATTTCCTGTTTTGTTTGCCTTATAACATTTTTGTCGTTTTATTTGGTTATTGCGGAGCTATCCTCTCCGCGTGTATTAAGTGGTGTGGTTAATAATAATTTGGATCAACGCTATCCAATTAAAATACATCAAATTCAAAAAACATCTAGCCGCCATAGCGATAAAGTTATTGCACAAATTTTAATCGAGGATTTTATCAAAAAAGTTGAGTCCTTCAATTACAAAAACAAGGAGCGGGAGATGGACACAAAAAACCAAATTTTTAACAGCGGCAGCGTTGACGACAACATGATAAAAGTTTTTCAAAATCGCTTTCAATCGGTCTACATCCCCTCTTACATTTCGGGCTACGAGCGAAAAATTAAAATTACCAATTTTATTTATCAAGATGCAGACGAAAGCCTCTATTATAAAATGCGATATTATTTTACCCCCTCGCAAATTGGCAATAGGGCGCAGGTTCGCTTTAAAGTTTATTACATCTCAAAGCTCAACACCACCGATTTTGAGGAGGAATACATTGCAAACATTGTTTTTTTCTTTCGCCCCATACGAAAAGTCAACGGAGAATTTTCCAAAATTAAGTTTTATATTGAGGAATATAACTTGACAAAAATGAAGTAGAGCTGGTGAAATAATGCAGTATTTTACAAGATTCCAACTCCTTGTTTGTCATTACCGCGAAGGCGGGAATCTAGGATAATATTACATTGTTTTAAAAGCCACCCCTCCTCCCCTTAAAGGGGAGGAGGCAAGCTTTAGCTTACAGGTGGGGGTTAAAAA
>JGI12421J11937_10000229_pt1 | contig 20759 bp, 15 predicted proteins | sample LakErihyJuly2011_2_FD_11937 | JGI IMG/M metagenome (IMG submission 11937)
CCCTTTTACTGACACCGAGGCGAGGGTCGGAATCGATCCCTCCGACTGCCTCGTCAGAGGCCCGGGCCGGTGCCAGAGTAAGGCCGACGTGATGGCTGAACGATTTCAACTCCAAGAGGATGTGGTGCTCGATGCTCGGCGGGCCGTGTGGCTGCCGCGCAGCCGATGCCTCGCGGTGGGCGACCTGCACCTCGGGGAGGCTTGGGCGCGTCGGGCACGAGGGCAATTGGTGCCGCTGTCGGGAGGCGACTCGGCGGTGGCGCGTCTGAAATCCCTGCTCGAAGACTACCGGCCCGAGCGCCTCGTCCTGCTGGGTGACATCGTCCACGCCGCCCTGCCCCTCGAAGGCATCCGCTCGGCGGTCACAGACTTGGCCTCGCTGGAACGAGAAGGCCTGACGCTGGATCTCTGCCTCGGAAACCACGACCGCCACCTGCCCCGGCAACTCGAACGCTGGGGATTGCGCTGGAAGACCGTTTCGCAAATCGCATTGCCCGAGGCCGTGCTGTTCCACGGCGATGTCCCGGTGGCTCCGCCGGGCCCGCACGATGCTGCCATGAGTGCGGAGCGGTGGCGCATCCAAGGCCATTTGCATCCGGCGTTGTTTCTCGATGACGGCGTCGCCTCGCGGGTCAAGGTGCCGTGCTTCCTCGTGGGTCCCGGACGACTGGTGCTGCCGGCCTTCTCGGAAATGGCTGCCGGGGTGGCCGTGGATCGCAGCGGGTTCGTCCAAGACGCAGGAGAAACCCTCCGATTCGAGAGCGCCGTCGCCTGCCTCGGGCCACGCCTGCTCCGGATCCCCTTCGCCAGGTAGCGAACTCTGAGAGAATCCCAGAATCCCGCTCGGTGTCGCAAGGTCAGTGCGTCATCGGCCATCCGGCTGTCACCAAGCCTTTGTAGCCACCGATGAGCGAACGGACATTCTGGTAGCCCATCTTCTGAGCGGCATCGCAGGTCAGGGCGCTGCGATACCCGCCACCGCAATACATCACGATTTCCGCCGACTTGTCGGGATAGCGGGCCTCGATGTCGCGCTCCAAGATACCCTTGCCCAGGTGGCTCGCTTGCACAGCGTGTCCGGCAGCCCACTCGCTCTCTTCGCGAACATCCAACAACACCAATCCGGGGTTGGTCTTGAGACGCTCGCTCAAGGCTTCGATAGACAACTCTTGGATGCGAGTCTGAGCATCCTCGACCAAATGGAGAAAACCGGGAGCGTGATTCATGCGGAACAAATCCTCTGGCAACCTAGGCACTGACGAAAAGCCGTTTTGTGCAAGAATTCCAAACTGCGTCGGACTTCAATATTGAGTTTTTCTAACCAGATACCGAGCGTATCCCTTCATCCAGTTCTCATGAGCACACTTGCGCGTTTCCTGCCTCTGGCCATCGCCACAGCAACCGCCTTCGCCGCTGGCGTCGGTTATGACAACACCCCTCAAATCCCGGGGCAAAAGTGGAAGGTCCACGACAAAACCCGCCCCAACCCGCCCATCGTAGAACCGGGTGAGTCCTTCAGCCATCAGGCCCCGGCCCCGGCCGACGCCGTGGTCCTCTTTGACGGCAAAGACCTTTCGAAGTGGAAGGGTGGCAAAGACGGCAAGGCTCCTTGGAAAGTCGAGAACGGCTATTTCGAGGTCGTGAAGGGCACTGGCGACATCCAGACCCAAGAGAAGTTCAAAGACTTTCAGCTTCATTTCGAATGGTCCGCTCCGAATCCCCCCAAGGGTGAAAGTCAGGGCCGCGGCAATTCCGGACTCTTCCTTCACGGCCTCTACGAGGTCCAGGTGCTCGACGTGTACAACAACAAGACCTACGCCGACGGTCAGGCCGGTGGTCTCTATGGCATGTGGCCCCCGCTGCATAACGCCATGAAGAAGCCCGGCCAGTGGAACACCTACGACGTGATCTTCGAAGGTCCGCTGTTTGATACCGAAGGAAAAGTGACCCGCAAGGCCTCCGTCACGGTCCTGCACAACGGCGTGGCACTGCATCACAAGCAGGAGTTCAACGGTCCCAGCGGCCACCAGAACACCCCGAAATACTTCAAGTACGACGGCACGGGACCGATCCGTCTGCAAGACCACGGAGATCCGGTCCGCTTCCGCAACATCTGGATCCGCCCGCTCGGCGAATACGATCAGCCGGAGAAGTGATCCGGGCGACCTAGTGTCTTGAATCGCACGAAAGCCCGGGCCACGGCCCGGGCTTTTTGCGTCAACGACCTGTAGGCGTCTCTACGACGAGGGCTCAGAGCCTGCCGCGCGAGCCATTCAATGGGTCAATACAGCCAACGACAGATCCCGGAGGCTTCATTGAGCTCTACGCCCTGACGGCGGAAGGCCCAGCACATGTAGCTGACGGTTACAAAATAGGAGGCCGGCACCCGGTTGGCTGCGGTGATCTTCACCCCCAGAAGCGTCGTCTTGCCGCCAAAGCCCATGGGGCCGATCCCCAATTCATTGGCCGTCTTCAGCACGTCCTGCTCCAGCGCATCCAGCGCCGGATCCGGGTTGCGGTCCTCCAGAGTGCGTAGGAACTGGGTCTTGCTCAGGGCATAGCCGGTCGATCGATCCCCCCCGATGCAAACCCCTAAAATGCCCGGACCACAGCCCTTGCCCTGCGCCTGCAACACGGCATCAAGGATGACCTTGCGGCACCCGTCGAGATCCCGGCTGGCATGGAGCTTCTCGAGCGGCAACGAATACTGAGCCCCTACATTCTCACAACCTCCGCCTTTGAGCATCAGACGCACCTGCACCTCGGACGACCGGTGCTGATGGAAATGGACCGACGGAGATCCAGGCCCGACGTTGGTGCCATCATTCTTACCCGTCACTGAATCCACCGAGTTCTGCCGCAGGTACCCTTTGCGGGTGGCCAACGTCACTGCCTCCCGGGCCGTTTCCTCAAAGGTGATTTGGTCGAAGCCGACGGGGCAGTCCACGTAGAAGAGCACGCTGCCGGTGTCCTGGCAGAGCGGCTGGGACTTCCGTTTCGCCAGCTCGATGTTTTGCTCAATAATCTTCAGAGCACTCTCGGCGATGGTCCCCTTCTTCTCGGACTCCAACGAGCGGACCAACGCCGCATTCACGTCATCCGGAATCTCGGCAGACGAGCGGCGGATCAATTCAACCAACGAATCAAGCAACGCGGACATGGGCGCAAAAACTACGGAGACCACCCACTCGCGTCAACGCAACCGGGAAGCGGTCCGGGCAGTTCACCCACCACCGCCCCGGATCCCAAATCCTCATTCTCCATTAGCCCGTCCCCGCAAAAAACCACCTACACACCAACCACACACCAACCACACACCGGCGTCAGCGGGACTGGACCGTAGCGAGCATTGGATCGCAGCAACCCAATCTCCATCGCGCGTCAGCGCAAAAGCCATCACCTCCCGAACGATCCCTGCGAGCGCAGGTCCAGTGCCGCGGAGCCCCCAAGACGCCCACCCAATCCCTATCAACCGATCCCCATCGGCACGGTGGAAGCTCTGCAAACCGCAGTTGGTCAACCGAATCGATCCTGCATAAGGTTGCCGCGTCCGATGCGCCTCCTCGACCGTTATCTGCTCCGGGAACTCCTGCTGCCACTGGGCGTCTGCCTGAGTGGCTTCACGCTGTTCTGGATCGCCTTCGACCTTTTGGGTGACATGACCCGGTTCCAAAAGGCCGGGCTAAGCCTAGTCGGAGTGCTGGAGTTCTATGTCTGGGGTCTGCCCGAACTACTGAACACCACACTGCCCATAGCGCTACTGCTGTCGCTGCTCTACACCCTGACCAACCACGCGCGTCATCACGAATTGACAGCGATCCGGGCGGCCGGAATCAGCTTGTGGCGAACCATCGTCCCCTACATCACGGTGGGGTTACTCCTCTCGCTCGCCCTGTATTGGAGCGGAGAGAACCTCATTCCCCAGGCCAAACATCGGCAGGAAAATCTCATGTTGGGCAAGTCCGCCAACGAGAAGCCTTCGGAAGCCTGGCGTTCGCAGTTCCACTTTGAGAATCAGACCGACCGCCGCTCGTGGAGCATCAGTCGTTTCCTGCCTGCCACCGGCGACATGGTCGGAATCCGTCTGTTGATGCCACTAGGAACCGGAGCTCATCGCGAAGTACGAATTCCCTCTGCCCTGTGGACTAACGGCGCCTGGAACTACTCGACGGCCAGCGAACGTCTGTGGCGCAGCACCGAGGACACCGATCCCGCCGTTCGCGAAACCCGCTTCACACCAATTCCCACCCTGCCGGGCACCAACCAATGGCTGGCTTGGCCCGGTTCGCTGCAGACCTTCACCAACGGGGTAATCACAACCAACATCGTCTTCCACGACCCGACCACCCAAATCAACTGGTCGGCCACCTCGTTTGATACCCGAAGCGGTGAGCTCATCGGTCTAGTAATCCAAGAACCCATTCGCCCGGGCGCCCAACGCCAATTCCTCGCTGATGGTGCGGCGTGGACGGGCTCGACCTGGCGCTTTACCAACGGCAACGAGTACGTCTTCAGAAATCATCAAGACCGCGAGCCCCTCTGGCTCCCCGGGGTGGAATTCCTCAAAGAACTCAATGAAACCCCGGACATTATCCGCAGCGAATTGCGCATCGCCGATTTCAACCGGGCCAAAGCGATGCAACGGCCTCAATTGACGCTGCAGGAAATCGTCGACTACCAACAACTGCACCCGGTGCTTAAGCCCGACCTGAAGGCGTGGCTCGACACCCAGTTCCACGCACGACTGGCGGCACCCTGGACTTGCCTGGTGGTCGTGATCATCGCCGTGCCATTTGCCGCTCCATCTGGGCGCAGAAATTTGTTCTTCGGGGTCGCCGGCAGCATTGGCTTGGCCTTCATCTTCTTCGTGGTCCAGCGCGTCGGATTCGCCATGGGTCAGAATGGGATCGTTCCGGCTTGGCTCGGCGCCTGGTTACCCAATCTCGTATTCAGCGTCACCGGCCTGATTCTCACAGCGAGGGTCCGGTAACATCATGAATCCTGTGATTGAGCCCGACTCCACCCTCGACCTCCAGGCCCGCCTCTCTCGCTTGGAGTCGCTCCACCGGACCGTGCAGCGAGTGTACTCAACCCTCGATCTGCGAGAGTCACTGCAAATCCTGCTCGATGAAGTGGTCCGCCTGATGGAAAGCAACTCGGGTTCGATCTGCCTGATCAATCCGACCAGTGGCTTCCTCGAAATCGAGGCCACCAGCGGCCTCCCCGGACACGCCAACCAATTCCGACTCCGCTTGGGCGAGGGCATCACCGGCGAGGTGGCCCGATCCGGGCGCACGCTGCGCATCGACGATGTTTCGAAGGAACGTCGGTACGTCCCCTTGCGGGACGGGGTGAGTTCAGAATTGGCCGTACCCTTGCGCGTCGGCGGAGAGGTACGCGGAGTGATTAATGTCGATTCTGACCGGCTCAACGCTTTCTCCCTAGAACAACAGACCCTCCTAGAAGAACTCGCATCACTGGCCTCTCCAGCCATCCGCAACACCTGGTTGTACGAGTCGGCACGCCAGCGGGCCGGGTTGCTAGAATCCCTCCTGAAGGTGGGCCAACTCATCAACTCCACCCTCTCGGTCGACGACGCCCTCACCGTCATCACCCGCGAGGCCCGAGTCCTGATGCGGGCCAAGATGTGTTCACTAATGATGGTAGACCCCTCGGGCGAATGGCTCGACCTCCGAGCCCATGATGGAGCGGGCAAGGCCTATGCTTCCAAACCGCGGGTGAGCCTGGCCGAAAGTGTGGTAGGGATTGTCGCTCGGCGGCGCAAACCGCTCCAGGTCGAAAACGTACAGGTGTCAGGTTGCTACCAGAATGTTAGCATAGCCCGACACGAAGGACTGGTCTCACTCCTGAGCGTTCCTCTGCTCTTCTCGGGAAAGGCCATCGGTACCCTGAATATCTACTCGGGCGAACCTCATCTCTTCTCGGACGAAGAAGTCCGAACTCTTTCGACCTATGCCGAACTGTCGGCCCTAGCTCTCGAAAAAGCCCGCCTCTACGACCGCATCGTCTCCGTCGAAGAGGCCCTCCGCCAAAGCGAACGCCTCAGTGCCCTGGGACTCTTGGCTGCCGAAATTGCCCATGAGATCCGCAATCCACTGACAGTGATGAAGATGCTTCACCACTCGCTCGACTTGCACTTCGGTCCTGATGATCCCCGCCAGACCGATGTCCGCATCATGGGCGAGAAGATGGATCACCTCAACCGCATCGTGGACCGAGTCTTGGACTTCGCCCGTGGCGCCGAACCCCAGTTCGAAGAGGTCAACGTGAACCAGGTCCTGGACGACTTGCTCATGCTGACCCGGGTCAAACTCCGTTCGGCCGGCATCGAGCTGTTCCGAGAACTGGATTCGGACCTACCGGTGTTGATGGCTGACGCCACTCAATTAGAACAAGCGTTCCTGAATCTGACCCTCAATGCCGTCGAAGCCATGCCCGAGGGAGGCCGCTTGAGCATTCGATCCCGGGCTCTACCGCTTCTACGGAAGGGCCCGGCAACCCATGTGTTGGTTCGGTTTCGAGACAGCGGCATCGGCATGACTCGGGAGCAGGCTCAGAATGCTTTTTCATCCTTGTTGCAAACCTCCAAGCCGCGCGGCAACGGCCTGGGCATGGCAATTGTCGCCCGCGTAGTCGAGACCCACCGCGGTCAGGCCCGTGTCCGTTCAAGCCCCGGCCGTGGCACAACCATCAGCCTGGTGTTCCCCGTTTCCCGCTGAGGATTCCCCGTGCGGCAGAAGACCGCTCGGAGATCGGTCCCTACCTCGGAAGTCATCGGGCGGCCTCCGAGTGGCCGAAAAACTCACCTCACCCAAGCACCTCCGTGATAGGGCGAGTTTTCCGAAAGCGCCAACCTACGGGGACACGGACCACTGCAGAGATCGGACCGCCGCAGGGCCAGACGTCTGCAGACACGGACCGTCGCAGGGCCGGACCGCTCGGAGATCGGTCCCTACCTCGGAAGTCGTAGGGCTATATCCGAAGAGTCCTCCGACAAACTCAACCGATTTAGATCGGCTTGCTGAACAGGCTACCGATGGGTTTTCCGACACCGTCCCGAGTCACGTAGAACGGACGCTTTTCAATCTCATAGGAAAGCTTGGGCGAAACTCCCATCGCTCGGTACAGCGTGGCATGCAAATCCTCAATACCTACTCGGTCTTGGATCGTCTTGCAGGGACGCTCATCAGCGGTCACGCCGTGGAGGTGCCCGCGCTTCATGCCGCCGCCAAAGAGCAGTACGCTGCCTGCATCGGTGAAGTGCCGGTGCATGCCGTAGTTAACCGGTGAATCGATGCGCTGGGGCACCGGCACCTGATCTTGGATGGGTTTGTCGGGCTTACCCTCCTGCATCATGTCGCGGCTGAACTCGCTGGCCACCACTACCAACGTCCGGTCGAGCATGCCGCGCTCCTCCAGATCGAGCACCAATTGCGAGATGGCGCCATCGATGGCCATCTTCATGTGGACGAGCTTTTCATGCCCCCGTTCGTGGGTGTCCCAATTAAGGAATGGAATGTACTCGGTCGTGACTTCGATATATCGGGCTCCTGCCTCAGCCAAACGCCGAGCCAACAAACAGCCCAAACCAAAGCGCTGAAGATTGGCCTTCTCATAAACNCCCTCGCGATTCATGTCGCCACCTAGCCGCCGACTAAAATCCCAACCGCCCGGTGCGTATTTCGCGATGGTCTCGGGTGACTCCAAGGTGAGGTCAAAGGCCTTGGCCGACGGGGAAGCCAGCAGGCGATGCGCATTGTCGATGGATCGCAACAGCGACTCCTTCTGGTATCCGCTGCCCAATTGCCCCACCGGCGAGGCCTCCAACAAACGTCGATAAAACCGGTCCCGGTTCTCGAAACGCGAGGGGCTCATGCCTTGCGACGGCGTGACCACATCCTTGGCCGCATCGGGGAACGGCACGTTAAAGGGACCAAATTCACTGCCCAAAAACCCGGCCGAGGTGAAGGCCTTGAGTTCTTCACCCTCACCAACATCAAGGCGCTGGCCGATGTTAATGAAGGCCGGCACTGCGGCGTTCTTTGGGCCCAGGGTACGCGACATCACCGCCCCGATGTGCGGACACGCGACCGACTGCGGCGGCGCGTAGCCAGTATGCCAGTGAAACTGATGCCGCGAGTGGAGGATGAAGCCCAGATCGCCAGCCGTATAAGTCCGGATGAGGGTGGCGCGATCCATCACCTTAGCCACCTTCTCCAATCCCTCACTCAGACGAATACCATCCACCGCTGTCGGGATTGACGGAAAGGTCGAGAGCACCGTGTTGGGGTTCATCCCCTTCTCGTACGGCGTGTAGCGCTTCGGATCAAAGGTCTCGGTGGAGGCCATGCCGCCGCCCATCCACAGCACGATGATTGTATCGGCCGTGGCTGGGGGCCTCAGGGCCTCGCCTTCGGCGGCGACCAGAGACTTGGGATACCCAGCACCCAGGGCTCCGAGGGTTGCAGCGCTGAGTCCCTTGACGAATTCGCGGCGTGTGAAATCGGGAGTCTTCATGAGAAAGGTGTTCGGCGATGAATCGATCGATGATGTCTGGGTCGCGGTCAATACGTCAGCTGGAATTCAGGCAGCAAGGCAAGACTCCACAAGAGGTCTTCAACGCCATCCGAATGAGACTTTTCCCCCACCAACTTCAAGGTTAGAGCCAACTCTTGGCGGGTCGGCGGCCGAGACAACCCCTGCTGGAAAACCCGCTGAGCCAACGCACGTCCATCGGGATGGTTGGCCACCAATTTCTCGGACCCCCGCTTGAGGAGTTTGGCGAGGCTTTCGCCATTGGTCAGTTCCAGCGCTTGGATCGTTGTGGCCATAGACTGGCGTGTGGTGGTGACTTGCTCGCGATTAGGACGTCCCAAAGCCAAGGCCAGCGGATCGGCCGGAATCAACGAGGCCCGCACCGAGCCATAGACCTGACGGCCAGAAACAGTTTGCGCCAGAGTGGACTCAATATTCCATGGAGACATTGACGGTACTCCAAGAATGTCGGCCGCGAGCCAACGTTCTGTGGATGAAGTCTGCCAGTCGCCTGAAGGCTTCTTTTTAACCCGCCACGATGCGTCGGACCCGAAGTCGAGGAACGCCTCGGCAGAAGACCCGGCTTCCTTCTTCGATATGAGCTCTGTCTGACGCACTCGAACGTACACCAGCAGGCCCGCGGGATTAATCGCGTCACCGCCATTGACCGCTTCGATCGCCAGAATGTTGGTACCCACACGCAGCAGACCGCGCACATCATACACGCTGGACTGCATCCAATCGGAAGACTCGGTGCCTCGCACCTTCTTGCCATTCAAGAAGACCTTGGCCGAGTTATCGGCATGAACAAACACCGTGGCCTCGCTCGGAAGGGCTGACACCACCCAATCCTTGCGGAAGGCATTGGTCTCCGGTGGCACACCGGTGGTTCCGGCATGGGCATCGCTCCAAATCCAAAAAGCGTTCCCGCGCAACTTCTTCGAAGAGCCGGGTTCCGCGAGCAAACGATCCAAATCGCCCGAAGGTTTTTCAGCCCAGATCCCAGTGATGGAGCTCAAAGCATCACGGAACTGCTCAGCCGTCAGGCGGCGAATGCCCGGCCCCTTGAAGGTGTACTCGGCTTCGGGTTTTTCGGGAATATTGAGCGACGGGAACTGATAAGCCCGTGAGCTGAGAATGAGTTCCAACGTGCGCTTGAGGTCCCATTGGTGAGCCACCAGGTCTTCGGCCAACCAATCCAGCAAGTCGGGGTCCCAGGCCGTGTTTTGCATCACATCCAGTGGCTCCACCAGACCACGTCCCAACAACCGAGCCCAAAGGCGGTTAACAATGGTACGGGACAATCGGCCATTCTCACGCTGCGTGATCAAGCGGGCCAATTGCTCCAGCCGGTTGGTCTTCGGAGCCTTGGGATCCACCGATCCCAGTTCGGGAAAGAGAAACTTCAGCGGAGCCACCTTCCCAGTGGGTTTGTCGCACAGGACCATTTCGAGAGCGCCATCGGCGTAGATGCCGGCCAATCCGTAGGCGTCGCTGAGTTGCCAGTCATCGATGAACGAATCATGGCAAGAGGCGCACTTGAGGTTCACTCCCATGAACACCTGTCCAATGTTTTGAGCGGCCTGAAGCGGTGGCGTCATGGACGCATTGACCGTGCCCCGCCAGACAATGCCCTTGGTAAAGCCTTCGCTCCCGTTCACCGGATTGACTAACTCTGCCACGAACTGGTCGTACGGCTTGTTGTCGAGCAAGGCTTGATAAAGCCAGGGACTGATTTGCTTGCGACCACCATCAATGTACCCGGTTCCCGCATAGTCATTGCGAAGAAGATCGTTCCAGAAGCTCAGCCAGTGCTGGGCGTAGCGAGGTTTGTCATCGAGCAACTGCCGGACATAGGTCGCCCGCTTGTCCTTGCGGCGGTCTTTGAGAAACGCCTCCTGCACCTCCGGAGTCGGCAAGAGTCCGGTGATGTCCAACGAAACGCGTCGCAGGAACACCCGATCATCGACTGTCTTTGGTACCGCAATACCGTGCCGCGAAAAATACGACTCAATAAACCGATCCACCGGATGGGCTGCCCGTCCGGCCGGCAGTTCGGGGCGACGAGGCTTGAGGTTATTGGCCGGTGGCTGGGCAAAGGAAACCTGAGGGTCCCATTTTAGTCCCTGATCGACCCAAGCGCGCAGAATCCCCACCTGTTCGGAGGTCAATTTGGACCCCTTCTTGGGCATCGCAGAATCCGGGTCGGTTCCCGCCACAAGGTGGATGAAATAACTGTGGGCGCTGTTGCCAACCACCACCGCCGGTCCTGACTCACCGGGCTGAAGAAAGGTCTCGCGCGTGTCGAGTTTCCAATCGCCGTTGGCCTTGCCGCGACCGTGGCATTTGACGCAACTGGCCTCGAGAATGGGTTGAACGTCTTTGCGGAAATCGACCGACCGACCCACGGCCGGAGGCAGCTTCTGGATGGCCTCGAGCGTGGGTGCGGCGGCAGACACGGCCACCCACTCCCCCAGGCTCAACAAGCCGAGGAACCAACGGAATGCCATTGCAGAGAAGGGACCGGTGGAATGCACGTTAGANACTATCCGCGCGAGGTTGGAATTCGGCAAGTCCTTCGGGTGCGGGCCCTCTGCCGACAACCGCGATGGCGGGCTCAAGTTACCCACCAAAAACGCGCGGGTCACTGAGCCCGAGTGCTGCGCTCAGCCATCCAATAAATATCGGAGCGTGCCAGATTGTCGCGAGCCGGCACGTTCAACGGAAGTGTCTGCCCCTTCTTGATGGGCTGCAGGAACTGAGAGGAACGCCAGCGATGGATCTCGGAATGGCCGTCAGCGAAGGCAAAGCCCGCTGCCCCGTTGTGATACGATGCCGGAAAATCCACAACTTGCCGCGTCGAGGTGGCGTTGCCCTCCACAAAACCTGCCATATCCACCACGAAGTATCCGTCGTTGATGGAGTCTTCACGCTCATCCACGAGCACCCAAGTGTTGGAGGGCCCCGGGAGGTTGAGATCCGACTCTTTCAAATAAACCTTCCACTGCGTGCCCGAATTGCCCCAGCCCGGACCTCCCACCCAATTGTTCATGGAGACACTGCGGATGCGGGAGACGTACTTTTTCTCGCGCGTGTTGTAGGCCATCGTCATGTCGGCCGGACAATGCCAGATGCCGATAGACCCTCCGCAATACGGCCACAAGACACTCTTCTTGGTAAACGCCTCGTGGTCCCAATTGTTGGGATCCCGCTCTAGGGCCTTGGTGTTGTCCAACCAACTGCCGCCGGTCCAGTTGGGCACATCGCGTCCCGCCCCAGGAGGAGTCCAATTGGCGGCCCCGGGAAACCGATCTCCGTTGTCGGCCGCATACAACTTCCATGCGAGCATCAACTGCTTGGTGTTGTTCATGCAGGAAATACCGGTGGCCTTGGATTTGGCCTTCGCCAGGGATGGCAGGAGCATTCCGGCCAAGATTGCTATAATGGCGATGACCACCAGCAGTTCGATCAGGGTGAATCCCGGTGATTGCCGGAGGCGCTGTGTGCGCAAGGGGAGTGTTTTCATTGGGGTTCTCATTGAAATAGTGAGGCAAGGCTCTGAAGGCAAGGTCCGCGTTGCACTCCTCCCCCAACGACCTGGTCTCCAATGTCTGTTCGCGAGGTCTGCCCCCCGAGGTCCATCCGCCTGTTCGAGCAATTCGCAGACTCGGTCACCCTAGACCGCTTCGTCACCGGTCTACCGAGATCGGATCCACCCATCCCAAAGAAGTTTCCCAGCCAGCAGCGTGACCATGGAGAGAAAGATAGGACGGATGAATCGCGCCCCTCCCTTCACTGCCACTCCGGCCCCCAGTCGCCCGCCGATCATCTGCCCCAGAGCCATCACACCACCTACCCCGAAACGCACATGACCCAGAGCGAGGAACAACCCCAGCGAGGCCAGATTGCTGGAGAGGTTCATGGCCTTTGTGTAGGCCGTTGCTGTCAGCAAATTCCAGCCCATGCCAATCAGACAAGCGATGGTCCAGAAGCTCCCGGTGCCCGGACCGAAAAATCCGTCGTAAAACCCGATGAGCAACCCGCAACCCACGGCGAACACCCAACGGGTCTCGGCAACCGCATCTTTGGAAATCCACCCACCGCCCCATCCCAAAGACCGCCATCGAAGCAACAGTCCGGTGAGAGTCGATGGCCGCGCCTCACGGCCCAGATCGGGTTTCAGCCCCAGATACAGGGCAATGGCAACCAACAGCACCGGGATCACCGGACGCAATACATGAGCATCCATCCGCGTGACGCAGGCCGCGCCCAGCAACGCGCCAGAGGCCGTGGCCACCACGCCTTGAGACACCTCACTCCACCTCAACAGTCCATGCCGCGCGTACTGGACCGTGGCCATGGTCGTGCCCATCGACGACTGAAACTTGTTGGTGCCTAGGGCGTCCTGCGGATCCATGCCCGTGGCCAGCAACATCGGCACGGTCAAGAGGCCTCCCCCGCCAGCGATGGCGTCCACCCAACCCGCCACCAACCCGGTTGCAAAGAGAGCCGGATACCATTCCCAGGAGAGTTCCATGTCCAAATCGAGCAGCGAATCACTGGGCCTGTTTTCGGCATTCTCGCACGACGAACGCCACCAGTTCCGGTGATTGAAAAAAACCCGTCCACATGTTGTGTCCCTGGCCCGCTGGGACCACCCATTCGAAGGTTCCTCCCAAGGCTTGATACCGCGATCGCACCAGGCCGGAGTTGGCCTCTAGCGGCACCAGTTTGTCTTGGTCGCCATGGATCACAAAGAGCGGTACCCGGGCTCGGGCCAAGAGCTCCAATCGATCCACCGGATTGTGTCGGGTCAATTGAGCTTCCAGATCCGCCGGTTTGAGTCCGAAAGCCGGAGCGGCATTGGTGATGCCTGGGTAACTCGCTAAATTGCAAACCGGATAAATCCCAGCGAATCCAGCCACCTTGTCGGGGTTCTCGGCTGCCCAAGACAAGGTCATCAGACCTCCACGGCTGCGACCCAACAGCATCACCTTTCGGGCAAATTTGCGGTGCGAGGTGAGTTCTTCATGGAGTGCCGAGTAGAGCACTCGCCCCGCCGCGTTGCCGTAGGATTCCCCCACGTCGATGCCAGCAACCGCAATACCCGCTTCGAGAAAGCGCTCGAACATCCACTTCTCTTCAGTTCCTGGAAGCCCCGGCAAGGTCGGAGCGTAGAGCACCCAGGGTATAGGTTTTCCGGCCGAGGGCGGAGCCAGAACAAAGGCCGTGTGTCCGCGGATGGACATCACCTCACCGGGCAGCGGCAGCACTTTTTGGGGCGGCACCGACGGCTTCGTCTCTTCGGCACGGATGGATGAACCCATCATCGCCAAGAAGACCCAAACCCCAAGACTCCATCGTAGCGTCGTCATCATTGCTGTTTCTCCTGGTTGAGCTCAGTTCCTCCCGTCACGACGACGGTCGACGTGGGCGCCAACGCGGACCCGGCCAACCGCTGCCGTTCGGCCGCCTTGGCAAAGGGCCAGTAAACCAGCATCGCCAAACCCAACGAAACAACGCCCCAAACAGCTGCCCGCCAATCACCCCCGGTCAGCAAGTAATGGCCGATGACTGGCGGCGTGGTCCACGGGACATTGACGAAGGGTTTTCGAATCCAACCCCAGTCCATCAGGCAATACGTCGAGGCTGTCAGCAGCAAGGCGTTGGCCACATAAGGGATCATGAACCAGGGATTGAGCACGATGGGGATGCCGAAGAAAATGGGCTCGTTGATCTGGAAGATTTGGGTCGGCAAGGACAGTCGACTGATCTTCCGGTAGGCCGGGTCTTTGGACATCGCCAAAATCAACGCTAACCCCAGCGTGGCCCCGGTGCCGCCGACATTGACGAAGGTCGAAAAAAATCCATTGGCTGTGACATAGGGCATGGGCTGACCGCGGCCCACCGCCTCCACATTCTCGGCTAGGAATTGTAGAAAAATCGGAGCCACAAAGGCATCGAGCGTGTTGTCGCCATTAATGCCCACCGACCACAAGAGCGTCACCAGAAAGGCGTACACCAGAATGCCCGGCAGGGTGTTCAAGGCGAAGACCAACGGCTTGAAGAACGTCTGAACGCCGGCGTTAATATCCACCCCCATCACGAAGCGCAGAATCCAAAAGGCCACCACGAGGAATACGGTCGGGGTTAGCGAAATGAACGTGTCCGACACCACCTTGGGCACCGAATCCGGCAAACGGATGACCCAATTGGCATCGGTGAAGGCCTTCTGGATACGGACTGTCACTAGGGCGATGAGAATGGCCGTGAACAAGCCCTTCGATCCCAGGCCCTCCATGACCAGAGTTTGATCCTTCATCTCTAACTGGATGAGCAGGAAGACCAGCGCCGACTGGGTCGCGCTCAAGATGGCCTCTTGTTTGAGCCGCGTTCCCAGATCGTAGCCGATGGCCAGACAGACGAAGAGACCCAAGAGTCCGAAGGTGGCGGTGACGGGAATTTGCAGGAGCGGCAGGTGCGGAGCCATCCGGGCTTCCCACCCTGGGATTGGCAGATAAGCCACCACCATGAAGAGTCCGCCCAAAATGGTCAGCGGGACCACAGAAACCATCCCAGCGCGGATGGAGGCGAGATAGGTGTTCTCACTGAGCGCGGTCATCCGCGGGATCAGCCACCGGTGAAGAAAGAGGGACAGCGAGTTCATGGCACGTAGGGCTATGCGGTCTCACTTCTCACTCGAGGCATGCATGAGACCATTCAATCGGTGACCCAAATACAGGCAACCATCCGTCCCCTCCCCGACCTGGATGAGCGGCTGAAATCCCAGCTTTCGGTAAAACCCCTGAGCCGGGATGTTGGGCAAACTCACCCCAAGGTGCGCTCCCGGTGATCCGCGCTGACGCAGCAACCCCAGCACTTCCGCCATCATCGCTCGACCCAGCCCTCGCCCTTGAGCCCGTGGCAGCAAGTCGATGTGCACATGCGAGGGATATTGGTCGTAGGGCTCCGGGCAAAAATAATCCGGGTGGTGATAGACGTGGTGGATTTGCTGGACCCGGTTCCATCCGCCCGGGTCGCCGGTCGGGGCCGGATAAGCCCGGCACAACTCCGGCCGCCACTCGGCCTCATACCGAGCGTAAAACGCGTGGGAATCCATCGCCGCGAGCACGTACCCGCAAATGCCCTGGTCATCTTCGAGGATCCGCGCCAACTCCGGCTCGTAGTCCAGATAGGGCCCCACGAATACCCGGCCCAACGCCTCTGGGTCGTCGCGGTAAAACGGCTCGCCATCCTGCCCGAAATTGCCGGTCTTCAGGCAAACCGCGTAGGCACCAGCCCTGTCACCCGCTTGGGGTGAGCGCAACTGAAAAGGAAAAGGAAGGGTCGAAGTCATATCGCCGAGGCCGGTCCGGGATTCATAGAGGTCCATTCCATCGAGCCGTCTGGCAGAGGTTTCAGGAACGACTGCACGCGCACCACAAAGCCTCCACGATACGTCTTCGGCCGGTGGAAATCGGACTCGAACGGAGTGCCCTCGCGGGCCGGATCGATCTGGTGGCTCCACCAACGGTCAATAAGATCCAATTCCTCCCGCAATTCCCAGACCCGCCGGTGGAATGCGTGGAACAGGCCGCGATCCTTCAAATCCACCAACCGCGCACAAAAGTCCTTCAACCGAAGCATCCGCGCTCGAACCGCTAGGGACTCCGGATCCACCGGCGGCCGGGGCGACGACAAGCACCGGGCAATGGCATGCGCCAACGCATCGGCTTCAGGCCCCTCCTGATACGGCAGATAGAAACAATCCGCGAAGGTCACCAAATCATCGAAACTCAACGGAGCTCCCACGGTGGCGAATCGAGGCCACCAGGCCTTCAAACCCTCCAGAAACGACGCCCGGGAATCCCATACACTGTCGGCCGCGAGGTAGGCCCCGAACGAATGGATCGGCACGAAGTTCAGCGGAAATTCCGTATTGGGATTGAGCAGGATTCCCCGCACCGCTTGCTTCAACTCCAAGGGTCTTCCGGCGTACGGACCACAGAAAAAGCGGCGACCATCGTAATCGTTGGCGAAGAGATTGTCCCAAATCAGCGGAGGACGACGCAGAATCTCAGTCAACCGAGCGATCGGTTCCACATCCAGCGTCTCGGAGATGATCTCCGGACCCGTCCAAAAGATGTCGATGTCGGAGTGAAGACCCAGTCCAAGGATTTCCAAATACCCCTCGCCTCCATGACGTGCTGCAACCATCCGTGCGCAGTAGGGCGTTGGGCACACCAGAAAACGCCCCTGAGTTCGCGCTCGACTCCATGTATAAACCTCATTAACCCAGGCAGCTTGAGCCGCCGCCAGAGATTCCCAGCGAGCCAAATCTTCCGGGCGCATCGCGTCTGGGATGTCATCGAGCAAGATGCAAAAGTCGTTGACGCCGTCGTCCAGCAGCTGAGTCAGGCGACCTTGAATGGCTGCCATGTCGGCGGGATCCGAATACGTCACATCCAATCCCGGACTGCAGGCGTAAATAAGACGCAAACCGCGCTGCCGGCATCCGGCCACCGCCTCCCGAACCTCCATCAAACCGGATTCATCGTACGACTGCCGCCAGATGGCTCGCTGATGCAAATCATCCTTGGGACCATAGAAATAGGTGTTCAAGCCGCTGCGAACCATCCAATCCCAAAGTTGGTGTCGCTCGGACGGGGTCCACGGCGGGCCGTAGAAACCCTCGATCACGCCGGATAGCAACTGGGGTTCGGAGGAGTCAGTCATCGGATCAGTGGAGCGCTAAGCCGATCAAGCGCCGAGGCCGCCAAACCGGTCAAGCCTGTCCCCAAGGAATCCCGTCATTGGACCTGTCACGGTTCCATTTTCTCCCAAGGAGCCTGTCCCTCCCCTCGGTCTATGCCCCGTCCCCGCTGCCTAGGCCCGCCCCCATCTCCACCACATCGACCCGCCCTGCCGCACTACTTTGTAAATATTGAACCTGTCACTCTATACGACTCCCATCAAGCCCGACCCCGTCTCCGACGCATTTACACGCCCTGCCGCACTGCTTTGTAAATATTGAACCTGTCACTCTATTGGGGTCCCCGCTACGGAAGCTCAGTCTGCGGTTCCTGGCAGGCTGAACTTCAGGCTGACGAGGTCGTCCAGCGAATCCTTGATTGAATGGATCGAGATTCTACCATCCCCCTCTCATGAAACTGACCGTTCGTGGCGAATACGCCTTGCGCGCCCTAACCCACCTTGGGGTGCGCCATTCGCCTAAGGTCATCCAGATTTCGATGATCTCGGCAGCGGAAAACATTCCGAAACGTTTCCTCGAGCAAATTCTTAACGACCTCCGGACGGGTGGGTTCGTCGAAAGCCGTCGCGGAGTCGCCGGAGGATACCGTCTGGCCAAGCCGCCGGAGAAGATCGTCATCGCCGGAGTAATCCGACACATCGAAGGGGCGTTAGCCCCGATTGGCTGTGTTTCAGAAAACTACTACGAGAAATGCAACTGCCCCGATGAGGCCCGCTGCGCCTTGCGCTCGATCATGAAGGAGGTTCGGGACTCCATCGCTCACCTCCTCGAAAAGACGACTCTCGCCGATCTGGTTGCCCGTGCTGAGAAACTCAGATCCATCGATCCCGCTGATGCTGACTTTGTAATCTAAGCTTTATTATTCGCGAGGGCCCGTACTCTCAGCGACCTTCTCAGCGACCTAGTGGGCGGAAAAGACGGCATGAGCAACGCCGATCCTACGGAGCGCCCCGTCTTCCCTCAAACCTCGGGGAAGCCTTGAGCAAATCCTTATTTATTACCGGTTCATCACGAATTGTCTTCACGGTGGAGGTTCCAATGACCCACCGGGAATTTAGAGAGATTCACCTGCGAAAATTTTACCCGAAGGCATCCATTATTGTGAGACAACTGAGACAGTTTAATTGCGTCACAGTGACACAGTGTCGCATCCTGTTCCCCATTCCGGCCGGATTTATTTGAAACCACCGCTTCGACAATCGCCAAAAACAGGTGTTTTTTGAGTTTTTAATCAATTTTTTGTTCTTTCTGCCGCTCGTTGAGATCGGCATCCGCCTTGCAGAAGGCAGGGAACAACAGAGGCAGTAAAACGGAAACCGACTATGGCAAAAGTTCTTGGAATCGATCTCGGCACTACCAACTCCTGCATGGCCGTCATGGAAGGCGGGGAGCCTTTGGTGCTAGAGAACTCGGAGGGCAAGCGAACAACACCCTCAGTGGTCGCCTTCGCCAAGAACGGAGAGCGTCTGGTGGGTGAAGCGGCCAAGCGGCAAGCCGTGACCAACCCCCGGAACACCGTCTACTCGGTCAAACGATTCATTGGCCGAAAGTTCGACGAGGTCCAGGAAGAGCTCAAGCGAGTCCCCTATAAGGTCGTCCGCGCTGCTAACGGCGACGCCCACATTGAAGTCGAGGTCGAGGGCAAACCCAAGGCCTTCAGCCCTCCAGAGATCAGCGCAATGATCTTGGCCAAGCTGAAGTCCGATGCCGAAGTTCGCTTGGGCGAGACCATCACCCAAGCCGTGATCACGGTGCCTGCCTACTTCAACGACACTCAGCGTCAGGCCACCAAAGATGCCGGCAAGATTGCGGGTTTAGAAGTCCTCCGGATCATCAACGAACCCACCGCAGCTTCGTTGGCTTACGGTCTCGACAAAAAGAAAGACGAAAAGATCGCCGTGTACGACCTGGGCGGCGGCACGTTCGATATCTCCGTCTTGGAGATCGGCGACGGTGTCTTCGAAGTGAAGGCTACCAACGGCGACACCCACTTGGGCGGCGACGACTGGGACAACGCCATCATCGACTGGATCTTGGCCGAATTCCAAAAAGACCAAGGAATTGATCTTCGCAAGCAGGCCGATGCACTCCAACGCATCAAGGAAGAGGCTGAAAAGTCCAAGATCGCATTGTCCTCGTCCCAGCAATACGAGATCAACCTGCCCTTCATCACGGCCGATGCCTCCGGTCCGAAGCACATCGCTCTGAAGCTGTCCCGATCTAAGATGGAGCAACTGTGTGACTCCCTTTTTGAGCGGACGATCACCCCGACCCAAGCCTGTTTGCGCGACGCCGGCATTGCGGCCGAAAAGATCGACGAACTGGTATTGGTTGGAGGCATGACCCGTATGCCCCGGGTTGTCGAAACGGCTCGTGGACTGGTTAGCAAGCCACCCCATCAGGGCGTCAACCCCGACGAGGTCGTTGCCATCGGTGCAGGCATTCAAGGCGGAGTGCTCAAAGGCGAAGTTAAGGGAGTCCTGCTGCTCGACGTCACCCCGTTGTCCTTGGGAATCGAGACTCTGGGCGGCGTGTCCACTAAACTCATCGACCGCAACACCACCATCCCGAGCCGCAAGTCGGAAATCTTCTCGACGGCTAGCGACAACCAACCGGGTGTCGAAATTCACGTGCTTCAGGGCGAACGCCAGTTCTCCCGCGACAACAAGTCTCTGGGTAAATTCCAACTGGCCGACATTCCGCCGGCTGCTCGCGGCGTTCCCCAGATCGAAGTCACTTTCGACATCGACGCCAATGGCATCCTGAATGTCAGTGCCAAGGATCTCGGTACCGGCAAGAGTCAGAACATCGTTATCACTGCCTCCAGCGGTCTCTCCAAGGACGAGGTCGAAAAGATGCGTCGCGATGCCGAGTCCCATGCCGACGAAGACAAGGCTCGCCGCGAAGAAGTCGAACTGCGTAATGAAGCCGACAACACGGTGTACCGCTCCGAGAAATTCGCGAAGGACAACAGCGACAAGCTCGGTGAAGCCAAGTCGGGCATCGAGTCCGCTGTGGCTTCAGTTAAAGACGCTCTCAAGGGCAGCGATTCGGCCGCGATCCGCTCGGCCCTCGACAAGCTCAACGAAACACTCCAGACCGCCAGCGCAGGCATGTACCAAAAAGAGCCCGGCGCCGCCGGATCCGAACAGGCCGGCAGTCCTAGCGGCTCAGGTTCTTCCGCGGGCGGCGAACCCAAAGCAGGCGATCAAGGTCCCATTATCGACGCTGAGGTGGTCGATGAGAAGAAGAAGGCCTAATTCCCTCAAAACCAATTTTGCCCAGCCGTCCCAACGGCGGGCTTCATCCGCACAACATAACACTACACTAGTAACCATCATATGGCACTGAACGTAAAACCCCTGGGCGATCGCGTCCTCGTGGAAATCGGCGAGGAAAAAGAAATCAAAAAGGGAGGAATCATCATCCC
>JGI12421J11937_10000231_pt1 | contig 20712 bp, 14 predicted proteins | sample LakErihyJuly2011_2_FD_11937 | JGI IMG/M metagenome (IMG submission 11937)
TGTATTTAATTGCATTTTATTTAGCTTGTTGTGGCTTCTTGTTTTATACCGCATTTGTGGTGTTGGCAAGTTTTTTTTAATAGTCTATTCTTTTACTTAATGTGTCTCAGTCTAATTTTGGTAGTGTAAAATTTTTTAATACTGCAAAAGGTTTTGGTTTTATTGTATCTAACAGAGGTGAGGATATCTTCTTTCATGTATCGGGTTGCTCTGGTATTGGTGAAAACGATTTACAGCCGGATACTCAAGTTTCATACGATGTAGAAACTGACAACAACGGCAGAAAAAAAGCTGTTAATGTAAGAAAAGCTAACTAATTATTTAGCTTTTACTACTTTTTGTTATTTGTTTATACAAATAACAAAAGCTGTTTTTTTAATTGAGAATAATCTTGCACGAACACTTTTTGCAAAGTGTAAAAATTTTCACTATGGTTTTGATGTATTAAATGGCAAAGCTCGTGAAACATAACATAATTAAAGCATTGTATAGGCGTGTGTATAAGTTTTTGACTTATTGAAAGCTTGGTTGCAACGGCAAATCCCCTCATTTTTTTAAAATGTAGCGAGCCCCACTTACTTTTGTTGTTTCGCACTTCTAGCCTTGGTAGCGAAGGGGTGTAGTTTGTATGTTTTTTAAAAATATCAAAAGCAGGGCCTATTTGCAAATTTAACAAACTTACGGCCTTTTGATGCAAAAATTTATTCATCTGTCTTTCAATATCTGCCTCTGTTTTGCAATATATATTGCAAATTTTGTTTGTCTCATCAAGAAAAATACCTACCTTTTGAGATTTTGACAAAGAAATAAAATTAATAGCAAATGTTTCGCCAAGCAAATAAACATGTCCGCCGTGGCAATAATTTGCACAAATAATTTGTTGATTTTGTAGGGCATTTACATGGTTAATTTTGCTTTCTATCCATCCGTATTTTTGCTCAACAAAGCTATATACTTGCTTCATAGAATGATGTTTGCCGTAGCAAATTTTAACAGAGCAGTCCTTTTTTACCGCAATTGAAATGGTTTTTCTGGCCGATTTTACAAACACAAATTGCTTTGTTTCAATTGCCGCCGTAATTTTAAGTGAGGGGAGCATCTACCTAGATAAATTTTTAATGGAATATAAAAATTTGTAATATCCATTAACAATTTTGTAATAGATTGATAAAATTGAGCCTGCAAAATCGGCGCCAAATTTGTAAATTATTAGTGGGTCGGCAACTTTGTATAAATAAAAAGGGGCGCAAATAATTATTGCAATAGAAAACACATTTAAAAAGCCAGTTAAAAAATGCTGCCTTATTTCTAACTTTGTTTTGGCAAACTTTGATGCAGCTTTTATGCGAAGCGGGGTGGAAGGATGTGTTGAAAAAACGCTATTGTAGCTATCGCCGGCCAAAATTTGCAGGCAGGAGGAAATAGAGCTTGGGCCAAACATTTTTGCTGCATCGGCATCGCTTCGGTATTCAATGCCTCTTGTAAGTATTTTTGCGAAAAAGTAATAGATTTTGAAAATAATTTTATCCATAAAAAAGCGTAAAATTCGCTCAATATTGTTTGAAATTGCCTTTGCAAAAAGAGCAATTGGCCCGCCAAAAAACGGCACCCTTGCCAATATGTAAAACACAAGTGCATATAAAGTAGATGTAAATTTTGCAAGAGAATATGTGGCTCTTTGGTTTAGGTTTAGCAGGGCCCCGGGTAGAAAGTCCTTATTTAGCAAATGCGAGGCCTCGTGAGCTAATAAGCCAGACATTGCATTTTCAAATTCCTCGGCGCTGTTGCAGCTTCGCTCAATTTTGCTGAGTGTTTGTGTAGAAATAACCACAACTCGCTTGGAAAAACTTGCCGTGGCGAAGGCATCTATTTGGTTGGAATTTTTGATTAAAATGTAAAAAGAAATTCCGTATCGCCGTTGAATTTGCTTGTAAATGCGGTCAATTACTGCAAAATATTTGGCATATTGCTTGTGTTTGTAGCTTTTACAATGTTTTAAGATGTTGTTTATTGAGCTTGAAAACAAAAAATCAAGCACCCACATAACAAACATAAGGCTTGAAAGGGCAAATGCACAAATTAAAATAAATCGCTGCACGCCCAGCTCTGCAAATGATGTAAAATGCAAAAACGGATACAAAATTGCAATATAAGGCAGCGTAAGCACCGCAAAATTTGCTATGCAAAGCAAATAAACCAACAAAATATTTATAATTTTTGAAAACATCTTTTTACGCACAAATACACCTCACAATTATATTACATTAAAAAAATAAATCAATATTTTTTATTTAATTTTTTGGTTATGATTGTGTGGAGGCGGCTTGTTGTCCATCGCCACATTTGTCGTCATTTCTGCGCTTTCTTTTGTCGTTCGAACTCCCCTTTTGTCATTCCCGCGAAGGCGGGAATCTAGACCTTTTTTTTCCCCAAGTAACACCGAATTTACTTTTTTTCTTTTATCCCCACTCCAACATCCCCCGTTCTAGGGGGGATGTTGGAGTGGGGATTTTAAAAATAATGCAATTTTCTACAAAGTCCCTAACCCTCTCCCGCAGGGAGAGGGGCTTACCCTACATGCAAAACAAACAAAAAAACTAAGGCAAGTAGTGCATTATGGTGTGGAGGTCTTTGTCGCCGCGGCCGCAGAGATTTGTGATAATTATTTGGTTGGGGCTCATTGTTGGGGCAATTTTGGCTGTGTAGGCAAGGGCGTGGGCTGGCTCCAAGGCGGGAATTATCCCCTCGCTTTGCGATAAAAGTGGCACGGCGCTTATTGCCTCGCTATCCGTAATTGTTGTGTATTGAACCCTATTTGTTGATTTTAAATAGGCGTGAATTGGGCTAACTCCGGGGTAGTCTAAGCCGGCGGCAATGGAGTGGCAAGGTAAAATTTGCCCATCGCCGTCCTGCAAATAATACGATAAATTGCCATGCAAAACCGCAGGGGAGCCGTAGGTTAATGAGGCAGAATTTTCGCCAATTTTGGCCCCCGTTCCCCCAGCTTCTACCCCTACAATTTTTACGGAATCATCATCCAAAAAAGCGTTAAATAATCCAATTGAATTACTCCCCCCGCCAATGCTAGCACATAGCAAATGGGGCAAGATTCCTTCGGCCTGCAAAATTTGCTGCCTTGCCTCACGCCCAATAATGCTTTGAAAACCACGCACCATAGCAGGATAGGGATGTGGCCCCGCCGAAGTTCCAATTAAATAATAAGTGTCGTCCGCGCAGCTTGCCCAGTATCGCAGGGCTTCGTTCATTGCTTCGCAAAGGGTTTGGGAGCCATTTTCAACGCAAATAACCTCCGCCCCTAGGAGCTTCATTTTATAGACATTTTGTTGCTGACGCACAACATCCTTCGCACCCATAAAAACCTTGCATTTTAACCCAAATAGGGCGCAAACGGTTGCGGTTGCAACCCCGTGTTGCCCCGCCCCAGTTTCGGCAATAATGTTTTTTTTGCCAAGCCTTTTTGCAACCAAAGCCTGACCAATACAATTGTTAATTTTGTGGGAGCCTGTATGATTTAGCTCGTCTCGTTTTAGATAAATTTTTGCACCCCCAAGCTTTTGCGTTAAATTTTTGGCAAAATAAAGTGGAGAGGGCCTGCCAATGTAATTTGTGGCGTAATAGTCAAACTCGGCCCAAAAGGCGGTGTCGCTTGCAAGTTTTTCGTATTGATTTGCAATTTCAAGCACGGCAGGGGCAAGAATTTCGGGAACGAACATTCCACCAAATTTTCCAAAATAACTATTAAAATTACCCATAAATTTTATATATGTTTGTAGCTAATGCTGGCTATTTCGTAAGTTTTTGACCCAAGTAAAATTTCGTCCCCAATAGCTTTGCCTAGCAATTTTTGTGCGATGGGGGTTTCTATGGAAACAAAGCCTTTTTCAACGCTGGACTCGTAATTGCTAACAATCATAACAATTTTATCGGCCCCACCTTCGGTTGAAGCAAGTTTTACGCTGGCACCAATTTTAATTGTAGTTTCATCGCCAATCATTTGTTTTGTAATTACCTGTGCGTTTGCCTTAATAATTGAAAGATCGGAGAGTTTTTTGTCGTTAATGCGTTGGTCCTCCCTTGCTGCTTTGTATTCGGCGTTTTCGCTTAAATCGCCAAGTTTGCGCGCCTCATCAATTTTTTGTATAATTTTTGTGCGTTCCTCCTCAAGGGCTTTAATTTGGCTGGATAAACCTTCAAAGCCTGCTTTTGTTAATAATATAACGGAGGACACAAAAACCAAAGAAAATTACAAGACCGACAACGAAGACAAAAATGGTGAACCTGGGCAGACTTGAACTGCCGACCCCCACCTTATCAGAGTGGTGCTCTAACCAACTGAGCTACAGATTCCTAAAGGCCTCTGCTAAAAAACATTTTTGATTCATATTTTTGTGTCATTTTTAGGCTGCGATGATCGTTTACATTAAGTAAAGTCCGCCGTTCGCCTGCGAAATTTCTAAAAATATTTTGCACAAAGTGTTTTTTAGCAAAGGCCTATTAAAACAAAGCTTAATACACATCATTTTAATTTGCAAGTTTTTTTTGCATTTTTTTAAAAAAAACATAAAAACTACAAATCCTCTTATCCCCTTGCTTGTAAAGTTAAAAAAGTTTCGTAAAATTTGGCGAGCTCGTGGGTGGTGGTGGTAATGTTGTAGCTGATGCGAAGGGCACAGGCGGCGAGTGGTTTTTCAACATCCATTGCAAGCAAAACATGCGATAACCCCGTTTTACCCGAAGAGCATGCCGAGCCAGCCGAGAGGCAGATATTTGCAAGGTCGTATTCAACAAGTTGAATGTAATTTTCAAACCTTGGCATAGCAAAAAAAGTTGTATTTGTAATGCGTGGGGCATTTTTGGCAAAAATAATACAATTGTTTTGTGTTAAAAAACTTTCAAGCTCCTGCTGAATTTTTGCGGTATGTTGCTTGTAGTTTTTAATGTAGATTTTGTCGTTAAATTTTTCAACTGCAAGGGCCGTGGAAAAAGCCGAGATGATATTTTCGGTGCCTGCCCGCTTAAATTTTTGCTGCCCTCCGCCGTAAAATAGGGGGCGAATATCTAGCTCGCTTTTGTATATTAAAACCCCTCCTGCCCCAATTGCGCCAATTTTGTGGGAGGAGAAGGATAAAAAATCAAAGTCAAAATCATCATTTGCAAAGGAAAAATGCTCTTTGCAAATATACTGCGCCCCATCGGCGTGTATAAGCGTATTTGGATATTTCTTTACAATTGCAACAATTTGCCCAGCATTTTGCATAACCCCGCTTTGATTGTTAGCAAGGCAAAACGAAACCAAATTTAGGCTATTGGCATTTTTGCTAAGCAAATCATCTAGCTCGTTAAGGCGGGCAAGCCCGTTTTCATCAACTTTTATTGGGTGCGATTTTAGATGATTAACCGAGCATTCGTGGTCGGTTTGCAAACAAAAAATATTTTCAAAATTAAAGGCATTAAACGCCATGTTAACCGATTCTGTGCCAGAGGAAACAAAAACAATGTCGTGGCAATGAGCCTTGAATGAGGTGGCAATTTTTTGACGAGAGTCCTCCATAATATTTTTTGCATTTTTGCCAGCAAAATGCGTGGAGGACGGATTAAGCGGCAAATGTAGCAATGGCTTAATTTGCTCCACAATTTGGGGGTCGGCAGGCTTGCTTGCGTTAAAATCAAGGTATATCATATAAATTTTATTAATTATTTAACTGGATTTCCGCCTGCGGGGCAGAAAAGAGAATGATAACCACAAAACCATGTCATCCTGACGAAAGTTAGGATCTAATTAATAATTTACTTTTTTAAAAATCCCGTGTCAAGCACGGGATGACAGAGGATGTCACTCGACGACATCTTGGTTGGAATTGTCATTCTCGTCCCCTCTTGTCATTCCTTAAAGCTTTGTATTTTACAAACAAAAGCGTAGCCAAGGGCGGAGATGCAAAAGCCCACAACAATTGCAGTTAGCATTAAAACCGATGGCACTGGGTCGGTATATATTTGCCCCTCACCAACAATTATTGGCAGAAGCGAGCCCTTAACATAGCCAACAATTAAAAACAAAACAATAAGGCTAGATTGCAAAATGGCAAGGCAAAAAATTCGCCTCATTTTGCTTGTAAAAAACAAACTCCCGCAAATAGAAACGCTCATTAAAAATGCAATAAGCCCGTAGCAAATGTAGCTCATAAAATTAATAAATTTATATGCAAACTTTGTGTAATTATTTGTTAAATATATCGTTTTGCATAACTTTTGTCCATGCGTTTGCAAAGTCCTGCACAAATTTTTGCTGACCATCTTTGGAGGCGTAAACTTCGGCAATTGCACGAAGTTCGGCGCTGGATCCAAATACAAGGTCAACTGGTGTTGCGGTCCATTTTATCTCTCCTGTTGTTATATCCTTGCCTTCGTAGATACCTTCGGTGGTAGATTTACTCCATTTTATGGAGTTATCAAGCAAATTAACGAAGAAATCGTTTGTTAGCATTTCAGGTTTTTTTGTAAAAACACCATACTGAGAGCCGTCAAAGTTTGTGTTGAGTGTTCTCATTCCCCCAATTAGTGCGGTCATTTCAGGGGTTGTTAAATTAAGCATGTAGGCACGATCAATTAATCCATTTACAGGAGGTGTGTCGCAATTTTTAGAGTGATAGTTTCTAAATCCATCATATTTTGGCTCCAAAAGCGAAAAGGAAGATATATCAGTTTGTTGTTGGCTTGCATCAACCCTGCCAATTTTAAAAGGAACTAATACTGCATATCCAGCATTTTTTGCCGCATTTTCAATAGCTGCGTTTCCTGCTAAAACTATAACATCCGCCAAGGAAACTTGCTTACCTCCTTTTAAAGACTTATTAAAACTTGTCTGAACTTGCTCCAACACTTTTAGAGTTTGTTGTAGCTCCTCATTACTATTTGCCTCCCATTTAATTTGTGGCTCAAGGCGAATTCTTGCACCATTTGCACCGCCTCGCATATCTGTTTTGCGGTAGCTAGAAGCCGAAGCCCACGCCGCCTTTACCATTTGAGAAGTTGTTAAGCCAGACTTTAAAATTAAAGATTTTAAGTTTTTTACATCCCCTTCGTTAATTTGTTTGTAATTTGTATCAGGAAGAGGGTCTTGCCAAATAAATGCTTCTTTTGGGGTGTCCTTCCCAATGTATCTTGCCATTGGGCCCATATCGCGATGAGTTAATTTAAACCAAGCCTTTGCAAAGGCAAGCTCAAAATCCTCTGGATTTGCTAAAAAGCGTTGGGAAATTTTTAAATATTCGGGGTCGGTTTTAAAGGCAATATCCGTTACTAGCATAATTGGCTGAACTTTTTGTGATTTATCGTGTGCATCAGGGCCAACAACCAATTTGTTTTCAGGCACATATTGTATTGCACCAGCTGGGCTTTTTGTTTTAACCCAGTTATTTTCAAGCAAACCTTTTAAATAATTCATAGACCACTGAGTTGGGGTTGTAGTCCACGAGCCTTCAAGCCCGCTGGTAACTGCGTCGNCAGAGTGACCTTTGCCGCATTTGTTTTTCCATCCAAGACCTTGCTCCTCAATGTTTGCGGCCGCAGGCTCGGAGTCAACACACTTGCCAACTTTGTGTGCTCCGTGGTTTTTGCCAAATGTGTGCCCTCCGGCTATTAGTGCAACGGTTTCCTCGTCATTCATTGCCATTCTGGCAAATGTTTCGCGAATTTCCTTCGCGGCCCCCATTACATCGCCGCTTGCGTTTGGTCCTTGGGGATTTACATAAATTAAACCCATTGTGGTTGCCCCAGCCGCCCCAGCAAGTTTGCCGTGTGGGTCTTTTCTTTTTGCTTCCATAAATTTGTTTTCAGGGCCCCAGTTAACAACTTCCGCCTCCCAGTCATCAGTTCTGCCGCCGGCAAAGCCCAATGTTTTAAAGCCCATTGATTCAAGGGAGATATTTCCCGCTAAAATAATTAAATCTGCCCATGATAAACTTTTGCCGTATTTTTGTTTTACAGGCCACAATAAGCGACGAGCCTTATCAAGATTTGCATTATCTGGCCAGCTATTTAATGGCTCAAAGCGTTGTTGACCGCCACCAGCACCGCCTCTGCCGTCAATTGTTCGGTAGGTTCCTGCGCTGTGCCAAGTCATACGAATAAAAAATGGACCATAATTACCATAATCGGCAGGCCACCAGCTTTGTGAAGTTGTTAAGGTGTTTTTAATATCCTTCTTTACTTCTTCCAAGTTAAGCTTTTTAAATTCTGCTGCATAATTAAAGTTGCTTCCGTAAGGGTTAGACTGAGGAGATTGCTCGCGAAGTGGGGATAGATTGACAATATTTGGCCACCAAAATTCATTTGGCTTTGCTGTTTGGTTTGCAAATGAATTATTGCCAATAAAAAAACACAACATTGCCGTTGCAGCCAAAACTTTCGCCTTATTTTTAAACATCATTAAAATTACTAAAAAATATAAATTACTAATTATATTATATATTTTTGTTTAACACATAATTATTGTCAAGACAAATGAAAGTTTGTATTTTTTCTACAATTTTTTCCGCCGAAAAGCCGTATTTGTTGTGAATATTTGCGGTAGAATCGTGCTCTGTAAATTCATCTGGTAGGGTAATGTATTGATAGCTGACATTTTTATAATTATAAAAAAATTCAAGCAATATGGTTGCAAGGCCGCCGATGCTGTTTTCCTCAACGCAAATAACATGTTTGTGGCTTTGGGCTATGCTTGCAAAAAGCTCGGTATCAATTGGTTTTGCAAAAACGGCGTCCACAATGCTAACTTGCTGCTGCAAATTTGCATCAAGCAAATTGTAGGCATCAAGGCAGTTTTTTACGGTTATGCCAAAGCCCACAAGGCAAATTTGCGGATTTTTTGCCTGCTTTAACACTTTTGCTTTGCCGTAATAAAATTGCTCGTTTTCGTTGTAAATTTTAATTACATCGCTTTTTCCAAAGCGAAGGGCAATAGGCGAGGAATTGTGTTTATGCAAAATATTTGTTAGTGCCACAAGCGAAACCTCGTCGCTTGCACTGCAAATTGATATATTAGGCAAAATTCGCAAAAATGCAACATCAAACACCCCGTTGTGAGTTGCCCCGTCCGCCCCTACAAAACCAGCTCTATCAAGCACAAAGCGAACAGGCAAATTTTGAATGCAAACATCGTGAATCACTTGATCGTAAGCCCTTTGCAAAAAGGTTGAATATATACAACAAAACACAACAACACCTTCAATTGCAAGTCCTGCGGCAAATGTTACGGCATGTTGCTCGGCAATACCAACATCAAACAAACGATTGGGATGTTTTTCGTTAAAAACGCTCAGCCCTGTTCCGCTTTTCATTGCTGCGGTTATTGCAACAATATTTGTGTCCTCACTTGCTAAATTTGTTAGGTGAGAGGCAAAAATGTTGCTATAATTTGCCCCACTTTTTTTTTGCTCCCCAGTTTCAATGTTAAAGGTGGAGACCCCGTGAAACTTATCCTCGGCATTTTCAGCTGGCTCATAGCCCTTGCCCTTTGTGGTTTTTATGTGTAGCAAAACGGGGGTTTGCTCGTTTAAATTGTATTTTATATTTTCCAAAATTTTTACAAGGTCTTCAACATTATGCCCGTCCACCGCGCAAATGTAGCGAAAGCCCATCTCCTCAAAAACATTGCTGCCAACGGCAAAATCCTTGATAGATTTTTCTGCTCGCTTGGCAATTATATCTAGCCCCAGTTTTTTTGTAATGCCAAAATACATATCCCTCATTTTATTATAAGGGGCTGATGTTGTTAGGCGTGGTAGGTATCTGCTAAATGCACCGGTTGGGGCGGAGATGGACATGTTGTTGTCGTTAAGCACAACTATCATTTTTTTTCCAATTTCGGCTGCGTTGTTAAATGCCTCGTAGGCCATACCAGCCGAAATTGCCCCATCGCCAATTATTGCAACAACATGATTATTTTTTTGCAAGAGTTTTGAGGCGGCAACCATGCCAAGCCCCGCCGAAACGGAAGTGGAGCTATGCCCCGCCCCAAAGCTATCGTATTTACTTTCAAAAATGTTTAAAAACCCAGATAATCCTTGTGGCTTTCGTATTGTGTGCATTTTTTCCTTACGCTCGGTAAGTATTTTGTGCGGATAGCCCTGATGGCCAATATCCCAAACAATTTTGTCCTCCGGTGCATTAAAAACATAATGCAGTGCAATTGTTAGCTCAACAACGCCAAGGGCCGCGCCTAAATGCCCGCCGGTTTTAGAAACCGTTTGTATTGTAAAATCTCGCACCTCCTCGCACAAAAGCTGTAATTGATTTTTGCTTAATGCCTTTACATCCTGCGGATTATTTACAAAACTTAGCAACTTATACTTGCTGAAATTAAAAGCCTCACTCACTTTTTTTAATAAAAAACTTGATAATTATTCTTGATTTAATAGTTATGAATTATAAGTTTGATATTGTCAAAATATTTGTCAAAATATTTGTCAAAATATTTGTCAAAATATTTGTCAAAATAGAAATGGTATAATAAATTTAATTAAATATTTTATAATTTCCATTATATGCCAAGAAGAACCGATATAAAATCTATATTAATTATAGGGGCGGGGCCCATTATTATTGGGCAAGCTTGTGAGTTTGATTACTCTGGAACGCAGGGAATTAAGGCCTTAAAGGAGGAGGGGTATAGGGTTATACTTATAAATTCTAATCCGGCAACGATAATGACCGACCCCGGTTTGGCCGATAAAATTTACATTGAGCCAATAACGGTGGATTTTGTTGAAAGCATAATTGCAAAGGAAAAGCCCGATGCAATACTGCCAACTCTTGGGGGGCAAACTGCTTTAAATATTGCATTGGAGCTCAATAAAAAAGGCATACTAAAAAAGTATGGGGTTGAGTTAATTGGGGCCTCGGTGCCTGCAATTGAAAAGGCCGAGAATAGAAAGCTATTTAAGGAGGCGATGGAAAAAATTGGCCTTGCTTGCCCAAAAAGTTTTATTGCAACTTCAATTGAGCAAGCCCTAAAAGAGGTGGACTTTGTTGGGCTGCCTGCTATAATTCGCCCCTCGCTTACACTTGGTGGAACGGGGGGAGGCGTTGCAAATACAATGGACGAATACATACAAGTTATTGCAAGCGGGCTTGAGGCTAGTCCTATTTGTCAGGTTCAGGTGGATCAGTCCNTCATTGGGTGGAAGGAATTTGAAATGGAAGTTGTTCGCGACAAGGCCGATAATTGCATAATTATTTGNTCCATTGAAAACATTGACCCAATGGGNGTTCACACTGGGGATTCTATCACCGTTGCACCGGCATTAACTTTAACGGATAAGGAATACCAAAAAATGAGGGACTCCTCCTTAGCAATTATGCGAGAAATTGGAGTGGATACGGGCGGAAGCAATGTGCAATTTGCGGTGAATCCTGAAAACGGCGAAATGCTAGTTATTGAAATGAACCCACGAGTTAGCCGTTCCTCAGCACTTGCTAGCAAGGCAACGGGCTTCCCGATTGCAAAAGTTGCTGCAAAACTTGCAGTTGGCTACACGCTGGACGAAATACGAAACGACCTAGCCTACAACCTGCCCCAAGGCGTTAGTATTGAGGAATACAAACAGGTTTGCGTTTTAAAAGCAAAAGGTTTTAGCAAAAGTAAAATTTTAAAGCAGGTGCAAAACCAAAAAGCTGTTGATTTTGCATTTTACAAACCGCTTGACACTTTTGACAATCTTGAAATTAGGCAAAAAATCTTCCCTGCATCATTTGAGCCAACCATAGACTACATCGTTGTAAAAATGCCAAAATTTGCCTTCAAAAAATTTGGCATCAACAATGCCGAGCTTGGTACACAAATGCAATCAATAGGGGAGAGTATGGCAATTGGCCGCAATTTTGAGGAGGCATTTTTGAAAGCACTAAATTCGCTTGAGGGTATTGACAACAACTTTGAAGATCTCAGCGTTGAGGACTACAAAAAATTGCTTGCAAAACGCATCCCCGAGCGTTGCATTTGCATTTTTCGTGCAATTGAGGCGGGTATTAGTGTGGAGGAAATTTGTAATTTAACAAAAATTGATAAGTGGTTTGTTGAGCGATTTAACAATATTATACAAAAGCGAATGAATTTAAAAACCCGTGCAAATAAGGGCGGTGAAATTGCTAATTTAATTTCGGCGGATGAAATTTTATCCCTCAAGCAACACGGATTTAGAGATGCTTCCATTAGGGAATATCTAGGCATAAAGCCAGATGAAAATGGGCTACACAAATTTGGCGATTATCGTAAAAAACTTGGTATAAAACCAGTGTTTAAGGCAATTGATACCTGCTCTGGCGAGTTTGAAACGGTTGCATCTTATTTTTATTCCACCTACGAAAAGGGCTCGCACAAAATTAGCGAAAATGGCGAAATTGTTGAAATTACCCCACAAAACGAGGCAATTGCCACTTGCCCTAGCAAAAAGCGAAAAGTTGTTATTATAGGCTCTGGCCCTAACCGCATAGGGCAGGGCATAGAGTTTGACTACTCCTGCGTGCAAGCATGCTTTGCCGTCAGGGAGCTTGGTTTTAAAACAATCATGATAAACTGCAATCCTGAAACCGTTTCAACCGATTACGATACTTCTGATAGGTTATACTTTGAGCCGCTAGTTTTTGAGTATGTGCAAAGCATAATTGAAAACGAAATGGGCGAGGCCTTGCTTAAAATATACAATAAAGCAATAGAAACCGAGTTTAATTTTTCAGTGTTTTTTGATGGTAAAGACCACACATTTACAACAAAACAACAATTTGTTGAGTTTTTATCCGCTTATATTGGTGTTATTGTGCAACTTGGGGGGCAAACTCCGTTAAAGCTCTGCAAGGATTTTGACAATTACGCAATACCAATACTAGGCACAACTGCCGATAACATTTTAAAGGCAGATAACAGAGGGCAATTTGAGCAATTGTGTAGCGAGCTTTCGCTTGTGCGTCCTAAAAATTACTATTGTAAAAATCATAGCGAAATTGTGCAAAAAGCTGAGGAATTTGCCTACAATTTTGTTGTGCGTCCTTCGGGTGTTTTGGGCGGGCGAGGCATGAAAATCATTCGCAGCAAGGAGGAATTTGACGAATACTTAGCTTTTGAAGGCAAAATTGAGGAGGGTCTTATTGACGAATTTATTGAAAATGCAATTGAATTTGACCTTGACCTAATTCGCGATAAAAACGGCAACATTTTAATTTGCGGCCTTTTGGAGCATATTGAATACGCTGGCGTTCACTCGGGGGATTCGGCCTGTAGCCTGCCTGTGCGTAGCATTAACAAAAAAATGATTGCAAAAATTGAAACAATTGCCACCCAAATTGCAAATAAACTTGATGTTGTAGGGCTAATGAATTTGCAACTTGCCACAAAAGGGGATGTAATTTACATTATTGAGGCAAATCCGCGGGCTTCGCGAACCGTGCCATTTACTGCAAAGGCCGTTGTTATGCCAATTGGCAAGCTTGCAAGCAAAGTAATGTGCGGGCTTACATTGCCGCAATGCCAAGAATTTGCAAATTATAAACGCATAAAAAAGCTCTCTAAGCAAATTTTTAAAATTAAGGAGCCAAAAATGTTTTATGTAAAAGAGGCAATGTTTTCGTTTGAAAAAATGCTTTCTAGCGAGGTAATTTTAGGGCCAGAGATGAAATCTACCGGCGAGGTTATGGGAGTTGATAAGTGTTTTGAAGTTGCCTACGCAAAATCTATCGTTGCAACAAGGCACAACTTAAAGCTAACGGGCAATGTGTTTATATCGGTTTGCAACGGCGATAAAACCCCTCAATTAATTGATATTGCAAAAACTTTGGAAAAAACTGGTTTTCACATTTTTGCAACAACGGGAACCGCAACATTCTTGCGTGAGGGCGGGGTGAAGGTTCATAACACACACAAAGTTGCCGAAAGCGAGGAAAATGTTGTAAAAATGATACAAACCGGACAAATTGATTTTGTTATCAACACAACTTCGGGGTTGAAATCGGTTAAGGATAGCTTTTCCATTCGCCGAGCTACAATTTCCAAGCGAATTCCATATTCAACAAATATTGAGTCGGCTTTTGTACTGGCAAAATCTATCGCTAAAATTGCAAAAAAACGCATTGATATTTCCAAACGCATTTATAGTATTGTGTAGCAAAAATGGATGAAGGCAGCCTTGTGGACGATTTTTTTGATAACCACTCTACCACAAATATTGAAAAAATTATTGAGCTTTTTGAGATATTTTTTCACAAGGCACAAAGGGATAACACATTTTTTTTGGCAACTTCTCAAAATAACGAGCCAAATGGCAGGATAGTTCTGCTAAAAAATTACGCCCCCAAGGGCTTTACATTTTTTACAAATAAGCAGAGCCAAAAAGGGGGGGAGCTTTTTGCAAACAAAAATGTTTGTGCCTGTTTTTACTGGGCAAGTATTGGGGTGCAGGTTCGCATTAAGGGCGTTGTGCAACATTGCACCGAGCAAGAAAGCGACCAATATTTTAACACTCGCTCCACCGAGAGCCAAATTGGGGCTGTGGTTTCGCAGCAGTCTCGCCCGCTGCAAAGCCGCAAAATTTTTGTTGAGCAATATAAAACTTTCGTCAAAAATTTCGTTAAAGCCTTGCCTTTGCTGCAACAAAAATCTTCCAACAATACCTTGCAAAATATACAGGAAGGTGAGGATGTTTCGCAGGCTCCTCAGGGTGGAGTAATAACTCGTCCTAGCCATTGGGGGGGGTATTGCATTGTGCCTCATTACATTGAATTTTGGCACGACCGCCCCCACCGCCTGCACGACCGCACAACCTTCACTTTCAATCCCGCCCTCAACCCCGCTCTCAACTCAATGGCCCAAAACTGGACCATCGCCAAAATATATCCCTAGGGTTTGTGCCTAGGTTTAAACGAAGCAAATCCTTTCTCCCGCAATGGGCGATGGACAAGGAGGCTAAAAAAGCCTAGATTCCCGCCTTCGCGGGGATGACAACCGAGAGTGCGGGAATGGCAGGGGAGGTTGGAATGATAAACAATGGGGCGGGAATGACGATGGGGGATGCGGTCAAGTCCCCTCTCCCTGCGGGAGAGGGTTAGGGTGAGGGCTTTTAAAAAATAGACCTCTTATAGCCCTGTTTTATTCAAATAAAGCAGGGGTTTGTAAAACGACAACTTTTTATCTATCGCCAATTTTATTACTTTATTTTATTTTTCGCTCGCCCTCGCCCCCCTGGGCCGCTTTGCGGCCCTAGGGCGAGCGAAAATATTTTTTGCTTTTTAAGCAAAAAATGATACTAACAACGCAAAATTTTTAATCAAAATAAAATTATAGGATAAAAAATACTTGTAAAATAAGCATAGAATGGTGGTTGTGTAATGGGGTCTAATTAATTAACACGCAATTTACAACATTTTCGTAATTAATATTTTTTATTACTATATTAATTATGTCGTTATTCTTGTTTTTACATCTTAACGCCATTTTATTTCTTGAGAAGCTACTATCTTCACAAACTATTAAGTATTTAAGTGGCATCCACTCTTTAAAATTGTTAATTTGATCCAAACTATTAATTATGATGTTAAAATATTCCCGTAATATCTCAATATTTTGTTGAGATTGTAAAAGATAAGGAATGTCATCCTGATTGCACAAAACAATGCCAGAATTTGTTTTAATGGCAAATCCAATGCCAGAATCTATACATTTTGAATTAAAAATATCGCTACTGGTTTCATCTTTCTCTAATCCATTTAAAATAAAAAGATTATAAGAAAACTGTCTACCTAGTATTCGTACAAGTTGCCTTAGCAATTTACCCCGATATTTATGATACTCTTCCGTTTCATTTTTAAATATTTTGTGATTAAACCAACCTATTAAAAAAATTTTATCTTCGTTTCTTGAGTATAGCAAAATTTCATCAGACCCTTCTTTTGCATGAATATGAGAAATTTTTAACTTCTCTGCCAACCAATCAACAAAAACTTCTTTATTTTTGCTAAAATTAAAAACTGACTTTGGATATTTTTTGATTGACACTTGACCGCACTCTTCAATTTCCCTAATAATTTTAGAGGTAAATTCGTTTAATTTTTGACATCTCGTTGTTTGGTGTTCTACAAAATTACTTTTTGTTATTATGTATTTATATTTTGGAATCATTCTTAATTGCAAACAGTATAATCTACAAAGAAATGATGTGTAATCCTTTGGTTTGGCAGCAATATAACTAACATTATTTTCAAAACTGTTGTTTAAATAATAGTTTGAGGCTTGCCGTAAATATTTTTGTATTTTGTTTGTAAATTTTTTATTGTTGGAATAGTGTGGAATAATAAATTCAAATATTGAAAGTATAAAAACCGCAAAATGCGCATCTTTATCGTAGATAAGTGACATAAAACTAACAATCTATTATAACCCCCCTACCCCAGCATCCCCATCACTCTTTTTGCAAAATCGTTTGGGGCGGGGACGAAGTCGCCGCCTGTTAGGCAGGCTAGGTCGTAGATTATGCTTATTAGGTCGAGGTCTTTTTGTGTAAAGTTTGTTGTATTTTGTTGCTCGGTTTCATCGCCGTGAAAATGTAGCTCGCCGTTTTCGTGGGCGTGAATTGTTGGCTTGCCAGCTGCAACATAGCGATTAAAAATTGAAACAACAAGTGGGTGGTGGGGGTTAAGCTCCAAAATTTTTGCACTCATTTTTGGTAATTGCTTTTGTTCAAAGAGATATTTTTCCATACGAATCGTCATCGCCCCGTGCTCAGTTGAAAGGCAAGCTGGGCTGTCAACTAGCTTATCGGTGGTTTTTACATCCTTAATTTTGCCGCCCAAAACCGCTTTAAATAGCTCGGTGAGGTCTTTGTGGGTCTCTTCATTTTGCTCGAAACTCTCATCTGCCTTAACATCCTTAGATGTTATACTTTTTAGATCCTTGCCTTTGCTGTCAATAACTACATTAACCCAAAAATCGTCCACGGCATCGGTTAAAAGCAAAACCTCAATATCCTGCTTTTTAAAGGCCTCCAATTGGGGATTATTCGCCAGATCCTTGTGGTCTTCGCCTGTAATATAGTAGATATATTGCTGCTCGGGCTTCATATGGGCAATGTATTCGTCCATTGTAACATAATTATCCCCGCTTTTTGTTGTGTGAAACAGGCAAATATCCATAATTTGTTCCTTATCGGAGGCATAATCGCACAGGCCTTCCTTAATTACATTTGAAAAGTTCTCCCAAAATTTGGCGTATTTGTCAACATCTGCCTCCTGCTTGCGTTTTAGCTCGGTAAAGATTTTTTTAATCAGCGAGGAGCGAATTTTGTTAATTTGCTCATTTTTTTGAAAGGTCTCACGGCTAATGTTAAGCGGCAAATCTGGGCTATCAACAACGCCCTTTACAAATCGCAGGTATTCGGGCAGTATCTCGGTGCTATTTTCGGTAATAAAAACACGATTTGCATAAAGTTTTACCGAGGCCTTGCGGTCGGGGGCATAGAGGTCAAATGGTTTTTTTGAGGGAATAAACAGCAAATTGCTATATTCCAAAGCACCCTCAACTTTGTTGTGAATTATAAAAAACGGCTCATCTGCCATGGTGGCGCTTTGGCGGTAGAACTCCTTGTATTCTTCCTCGGTGATGTCCTTTCTATCCCGCAGCCAAATTGCCTTGGCGTTGTTAATGGTTTTAATCATATCCTTTTCGTGCTCAAATTCAATGGGGTATTGAATGTGATTTGAATAGGTTTTAATAATGCGTTCAATTGCAAATTTATCGGTATATTTTTCGCCATCTTCGGGTTTTAAATAAAGAGTAATTTCGGTTCCTGTGGTAAAATTATTATCCGCAATTTTTTCAATGGTATATTCGCTTGTGCCGTTAGAAACCCACAAAAATACATCCTGCGACCCAGCCTTTTTTGTTTTAACGCTTACAAGTGAGCTAATCATAAATGCCGAGTAAAAACCCACCCCAAATTGCCCAATAAGGCTGGACGCCTCTCCACCTTCCTTAATCATCTGTGCAAATTTGCTAGTGCCAGAGCTTGCAATTGTGCCAAGATTTTCAACAATATCCTTTTCGTCCATCCCTATTCCGTGGTCTTTAATTGTAATAAATTTTTCTTTATCGGTTTCGCTGCTGCATTTTATTTCAATTTTAAAATTATGCCCCTCTCCAATTAGGCTTTGGTCCTTTGTAGATAAATACTTCAACTTATCGCAGGCATCACTCGCATTAGATATCAACTCCCGCAAAAAAATATCCCTATTGGTATAAATAGAATTTATAACAATATTTAACACCCGAGAAATATTGGCATCAAACTTTTTGGTTGTTTTCGTTGTTGTGCCTGTTGTCATACTTTAAAAAAGAAAAATTACAATAAATACCTAAGAACCCTTCTAATATCTTTTTTATTCAATATTTTTATCTGTTTTTATGTCTTTTTATTTAAAATTTTATCAAATATTCCCGATATTTTCAAAAATTTTACACAAAAATTCATTAAAAACATATTAAAAATATTCATATATAAAAGATATTAGAAGGGTTCTCACACATTTAATATATTATTTTTCTTAACGGTTTCAAGGGGGTTTTACATAATATCCACGCGGGAGAAGGCGCAGGCGAGAATTTTGCTGGTTTTAAAGTGGGTTTTGAGGGTTTTGCAGGCTTCGGTTATTGTGGCTAGGGTTGTTGCTATGTCGTCCACCAGTAAAATATTGAGATCTTTGTTAATTTTAGGCAAAATGGCTTTGTTTAGCGAAAAGCAATTTTTAATGTTTTTAATTCGCTCAATGCGGCTTAGCTTGCTTTGGGGTTTTGTGTGTTTAATTTTTTGTAGTAAATTGGGGGCGAAAATAACATTGGGATTAATTTTTTTTTGCTCCAAATAAATAAATTTTGCAATTAGCGAGGCCTGATTATATCCACGAAAAAACAGCCTCCGCCTAGATATTGGCACGCAGGCGATAATATCAATTTTACACAAATTTTTTAAGGCAATTTGCTTGTTAATTTCAAGAGCAAAAAATTTTGCATTGTTTGTTTGCCCTTCAAATTTTAGGGCCGAGGCCATTGAGGAGATTTTTTCTCCGTAAATTGTGGGACAAATTAGGGCATCAAACTTGTATTTGCCATCATAGCAAAAATCGCACACAATAACATTTTTGCCAAATTTTTTGCTAAATTTTGTATATTCCTCAGGGTGCGGCGGCAATGTTAGCGAGCAATAGGTGCAGGTGTTGTTGTCGCAAAAAACAATATCCTCCTTGCATTTGCGGCATAAATTGTGATGCCCCACCGAGCTATTTTGACAATAAGTGCAAGTTGGTGGCAGTATTAAATTGTTAAGCCATTCCATAAGGCATTCAACAAACCAATTAGTAAGCCGTTTAATACGAGCGTAACTAAGCCTGTGTAGGCATATTGCTTTCATCGCCGGTGCCTCCATCAAGATTTACATCGTTATTAATAGATAGTTTATAGTTTTTGTATTCCTCCTCAATAAGCTTGGATAAAACCTCTGGGCTATTTTTGTCCTCGTTTTTCACGCCATTTACAAAAATTGTAGGGGTGCCTAAAATGCCTAAAATTGATGAAATGCGGCGAATTTCCTCAATTTTTTGTTGTATATATGTGCTTTTGCTGGCTTCGTTTGAGGCTTGGGCGGCTGGGTCGTTAAAAAGGCAGGTTTTAATTTGTTGTTCGCTCATTCCACCCATTTTAAAATATTTTGATACATTTTCAACATATCCCTCGCCAATCCACGCGTTTTGTGAAGCATAAAGCGATTGCACCATTGCAAACCGCCTTGCAACATCGCCGTTTGCAATTTGGGTGGAGTAGCATTCTAGTAAGTGAGATACATCAATGGAAGCCGCATCGGTTGCAAAATTGCGATGCACAAATTTTATAATTTTACGGTCAATGTAATTTTGTTTGATAATTTTGTATGTATTTGTGTAAAAAAAGGCACAATGCCCGCAAGTAAAGGAGTCGTAGCTTACAATTGTTATTGGGGCAGATGGGTCGCCTTCGGTTATGTCGTTTGGTTTTATTTCAAGCTCCTTAGATATTTTTTCAATGTTGGTTTGCTCCTGCCCGTTTTCGCCTTCTGCACTAGTGCTAAATGCGCCTCCCTCAAGCGACATTTTAGGCACCAAAACCAAAAAATAAACCCCAGCAAACAAAGCGGCAACAATGCTTGAAATACCAACTCCTATCGCAAATTTTTTAATACTGCGAGAATTTTTTACAAAAAACATTGCCTGTTGCATTGCAATTTTTAGGTATTTTAGTAATGTTTGTTTCATGCAATTTACAATAAAATTTACAATAAAATATATATTTTCACAAAACATATATAAAAACAAAATTTTATCTTGCAAATTATTTTTAATAAATTTAACAATGATAGATTTTTATTTATTATTAAATTTTTATGAAGGCCCTGTTTTGGTTGCTGCTAATATTAGGTATAAATTTAAATACTTACGCACAAGCAGGCGCACAAGCAAACGAAACCGCCCAGCAGGATGGAAAGCAGCAAAAATTTGAAACAATTACGGTTACTGCAACAAAAAATCCGCAGGAAACCTTTGTTTTGCCTATGTCGGTTGTGGTTGTAAATACAAGCGAGCCACAATATGCAACGGTGCAACAAACGGCCGATCTATTTAGAA
>JGI12421J11937_10000233_pt1 | contig 20684 bp, 21 predicted proteins | sample LakErihyJuly2011_2_FD_11937 | JGI IMG/M metagenome (IMG submission 11937)
AAATAAATCTTCATAAAATTGAACGAAGTCAAAAAATTGATTAAAAATTGAAAATAAAATTGAAACAGAATTATAAAACAAAACAATACAATATAATATTAACAAAATGGAAACACCTCAAAGCAGAATTAATACAATGGAAGAGTTTATTCACACCATCTATATGCGAGATGTTTATAATGTGCTACGACCCACTATCACCCAGCAAGAAGACGAAACTTGGTGGGACGAAACTTTTATACCAGAAGCAGTCAATAGTAATAACTTTGACTTTGTAGATGCTTGGATTGATTATGAAGAAGACGACAACCGAACAAATACACCAGAAGTGTTTGTAGTAATTGAAATGATAAACAAAATAAATAAGTGGAGTGAGGAAATAACTGGTGCTTATTGGGATTATGATAATCTTACCTATGGAAAAATATTCAAAAACTTTGCGTATTTCTATGTGTGTAGTAGAGGCACAGATTTCTGGTTGGAAAAAAAAGATATGTATAACGAGTATGTTGCCGAGATGGGAGACGAGAGCGACGACGACGGCGACGCAGAAAGCGTAGAGGAGGAATACAATGGGAGTAAGGATTTCCCTCCTAACGAGACAGACGAACAATGCCCTATATGCTTGGAGGCATATACGGAAGACAAAAAAAAGGACGGAATACGATGTAGCGACATACCAAGCAATTGCCCCCACTACTGCTGTGAGCGTTGTTGGTATGTAATTTGGGGGCAACACAATGATACAAACAACTGCCCTATTTGTAAGAGGAATATTACTATGTGGTTAAGCACCCACTATCCAAACCAAGCGATTAAGGATTTCCTTAAAACCTTACCACCACCAAAATAAAAAATTGTATATATAACTTTGTATTTTGATATAACTTACTTAATTAAACTCAACTATTAACATTCCCCCACTCGCATTTACATTCTTGTAGTTGGGGTTTTTTTTCTTTGCGAAATCCTCTTTTTCTGTTGGCGGTTTGGGGCGATTGATAAGAGCAAAAAAGTCCATTATATAATTAAGCATTTATTTTAATTGTTTGGAAGAATACACACCGCCTTCTTTTAATTTTGCCCTTCGTTCTCTATGCTTCACATTTTTCGCATCTTTTTCTTCTCTCATTTTTAAAAATGCCGTATGCTTTTCCAGTAAGGGAAGTCCGTATTCTTCTCTATATTCGGCAGAGCATTGAGGTTTGCTTAAAGCACACCCATAACTCATTTTATTTTCACTCGCCCAGTTCTTAACCCAATCAGTCCAACGAGACATATATATTACCTAAATATATTTAGTTTCTACTGCTATACCCATCGGTGTTGCCCTATCGTCGTTTGATGTCGGTTTATATTCTTGTTCGTCTGGGAATACATCTATGGGTTTTCGTAATTTGGGGTCTTTTGCTTGGAAGAATTGACGAAGCACCCACTCATTCTGTTTCCAATTTGTCTTTTGTGATAAGTCCAAAAACATATCCATAAATGTTGCTACATCATCGTATAGGTTCTTTGAGCGTAAAGGGTTTGCTATAATGAAATGAAGAAACGCTATACAATACCAACCACAAGCATTACTCATTAGTGATTGAATATCTACTTTTGTATGCGGTAAGGAAATCCCATAGGTGTCCTTGATTCTTTGTTTTACTACTTCTGGGGGAGGGAATCCAAAGGGGTCAAAGTAAATTGCTTCCTTTTTTTGACTGGGATAGTTTGCTACATAGAAGCAAGTCCAATGAGACCCAGTGTTGTCTTGTCCTTCACCATTCTCCTCATTCTCTAAATTAATAATGTATGCCTTATTGGTTTTTATTTTTCTTGGTAATTCATCTTTAAACCCTACATACTCCAAAGGAACTCCCATCTGGGACGCTAATTGTCTTAAATCTCCATCGGTCAGCATTCGTATATTCTAAATGGAGAAAATAATTATTTCAAATNGGCGAGNGAAGGCGGTAATTGATTGCGGAAAGCAAAGTTGGCGGAAGCATTCTGCGATTGAAGTGCTGGGGGCATCATAGAATTGCCTACATTTAACAATGCTCCACCTCCCATTCCAATACCCATACCTCTTGCTCTTCCAGCATACAAACCATTACCAGCGGTAATTCCACACCCACCACAATGACTACACATTCCTCTTCCTTGACTTCCTCCACCAGAATAAATGCCGTGTCCTTGACTTCCTCCACCAGAATAAATGCCGTATCCATCTACTTGGGACTTCGCTTGTTGTCCTATCGCTTTTGCGACAGAAGGGGGAACATATCCAGAAGCACCAGCAGAAGCAACTGCCGTATCAATGGCGGTTTTGGCGAGGGATTTCCCTACTTTTGATTTTGCTAAACTCTTTGCTCCTTTTTTAATTGTATCAAAAATACCATAACCATCAACTTGCGATTTTGCTTGTTGTCCTATCGCTTTGGCGACAGAAGGGGGAACATATCCAGAAGCACCAGCAGAGGCAACTGCCGTATCAATAGCAGTCTTGGCGAGGGATTTCCCTACCTTTGACTTGGCGAGGGATTTTGCTCCCTTCTTCAAAGTATCCATAAGACCATATCCATCAACTTGCGACTTCGCTTCCTTACCAAGTGCCTTCGCAACAGAAGGGGGAACATATCCAGAAGCACCAGCAGAAGCAACTGCCGTATCAATAGCAGTTTTCGCTAAACTCTTGCCGATTTTGGATTTGGCGAGTGATGAAGCACCTTTCTTCAATGTGCTAAAAATACCTTCACCACCAATTTCTCTATTCGCCATAATCTCCTCTGGCGACAACTGAACCACCTTTCCCTTACCTTTGCTAAATGTTTTACTGATTTGGTTGTATTGGGAAGGGTCAATGACTAACACTAAACCCTCACCTTCCATTGCTGGTTTTATACTAACTTTGTGTCCGTTTCTCAACTTTGAGAGTTGTTTGGGCGATGCTCGTATTCTAACTGCTTCCATTATATTATCATTGGAGATAATAAAATGCTATAAGATGACTAATTCTAAACAATGAGATAAAGTATTTGTTCTAAATATCTTTTCAAAATCAAAACATACAGAGAAGTATATTAGTGGTAGGGTAATTTGACTTACACTCTCGCACCAGTCAAAACATCAACAGACACTTGGACTCCATATTCAATGAAGACGAAGAAAGTGAGTGCCTTCTCGCAAGAGTTATTACCGATAATACTTACCGATTTGGGAACTGCCTCCTCCACAGGGAGCATACGAGAGCAATCAACATAGTAAAATGTCTGTTTTGATTCAAAACCCAACTTGTTAATAAGACCAGAAGTAAGACCATCGGTAAGGTCAGCATTTACCGACCCACAACCTCTTAACTGATGTAAGAACTGCTCGTATGAGTATTTCTGGGTGTTGTAAATCATATTCGCACCAGCAACGACAACATTGAAATTGGTAAGCAAACAAAGGGGTGAGGTCGTTCCAGCACCAGCGTCGTCAAAGGGGGACTGGTAAGGTAAGTATCCACCATTATCGGCAGATTTGTAGTAAGGAATTACTAACACACTCTTAATATTCGCAATGCCGTTGGTGATAAGTTGATTGAATGAACCAGCACTTCCACCTTCACAATTGAACTGATACTGGTAAATATCGGTATAGACGATGGTCTTGACTGGGGACGACAAGTAAGCATCTTCGTATGTGGGGTTAAAAGTGTATGCTGGAACATAGAGCATAATTGACTGGTTGAAACCAGACTGGGAGACACCAACAACAGAGGACTGGGTAGAAGGAGCAGAGCGACCAACAGCAAGGGAGATAATAGCAGAACCAGCAGTAGCACCAGAATCAAAACCAAGTGCTTGGGAATTACCTTGTGCTTGTTGGACTAAACTATTTGCCGTAGCAACAACACCGAGAGCAGAACCAGCACTCGCCAACATAAGGGGAGAGACACCACCCAAAGCAGATGAAACAGAGGTAGAGTTAGTTCCACCAGTAGTCCAAGAAGTTCCTCCGTTGGTTGTGGCGATAGTGATTGATGACTGATTCAAGTTAATAGTCATCTTCATAAAGACACCCTTCAAAAGAGGAACATTCTGGAAGAAATTGTGAATATGCTTCAAGTGAATCGTCGCCATAATAGCAATTTGGAACACATTGGCGGTTTTCGTCAAAACATATGACTTATACTGGGCGGAAGTATTTGAGGCATTCAAAATAGTGCCGAAAGCATCACCCACCAAAGAAGAACCAGTTCCACCACCAGAAAGAGCAGTAGGAGCAACAAGAGGCGAAGGGTCAAAATTAATGTAGTGTTGTCTTTGTAGGAAACCATTATTACCAGTGTTGTATCCAGTATGAGTTCCACTTACTCTTGTGGGAGCAATAAAGTTGCCGTTGTTGTAAGTTCCCTTACCAGAAGCATTACCAGTAGCAGAAAATCCCCAAGCAAGAGGGTCATCTGGGTAAAAACCCATATCAGCACCATTGATTATGATGTCGCTAATGGAGAGTGTCGTCATCAAACGGAAACAATTCCACATAGAGCAGAAGGGAGTTTGCTGAATAATCGTAGTTCCGTTGTAGTCCAAAGTAAAGGAATGGATAATACTACCAAACCAATTTCTCAAACCAATTGAGTAGTCCATAGAAGTAAGAGCAGTTTGGGGAGCAATGAAAAAAGGGTTAGTGGAAGTAGTAGAAGAGGTGGCGGTAATAAGCATAGGAACTGCTAAATACGCCTCTCTGTAATTCATATACTTGTTGGAGTTCGCCAACTGCGAAGTATCAACAACAGACTGATTACCTTGATAATTACCAGACTGATTATCCAAGATATTCAACCAATCCTTCTTTACAAAAACTTGGGGAGTTCCTTCGGTCATAGAAGACAAGTCGTATGTGAGTGTATCGCCAGACATTTATAAATTACGCCGAGATAAAAAATCGGCGTAATTACACTATTTCTAAACCTTATAGGTCAAATTGGATATTCTGTTTCTTCTTCTTGTATTTTTGGTCTGCTGGTTTTATGGATAGACTTTCCAGTTTTTTCTGGATTGCTCCGCCTAAACCAAATCCCATCTGTTTGCCCCTCTGCGTTGTTCTTAAATAATCCTCCATAGAAGCATACGAACTTCCACCACCAGCACCGCCAGTATCCAGTAAAACACTACCCATTCCAGTTCCTTTCATCTTCGCCATAACCACTCGGTTTTGGATTGTATGCGGTCTTGCTAAATATACCATTATATAAACTACCAAAGATTTTATAATTTGTCTTTTGCCTTTTTCTTGATATTGCGTAGTCTTATTATATTGGTGCTAATACTTTGAACGATGGTAAGTTGTTTCTGTATCTCCCTCTCCTCGTTGTGTTCCTTTGAGTTCTTCAACTCATTCATCAGTCTTGATGCCTCTTTGCTAAAATCCTCATAGTGCCGAGATAGGTTCTGCTCCGTCATTTCACCGCCGATATTCATTGTATATAATTAAGCAAAGAAATTATTATTTCCCCTAAAAACGCCTCATTCCATTACCGCTAATCGCCGTATTGTGTTGCGATGAATTATGTCCGCCTCTACTATTTTGCTGGTGAGTCAAACCACCAGTTCCTCCGCCTCTTGATGCTCCTAAATCGGCAAACACATCGTCTTGGTCTTTAATAACCAAAATGATAGTCATATTGGAATCTCTAATAATCACTGGGGAAAGGTCATTACCAAGAAACTGAAACAACAGACGATTATATGTTCCACTCAACAATCTGTTAAAGTTAAATTGTGCTGGTTTCTCAACTATCAATTCGCCCAAAGCAACATTGGGAGCAACCGAATAAATGATAGTATTGGGATTCGCATACTTGTTGTCTATACCACTCATCGCAATCAAAAGGGACGAGTTGGGTTGGAGTTGCGGTGCGACCGAAGACAAATAAGACAATGTGTTGCCTCCACCAGTGTTGATTGCCGTAGCAAAATTGACGGCATATCCCACTATTTCGTTAAACTTTGCTGGGAATGTTAAAACTGGATTGAATGTAGTGGTAGGGAAAACCAACCCAGCAGGGTTAGTAAATCCAGCAGGGAGGGCAATCGGCACAGCAAAGGTATTTATTTGGACGGCATACTGGGTGGGATTAATTATCATTTCCGCATAATAAACATTCTGCCCTCCACTATTCACTAAATAGTGTCCGTTTTGAATAAAAATAAATTGGAGGTAGGCGTTAATATCGCTTAATTCATACAAACCATCTGGGATAGTAATTGTGTATTGGGTGTTTGTTGTTCCACTTACCCAATTGTAGTAAAAAATGTTGTTTTGTAATGTGGAAGCATTGATATTGTCCCAACTATAATACATCGTAATATTGGAAACAGCAATCTCACAACCAGTCAAATCTACGGAAGAGGGAAACTGATAAATCAAAGAGTTGTTATTTGCTCCAACTATGTTTTGCTCGTTTAACACTATGGTTCGCATACTATACACATTACAAAGATTAAAATTATGTTGCTAAAACTATTTTGAAGGGAAGTAAAATCTTACATTTGAACCTCCAAAACGGAAGGGATTACTTACTGACCTATCCACTGGTAGGCGACCAGTGTCGGTTCTGGGAGAAAAACCTCTCCAAACCAAACCGCCGTCTATGTCCTTACCCATTGCTCTTGGTGATGAAAGTATGTTCGGCATTATATTTTATGCGGAGAAAAGAAAAAAGGCAATACAAAATATTGGTGTTCCTAATAGTAGGTCTCCTTTGAGACCTTGTTTAAGGGTTTATCCTATAAGGGTATTATAAGGGTTCTTATATACTCTAATTTTTTGGAGTAGAAAGTATAGAGTATTATACTTACTCCCCTCATTCACTCAAAAAACACCTCCCCCAAATCCCTCCAACTCCCTCCCCCAAAAGGCAACTCCCAAGAGTCCTATACAAAAATCTATGAAAAACGATATTGGTGAAATATATATTTTACTATGGGACTTCTTGGGAACGCCCAAATCCCCCAAAAATCTGGGAAAGATTGGGGGGTTAAATCAATAATTATGAAACATACTTAAACATTAGACTTGTTATAATGTAAAGATGTTATTATCAAAGAAACCGCCGAGACAGAAGAAAGTCATAAATGAAGTCCAATTGGATAGAAATGCTTACCAGAGGCAATACCACCATAAGAACAAGGATTATTTGAATGAGATGGAGCGAACGAGGCATTACCGAATCAAATACCCAGATGCGATTACAGATGCGTTTTACGAGCAGTGGGGGTCTGCGTCTGGCGATGTATGGAAATGCTGGTTGGAGTTCAAACCCATCATACAATCCCACCCAGAGTTGAAGGAGCATTTGTGTAAGTTTTTAGCAGATATGACCGAAAAGGAAATTGCCGAACCTACACCGAAATTAGAGGAAATATAATATAAATAAAATTGAAAACAATCTAAAAACAACCCTCATATTATATCAAGCATACAATATGAAGTTTATTGAAGACTGGAAAATCAACACAACTGCCCTATCAACGCAAAAATACACACTGATAGAAGGGGAGATGATAGAGCATATTGACCTACAATTGGCGAGACTTATTTTGGACGACCGAACCAAAGACGAGTTTGGGAACGAAGTGGTTGCTACGGAAAGTAGGGTGGAGTTTGGAAAACTGATAGATAGAATTACGGACAATCAATTGAAGTATATTTTGAAGGCGAGGAAGGGCAATTTGGGACGGAGATATGCCGAAATCCCCAAGAAATATCGCTACAAGAATGGTTGGACTACGGACGAAATGGTCGCCAACGAGCAAGGGGAAATCCCTACCCCTAATCCGCTGTTTAAGAAATACTACTCCGCTTTAATCGCAATGCCGAGAGTAATTAAGAACACAATTTATAAATATCAAAATTGGATAGATATAGACCAACGGAAGGGACATATGACGATTTTGAATGAATTGGGGGAGAAGAATGGAGTAGATATGAGAGCATACGCCGAAGTTATAAAACATTTTGATGATGTGTGCGAATGCTTAATTAAACACCATAGTGTAGAGGAGGAAGAACCTTTGGAGAAGGGTGATATAAAATGGTTGTTTAACAAGACTATCTATGGAGGTGGTTTTGGTGCTTGGGCGAAAGACATAGAGCAAGGGAAGAAACGCAACTTGGAAGGCAAAGATGTGGAAATCCGCAGACCGAAGGCGTTGCGTAATACTACCCAACCTCACCCATACTACTCCGCTTTTTTGGAAACAACGAAGAGAATTATAGACTTGGTTTATGTAAATAATGAAAGCATACAAGAACTTGTTTGTGGAAAAGAACTTGCCTTAATTGAAGGTTCGGCGGAGTATAGCACTACACTTTGGAGTAGGAAGAATAGGGTGATGTCGTATTTCTGTGGAATAATAGAGAATGAAATTACTTACAAGGCGTATAAATATTTGATAGAAGCAAAGGTCATTCCCAAAGGCATAGTAGATTGGGGATATGACGGATTTACCATACCACCCCCATCACAAGAAATAAACTTTGAATGTAGTTTGAAAGAAATGAATGAATATGTCCGCACCAAGACTGGATTCAAAAACATCACATTTGTAGTTAAGGAACTGGAAGGTATTTTGGATAATGTGATTGAGCGTCGCAAGACGGAGCAAGTGTCGCCGTTGTCTGCGATTGTTGAAAATGATAATATAGAAGAAACTTATTACAAAGGTGAAATTGAAGATGATGAAGATGCGATTGGAAAAATCTGGGAAAATATCAAACACATAGTATTATATTATGAAGGGCAATACTTTATGAAGAGTGGAAACATTTGGGTTTGTAAGAAGGAAGATGTGGAATGCTTTTGTTATAACTATTTTATGAAATGTGATTTGTATAGGGTAAGTAAAAAAGGGGACAGACTGCCTCATAGTAGAAATGATGGTGGAGCAAGGGCATTGACTAATGCTTTGATGAAACGAGTGAAGCAAGAAAATACTGACCCAGAATTGTATAAGAAGTTTCACAGCACTACGAAGTATCGCCTATGCTTCACCGATGGCGTTTTGGACTTCAAGGAGCGGTGGTTTAAGACTTGGGAGCAATTGAAACAGCAGAAGATAGAGATTTTTACCCCAGTCATTATACATCGTAATTTTGGTAAGTATTTTACTACCCCTAACAAGACGGCAATGGAAACCATAGAAAAGGATTTGTTGAAACATTTATTCAATACCAAGTATGATACAGCAATGCGGTTTTTGGCGAGAGGTGTTGCTGGGTGTGTGGAGGATAAGAGTTGGGCGACCTATATGGGAAACCGAAATTGTGGTAAGGGTGTTCTGGAAATATTAAGTAAGAATGCGATTGGTGGATACTACGCCATTATTCAATCTGCTAATTTATTGATGAAACAACGCCCCTCTGGTGATGTAGAGAAGGAAAACTACTGGATTTTGCCCCTACAATTTGCTCGGTTGGCGGTTTCACAAGAAATCCCAGAAAATAGTAGTGGAAATGCTGTTAAAGTAAATGGTGAGATTTTCAAACGCCTATGTAGTGGAGGCGATAGTCATAGAGCAAGAGGTTTGTATCAAGACCCAGTAGAGTTTTGTATTCAAGCAAGGGCAATGATGATGTGTAATGACTTGCCCCCATTTAGTAGTCCAGATTGTTTGGAAACTGCTTACCAGTTTAGTAGTAGTATTCAATTTAAAACCCAAGCAGAAATAGACAAACGCAAGAAGGACGGAGAACCAGACTTTCTGTTGAAACTTTATTTACCAGCAGACGGAACTATAAAAGACAAGGCAAGAAGCGAAGAGTGGGCGAATGCTTTCATTATGATTTTGTATGAAGCATTTGTGAAACCCATTGAATTGGCGAAAGCAGAAGAAGACAAGGAAAATGAAAACGAAGAGGGGACTACGGAATTGAGGAAAGGTCTTTTGGATTGCTTTATATTTGANGNAANNCCAGAGGTAAGGAAAGGCAAGGGTGAAGGAGAGTGGTTTTGTAGTGCCGAGAAAATCAAAGGTATTTTAGCGAATAANGGATTTGCTGGGACAAGTTCGCAGAAGGTCAATAAGGAATTGAAGGCGATGGGTCGCATCAAGGGGGAGTATAGCAACAAGAAAGGATTCTGGGGATTGAAGGAGTTTGTGAAACCGACCGAAGAATTAGTGGAAGAATAATTTTAATTTGGGGGGTTAAGATAAAGAGTATTTTTGTAATAATTTTTATCTATTGGTAAGTATATAATGTCCGCACCCAGAATATCTGCCGAAGAGTTCAAGAAGCGTTATTTAGCATCTTTGAGAACCCAGATTGCGATAGATTCCAAAAATCTACAAGCAAACCAACTTTTTAAGGAAACCGCCCAACCAGCACAAATAGAAGACAACCGCTCTATTACTGAAAAGTCTGCCGACATAGCAAGACTTTCTCAATTACTTATTAAGGAGTTGAGTAAAATCACTGATATGGGGTCAGCAAACGACATCATAACTCATATGGACGATGACGACAAGCGATTTTTGTTAGAGCAGTTTGGAGCAGTTAGTAGTGAAGCAAGTAGGCGATTCAAGTTTGGTTTTACGAAAAGTATTTTTATGCCGTTTTTTGAGAAGTTTAAGGATAGTTATGCGACCACTGGTGGTTTCCAAGCAACCCCAGCAGAAATCGCAGAGCAAGTAATCGCAAGTGAATCCGCACAGAAGACAGAAGGATTAGAAGGAGATGCTGGTGTTTTTACAAGTGAGTTTGGTGAAATGCCCTTACCCTTATTAGCAAATATGACGAATGTTCCAAAGGGAGAATGGGCGAATGTAAGACGAGCAATGGTAAGGGAAATAAAGAGACAAATAATTGAAGAACCTTTATCAAAAGACCAAGTGAGTGATAGAAAAAGGGTTTTGAGATGGTTAGATGGAAGCACATTTCCAGAAACCAAAGGTAAATCAATCGGCACATTTGGTTCATATTTCGCCCAAAACCCAGACAAATTATCAATGCTGAACGAGATACTTCAAGCGGTTGCTGGTGCTGGTATTAGTGGAAAAGGCATCAAAGGACGAGGACTTGTTAAGAGTAAGAGTTTCCCTACCATTAAAGCAGAAGGAGGAATCCCTCCTATGGAACGCTTCGCCAAGTTTGGTCGTTATGTGATTGATAAGCAAAAGTTAAAGGACGGACAATGTGTAGTCCGTTTTGATAGTGGTGCTTGTATCCATAAAATCCCAGCAAGGCGTATAGGTAAGGAAGTCCAGAATGTTTTGAGTAAAATTGCTGGTGGGGGTTTGCCGTCCTATGAAGACATCAATGCCCTTAACCAAGACGACAGAAGGTATTTGTATAATATTCAAAAACTTGCGAAGATGGACGCTCAAATCCCCTCGCCAGACAAAGATGCTGAAACGAAGGATATGGAGGATTTTGAGAAGATGAGGGGTCAAATCCTTGCTGGTAATGATAATAAGGATTTATTGAAGAGATTCAAATTGACGCTTTTGAAGTTCGCCAAAGATGGTCGTATTCCAAGAAGGGAGGTGAATGAGATACTCATAGAGATGGCGAGTTTGGGAATGTAATCTAATATTTTGTTTTGTAAAAAGAGTTATAAAACAAAAACATACAGAGAAGTATTTTACCCCCCTACTAATTTACTTTGGATTCAATTCCATTGTATTTTCAACTCTCATATTTCTTGTATTCATAAATCTGTTGGGGTCAATGATTTCCAGCAAACCCTTTCTGTATCGGTTGTGGATTTCTTCTTCATAGTCAATGATGAGGGGACTGAACTTTTCCAATGTGGCGTATTCGTAGATTTTCATAAGGTCTTCTTTATCAACGCCCAGACCGCCTTCGCTCAAAATCATATTGATTTCTCTATGACCGCTCAATTTTAGCAATACCAGATAGGAGCAGTTATTACGGACTATTTTGGGTATTTTGAAATAGGACTGGGAAAGGAAGATGACGGAGCAGTTGAGTTTTCTTGCTCTAATGTAGTAATTCTCTACTTTGGATAAATCCTTTGCTAAAACTAAATCATCAAAAATTACCAAGTGGTTTTCCTCTTTATCAAACTTGTCTAACTGGGGAGTGTTTTCCAGACCCTCCTTGATTTGGATACTATCGCTCTTTTGTCCCAACCACTTATAAAGGGGTTCGTCCTTGTTTCTGGTAATGATTGTAATGTCGGCAAAAGTGCCTTTGCCTTTGCTAAATAGTCCTATGAGATTGACTACAAAATTGGTCTTTCCGCTCCCAGAAGGAGCAACAACACACATACGGAATGGGAGTTTGAGTTTATGGAGATTGAAGTTGGGATTTTCTGCTTTGTCTAATAGGTCTTTTGGAATCCTTTCATACATATTTACAATTCTTCCGTCTGGTTCTTGTTCTGGTTCTTTCTTCTTACGAGGCATTTAGGATTATATTGTATGGCGATATAATAATTTCGGCATTTAATCCAAATAATTATCTTTGCTTAATTATATAATGAACTACGACCCTCCCACCGCTCGTCCTACCCCTATCTTTAACACAAAAGATTTTCCCAAAAAAATACCAGTAAGGTATTCCCATCTCACTTCTAATAAAAAGGGTTAATAGTATTAAAATATAATGTTGATACAATATATATTAATGTCGGCATATCCACCACCCACAGAGACACTTCCCATATTCAATGTGAATGAGTTCATCGGCACTACATCTACCTCGCAAGGTGGAGGTGGCGGTGGGACTTTTGTAAATTACCCCAACGCACAAGGAGTTTTGAATCTTGTCGGTTTTAATTCAAGCGGAACAGCGTCAATAACCAATTTAGTAGTTAATGGAACAAGTGATATTAACAACAATATAGAACTTGCTGGTGATTTGATTTTTGATGGTATAAATGGTTCTATTAATTTTTTGGATTCAACAGAGCAAACTTCTGCTTACACTGGTGCTGGTGCTTTAAGCGGTGCTTACACATCGGCAAACATTACTTTGGATACAGATGGTAAAATTACGGCAATTGCGAATGGTAGTGGTTTAACTCTTAACCCTACTTTTGATACAATCACAATTCAAGACCCAGTAGCACCAAGTAATACCTCCGTTATATCCCAATCTGGTAGTGATTTCACTATCACCAACAATGAAACGGCAAGTGTAATTCAATTGATTGCCGATACAACGGAAGTTCAAGACCTCAATGCTGATAGTGTAGTATTTTCTGCTGACGGCACATCACAGACGAGTGCCTTCACTGGTGCTGGTGCTTTGACTGGTTCTTACACAAATACCAATATGACGATAGATGCGAACGGAAGAATTACCGCCCTTGCGAATGGAAGTGCTGGAACTAATATATTGCCGTTAAATAACACTTTTACTGGATTGAATGATTTCACTCTTGCGACCACTCTTTCAACTGCTACTTTTTCTGGCGACAGCACATCACAGACAAGTGCTTTTACTGGTGCTGGTGCTTTGACTGGTTCTTACACAAATACCAATATGACGATAGATGCGAACGGAAGAATTACCGCCCTTGCGAATGGAAGTGCTGGAAGTAGTCCCAAACCTTATTTTTGGGCGACTGGAAATGCTATTACAAACTCATACCCAGCAACAATTAATATTGCTAATACCACTTTTGGAACTTGGAATATTAATATGCTTTACACAATAAGACTTAACTTGGTTGTATCCTACAATGGCGGAGCATCAGTTTATACTTTGGATACAATGGTAGATATTTATCCACAAAGAATAACAAATATAAATATGCCTCTTAACACACAAACCAACAATATAGCAACAAACTCTATTAACGGAAACACCAGTTTTTCTATGACTGACCCAACCTACGCTCCAAACGGAAGATGGTTTTGGTCGCATCAAATAACTTCAACTGGGAATATGGGAACTGGGTGGGTTCAATTTTATGTTAATGGAACTGGAAGTCATAGTGTTGGAGTTCAAATCGCAAATCCAAATGGTTTTGCGAGTAGCGGAGCGTATAGTGTAAATATAATGACTGAAATGGTAAGTCAAGGTGCTGGGTATGGTGGTTGGTATTATGGTAATCTTGACGCTTTGAGTTCTTATCAATATGTTGGAAGCGGATAGGTTTAGTGTATCAAAATTGATTTTTTTATATATTCACTATATATAAAATGAGTGGAGACGACCAAGTAAATGCTACGACTTTATTACAAGGTTCAAGAATGTTATTTTTAACACAAGACGGCAACCAGTCAGTAGGATTAAACTCTTATGTTGATGCCCCTACGAATGCTGTTATGGGTTTAGTAATTTTTGATGAATTAAATGACCCTCCTAATCAAACAAGAATATCTATCAACAATCAAGGTATTACTGAAACATTCGCAAATGGAGACCCAGATTTAAATGTGAGTTGGTCTAACTTCTACCTTTTGAAAGAAGCAACACAAGCATTAAGACTACCAATAACCGCAAATATTTTGGTCGCAAGTGATACTATTGAAGCAAACGACAACAATCTTGCGAAAACAAGAATAGCATCAATGTCCGCATTACCTTCTGTAAATACTCAACTAACATTAAAAGCGGATACTGGTGGTGTTGTTTGGGAAGAAGCAGACTTAACGCAAAATGGATTAACCTATATTGATGCTACTGGAATAACTTCTACTGCTACTTGGACGGATATTATTACTGGGTCTGCTACTCCTAATTTAACCGCTGTTCTTAATGCTGGTAATGATGCTGGTGCTTATTCATTACTTAATGTTAATGATATTCAACTAACCAGTATCAATTCAACCATTTATCCTCCACCTAATACTGCTTCTTGGGATAATACACTTACTATTAGCAATATAGCAAATCAAAATATAGATATGAACGGCAACAACATTTTAAATTGTAATAATATTAATACATCAACTATTAATAACTTATCACCTACGACATTAGGTTTGAATTGGGGGGATTTTACTGGTTCTAATGCTTTCGCAAATGTCCCAAATCAAGCATATCAAGTTGATGCTGGTGGTAATAATACAAGTCAATATTACGATAGGTTTGCTGTTTTTAATTCTGCTACTCCTTGTTATACAACTATTAATAGTGCTGGAATGGAATTGTTAGATGTTAATAGTGCTACTACGACCTACTATGGTTCAAATACTATCAGTTCTAATAATGCTACTGCTTTTACTATTACTGCTGGAACTTCTTCTTCTCAACCATTAAATCTCAATTGTAGTCAGTTGAATATTAATAGTATTCCATATTCACCACCTCGTCCAGTATTTTATGGTAGTGGTTCAAATGGATTTAGTTTGGGCGGTGGTTCTTGGGCGAACCAAGGAGCAATTTACACTTTTCAAACTGGTCTTACTGCTAATACGGCGTATATAATGAGCGTTAATTTTATTGTATGGACTAACCTTTTTCAAAACGATAGTGCTATGTATGTAGATTTTTATAATTCTGCTACAACATATCAACCAGCAACATATTCGCAGTCAAGACCAGTCGCTTGTATTGGGAATGCTGGTGGGACTTTTAGCACTGGCGGAACGACATCTCAATTTGTTTTTAATGATTGGGTTAGTTTTACAACAGACAGCAACTCTCAACTTGTAATGGAGTTTTATTTGGGGTCTGGTTCTGGTTGGAGTGGGACTTTCTATTGGTCTATGTTTGCGAATATTATATCACCATAGAGTAAATGATGAAGAGCGAACAATCGTCAAACACCCTTTACGAAAGTTTTTTACACCCAGATTATCCAAAGGTGAATAGAATACCAATAGAAGAACAAATCAAGTTTCAAAACAAGGTGATAGGGATTTGCTTACTGGTTTTGTTGGTAGGAGCAGTAGCGTTATTATGTTTGTTAATATTATAATGAGTTTGAGTGATTATAGTAATATTAAGGTGGTTCAACGACTTGCGAATAAGTATGATGTGGGTAAGGTTTTCCCATCAACAAGAGCAACCAAAAAATATATGGTGGAGAACCCAGATGGTAAGATGATACATTTTGGNTATTTTGGAATGGAGGATTTCAGTAAGCATAAGGACGAAGAACGCAGAAGGCTGCNTTTAAGACANCGCAANCGCNAAGTGGGCGNANGCNCCNAAATGGTCGCCGTCTTGGTTGTCGTATTATCTTCTTTGGTAATATAAATGATGAGCGAAGTATTTTGGAGTTTTTTGATTACCAGTTTGGTAGGATTTATAATTGCCCTTTTGAAACTCTGTTATAAAAGTAAATGTAAAGAGATTAGTTGTTGTTGTTTGAAAATTGTAAGAGATATAGAAAGTGAAGTAGAAGTTGATGAGATAGAACTAACCAAACAACCAACAACACCAAGCAATTCTCAATCATAAAAATAGTTTCAAAATCAAAACACACAGAGAAGAATATTACCCCACCCCTAATTTAATTAAGCATTGTCTATTGTAATGTTTAGCATTTTATTTTGTATGTATAAAATATAATGAGCGACAAAAGGGCAATATTACTCGCAAGACTGGTGAAAGCAAGAGAGGCGAAAATGAAAAAGGCAAGTGGCGGAGATGAAATGGAAGGCGGAGCATTGTCGGCAAAGGAACTGAAAGGTTTGCTGGGAGCGTCATACGACCCCAAGATAGACAAGGTAGGAGACTTTATTTTGGATAGTAAATTATCAACCAAGACAAGTAAGGTTTATCATAACCCCAACAGCGGTCAAGTGGTTGTAGCACACAAAGGCACAGAAGGTATTTTGGATTGGGGCAACAACGCCGTTTATGCTTTGGGAGGAAAGACTGCCTACAAAATGACCCCTCGCTACAAAGAAGCAGAAAAAGTCCAGAAGAAAGCGGAGAGCAAATATGGTGCGAAAAATGTATCAACAATAGGGCATTCACAAGGCGGACTCCAAGCAGAACTTTTGGGTGGTAAGAGTAAGGAAATCATAACACTCAACAAGGCGACCAGACCCTTTGAAAGCAATACCAACAAGAACCAGTATGATGTGAGAAGTGGTAGAGATGTGGTGTCTGCTCTTAACCCATTTGAAAAGAAGTCGTCCAAGAACATAGAAATAGAAGGAGAGTCATACAACCCATTAGCAGAGCATAGTGGTGATGTTTTGGATAGACTGGAAGAGAATCAAATGATAGGAGAAGGCATACGCAGAATGATGGAGGGAGGAGCAACGCCACAGCAACGAAACATTGCTGGTATTTTAAGAAGTAGAATAAGTAAAAAAGTTGCTCCGTTTCTTGACTCATCATTACCTTACGACCCAAGAGACAATAATAAAAGTGCTTGGTATGGGTTAATAAAATTACTTCACTCATTAGTTCATTCAGTAGATACACCAGCAGAAATCAAACACTCAATTGATACAAAAGCATACGACATACAAGATTTTTTACCAGCATATACCGACTATGAAGATAGAGAAAATTATATAGATGAAAGAGTAGCAACTCAAACGAAATATGGATTATCAAATAAAATGCTTCCAGAAAAAGTTTTACAAATGGCGATAGATGCTTACATATCATCTCTTATGTTAGACCCAACTACAAGGAATCGTAATTTCAATGTGGTTGGAGATAGACTTGAACCAAAACCAAGCGACGAAATACCAAAATCTTTGATAGACTCAAAATATATTACAAATGATAGATTAAGACGATACACCAGATTGGTTGGAAACCTTGATGTTTTGAATACAGCATACTGGACGGACAAGGAAGAAAAGCAAACTGGAAGACTTGCCCCCATTAATACAAAATTAAATCAATTACAACAAAGTTGGACTAATAATCAACAAGCAAACTTTAATAGATTGAGAGGTGAAATTGTAGCACAAATAAGTATAGTTAATACTGATATTAATGATTGGGTAAGGAAAGTAAAGAGAATTGAAGATGTGGAATTAAGAGACAAACTTTTGAAAGATATGAAAAAAGAGTCTGTATTTGAGATGAATGATGGTAATGATGATGATTATGAAATAGATTGGAACATACCATCTTGGAATGATAATCCAGCAAACATAGGGGTATTTAGAGATGCGAAGACAAGTGTTTATCCACAGAGACCAGCACCAGCAGTAGCAGTAGCACCAGCAGTAGCACCAGTAGTAGCAGTAGGAGGGGCAAAAGGTAAAGCACCAGCAGTAGCAGTAGGAGGGGCAAAAGGTAAAGCACCAGCAGTAGCAGTAGGAGGGGCAAAAGGTAAGGTTGGTAAGGGATTACCTACCAACAAGATAGACTTTGAGGATATTAACTGGGGGAGTCTTACGGAGCAGATGAAGGCATATAACGCATCACATAGTAAGGATTTTGATTTAGAAGGGTTCGCAAGAATGATAATTGCTGACCCAAAAAGTTTTCAAAAGAGAACACTCCAAAGAGCAAGATTTTATATCAATGTATTACTTCCCAAGAAGAAATAAGATTACCCCCTACCTAATATACTTCTCTGTATGTTTTGATTTTGAAAAGAGTTTTATAGAATGAAATAGATTATAGCAACCAAATTATTTTCTATTTGTAGAGTATAATATGTCTCGTAGTCATTATGTTCCATCGCCTCCGTCTCGTATGCCGAGTGTAGAAGACCAACAAAGTTTAGGTATTAGCACCAGAAGTGGTTTGCCCCATCGTCTCGCTTTGGGAAGCAATATAGAAGGGTCTGGGTTTGATTTGTTTAAATATATAATTCCTGCTGGTAAGAAGTTGGGAGACCCATTTAAGAAAAGTGTTGGAATTAATCCATTTGAAATGGGTATGGATTTAGGTGAAAATGTTATTGCCCCAGCACTAATGAAAGTCATACCTCCAAAAGGAAGAGGATTGTTTGATGATATAGGGAAAGCATTTAAACCAGTAGCAAAAGCATTTAAACCCATAGGAAAGGTTTTGAAACCCTATGCTTCATCTGCTCTTGATATAGGAGTTCCCCTTGCTACAACTGCTCTTGCCCCAGAATTGGGTATGTTTGCCCCAGCAGTAGGTAGTATGGCGAGAGGCGGTATTAAAAACCTTACTGGTGTAGGTGTTTTATTAGGAGGGCAGAAAGGAATGAGACGACCTCCTCCTCCTATGGCGACAATGGGTAGTGGAACTCATATGGTAGGCGGAACGAAAGGTATAAGAACAATGGGTTCTGGACTTTACGCTTAAAAATATCTTTATAAAATCAAAACATACAGAGAAGTATATTACCCCCCTACCAATTTGGTTCATAAAATTGATTGACTTCCAAAACATTTTTTAGTTTCAAAAATCTGTAAAATTGAAATATTTTTTGTAAAAAATAAAATAAGCATAAATACCAAAAACCGCATTTAAAAAAAATTGATTTGAAACTCTCACCATAAGAATCTTGTATAAAATAAATAAAATGTCTGCTCTCCAAAGAACCGAACAAGTTGTATCCCAGTCCGCCAGAATCGTAAAGCGAGGCGACACCTATGTCCTCGTAGATGTAAATGTAATGTTCCCAGATGGCGTATGGGATATGATAAAGTCATACGCAATCCCCAAGAAAATCCACCCAGCAGATAAAATAGAAGGTAAGCAAATCCAGTTTAGAGAGGCAATCTCAAAGTGGAAGAAACAGCATCTTGTAAAGATGATAAATAAATGGTGGTCTAACCAACTCACAGCAAAGTGGGCGAACACAAAAAGCAGTCAATACAAAAACACCCCAACAAAAACGATGATTGACGAATGGTGTAATTATGGGTTGTTTGGGAGCAACCTAAACCACCTTGCGAAGAGGTGGAACAATAAACGCAATAAGTTTGTGAATATAAAAATATCAGCAATAACAGAAGACAAATACGAACAACTGAAAGACACCTACAATATGGTGTGTGGTGTGATAGAAACTGCTGACTACAAGAAGGAGTTTGCTGACTACCTCCTTGACTGAAAAAACCCAAAAAATTGAAAACTTTCTTGTAGAAGTTTGAGAAGGCATAATACCAAGTGCCTCCATTTATTAATTGAAAAAAAAATTGAATTGCTATAAAACTCCAAACAACTTATTATAAATATTAAAACTAAAATGTCTGCCGAACAAATCGCCATAAAATTGATTGAATCTCAAATCCAAGTTGAGAATACAAATAATACAAATACAATGAATACTGAAATGATGAACGAAGATGATGCCGAATGCTATGGTTGCGGAAGTATGCCTTGCGTAGAACCAGAAGACCCAATGGATACAAGGTTCTGCGAGAGTTGCTTCAAAGAAAACGAAAAAATAAACGAGGAGTTGGATAAACACAACTTCCCCAACGGAGTTCCCACAGACCTCCCAGATGTGAATGTGCTATTCCCCCCCAAACCAAAGAAGGTAAGGAAACCCAAAACGGAATGCTGTTCTTGTAATGAGATGTTTAAAGACCGAGACCTATGTGGCGACATCAACGGAGATGTATGGTGCTACGATTGCTACGACGACGAATATATATTGTGCTTCCAGTGTAATGAGGAAATCCAAAGAGACAAGGCGGACGAGGAATACTGGGAGCGAGACGGCGATAATTACTGCGAATGTTGTAGGGACGAATACGACGAGGAGGAAGAGGCAAACAAAAAAGAATTGGAAGGTAAGGTAGGTGTTTAGATGATGTGTGATATAATATATATGTATATGATGTATAGTGTATGTTTTGTATAAATTAACTTAAATAAAT
>JGI12421J11937_10000235_pt1 | contig 20586 bp, 13 predicted proteins | sample LakErihyJuly2011_2_FD_11937 | JGI IMG/M metagenome (IMG submission 11937)
GTGAGTGGGATGGCCTATGGGGTTGACGCAATAGCCCACAGAACGGCATTAGAAACGGGACAGAAAACATGGGCGGTGCTTGCACACGGCCTTGAAAAAATATACCCCGCGGCCCACCAGCCATTTGCGCAGCAAATGCTGGCCGGCGGCGGGGGCTTGATCTCCGAATTCCCCGTTGGCACAAAAATGCACCCCGACTATTTCCCCAAAAGGAATCGAATTGTTGCCGGTCTATGCGATGCAATCCTCGTCACCGAAAGCGGAATCAAAGGCGGCTCAATGATTACCGCACGAATTGCCCATAGCTATAACAGAGATGTCTTTGCTGTCCCCGGAAGACCCTCCGACCTCGCATCCATCGGATGCAACTTCCTCATCCAAAAAAATATGGCCCAAATCACCACAAATGCCACCAATATTGGAGAAGCAATGAATTGGGAAAACAAAAACCCCAGTTCAAACGGCAACAATAATCATCAATTAAACCTGTTTCAAAACCTTAATCCCGTTGAAACTCAAGTCATGCAATGGCTGATGGAAGGAATTAATCACCCCAATAAAATGCTCGAAAAACAACAATGGACAGCGAGTAAAATCTCAATGGCACTGCTCGACCTAGAACTGAAGGGACTGATTTGTGCTGCGGGGGGAAATAACTACCGTCCGAATTAGAAAGGAATTTAGATTCTCACAATCTTAATCCCAAGTAGGATTTGTCAGGTTAACGCTTTTTTCCCTTCGGAGCAGTATTTGCGCGCTGCTGACTCGCTTTCATCGCCTCTTCCATCCGTTGCTGGAACTTCGATTTGGTAGCCGGCTTCTTGCGATTNTCCGCNATTTGTGCATGCAATTTGGTATCGTCAACCGTTCTACGAATCACCCATTGCTGACCAAACGTGATCATGTTACTCACAAAATAATACCACGTTAATCCCGCCGCATAATCGTTCAACACGCCCAAGAAAATCACTGGCATGAAATATCCAATATACTTCATCTGACCCGTTACGCCCGATAACTGATTGTTAAAATGGGTGTAAATCAAGGTAGAAACGGTCATCAATATAGTAAAGAAACTTACGTGATCGCCATAGAAAGGAATGGTGAATCCCAAATGCGGACCATCATACTGACTCAAATCGGTAGCCCACATAAATGCTTTCTGTCTGAGTTCAAACGCATTCGGAAAGAACTGGAACATCGCAAACAATATTGGCATCTGCAATAAAACAGGTACGCAACCACTCATCGGACTCACGCCCGCTTTGCGATACAACGCCATATTTTCCTGCTGCATTTTCTGCATATCGCTACCGTGCTTTTCCTTAATAACGTCAATTTCTGGCTTAAGGATACGCATTTTAGCGGTACTGATGTACGACTTATAAACCAATGGCAACAAGGCCGTTTTGATGATAACTGTAAGGAGCAAAATGATAATACCCATACTGCCTATCACACCATCCAAAGCATGAAAAACAGGAATTACCGCATAACGATTCACCCAGCCAAAAATGCCCCATCCCAACGGAATGATACTTTCTAGACCCGCATTGGGCATCCCCACTTGCGCATCTTTCATCGTATAAAACTGATTTGGGCCAAAATAGTAGCTAAATCCGTATGATTTCAAGGGCTGACGTTCGAAATCGACGTATACTACAGCGTTTAAATCTTTGATCCGGTTAGTATCTTTCGTTTCTTTCCAAGCAATTTTTGCATCGCTAGAGAAACCCGAATCGGCCACCATCATCACAGAAAAATATTGCTGCTTAAAGCCAAACCAGTCCAAATTATTCTTCAATTCCTCGCTGGCCGGACTTGCCAAATCCAACTTGTCTGCATCCTCACCACGCAAACGATACACAACAGTTGTGTTCTGCGTTTCCCACTTCATGTCCTTCTCCTGCTTTTGTAGTTGAGCCCTCCAAGTAATTTTGATACCCGAATTGCGCGATTTTACTATTTCGTCGATGCCCTTAAGCTTCAATTCATACTTTACAGTAAAACCATCTGCGGCCAAAGAATAAATCTGATCGATGTAACGGGCTGAATCACCCAAACGCAAAGTGACCTGATTTTCGGTTTGAGAAACAACATTCCAATAAAAATCAGCGCTATTCAAAGGACCATTGGCAGTGTATAATTCAAATGCCCATTGATTGTCGTTTACTTGATTCGACAACAATTCCAAAACACTTGAATCCGAACGACGATGATTATTAAGTACTACGCGACCAACATTGCCGCCTTTTGTGCGAATGTCGATGCTCAACTCCTTACTTTTTAGCTGAACTAAGCCCGGTTTTCCTTGCAATTGCGATGCAAATCCTCCGATTGTGCTCAATAAGGCAGAATCTTTTGCAGGCGATGCCGTTTCAGAAATTGCTGCGCTACCTAATTTGGAAGGCGTTGGAGAAGTCACTTTCGCGGCCTCTACCCTTGCTACGCTATCGCGCTGACGTTGAAAAATTGCTTGTTCCTCCGCGCTGGGAGCCGTGTACCAATAGTATCCTATTAAGATTAGGAAAATGAGCGAAAAGCCGGTGATTGTATTGCGATCCATGAATAAAGGATGCGAAGTTACAAAAAAAGAAGGCGGGCAATCTATGAAAAAATTGAAGATCTAATAAATAATGATGAAAACCCCTTTGAATAGGCATTTCGAATTACTATCTTTGCGCACCGAATATTCACGATGGCCAACGTAGGAAAAATCTCACAAATTATTGGTCCAGTGGTTGATGTTAGTTTCAACGACCCCGGATCTACGCTCCCTAAAATTTACAACTCATTAACCGTTACCAAAGACAACGGTCAATCCTTAGTGCTGGAAGTACAACAGCACTTAGGCGAAAACATGGTACGTACCATTGCGATGGACGGAACTGATGGACTTCGCCGCGGAATTGACGCGATTGATACTGGCGATGCAATTCGCATGCCCGTGGGTGAAGCCATTCGTGGCCGATTGCTCAACGTGGTAGGTGATGCAATCGATGGGATGACGCCTCTTTCCAAAGAAAATGGAAGAGCAATTCACCAACCAGCTCCAACTTTCGACAATTTGAGCACCAGTGCAGAACCTCTGTATACAGGTATCAAAGTGATCGACTTGCTTGAGCCCTATGCTAAAGGAGGTAAAATCGGCTTGTTTGGTGGTGCCGGTGTAGGAAAAACGGTTTTAATCATGGAATTGATCAACAACATCGCAAAAGCATACTCTGGTATGTCGGTTTTCGCCGGTGTTGGTGAAAGAACTCGTGAAGGAAACGATCTATTGCGCGAGATGATTGAATCTGGCGTTATTAAATACGGCGAAGCATTCAAACACAGCATGGAAAGCGGTGGTTGGGATTTGGACACCGTAGATATGGAAGACTTAAAAAGTAGCCAAGCCACATTGGTATTTGGTCAGATGAATGAGCCTCCAGGAGCCCGTGCAAGGGTTGCCTTGAGTGGTTTGTCTGTTGCCGAATATTTCCGTGATGGTGATGGTACCGGTGCAGGAAAAGACATTCTTTTCTTTATCGATAACATTTTCCGTTTCACACAAGCAGGTTCTGAGGTATCAGCGTTGTTGGGCCGTATGCCTAGCGCCGTGGGTTACCAACCTACCCTTGCTACTGAAATGGGTGCGATGCAAGAGCGTATCACTTCTACGACTCGTGGATCTATCACGTCTGTGCAAGCCGTTTACGTTCCTGCGGATGACTTAACAGATCCAGCACCAGCAACAACATTTGCTCACTTGGACGCCACTACAGTATTGTCTCGTAAAATTGCAGAATTGGGTATCTACCCTGCTGTGGATCCTTTGGATTCTACGAGCCGTATTTTGAGCGAAGAAGTTTTGGGTAAAGAACACTACGGATGTGCTCAACGCGTAAAAGAGTTACTACAACGTTACAAGGAATTGCAAGACATCATTGCCATCTTGGGTATGGATGAATTGAGTGAAGACGATAAATTGGTGGTTCACCGCGCTCGTCGTGTTCAACGTTTCTTGTCTCAACCTTTCCACGTTGCAGAACAGTTTACGGGTATCCCAGGCGTATTGGTCGACATCAAGGAAACCATCAAGTCATTTAACATGATCATGAATGGCGAAGTAGATGAATACCCAGAAGCGGCCTTTAACTTGGTAGGTACCATCGAAGATGCTATCGAAAAAGGCAAAAAGTTATTGGAAGAAGCCAACGCATAATAAAAGATATGTTTGTAGAAGTATTAACACCAGATAAGACCTTATTCAGCGGAGACGCCGAAGTAATTACATTGCCTGGTGTAAACGGAAGCTTTCAGATTCTCGATAACCACGCCCCGATGATTGCGAACTTGAAATCTGGAAACGTGGAAATCAAAAGCAGCACCCAAACCGAAACCTACGAAGTCAAAAGTGGATTGGTTGAAGTACTGAAGAACAAAGTCGTTGTATTGGTTTAATCACCCTGATCAAAACCACTCAGCATTTGAGTCGGCCTCAGATTAACAACATATTTTTCAACAAAAGAGAGAGGGCTCCCACTGGGAGCCCTCTCTCTTTTGTTGAAAAAACCAAAACCACTCCCACAACAATAAAATTTTATCTGCAAGCAGATCACAACCCTAAACAAAACCGCAAATTCCTAAAGGAAATACTCCACAAATAAACTACATCACTAAAAAAAATCATCAAATCTCCATCAATCACAAAACCCAAAAAAAATACCCATTGTTCAACTTATCCACACAAGACATCAACAAAGAAAGAAGGAAGATCATATAAACAATTGATATTGAACGTATTAAACAAATCGTTTAGCAATAACACGTTATTTTGTTTAACTTTATAACTACATTTCTTGTACAAGAAAATTTGATTGAAATTAAACAAAATACCATCTTTGTATAAGATATCCGCATGAGAACTATACAAAATGATTTCGACAAGAAAATAGCAGGGGAATTACTTCCGCTAAGAAATTATGCATTGTCGTTAACCCACGACATGGACGATACCAAAGATCTAGTACAAGACACAATCCTGAAAGCTTACAGATATCAGAGTAAATTTCAGGAAGGCACAAACCTCCGCGGTTGGCTCTACACCATTCTCAAAAATAGCTTCATCAACAACTACCGTCGTGATATGAAGCGCAATACATTCTTGGATAGCACAGACAATTCATATTTTATTGATTTGCCGTCTCACAAAATCGATAACGATGCAGAGACAAAGTTTATCCGCCAAGATCTGGAAGCTGCAATTGATGAACTGTCATTCGATTTAAGAGTAACTTTTAAATTAAACACCGAAGGTTACAAATACCACGAAATTGCCGAAGAAATGCAAATCCCCATTGGCACCGTAAAAACCCGCATATTTGTCGCCCGCCGTATCCTTCGCGAGCGTCTCAAAGAATATGCTGTAGTTTACGGTTTACAAATGGCGTAAATTTGAGGTATTCTTTATGATACCCGATCACTTAACATACTTATTCTTGAATCTCGTCACGATTGCTGGCCCTTTAACGCTATCATTCGATAAAAAAGTGGCATTCTACAAGAACTGGAAACCGTTCACGCTATCTATGCTTGCAACGAGTACCTTATACATTGTATGGGACATCTGGTTCACCAAAATAAATGTATGGTTATTCAATTCGCAATTCGTTTACGGAAAATGGTTTGCCAATCTCCCCCTAGAAGAATATATCTTCTTCATTATCATCCCCTATGCATGCCTTTTCATATATGAATGCCTCAAGGCCTATCTACCTAACTTCTCGTTCAACAAAGCACTCAAACCGATAGTAATTTCATTAATGGCGGTAAGCCTAATCGCAATATCAATTAACCCGAGTCACTTGTATACAACAGTTACGTTTGGATTCCTATTCATCACACTGTCGGCGTTACTCCTCACGCGCCACACAGCCCATTTATCGCACATCATCCTGGCATGGATCATCGCTTTGCTACCAATGGCATACGTCAACGGAGTATTAACCAGCAAACCCGTCTTGATTTATAACGATGCTCAAAACCTTGGAATTCGCATTGGAACGATACCTATAGAAGATTTTTTCTATAACATGGTTTACATGCTATGGATGATTACGGTTTACGAAATCCTAAGAAAGAAACATAAAACTACTCCAAGCAAATCCTAGTGCCAAATCGCAGTATCAGCCAAACTCTTTTTCTTGGCCTTTTTGCGTTGACTTTTTGTTCCTGGTACTGGAATATACTTTTCAGGGTATTTCTTCAAATCCAACATCATACTCTGCAATTGCGCATTGCTATTCCTAATGTCAGCATATAGGGCTTCATCTTTAAGTAACTTACCCATACTTCCCTTCCCCTGATTCAAATCGTTCATCAATAACGCCAACTTCTCACTGCTCATAGACAAATTATTTAACAAATCTGCGATACGAACAGAATCCATCTGACGTCCAGCTTTATTAAAATGCTCAAAACCTTCACGCAACTGCCTATCATATTCTGGCAAATTACTCGAGAACGAACTCAAACTCCCTGACGTCTGTTTCAAAGCCGGTTCCAATGCCGCAATGGTTTTTCGAATTTCAATAATCGTAGCCGTAAGTTCGTGTAATACAACCGGCACACTATTCACCGCTTCATTCAACTCCTGTTTATGCAAGAAAGCATTTAAAGTACCGAACAATGAATCAGCACTATTGGTAACATTCACGACTTTGGTGTTGATCATACCAAATACGTCCTTAGAATAGTCAGGTTCTAAAACATCGCCATCTTCAGCAAAATCTTTAGAGTTACCCTTCAATAATTTCAAAGTCACCCCACCAAGCAGTTGTGCCTCAATCTTAATTTTAGAATCCTCCGGAATTTTCATATCCGAACTCACTTCAACAATTGCCACAATTTTCTGATTTTCATCCATCTTAAGACTCCGAACCATACCAATCTTGAAACCATTGTACATGAGTTTTGTACCAACCGACAAACCTTGGGTATTATCGTAATACACTTTAAAACTCCTACCACGATCAAACAGATTATCTCTGCCCATCATGAAATTGTAGCCTAACAAGAGAATGCAGATCGACACAATGGCGAGCACTCCAACTTTGAATTCGTTTGATAGTCCTTTAAACACAGTAAATACGTTATTCAAAAATAAGTAAAAAATACAAAGCTTATAAAAAAAGAAAGGCCCCGCTTTCGCGGGGCCTTTCACTATGAAATCTTAATGATTAGTGTTTAACTACAACACGCTTAGTAACAGTTTCACCGTTGTTGGTCAAGTTCACGAAGTAGATACCTTCGCTTACGTTGCTCAAGTCGATTTGAGTGTTACCAAATCCACCTTGCAAGTTATCCAACTTAGATACAACTGCACCGAATGCATTCGTAACTACTACATTCAAAGGTTGGTTGTTGGTCAAGTTATAACCTACAGTCAACAATCCAGTAGTTGGGTTAGGATGAACAGAAACTGCATCTTGCAATTTCGCGCTCTCAGTTCCCATGTAAGTATTGAAGCAATTTGGTGGGTAAGCAACATATACTGGACGAGAAACCGCAGTTGCTTCGTTTCCACTAGGATCAACCAAAGAATAGTTGATATAGTAAACACCAGCTTCCATTACGTTCACGTTATGTCCCAATACTTTAACCAAAGGCATCAAATCACCAGAAGAATAGTAGTTGTCACGTACAATCAAACCAGACATTGCCCAGAAAGGAGTAGCGATACATACAGAGATTGCAGGTGCAGTGATGGTAGGAGAAATCCTATCAACAACTTTGATGAAACGCTGCTTAGTTGTAACGTTTCCGCTACCGTCAGTTGCAGTGAATGTTTCAACATAAGTACCCAAAGTATAAGCATCTACTTTACCAATCTTAGTAACTGAAAGTTGAGACTTAGAGTAAAAATTATCCGTTACAGTTACTGAACGTGAATAGTAAGAGTTGTTTACATCATGTAAAACAGTATCACTAGTATTCAATTCGATTTCTGGAGCGATATAATCATCAACACGGTAGTTCAATACGAAACCATCTTCCAATGCCCTGTTACCAGAAGGATCAACTGCTTTGTAAGTCACAGGGTATGTCGCACGGATGTTAGTGTTAACAGGGCCGTTGAAACCTGGATTCTTAGAAATAAAGATTGAACCGTTACAAGGATCCATTGCATAAACATCATCAACGAATACACCACCAATTTGAATATCGATAATTGTACCATCTACGATCGCTTTAGCCAATTTCAAGATACTAGGAACTTTAGTGTCTTTTACAACAACTACACGCTTGATAGAGATAGCATTCTTTTGTGCATCAGATACTGAGTAAACCAAAGTGTAAACACCTACAGTTCCAGCATCAACTTTACCAGCAATTTTGATTGCAGAAGTCAAGTTACCATCGTTAGCATCAATCGCTACAGCACCTGGCTCAGTGTAAGTATCACACTGCTCCAACACCATAGTATCTTTGCCATTCAATGTCAACTTAGGAGCAGTTTTGTCCAAAGCAACAATTACAGTACGGAATCTAGAAACAGCATTGTTTCCAGATGCATCGCGTAAATCAAATTGGAAACTGTAAATACCAGGAGCTGAACAATCCAAGTCAGTTATAACAACTACACTAGAAGTCATATCACCTTGAGTTGCATCATTTGCCTTAAAAGTAGTTCCCGCGATTTCAGCATAACATGCAGTTTTAGTTGCAGTTTTTTCAACACGTACAGTGTCTCCACCTAACAATGTAATAACTGGAGCCTGACCATCGTTAGCCAATGTCAACACATAGTCCTCAAATTCACCTACAGTGTTAATTCCACAGTATGTATTCGCGAAAGAACTATAAGATACACCTACACGCATACGGGTGTTACCTTCAAATGAATTAGAGATATCAGGTACAGTAAACTTACCACTCGCAGATGCGCCAGCAATTGTTCCGCTGCTATAAACTTCTTCACCAGCATCAGCAAAGTCACCATCGATATTCCAATCGACCCAAGCTTTGTAGTTTACAGAGTTAGAAATTGTGTTACGTCCAACAGTCAAGTCATATGTACCGCCGTAAGTCAATTTAGCCGGAGCCACTTTATCAGCGAAATTGGTGTAGTAATCGATACCTGAAGTAGATGCATTGTTGATCAATTGAGTGCTACCAGATTTCAAGGTTACGTTATTGATTCCAACGTCAGCAGACATCAAATCAACCAAAGGAATGCAATAGTCCAAACAAACAACATATTTGTTTTTGATCAATTTTTTCTCTGTTGCAGTTTTTCCAGCTACTGAATTGTAAGCACTCAAAGTGAAAGTATAAGCACCACCCTTTTGGAATTTCAATTGTGGGTTTTGGCTATTCTTATCTGTACCATTTTCATAAGTGAAAGAAGTAGGGAAAATGCTCCACTCGAAAGTATTTGCATAGTCAGTCTTCGTAGTGATTGTAATTACATCACCAATGTTAGGACGAACGTTGCTCGCAGTATAATCCAAATAGCCAGGAGCCGTTGGAGTATTGATTGTGATTGACTTGCAGAATGTATCAACACCTGTACATGTCAAAGCGATCAAACATACCTGATAGCTACCATCTGTGTAGAAGGCACGGGTAAAATCCGTAGTACTAGTCTCAGGGTTGCCATCGACCTGCCACTCAAAAGAAGGAAGACCTTTTGCATTGCTTGTAGCATTTACAAAATTCACATTCAAACCATTGGCAGCTGGGTTGTAATCAGTTGTCCATTTGGCTGAAGGCTTAACCGCTGGAGCCAAAACAGAAACCCAGTTGATGATAAAGCCATTATCTGTTCCAGAACCATTAGATTCAAACGTGATATAAACTGCACCGCTTGTGGTTACGATTTTAGAAGTGTCATAAGTTTTAAAGTTATTCCCGTCAATTGTAGCAATCAACTTATTTGGAGTTGCCTCTTTAGCATCATAAATACGCAAGATGTCACCATTATCTTTCAATTTCAATTCACTAAAAGACAAAGTAATTTTTGTTGCTCCACATGGAATGATTTTAAAATAGTCAATTGAGGTCTTACGACCGTTTCCATAAGGAGCCGTTGGACCACCGTTGTCATACAAACGGCCTGTCTTAGATTGAGCCTCTTTAGAAGGTCCCATGTAATACTCAGTTGGAGCAATACACTCAATGTAGCGATCTTTACATAATTTACTTGACGGACCGATATCGTTTGAAGACGTCAAACAAACTTTATACCATCCCAATTCACTCAAAGTAAATTTAGGATTTTGAGCAGTAGAAGTTTGATCATCAACACCAGTAGGTGATGTCAATTCCCAACTGTAGCTATAAGCTCCGTTGTTACTCAAATCATACATGGTAACATCATAATAAATTTCAGATTCGTTTGTAGAAGCTACAAAATCTGCCTTAGGAACAGCAGTAGGTGCTACAATTTTAACCGTCTTGGAGGCAGAATCTGCCAGTCCACAATAGTTAACAAGCATTTTAACATCATACGTACCGTCAGATGCCCATTTGGCCGCTCCTTTATCTGTTTTATCACTGTAACCAGTATATGGCGGCGCAACTGCCTGGTCAAAGGTCCACTTGTAAGTATAACCATTACTTGGATTAACTGCACTGAATTTCACATTCGTCTTTACATAGTTTGTACCTGTTGGAACGATAAAGTTTGCAGTAGGAGTTGCTCCCAATTTTAAATTCAATTCCAAATCAAATACGTTACCGTAAGTCTGTGCCTGTCCGCAACCATTCGATGCCGACATTGTGTAAACCTGAGCACCACCACGAATACGCATGTAACTTAATCCCGTAGAAGTCCAGCAAGGCATTTTGAGGGTGTAGGTTACCTTACCAGATGCGGTGTTTGAGCTAGGATCTACAACGCACTCCGATGATGAAAAACTACCATCACGGTTTGCGTCAATCCAAATACCGCAACGAGATCCCCATCCCTGAGTAGCCCATGTTCCACCGGTTACAGTAACGGTGATTGTCTCACTAGCAGTAACGTCAAATCCTTTGCCAGAGTTCAAGATACCCCTGTAAGCATTTGCACCCGATGAAGAAGTACATCCAAGACCCGTGTAAGAAGCCAAAGTTGTTCCTTTTGCGTTCTTAACCTCTACGTCTAGAATGTCACCAGGTGATTCGGTAGGGTTACCGCTACCAAGAATGGCCCCACCACATCCCCAGGAAGTAGTTCCCGAACATGGCGTTTGCGCTTTCAAAGTACTCGAAGTGAATAATCCACCCACGAGAACCCCTAAAAATGCAAGCTTTTTGAGTTGTGTAATTGTTGATTTCATAGTTTTAGTTTAAGTATATTTTCACAAATGACGCGAAAAAGTCAATTGGTTGCAAGAAAATTGATAAAAAATTTAATTTTTTTTACTTCTAATCGATGGTATTCAGCCCGAACTTTATTTACCGTTCAAGGAATTTAGCAATTCCAACGAATTTTTATACTCCCGCACCGCCCTGAAAATGCCTAACGCAATCTTTTGCTGACCATCATTTGATTTCAAACTAATACGGTCCGTAGAGTTGGTTAAAAAACCGGTTTCTACCAAAACACTTGGCATTGAAGTTTGCCACAAAACCAAAAATCCTGCTTGCTTAACACCTCGCGTTTTTATGGGGCTTAATTTGCTTGTATGACTTTCAATTCCACTAGCCAATTTCAAGCTTTGTTTCATAAACGCATTCTGCACCAAGCTGAATATAATATGTCCTTCCGGCGAATCTGGATCAAATCCGCCGTACCTGGTGTTTTCCTTGTAATCAGACTCATAGGTGATTACGGCATTTTCACGCTTAGCAACCTCTAAATTCCCTTCAGACTTGTGTAACCCCATAAAATATGTTTCACTACCCGCGGCTGCCTTATTGGGATTGGCGTTGCAGTGAATTGAAATAAATAAATCCGCCTGTCTATCATTCGCCAAATTGGGTCTTTCCCACAGTTTTAAGGATTTGTCCGTGGTTCTAGTAAATAAGACTTTTATCGATGGTAAACTGTCTTTCAAGAGTTTTCCCAATTTTAAAGCCACACCCAATGTCACATCCTTTTCAAAAATCTCGTTGTTGCCATTGCAACCGGGATCCAATCCACCATGACCCGCATCAATCACCAATGTATTCACAGAATTGCTTACCCTCACTTTTTTGGCGGCGGGTAAACATATCAAAAGTCCCAACGATAAACAAAAATGCATCGTCTGTTGAAGGCCTTTCCGCATGAATTTTAACATTTGTTTCATTCTTTCCTGTTGCATAACGCAATCATGGCAAACTTTTTGCCGAAATTCGCTGAAATTTGTCAGACCGCGAACATTCATATCACCATAGATGCCTACAACAATTGTTAACAGTTGTATTCACGCTTTGCTTGGGAAACCTCAATCCTTTATCAGCACAAGGAATTACGACATCGTCCACAAAAAAAGACAGCTTAAGCAATCCGTCTCCTGCCAAAAAGGCAATTAACAACCCCATCCATTACGAAGCCTCAGATTCCATTATTTTAAGAATGGAGAACGGAAAAGCCTTACTATATAATAAAGCAAAGGTGGATATGGATGAAACCGAATTAAACGCAAACTATATAGAGGTAGCCTTTGCCAACAAAATCCTTTTCGCAAAGGGCAATATCGACTCTACGGGCAAGTACATCAATCAACCGATCTTTAAAGATGGGAACGATGCCTATACTTCCGATAGCTTGCGATACAACAACGAATCAAAAAAAGGAATGGTGTATGGCTTGTCGCTGACCCAAGACGAGGCGCATGTTCAACTTAAACAGGTAATGAAACAACCCGATGGAAGTTTGATGGGCAATTCTGGAAAGATTAGCACCTGCTCCGACCCCCACCCCCATTTTTACCTGAACGCATCAAAAATCAAAGTCATCCCCAACAACAAAGTACTTTTTGGCGCTGCAAACCTCGTCCTGGCTGATATCCCAACGCCCCTAGCGCTTCCTTTTGGGATTGCCCCTATGAAAAAAGGACAACGCAATGGCCTAATCATGCCAAATCCGGGGTTTAACAATAGCAACAATAGTTTTTTTCTGTCCAACTTGGGTTATTATCAAGGCTTGGGAAAATTTGCCGATGCGCAGGTGAATTCCGACCTTTATTTTAATGGCGATTTCCGTATGGGCGTTACAACCAATTTTATCAAACGATATAAATACAGCGGCGCCCTCGCCGTAAATATGAGTCGTTTCGGCAACGGCACAGATCGTGCCAGTCCATTTTTCTCCAAAACGAACGACTTTTCTATCAATTCTCGATTTGGGCTCGACCGCAAATTACTTCCCGGGGTCACACTCAACGGAAACATCAATATCGTTACTGGAAATTACAACAAACGAAATTCAAAAGACATTCAAACACTGTCGAAAAACGAATTTGTCTCCAGCGTAAATTATGGACAGAGCTTCCTAAAAAACAAAGTCAATTTGTCGGCCTCAGCCCGCCACACCCAAAACGTTCAAACGCACGATTTTCGATTGGAATTACCCAACGTCAATGTTGGTGTATCGAGCTTAACACCCTTTGCAAAAAAGAACGGATCAAATACAAAATGGTTCGAACAACTTAGACTATCGTATAATATGAATTTCACCAATTCATTGAATACTAAAGATACGTTAATATTTAGCGACAAATATAAAGACGTTCTCGCCACTATACAATCGGCCGTGAAGCATTCAATACCCTTGAGCACAAATATAAAATTGTTCAAAGGTGTGCTAAACGTGACCCCATCGGCTAACTACCAAGAGAAATGGCTATTTAAAGCAAACACTAAATCCATTGATCCATTAACAAAGAAATTAGTTTTAAAAGATACTAGTGGATTTTTTAGATTAAATAATTATAGTTTCTCCACGGGAATAAGCACCAATATTTACGGCACATTTACAAACTTAAAATTGGGAAAAATTCGTTCCATTAGACATACAATCACCCCCAATGTAAACTTCAATTATCGTCCAGAAATTGACGGCTATGAAAGGGGTTGGAATCGGACTTACATCGACACATCTGGAAAGAATATTGGCTATAGTTTGTTCGAAAAATATGGCGGTTCTGATTATATGCAACGAAAAGGCGGAGCGATAGGATTTTCACTGAGCAACAACCTGCAGGCTAAAAAAGTAATCGGAAAAGACACCACGGGGAAAGAGAAGTTGGAGAAAGCGAATCTAATCGACCAATTAATGATTAGTGGGAACTACGATCTGGCCGCCGACAGTTTACAATGGAGCGATATCAACCTTGGATTCAACACAGTAATTGCAAAACAGATAAGGATTGGAATCAACTCTGGCCTTAGCCCCTACTCATATGTGAATGGGCGCAAAATCAACACATTTTCGGCCGCCAATGGAGGTCCAATATTACGATATCGCGGGGTAGATTTAAGCATCAATTCACGCATCACACCGGAATTATTTGGCGGAAAAAAATCGACAGAAAGTGTATCGTCTAAACTCACGAATCCACTAAAAACAGATGAAGCCGAATTGAGAATGGTACAATCTCAACCGTGGAATTATTTCGATTTCAGTATTCCCTGGTCGATGAATTTCACCTACAATGTTGGCTACAATAACGAAATCGCAATTGCCAATAACAAGCTAACTAATCACAGGGTTTCGATCAACGGCGATATTAGCATCACCCAGGAATGGAAGATTGCCTACAGTACGGGTTATGATTTAAAAAGAAACATGATGGCCGGAAGCGAATTTTCGGTAGTAAGAAACCTTCACTGCTGGCAATTGGAATTTAAGTGGATCCCGAGCGGATATGCCAAAATGTGGCTATTTACACTGAGACCCAAGAGCCCATTATTACAAGATTTGAAGTTAAATAAAAAGGTATTTAGCAATCCCGTATTGTTTCAATAAACCTATTTTTACTTCCGATTGTTAACTTTGCACATTATGAGCATTCAAATAGGATCAATAGCCCCCGATTTCACATTATTCAACAGTGAAAAACAAGAAGTTACTTTGTCTCAGTACTTAGGTAAATCTGTAGTATTGTTGTTCTACCCCCAAGCATTTACTGGTGTTTGCACAACGGAACTTTGCGGAATTCGCGACAACATGAACGTATACAGTTCGTTGAATGCTGAGATTCTAGCCATTTCTGTAGATTCAGTTTTCACTTTAGAAAATTGGAAAGAGCAACAAGGATTTAACTTTCAAATGTTAAGCGATTTCAACAAAACGGTGAGTATTGCTTACGAAACCATTTATGAGACTTTTGCATTTGGAATGAAGGGTGTTTCTAAAAGATCTGCGTTTGTTGTTGACCCGAAAGGCGTTTTGCAATACGTTGAAATCTTAGACAACGCCGGTGAAATTCCAAACCTTGATAAAATCAAAGAGGTTTTAGCCACTTTGTAGATTTAAAGTTAAATTTGAAGAATGCGAGCTCGCATTCTATTATCCTTTTTCATTTTCCTCATTGGCGGCAATCTTTGGGCGCAACGTACCGCGCATCCAGAGTTTTTGATGAAATATTATTTCACCGCCAATGAGCCTATTAAGCAAAGTGTAACGCCCAGCGCTGATGTTTGGGGTCATACTTCGATGCGTTTTTTTAATTTTCGATGCTTTCCGAGTCCAAAATTCACAATCAACGGAGTTGAAAATGCGATGCCCTATTTGGAGTATCAGTCCAGCCCGCAGTTGGGGTTCGACACCATTCTACCCATCGAGGAACGCCTAGCATGCGGCCCATTTATGTCGGCCAGCACCGAAATCACCAACATCGAATACAAAGAATTTTTGATAGATTCCGAATGGATGAAATTGAACGGTTACACAATCGGCCAGCTGTATCCGGACACACTAGTTTGGAAAGACATCCCTGCCACCGCAGAACGCAGCAGTGTAAAAAACCCCTTCCGAAATTACTATTTCCAGTCTACCAACTTCAACGATTACCCTGTGGTGGGTATCAGCCAAATTCAAGCCAAAGCATTCTGTAATTGGCTTAAAACTAAAATCGAACAGAATCAAAGCAAGCCGTCTAAGGAATGGTTATCCGCATTAAATCAAGAAGGATTAACCTTTGAAATTGATTTGCCAACCACCGCAGAATGGATGTATTTATATAAACAAGCCATTGAGATGCCTTTTGAAATGCAACGGAATGGAAAAGCAACGAAGAAGAATAAGGAGGTACCTCAAAGATTCTCGGGCATCCTTTTTTCAAAACCCAATAAGGGGAATGCGCTGTTAGATTTCGTGTTAAACAGAAACACCACAACACAACCCGTTGCATATCAAGGGGTTTTCACCAATCGTGGCTATCAAATTTCAGAAATCGAAAATGCCAATTTGAGTCGTCCGATGCCAGTAAATGCCTTACTCCCTAAATCCTACGGACAGATTTCACATTTATTAGGCAACGTATCGGAATGGACATCTACATCGGCTTACGGACACCTTTATAATAGTAACACAACCATTCTAAATACGAATGGGCAACTCATTCCAAACCCTTATCAGCAACCAAACGTATTCGACTTCAGAGGTTATTTGGTTGATGAAACCGCATTACAATCCCACTTCGCGATCAAAGGTGGATCGTGGGCCCAAGAGTTTCATTATTTAGATCCATCCGCGTTGCAATTTATGCAGTCCAACCACAGTAGCAATTATGTAGGGTTTCGCCCTGTGATACGTTTTTACAAAAAATAGTTCACAAATCTTCAATTTCACACATTTCGTCATTGTATAATTGACACTGATTTATTTTTTAATTATACTTCCGACCTATTCCCAATAAATTCCCAGAACTGCGAGTAACAATTGCTCTAGAGCCCTTCGATTTCGATTTCGTTGCGGATCAAATCAGCCAACTCCTCGCGTTTGCGAATCAAATGAGCCACGCCATTCTTTACCAAAACTTCTGGTGGTCTAAGTCTAGCGTTATAATTGTTACTCATCGAAAAACCGTAGGCGCCAGCATTTCGAATCCTTAAAATATCGCCCTCCCTTACTTCATTCAATTTGCGATCATAACCCAACGTATCCGTTTCGCAGATATAGCCCACCACACTGTAGAGTCGCTGCGTGCCTTCTTCGTTTGAAATATTCTCGATGAAGTGATACGCATCGTAAAACATCGGTCGAATCAAATGGTTCTGGCCTGAATCTACACCCACAAAAACGGTAGATGTTGTTTGTTTGATTACGTTTGCTTTCACCAACAACGAACCCGATTCACTCACGATGAATTTTCCAGGTTCAAACCACAGTTCCAGTTCTTTGCCATAATCCTGACAAAACAATTTAAAGGCAGCAGCAATTTTATCTCCAATCTCCTCAATTTCTGTTACGATATCATCGGGTTTATACCCCACTTTAAAGCCACTACCAAAATCCATAAACGCTAAATCTTTGAAATCCTTGGCGGCATCAAAAAGCAACTCCGCACCGCGCAAGAAAACATCACCGTCTAAAATATCACTTCCCGTATGCATGTGCAATCCATTCACTCTAATTTTTAAGGACTCCACCACACGAAGAACATGTCTCAACTGATAAATTGAGATTCCGAACTTAGAATCAATATGTCCCACCGAGATATGACTATGTCCACCAGCCATGATATGCGGATTCAACCGAATACAACACGGAACGGTATTTCCATATTCGCTGCCAAACTGCTCTAAAATGGAAATGTTATCGATGTTGATATGGACACCGAGTTCAACCGCCGCCTTGATTTCATCAAAGTGCACGCAGTTGGGCGTATACATGATTTCATGGGGAGCAAACCCTGCTCTCAAGCCCAATTGTACTTCCTCTATGGAAACAGCATCTAAACCGGCACCTTGAGATTTTAACAATCGCAAAATATTAACATTATTTAGGGCTTTCAGTGCATAATGCAATTTCACTTTTACCCCTGGAAACGCGTTTAGTAATCGTTTGTACTGTAATTCGATTTTTTCGGCATGGTACACATAAACCGGAGTGCCAAATTCTTCAGCAACCTGTCTTAACATTTCATTCGGCAATCCAATTCCCATTTTTCTCTTGCTCATATTATTTAGTTTTATTCTTTTTGATTTTAATTATTCTATTTTGTGATTTGACATTCGCTCACTGACCCTTAACAAAAAAGGCGGGGTGAATATCATCACCCCGCCTTTTCAAAAGTTCGAAGTGTTATTATTGAATCTGTTTCTTCTTAGAAGAAAAGTCAACTACGATTGGTGTTGCAATACATATTGAAGAGTAGGTACCAACGACTACACCGATCAACAAAGCCAATGAGAAGCCTTTCAACGCGTCTCCACCAAATAGGAACAATATCAAAACAACTACAAATACGGTAGCTGAAGTAATAATGGTACGACTCAATGTATCGTTAATCGCAGTATTGATTAACGCTTCATCGTTGCGATCTACACGTTTAGACGTCAAGAATTCACGAATACGGTCAAATACAATTACCGTATCGTTAATTGAGTATCCTAACAAGGTCAACAATGCAGCAATCAAATTCTGATCAAAGTCTGTTGGGAAAGGAACCACACCATCCAAAATGGCGAAGAACGACAATACCACCAACACGTCGTGAATCAAAGCTACTGTTGCACCCATACCATAAGCTATGCTTCTGAATCGGAATACAATGTATAAGAAAATACCTACTACCGTTAAGATTACCAAGAATGCACTCTTGTCACGTGTACTAGTCGCAATGGCAGCACCCACCTTAGAAGAACTTAGGATTGGGTCGCCATCTGCCAACTTAAAGCCTTTCAATGCCGTCAAAACAGCGGTACGAACTGAGTCGCGACCTTCCTGCCCTTGTGCATCAATCATATAGGTAGTAACCAAACGGAACTGACCTTGATTACCAAAAGTTTTTACTTCGTTGCTAGATCCTTTCATGGCGTTATCCAATGCCACTTTAATATCTTCAGTTTGATATTTCTTACTTGCATCAAATTGAACAACATAAGAATAACCCCCTTTGAAGTCAATACCCGTATTAATACCTCCTTTAGAAATAAATGCAATCAATCCAACCAAGATAACAAACCCTGAAGCCATATAGTATTTCTTACGGTTTGATACGAAATCAATATTAGAATTCTTTAAAAAGCTCTTGTTCCAAGGTGCGTCAAAACTAATTTCTAAGCCCTTATCAGCACGACGATCCAACAACAAACGAGTGTAATGAACAACGCCGTAAACATTGAACTAAAGATACCAATTACCAAGATAATCGCAAATCCATAAGCAGGACCCGCACCAGCAAATGTCAAAATGAATCCCGCCAACAAAGTAGTAATGTTAGAATCCACAATGGCGCTCATCGCATGTTTAAATCCATCTGCAATGGCAGTCTTCATTCCTTTGCCCGCAGCTAATTCATCTTTAATACGCTCGTAAATCAACACGTTCGCATCTACCGCCATACCCACAGTCAAGATGATACCGGCCATACCAGGCAATGTCAATGCTGCACCCATACTGGCCAATACTCCCATAATCAAGAATACGTTACCCAATACCGCAACAATTGCCATCCAACCCGCACGGCTGTAATACAACACCATGAATAATATAGTAGTGATAAAACCGAACAACAATGAATTCAAGCCACGGTCGATAGAATCTTGACCCAATGATGCACCCACTTGTTCGCTCGCTACAATTTTCGCTGGAGCAGGCAATTTACCCGCCTTCAATACGTTTGCCAAGTCATTGGCTTCACGGATATCAAAGTTTCCAGTAATTTGACTGTTACCACCGCTAATTTTTTGATTTACTACTGGAGCAGAATAAACGCGCTCATCCAAAACAACCGCAATGTATTTGCCGATGTTTCTTCCTGTTACTTGCGCCCACTGTGTTCCTGCCTTAGAGGTCATTTCCATAGAAACTTCCAATTCACCTGTTGGTGAAGTATTTACACGCGCGTCAGAAATAATATTATCATCTTCAGCAGAAAGCGCAGCGTTTCCGTCGCGATCCAACTTCAAGAAATAAACAAAATACTCATCTGAATTCACTGCTTCTTTCCCATCCGCATTGAAATCACGAGGTTTTGCACTGTAAGCCACTTTTGCATTTTCTACACGCAATACTGAAGTGTAACGCTCATCTTCCAACATTTTGCCCAAAACTGCACGATCTGCCTTTTTTACAACTGCAATCGCCGAACCTGGACCATCGTTTCCAAATGACTTTAACACTTTAGCCAAAGGACTTCCGTTTGCTTCGTCCTTCTTTGCGTCTTTTTTCTTATTGTCTGCAACCTTAGGACTATCAGCAACTGCCGCCGTCGTTGTTGCCGCTGGGGTCGCCAAAGCTACCGGTGCCGCCGCCGCGTTCACTAAGCCAGAATCCATTGACGCTGAATCAGGAACTTCGGTAACAGGCGCAGCCGACATTTTGCTTGCTTTGTATAAGGCATTTAAGATACGAGTACCATCTCTACGCTGACCGTCGTTTCCGTATACTTCATAAAACTCCAATTTAGCACTCTTCTCAACCAATTCTTCCATTCTACGTGGGTTGTCGACACCAGG
>JGI12421J11937_10000239_pt1 | contig 20350 bp, 17 predicted proteins | sample LakErihyJuly2011_2_FD_11937 | JGI IMG/M metagenome (IMG submission 11937)
AAAAAAAAAAAAAAATAAAAAAATAAAAAAAAATAAAAAAATAAAAAAAAAATAAAAAAAATAAAAAAAAATAAAAAAAATAAAAATAAAAAAAATAAAAAATAAAAAAAAAATAAAAAAAAACGGTTCATGCCAAAGTCCATTTTACTACACAAAATCCATCTTTACTACACCTGTTCATGGTAAAGACCATTTTACTACACAGAGCAAAATCAAAAGCCAGAAATCAAAAGCCAGACATTTCGCCGGAAATAGAACAGTCTATATAAGGCCTTGCTTTTTGAAGAAGCTCATCCAACTTTCCCCCATGAATCTGGTACGAACTATGTCCATTTTTTTTATTATTTTTTTTTTTAAAAAGGACATGACCTTTTGACCCATGACCATTTTTTTTATTTTTTTTTATTTTTTTTTATTTTTTTTGACCCGTGACCATTTTTTTTTTTTTTTTTTATTTTTTTTTGACCCGTGACCATTTTTTTTATTTTTTTTATTTTTTTTTTGACCCGTGACCATTTTTTTTTTGATTTTTTTTTGACCCGTGACCATTTTTTTTAATTTTTTTTAATTTTTTTCCCAAAAAAAACAAAAGGAGGGAGAGGGGTTATCAGAGTACGAATTGCAACGGGTGAGGAGAATACAAGAGAACGAAAGATTGATGTTCGAGTGCGGGCTTATCGGGCAGAAGGAGTTGCGAAAGGTCACCAGTGCAAAGGTACCAAAAGGGGGTCCGCAAAAGCGAAAGGTCACCAGTGCAAAGGCAAGAGGCGGCGGTGGCGCTGCCGCCGGTGCCGGTGCCGCCGCTGGTGGCGGCGGCGGCGGAGGTGACGGACTCGACTTAGCAGTGCAGGACAGCGAGGGTTTGATGTCCAGCGAGGTTTTGATGTCCAGCGAGGTTTTGATGTCCGGCGGCGGCGGATTCACAGCGAACGAAGAAGACTTTGAAAGGGAGTTGGCTGCTTTTGCGAACAACTATGAAGAGTACTTGGAGACGGACAGAGAGAGGCTAGACTACATCATGGAGAATGGTGGTTTTTTCGAGCTAGCGGCACCGGCACCAGCGGCGGCACCGGCACCGGCACCGGCACCAGCGGCGGCACCGGCACCAGCTGTCAAGAAGGCGGCAGCACCGGCACCGGCACCAGCTGTCAAGAAGGCGGCAGCACCGGCACCGGCACCAGCGGCGGCACCGGCACCGGCACCGGCACCGGCACCGGCACCGGCACCAGCGGCGGCACCGGCGGCAGCGGCGGCAAACTTCAAAGATTTGGCGGAGTCTCATGTCCTTGCCATGAAGAGTTGCCGGCCCCTCCTTGGAGTCGCCTTCAGGATCACAGGGATCCAGACATACAGAATTCTGACAGATTTAAAGTTTTCAAATGGTGATGGCGGACCCAAGAGCACTAAGAAAGACCGGCTCAAGACATTGACCGAAGATGCCTTCTTGACAGCCAAGAAGGCGGAGTTCAACGAGATTCTCAAGAGCCTTGGATACAAGCAAACCAAAAATTGCACGAAAGCCAACGATGAAGCTCACTACTGGTTTTGCCCGTTCCAGCTCCAGAATGGCACCTACAAGTACACCACCAAGATTGGCCTTGAGTATGATCAAGCGAACATGAAATTCTCGCACCCGATAAGTGCGGTCGGCTGTGAAAAACAAGAAAGCGATCCAACTCCCTCTGTCAAAATGGAGATCCCGGCCCCACTCAAGGACCTGCTAGGAAAAATGCAGGCCTTATACAAAGATGACGTGGAGAAGGCCATGGCAGAACTTCTCGAAGTTGAAGATTTTGATCATGCCTTCGTCAACAAGCAGAAGTTCATCAGTGCTATCAAGATGCAGAACACGCCGGAGGTTTACTTCTTCCCTCAAAAGACGCTTGATCACGTAGACGACAAAGCCTTTTTCGCAATGTCACTAGATACAAGGGTGCACCAAAAGAAGGACAACAAGAGGAAGCGACTCGAAGACTCTGATGGAGAAGATCTTTCTGGCAATGATGAGCAGAAATTCGAAATGCCCAGGTACTTGAAGTTCTCCGACCGTCACGTTCAGAGGCTCACTGAATTTTATGATTTCATGGCGACTTTGAAAGACAAGGGCTCTTTGAAATCCATGAAGAAGCAAAAGAAGTAGGCTTTGACATTCACGAAGAAGCACACACACGCACACACACACGCACACACACACGCACACACACACGCGCACACACACGCGCACACACACACATAGGAGTGCTACACACACACATAGGAGTGCTACACACACACATAGGAGTGCTACACACACACACACGCGCACACACACGCGCACACACACGCGCACACACACGCGCACACACACGCGCACACGGCTCAGTTCGAATAGAATTTGTATTGCCTCGGGCCTTTGTTGCCTTCGTGATTTCCCCCTCTCTGTCTCTGTTTGTAGACAATTTATAGATTTTGGGATTAAATTTCGTCCTTCTGCGTCGTCTTTTCCTTGTTGGACTTGTCTACTGGTATAACCCATATTTCTCTTCCCAATCTTTCTCCATTTTCCAAGGAACGAGATCCTCGTTGATTTCATATGACGAGTCGTAGACAACCCTCTCTCCATTCAATTCTTCATCCCAGTGATCCTTTTCAAAATTACGGTGCGTCACTTTGATCTTTGGTTCAGGTACGTCTGAAGAGATTGGCTGTGGCTCGGGCCAATCGTCGGGAGTGTATGAGTTTCCATAAAGGTCCTTTTCTCCTTTGAGATTTTCATGAACAAGAGCATTGTGATAACACGAAGCTAGTTCTGCGATTATACCAATCTGCTCGCCGTTTGACAAAGCAATCTTTTTGTTTTCAAACTCAATGTACATATGATTTATTGCGTTATTTGGAAGAACATATCGATTCATTTGCGTGACAAAATCACTTGCAGTAGCATACGTACTTTGATCTCCATAGCTGTTTCCGACACTCAACCGCTTCCAGTGTATTCCGTCCTTGACAAAGACGAGCATTTGATTCAATTAATATGTAACTGTATCGGACATTTTGTGTTAAAATAAACACAGCGCACAAAAGTTGCTTCATGAATGTTTGATATTACTCACGACAAATGTGACATTGATTTCAGGAGCCTGTATATCACTAACTAAGTATGTAACACACAGCATACGTGGTGGCACTGGCCATAACCACAGCGGCGTTACAGAGCACAGCGGTGAAGAGTCCCCAGGCGATGGGATCGCCCTCTTTGTATCTCTGCTCATTAACCAGCAGCAGGACGACGTTGGCCACATTGAGAGCCACGAGGAGAAGACACGGCAAGCGTCGTGCTTGGAGCTGGAAGCCGACATGCGCGAATACTACCGCCCAAACGAGGGACACGCCCCAGATATGCTCTGCACGGAGAACCGCCAGCAGGGCGGTGGAGTGCAGGAGCAGCATGTGCCACAGGAGGGATCTCTTGCCTGAGGTGCGAGGGTGCCAGACAGTCAGCACTGCGGGCGTCGAGAGTAGAACAGCACAGGCCACCAGCGTGTTGATATTTCCCCCTATACGCATCCCCCTCGGATCTGTTATCAGGAGCACGAAGACAGACATGAACGTAGCTGGCAGCAGGAGTAGGATCGCGATATCGAAGGGCATTTGTGCCACCCCATGACACGAGGACATGCTAACCGTCACTGGTATGTCATGGACATGCGGTTTAGATAGCACTGAGACAGGTTTATGAGGTGGCTGATTTCTTCGTTCTTCTTTGTTATTGAAAAGAAACTTATCGCTGAAGACCTTGTCAGTCAAAAGGTTTACACTGACATCGAAGGAATTCATTTTGGGTTGACATGCGAAATACTAAAAAGCGAACTTGCATTGTCTTCATGAGAAACGGTAATGGTCTTTCCGAAAACTACACAATCTGGATGTCTTCCAGCTCCTCTTGCTCTTTCCGCCGCTTGAGTCATGTGATACCTCTGGCTTTTTTGGCGGCCTGTAGTTTGATAATAAGATCCATATCAAGCTTGGGCTTTTGACATTCGCTGATGGAATGTGTGCTCTGTGTACTGCTTGAACTCATGTTGTCCATGAGCAAGCTATCTGAGAGTTTGCTCGCTGAATGCTTGTTGATCGCTGGCTTGCAGCCACTTTCAATGCGTCCGTTTTCGTCGCATCGTACGTGGAAAGTCTTGTATATGAGCCTCGCATGCAAGCCCACTATGAACAACACGCTGGCAATGATGACGTATAGGTTCACGAACAGCACGTGCATGCACATGTACCCAACACTGCTGCTTTGAAATCCATTGAGCGATGCGCTGCGGTCATGACGGCGCACGAGCGGTGTGCAGAGAATGAGGACCGAGCATAGCACGTAGTACAGGGCGCTTCTCAAAATCATATCCAGAAACCCCAATGAAGTGGAGCTGAAGATGACTCGCGTTGAGGCGAATGTGCAGCAGATCACTACCTTAGTGAGGTGCGACATGGATGTCGAGAGTTCCGTGGTTTGTGTCAGCACCTCAACACCCGCACACACGCTCCATAGCAGGTCGCAAGCGACGACGACAATTTCATCCATCGGACTCCCATGTCGTTCGAGTGTGGAGCTGTGCTGCGTCAGAACGGAGAGAGCACATGCACAGAGATGTCCGCAGGAACGGTCGAAGTGATTGCTATGCATGATCAAACTATCAATGTATATGATACTTGCGCAGAGCATGAGCACACCTTGCGGGGACATGTTTATTGCAAATAGCCATAGGTACAAGAACGACAAGAAGAAAACGCTGCGGAGAATAATGATCAGCACTGGCAGGTACGTCCACACCAGCGTAAAGTCATAGTGCATAGTGTCGCAGATAGTCATACCAGTCTCGCATTAAGTATGTAAATTGCGCGTAGTTCACAATTTACCAATCTTCTGTTTTGGGACACACCACATCCCTGGTGTAATGTTGTATCGACTGCAGTGTCGTCATTTACAGGCCAGTCAACGCCTCTTGCTCTCCCTGCTCTCCCTGCTCTCCCTGCTCTCCCTGCTCTCCCTGCTCTCCCTGCTCTCCCTGCTCTCCCTGCTCTCCCTGCTCTCCCTGCTCTCCCTGCTCTCCCTCCTCTCCCTCCTCTCCCTGCTCTCCCTGCTCTCCCTCCTCTCCCTCCTCTCCCTCCTCTCCCTGCTCTCCCTGCTCTCCCTCCTCTCCCTCCTCTCCCTCCTCTCCCTCGTCTTCCTCGTCTTCCTCGTCTTCCTCTTCGCTCATTGACATAAAGTTTTCCTCATTCTCTACCATTGTTTCTTCCTCCTTCGACGGGTGGTAATCTTCGTCGATGGACAAAGTCAATGTGTCCTGTACTACGAAGTTCTCATCTTCTCCAGGATCAAAATATTCATCAGCATCATGCAGACTCTCATTCCGAAGCTCCTCTTCCTCATTCATGTCATATTCCTCGTCACTAAGTACAGGAATCACCTCATCGTCTATTTCACTTAACAGCACTCTTTTGTGCCTCACCTCAGCTCTGAATTCAGATTCGATCTGCCTGGCATACTTTCTGAATCGCTTCGAACTTTCTGGAATCTCTTCCCACTCCAAAACGTCTTTTATTTTCTTCAGGGCGTCATTCGCCGCCTTGCGTCGCGGACGTGAAGTGTTCATATGATCAAACACTCGTGTCATTATATCAAACACATTAGATAAAAAAACACAGAGAGCTACCAAGTCCTACGTAACTTCTTCTCTTATTTAACACCCCAGAGACATGGAAGACCCGATATTACAGACGCCTGTCAAAATCAAAAACGCATGTCTCCTCTGCTCGTACACTGGCAGCGACCACGACGTCTTCGACGAAATCACGAGCTACGTCGCCGACAACTCACACCGGGTACACCTGAACGAAATTGCGAGTCAAGTGCAGGTCGCTCTGAAAGCCCGTCTGGACATCTCCTTGAGTCACAGCCAAGTCCGCACGCACTTCCTTCATCACCAGTGCGACCAGAAGCTTGTTCTCAACACCGTCCTCCGCGACTTCGTCGACATTGTCAGTGTCGGCAAGAACCACTGCATCTACACCGACGATGACGGGATAACGAGCATAGACACAAAGAACACAGGGGTTTATATCGACTCCGTCAAGCAGCTTATGAGTATCTACAAGCAACTGGACAGTCTCGGGCGCGCGAAGCAATAGCAGATTTTGTATTCTTTATTAATCAGGGACATGACTATGTCTGTCCTTGCTAATAAAATTCAAATCCCTAAGCGGGACATGAAAAGTGTCAAGCCCTCGTTGTCCTCCTGGCACTGCGTTCGGCATCCGGGGCACAAGACAGCAACTTCTTGGTCCTTGCACTTCTTTTTCCAATCAAACATGCACTGTTCATGAACCATATACGAACAGCAGGGCAGTTTGTTGCAGAGATTCCCTTGGCTCGATTCCTCCAAACATATGAGACACATGTCTACATCCTCGGCCGGCTCCTCGGCCGGCTCCTCTGTCTTGGCCTCGCCCTTCCCGGACTTCCGGTTCTTGCCCTTTCTGCGCGACCCTTTCTTGGCATCTTTCGCTGCTTCTTCACTCGCGATCTCTTCGAGCAACAATTGTGCGTTTCTGTCCGCCGTCGCACACAGGCTTTCATGCTCCGCTTGAACGATTCGCTCAAACGTCTCGCGAGCTCTCTGGAGTTCTTGCGAGTATGCCTTGTTTGTATCTTCCATTTCTATCCAATCCAACATAAGGGCCCTATCGACAGCACTCCATTCCGTCTCTAACTCCAGCTTGTGAAGAAGTGTTCTGGGCAATGGCGACATCAACATATCCAGAAGCCCTTTCTTAAACTCCTGCCCTGCACCTTCAGCACTCAATTTGGCATTCGTTTTGGCTCGACCAACTTTTGAAACGACCTGCCACACCAGTCTCCAGAATTCATTGAGAGTGGCAAACTCTTCTCCTTTGAACTGCATTCGGGTCCCCGTCGGACATTTCGCTAAGAGCACCGCTATCGTCCAGTGCTCTGTTTGCTCCTCGCGCCTCTTTTTTGGTTTCATCTTCCCTTTGCCTTTTTTTTCACAGCCGAGCGGCTCCTCGGCTGTGAATTTCCTCTCTCCAAGCATCTCAACAGGAATAGGCCTGATCGCAAACCCACAGTCACAAGGGTCGTCACAGGCACAGGACCCCGCGATAAGAGCATCGACAACCCCCTTTCCCGGCCCGAACTCAACGCTCAAACGACGACAGGCGTCTGGCAGGCTCTTGTCAAGGCACTTCCCCACCACAAGGCCAAGTTCATCGATTCCAATCTGTCTCTCTTTGTGCTCCTTCACAGACAGCACCCATTGCCCCATGACGAAGTCACCGCCTAAGTCGCCGTTCAAGACGTGTGATACTTCCGTGCCTACCCTGAGATCGTATCTGCCGTCGTTTGGCCCAAGGTCGACACTCACACGCTTGGCGCTGTCCTCAAAAACATTTATGCAAGGCCCCATCACCGTTCCCCGGCGCAGTTCAACACTCCCTTGTCCGGTTTCGATCATAACATTCACTTGGTCGCCCTTCCGAAATCCTCCTGCCATTGACATGTGCAAAGCCTGTTGTCCGGCAACCAAATTGATAAAGACACCATTACCGGCGCCCGGTAACCTTACATGCAAACGGTTCTCTGCGTTTGCGATGAGCGAATCATTGCTTGGACCCATGACTAGCCCATCGTGAATGCTCAGGACGTTTTCCTTGTGCCTGACTGTGTGGTCTCTGAAACCACAGTAAAATTCGTCAGCTGCGCGAATCTCAACATGCACCATCTCGCCCGCCTGGAAGTCGCCGACCAATCGCTTGTGCTCGATCTGCTTGTCAATGGCAAAATTCACCAATGTTTTTGAACGACTCATCCATACACAAACATATGAAAGGCCATTTGTGATCTTGTCGACGTCACAGTACGGATATCCCACGACAACCCCGTCGTCTCCCTTTTTCACATCCCAGCTTGGAACGTTGATCAGAGAAGTCACACGATCACCCTTGCGATAATAGCTTGCGATTTCTACGCGTTTGATCTGCAGAGCAGCATGAAAATTGATCAACGGCGTCCGACCAATTTTGGCATTGGGACACTCCGATTCAACTTTTTTGTCCATCTTCACACAAACGCGATGATCATGGTCAGCCAGAGCATCTTCCGTAGCACCAAACACAATGCCCGTGTCGCCGTACTCAACCTTACAAATGAAGGCATCTGGGCCTTCGCCACCACGGCACTCGAATTCACAGATCACACTGACGAAGTCTCCCTTCATCAAGCCACCAGGGAGGTCCCCTTTCCAATCGATATTCTTCATCGCTTCGCGAATCTTCAAGGTCATCTTTCGGATGTCCGCGTCAGGCGTCCCGGACGCTTGGAAGTCAGCGATTTCCTCCTCTTTGAGTTTGAGTAGATGTGCAAGCATGGAGCTGCTCCTTGTGATCCTTGATAAGTTCAAAAGGCTTTTTTTCGTGCTCGCGTGCAAGTCTCCTGTTACAAGTTCTTCAGAACCGACCTCGTCAGAGCCTTTCAACAACCGGAACATGTTCAAGTCAAATAAAGTGTCGTCATCAGGGTCAGGCTGTATAAACCTTGTTTTGAATTGACCATCCAAGAACACGACACGCTTGGGCATGCCACCGGGCGTGGGTGTCTCCGAGAATGTCACTTCCTTCTCCGTTCTTGGCATGTTTCCACGCCCCATTCCTGGCATGTTTCCACGCCCCATTCCTGGCATGTTTCCAGGCCCCATTCCTGGCATGTTTCCACGCCCCATTCCTGGCATGTTTCCACGCCCCATTCCTCGCTTATTTCGAGGCCCCATTCCTGGCATCTTTCCACGCCCCATCGAAGTCCCGGTTGGAGCCCTGAAGATGCTCTTGAACAGGTCTCCATGGTCAAAGGATGCAAAGATGCTCTTTAGCACAGTGGGAAGGTCTAGCCGCATCATATCATACGCCGACATGATCATAGTCGCTTCGAATTTGTCAAACGTGCCCGCCAGCGCCTCTGCCCGCCCCTCCAGCCCCTGCATCAAGCGCGGCCCTGGAACCAACCCCAGCTTCCCATACGCCCACAGCGTGTTGGCCACATCCCGCGAGGTGCACGTGCCCGCAACCGCCTCCGCCCGCGCCTCCAGCCCCCTCATCAAGCCCGCACTGGGCGCCCGCCCGCACCGGGCTCCCGTGTTGAACACCTCTACCCGCCCCTCTACCCGCCCCATCGCATACGCCCACAGCGTGTTGGCCACGTGCTGCGCGCTCATCGTGCCCACCAGCGCCTCCGCCCGCGCCTCCAGCACCCTCATCAGCCCCGCCCCGGGCTCCCGCCCCATCGTCGCATACGCCCACAGGGTGTTTGCCACGTCCTGCACGTTGAACGTGCCCGCCAGCGCCTCCGCCAGCCCCTCCAGCTCCCTCATCAAGCCCGCCCCGGGCTCCCGCCCCATATTCCCGTACGCCCACAGCGTGTTGGCCACGCCCTGCGCCGTGAACGTGCCCGCCATTCCCTTCAACAGCCCTTCCAGCATCCTCATCATCCCCGCCCCAGGCTCCCGCCCCATAGTCCCATAGGCCCAAAGCGTGTTTGCCACGTCTTCCGAGTTGAACGTGCCTTCCAGCGCCTGCGCCCGCCCCTCCAGCACCCTCATCAAGTCCTCCCCAGGCTCCAGCCCCATCTTCACGTACGAGTACAGCGTCGTGGCCACGCCCTCCGCGTTGAACCTGTCCCCCAGCGCCTCCGCCAGCCTGTCCAGCACCCTCATCAAGCCCGCCCCGGGCTCCCGCCCCATCGTCGCATACGCCCACAGGGTCCTTGGCACGTCCCGTGCGTCGAACGTGCCCGCCAGCGCCTCCAATCGCAGCTCTAGTTTCCTCATCAGCCTTTCCCCAGGCTCCCGCCCCATCGTCCCGTACGCCCACAGCATTCTTGCCACCTCCTGCGCCTTGAACGTGCCCGCCAGCTCATCCAATCGCAGCTCTATTTTCCTCATCAGCCCTGCCCCAGGCTCCAGCTCCATCTTCACATACGCCCACAGCGTCTTTGCAACGTTCTGTGAGTTGAACGTGCCCGCAACCGCCTCCGCCCGCGCCTCCAGCCCCCTCATCAAGCCCGCACCGGGCGCCCGCTCCATCATCGCGTACGCCCACAGCGTGGTGGCCACGTTCTCCGCGTTGAACGTGCCCGCCAGCGCCTTCACCCGCCCCTCCAGCACCCTCATCAAGCCCAACCCAGGCTGCCGCCGCATCGTCCCATACGCCCACAGCGTGGTTGCCACGTCCTGCGTGTCGAACGTGCCCGCCAGCGCCTCCGCCCGCGCCTCCAGCAACCTTATCAAGCCCGCCCCGGGCTCCCGCCCCATCGTCCCATACGCCCACAGCGTGGTTGCCACGTTCTCCGCGTTGAACGTGCCCGCCAGCGCCTTCACCCGCCCCTCCAGCCCCCGCATCGCCCCTGCCCCAGGCTCCCGCCCCATCGTCGCGTACGCTTTATACGTCAACAGCACGCCCTGCTCGGTGAAGGTGTGCGCCAGCGCCTCCACTCGCCCCTCAAGCGCCGTCATCAACCTTGCCGAGGGTTCCATCCCCGTCGTCGTAAACACATACAGGAATTGTGCCACTTCATCTGCCTTCAACTTGCCCGCCAGCGCCTCCAATCGCCGCTCTAGTTTCCTCATCAGCCCTCCCCCGGGCGGCCGCCCGATCGCCGAATACGCCCACAGAGTGCTTGACAATCTGTCCACCCCAAAAGTGTCCGCCAGCGCCTCCGCCCGCCACTCCAGCCCCCTCATCAAGCCCGCCCCGGGTTGCTTCTTCATTTTCCCATACGCCCACAGCATGTTTTCCACCTGAAATGCGGTGAACGTGGACACAAACGCCTCCGTCCGCACTTCTAGAGCAGAAAGCACAGACTCGTCCCAAGCGTAGTAGCTTGAACTTTTCAAAACGAGATTCACCCCCAGAATGATCTCATTAACTGTTAATTTCTGAACATACCCGAGATCCTTGTATTGCTCTTGACGGATATCAAGTGATAACGTACTGTGCTCTGTTTCATCAGCACAAAAGTCGTCCAGTTCTTTTTCAAAAAAATCCATTTCGAAAGTTGTATACAGTCTGAAAGAATGAATGGTTTATATAGACTTCTTGGCTTTTGATTTCTGGCTTTTGATTTCCGGCTGTTGATTTCTGGCTTTAGATTTCTGGCTTTTGATTTCTGGCTTTTGATTTCTGGCCTTTGATTTCTGGCTTTTGATTTCCGGCTTCTGATTTCTGGCTTCTGATTTCTGGCTTCTGATTTCTGGCTTCTGATTTCTGGCAGGTCTATATAAGCATCGTGGAACGACCTATTTTGTACCAACTAGGAAAAAGGTTCGTGCCGAACCTTTTACGCAAACGCACAGTCTATAAATAGATTCGAAAATGGGCGACGAAGTGTGGCAGGTGCTCCTGGGCGAGGGCATGCTCGCAACCTGTCTCAGCATCGGCGAGCTGACCCGGCTCGCCAGGCTCAACCGCAGCTCTCGGCGCCTGCACGACGCCGCATGGCGCGCGATCTGGCGCGCACGCAGCAAGGCCTGCAGCGGCGCGGAGCTCGCGCACATTTTGCGGCTCGCGATCACAAAAGGGAAGGTGGCGCACGTGAGGGAGCTCGTGCGGCCGATGGCCGAGCAGGGCGACGCGTCCGTGCTCATGCAAGCCATCGACGGGGAGCCGTCGTACCTTTTCCTCGCCGTGAAGCAGGGGAGCGTGGAGGTGGTGAGGGCGCTGCTGGAGGCCGGGGGGCGCGAGCTGCTGATGCTGACCAGGAATAACGGAGCCAGCTGCCTCACGGTCGGTGCGGAGAACGGGCATCTGGAGATGGTGAGGGCGCTGCTGGAGGCCGGGGGGCGCGAGCTGCTGATGCTGACCATGGACGACGGAGCCAGCTGCCTCTACATGAGTGCGCAGAACGGGCATCTGCAGGTGACGAACGCACTGCTGGAGGCCGGGGGGCGCGAGCTGCTGATGCTGACCGCGGACAATGGAGTCAGCTGCCTCTACATCAGTGCGCAGAACGGGCATCTGCAGGTGGTGAACGCGCTGCTGGAGGCCGGGGGGCGCGAGCTGCTGATGCTGACCGCGGACAATGGAGTCAGCTGCCTCTACATGAGTGCGCAGAACGGGCATCTGCAGGTGACGAACGCACTGCTGGAGGCCGGGGGGCGCGAGCTGGTGATGCTGACCACGGACAATGGAGTCAGCTGCCTCTGGATCAGTGCGCAGAACGGGCATCTGCAGGTGGTGATCGCGCTGCTGGAGGTCGGGGGGCGCGAGCTGCTGATGCTGACCACGAACGACGATGCAGTCAGCTGCCTCTGGATCAGTGCGGAGAAGGGGCATGTGCAGGTGGTGAACGCGCTGCTGCAGGCCGGGGGGCGCGAGCTGCTGATGCTGACCACGGCCGACGGAGTCAGTTGCCTCTGGATCAGTGCGCAGGAGGGGCATGTGCAGGTGGTGAACGCGCTGCTGAAGGCCGGGGGGCGCGAGCTGCTGATGCTGACCTGGGCCGACGGATGCAGCTGCCTCTGGATCAGTGCGGCTCAGGGGCATTTGCAGGTGGTGAACGCGCTGCTGCAGGCCGGGGGGCGCGAGCTGATGATGCTGACCACGCACGACGGATGCAGCTGCCTCTACATCAGTGCAGAGAACGGGCATCTGCAGGTGGTGAACGCGCTGCTGGAGGCCGGGGGGCGCGAGCTGCTGATGCTGACCACGGACGATGGAGTCAGCTGTTTCTCTGCCGCGCGTTGGTTCCGGCAGGAGGAGGTCGTGAGGGTGCTGGAGATGGCGTGCCAGAACTTCGGCTTGTCTTCGGACGAGATGGATACAGTATATATCGGACCTTGAGACACACGTCCGCCCCAAAAGTGGATTTTTTTTGTTCAAAACAATAAAGTGTAAATCAACAGTGTCAAATGTGTGGGTCTAGTACTAAGCTCAGAGCAGACTGCAGAGCTGTAGCAATCTGATATGTCACTGCCCCCCGTGTGCGCATTGCAAGCTTGGCGGCGTCTATGTGCACCTGCTTCAAACCCTGCATGCTCTTTCTATGCTAAATACATGCCAGATCCTGCTCACGGCTTGCGACGAAGAGCCGCAAGACCTTGCAGCTGCTCTGCCAGAGTTTCACATTTAGGTTTGTTTTTGAGATCTTTATTAAAACATCTGCTTACTCTCAATTACTCGAGGTCAAACAGCTGCAGAAGCTCAAGCGCGCGGCCTTTGAGGGGGCGACTGCGGAGCTCGGCAATGTCTTCCTCTGTCCACGGTGAGGGCAATCCGCTGGAGATTGCGCCGTAAATGAGGCCGACGTCGGCAAGTCGCTCTTCGCCGTTGTCGCCCACTGCGTGCATGCACACGAGCAGCGCAGGGCCGAAGAAATCATGGCCTATGACGTGGCTCACGGTGGGGTTCAAGTCCTGAAGCTCTGCCCCCGCCTCGTCGCCGACCAGCCACAAAGTGTAGCCCGTCTGCACTCCGTTAGACACGATGCGGTGTTCCTGCACGTATGTAAAATACTCGCACTGAATCGCCTGCGTGTAGAACTTGCCGAGCTGCTGCCCATGTTCGAGGCGCAGTGCATCGACTCTGCCGTTGGTGCGGATGCGGTAAACACTTTCTTCGTTTGAAGACATGTCCGTGGAACACTGTGTTAAATACACACTGCCCCTGTGGAACACTGTGTTAAATACACACTGCCCCTCTGGCAACACTGTGTATCTCCGGCTTTTGATTTCCGGCTTTGATTTCCGGCTTTTGATTTCCGGCTTTTGATTTCCGGCTTTTGATTTCCGGCTTTGATTTCCGGCTTTTGATTTCCGGCTTTTGATTTCTGGCTTTTGATTTCTGGCTTTTTATTTCTGGCTTTTTATTTCTGGCTTTTGATTTTTGGCTTTTGATTTCTGGCTTTTGATTTCTGGCTTTTGATTTCTGGCTTTTGATTTCTGGCAGGTCTATATAAGCATCGAGGAACGACCTATTTTGTACCAACTAGGAAAAAAGTGCGTGCCGAACCTTTTACGCAAACGCACAGGTATGGGCAAGGGACCACAAGCGAAGAAAGTTCGGAAGAGCGAGGCTCTTGCGAAGAGAAGGAGAGAGAAGAGCGAGGCTCTTCAGGACACGGCAATGACGGTGCGTGTGGTTTTGGTGCGTGTCTTTTTTGTCATGGTTTGAGTGAGTGTCTTTTTGTGATGGTTTGTCTCACGGTCTTTTTCCCCCAGAAGCAGCTGCTGCCCAAGGGCTGCCCAAGGAAGCCCAAGAAGCCCAAGAAGAGCAAGAAGAGGTCGAGTGGTGTTCTTCCTTGGGTCAAGAGCCTGTTCGAGGAAGCGCAACGTTACATGCTCTCGACGTCTCTTCTGTCGCTAGAGGACGAAAAAGCCATATCGACAGCCGATGCTCTCGCCATATCAAGGTGGTACAGTGGCCTCAACTCCAAAGACATCTATCGGAAGGCTGTCGACAGCCTCTGGACGTCATCCAGACCGACCAAGGGGAGAATTTTGGGTCGAGACGGAGAGCAGGTCCCCGTCTTCAAGCTTCCTTACACGGTCAGGGAGATCTTGAGGATCAAGGATGCTTCTATTCGCTCTCTCAAGGGTTCAGAGTTTGAGAATGTGCGCCAGTTGTTCATTGATGATAGGGAGTATGAAGAGCTGTATGGCGGCAAGGGCGGGACGGGAGGAGAGGGCGGGACGGGAGGAGAGGGCGGGACGGGAGGAGAGGGCGGGACGGGAGGAGAGGGCGGGACGGGAGGAGAGGGTTCTGTGCACCGCCCCAACAGTCCTCCGCCGCCGCCGTCGCCTGACCAGATACAGGTTGGTGCTCCGCGCGGGGCCTGGTCCGTCTCCCTGCCGAATGCCAAGGGAGAAGGGCAGTCCGTCTCCCTGCCGAATGCCAACGGAGTCCTGTGGCCTCCCGAGAACGCTGTCGCTTTCGGACATGTGATCGGCTGGAACGTTGACTCCAAGGACTGTCTGGACCCTGCCCTCTGCCAAGAGGCCATCCCGCGTGACTTCGATCCCTTCAAGTGTGTCCAAGTTTTGTTCAACTTCCAGAAAGTTCGGGAGCCACGAGGCTGGAAGGTGAAGATCTTCGGCAATGCCCCGGTCTTGCAGTTGATGCATAAAACTCCATCATTCGTGGACAAGATCGCTCTTGGCGTGACCCAGCACATCGTGAGGTTGACGAGGTGCACGGGAGGGTATGAAGTGGAGTGCATCGTCTTGTCGGAGGTAAGGATGGCACTCAACGAAATGATCACTCACACTCAACACTGCTGCATTGAAAAGTGGAGTGTGGCGTTCGAAAACATTTCCGCCCCGTCACCTGGTGACGTGCGTTGGCTCAACGTCAAAAGGACTATTGACGTCGAAGAGTGGCAGCCCTCCAGTCCTCTTGCCGCCTTCCGTGACGGTCCTCAAGAGATCGTCGAGTGCGTTGGCGAGAAGGAAGGAGAGGGTCTTGTGTACCGCCCGATCAGTCCTCCGTACTCCCCTGATTAAGCTGGGTTTGGTTGGCTTCACGTTGAGAGGATCATGGACATCCAAGAGTCCAAGAAGCACGAGGCTTCATGCAGAGAGCTCGAGGGAGTGAGCGAGGGCGAGTGAGCGAGGGCGAGAGTCTTTAACATGCTAAAATAAAACTATCTTGCATGATGCACACGTCTTTTGTCCCTTTGACTTCGAACAATCATGACCAACTCCAAGAAAACGAAGAGGAACGTTCCAAGGAAAAATAATCTGCAGGCACAGTTAACGCTTGTAAGGGAAGTCTTATCAGCGGCGCACCGAAGACGGAGACGTGATCTTCTGGGCACAATTTTGAAATCCGAAGACATAGGGCCCCTTATCCTTGCCCATCTATCTGTTCATGAGTTGCTCACTTGCTCTTCGACTTGCCATGCAATTCTCAATCTCATCGATTCGAACAAAATCTCTCCCTTCAACCATCATTTGCGGTGGTGGACAAATTTTTACACGTGGAATCATCCTAACAAGACAATTGAACTCAGAGCTGATATCCAGAAATATAAAGAAGTTGTGGTAATGGAAGACTTTGGTTTCCAATACCTCTGGTTGTTGAACTTGATGCCGATCGCGGGTGTGAATGTTCACATGCGCATGAACATAAATGTCAGTTTAGATGCCATCCAGCTCGTGGGGAAGGATAAAGATTGTGACTTTGTGCGAAAGAAAGGATACGCCAACTTGGACGTGTTGGAGTGGAAAGTTTTGACAGTGAAGCGCTACGAGACTTCCGAGGGATTGCCTAATCCTCCATTCCAACATGTGCGCAACGGGGTTCTAGGACAGGTCGTTTTGTCAGCCGTCACATACATGCATACCATCAAGTCGGTTCAAGTATTCCTGAATGCACCGGTGGTCACGACGTTCAAAAACGTACCCATGCTCAAAACCCCTTTATCCTACCGTAAATTGTATGTGATCAAATGTGGATGTATCTGCATGCACTGCAATCAGCGTTCACGACGTTGGCAGAGCGTCGACGCGACTCAGCCAAATCATCGCTCATTATGCTCGGTCTGTATGGATCACCTCTACGTCAACGAGAATCAACTGGAACGAAAGTACAAGTGTAAGATCAAAAAAAAAAATTTGGAAATCTTGAAAACTCATTTTGTCGAGTGCTACTATGGAGCTGTTACCAATATCCTCTCGAAAAAGCCGCTGGTGATGGTACTCAAGAGCGATTTGGCCTCTTTTTGGGGCTACGAGAGCTGGACCGAGTTCCTCTCAAAGAATTACCAACGTCAGCTCAAGCACCGGGAGAGACAAAGAGAGTCTTCTAGATTCTATGAAAAGCTAGTTTGGTGGTGAGGCCAAAGTTGGCTTTGCCTTATCAGGATAATCCTTAATTTTTTATTAAACTGAAGAAAGAATATACGAGGTTATCTACATGCCCCTCACATTCGAAAACAACTACGTGGTAGGGGTCGTGATTTTCATGATCACGCTGCTCTTTTGCAAAAACGTGCTAGAGTGTCTACAATCATTTGTTCTTCTCTGGCAGAACTGTACTGAACTCCTCTGCAAGGATGTTCTTTTCTGCCCCTGCGTGCACCACGGACACGCAGAGCTTGTCCGTATCTCCATGCTCGCCTTACTTCTCACGTTCAGCGTCGGACAGCCTCTCTTCCTTCTTCTCGCTAGGTCGGTAGTGGAAAGAATGACCAGTCGGAAATCGTTGTGGACAGTGAATTTGGCATACCTGCAACTTAATGAGACAGCGTTCCAGCACAGCAAAAACGGTTCAGATCCGCTCGACAGCACTTGCATCCTCGACTCTATGGTCTCATCTTCCTGCTACGAAGTCGACGGACTATTGCTCGTCATGCCCTTCTCCCTCACAGCTGCCTGTTCTACATGGATGTGGGTAAGCCTCAAACAAACGGGCTTTTTTGACAGCGACCCGAGGTGGGACGCCGATCTTTTCTCGGACCCTCGTATGCAGCTGTACGAACTGTTCTACGGCATGGAGCTCTTCCACCTCATCTTCGCCACCCTGACGATGATCGCCGATCCAGCGCCAGTCCAGTATGTTCTGGTATATGCTCTCCTGACTTCCTTCTTGATGCTGTTCTTCTGTGCCAAGAGCAGAAACACGAGCTCGGGGGAGGGCATGGAAAATATTATCGGCATGTTCATGTTCTCGGTCTTGAGCACACTTATAAGCTTGTTTGTAGCACAAAACTGGGTCGGCTCTTGTTTGGCAAAGCACGGCTCGGCAGCCTTGCTCATCATACTTTTCCCTTTCTTGGCCATAATTCACATAAGTACAACGGAGGCCACACGCGCAGGCTACATTATCCTGACCCGCACTTGCTTCTCTTCTGTTTTTTCTCTGTACTTCCTGACCCTTGCATCTGTGAATCCGAACATGTCTTGTTGATTTTTCCCTCCGAGGGACAGTGCTTGCGTTTCACTGTATTTCCAATAATAGATAATGCCTTTTTGATTTTCTGCGCAACAGACCAATGCCTCATAAAATCGAGACAGTCTTGATCGATGTCGTTTTCATCTCTTGTCAGCCACGTACACTGCCGACATTTCTCGCAGTATGCTGAAGACAAGGGAACCTGCAAATCTTCTGCCATTGTTTCCATTTTCGCTACAATCCCCTTGCGGCCATACAAAGTCGTTCTGGAGAAGAGAAGCACGGAGGCGGCAGATGGTACGCCAATGTCGGTACTGAGATCCCGGCTGTGTCCGTATCGGCAAACACCACACTGCCGACCCATTATCTGCCTACTATGTTGCGTGCCAGAGATTCCGAGGGGAAGTGCGAATAAGTCGCAATGTCCTCACCTCTTTTTATCTGTGTTCGGCTTCTGTTTCCGGCTTCTGTTTCCGGCTTCTGTTTCCGGCTTCTGTTCCGGCTTCTGTTCCGGCTTCTGTTTTTGCCCGGTGCAGAAGTCTATGTAAGTCAATATGAAGTCATGCCTGCTTTTTGACAAACGATCCCACCATGCAAACATGCATCTTTTGCGGCACCCGAGAATACATTGTCTTCAAACCCATTGGCTTCAAGCGGCTCGGTTTGATCTTGTCTCGACAAAAGCAAGCAATGATTCAGGATCCCGTCATTGACTTTATGTTGATGCAGATGCATCAAATTGACTATACCGCAGCAAAGTGTATGTTTCCCACACCAAACATCATGCACTGCATAGAAGAAGAGGGCGGTGAGGGCGGCGAGGGTGTGGAGGACGACGAGGGCGTGGAGGACGACGAGGGCGTGGAGGACGACGAGGGCGTGGAGGACGACGAGGACATGAAGAGAGAGGGTGAGGAGGAGGGAGATGAGGACGAAGAAAGATACTTGGATTCCTGTATGTGCTGCTACTACTTCGTGACGCGGCGCGAGAAGAAACACATCGTGTCTCTTCCTATGCAGAATCTGTTATGGTACGTGAGGATGCTCAAGGCCTGTGACGGCAGCAAGTGCGATAGTCGCATTCTCATGCGGTTGGTCCGAAATGTCACCGAACCGGGCAATATCTACGCCCATCTCTTCGACCCTGACGAGATTGCGGGCATGCAAGCGATCAGGGACAAGCAGTGTCTCTCAGTCACCTCCAAAGCAATCAAAGGCCCCCGCCGCCAAGGAGAAAAAATATTCTGTGTGAAGAAGCTTATCGCAGAGATGTGGGACGCCAACAATGGTTCAAATCTGCTTCTGCCACACGCAAACGCTGCAGACCTGATGCGCTCTCACAAAGTTTTCTTTCCCACAACCGACTGCAACAGTACTTTATAAGGGTACACAGCCCCTCTCTTGCACAGCATAACAGAGTACATTCAGATCCTTGCAAACGAGCTCTGTGCTCCCTGAGCCAAATGAAACCCATTACACAACTCTTTGTAGTATTTTTTATTAAAGCACCGCACATAGCACTCACGCATCTTCTCCGTCCGGGAAGAACGTCAGGAGCGCCTTCACCCGTTGCGGGACCGGCAGATCGGCAGTGCCGTACGCCATTTCGGCGTAGATATCGTGCGCGTTGGCCAACCGGGCGTCGTCGCCGTCGGCGCCTTCGGCTACCAGCAACACGAGCAGCGCTTTGCCCAACACGGTCTTTCCAATGATCGGAGTGACTACTTCATTGACGAAGTCGCAGTCGACATCCGTGTTGGCGTTCACGACCACGATGAGCACTCGGTCTTCATCGTTTGCGCCTTTCAAGAGCCTCACGCTCGCGACGATCTCGACCTCCTCACAGCACAGAAACTTTCTGTAAACATCTGAGAGCTTCATGCCGGCGGCGGGACTCAGCACCGTGCAATCACGGCTTTCTTCGATGACGAACAGGGCCTCGAACTTGGTGTCTGACATCGTCAAGACACCTAACAAGAATATCTTTTATACTTCCATAACAGTTTATATTATTTGTATTTATTAAAATTGCCTACTCTGTCTAGGACCAGAGAACACTAACTATTAGGCCGAAAGCACCGAAGAATGCGGTGCACGTAAGCGGCAGCTCGAAAGCAGCCTTCTCGGCAGCAGCCTTCTCGACAGCAGCCTTCTCGGCCTCTAACTCATCCGCGGCCTTCTTCAAGGCGGCGGCCTCGGCAGCAGCCTTCTCTGGCTCTGGCTTCGCCGCCAACGCGATCCACTGGGGGGCGAAGGCAGGCATACGGCTCTCCACGGTCGCTGCCCACGCCTCATCCGCGACCTTCTCGGCAGCAGCTTCCTCGGCAGCAGCCGCCGCCTCCGCCTCAGCCGCCTTGGCTTGGGCCTCTGCCAACGCCGCCGCCTCTTCTGCAGCCTTCTGCACTGCTTCCTCGGC
>JGI12421J11937_10000240_pt1 | contig 20324 bp, 29 predicted proteins | sample LakErihyJuly2011_2_FD_11937 | JGI IMG/M metagenome (IMG submission 11937)
ACGCTGGTGTCAACCACAAAATAGGAGAGGTGCACGATGGTGCTGCTACTATGGACTGGATGGCTCAGGAGCAAGAAAGAGGTATAACTATCACATCTGCTGCGACAACTGTATTCTGGAAATACAAGGAAAACAATTACCACATTAACATCATTGATACCCCTGGACACGTTGACTTCACTGTAGAGGTGAACCGTTCATTGCGTGTATTAGATGGTTTGGTGTTTTTGTTCAGTGCGGTTGATGGTGTTGAACCACAATCAGAAACCAACTGGAGACTTGCCAACAATTACAATGTGCCAAGAATTGGGTTTGTAAATAAAATGGACCGTTCTGGCGCAGACTTCTTAAATGTTGTAAAGCAAGTAAGAACTATGTTAGGCAGTAACGCAGTTCCACTTCAGTTGCCTATTGGTGCTGAAGACCATTTCACAGGTGTTGTTGATTTAATCAACTTCAGAGGAATGGTTTGGAATGAAGAGGATAAAGGAATGACTTATAAAGAAATTGCAATTCCTGAAGATATGATGGAGGAAGCTCTAGAGTGGAGAGAAAAATTACTTGAAGCAGTTTCTGAGTACGATGATAAGTTGATGGAGAAATTCTTTGAAGATCCAGCTTCTATCACAGAAAGAGAAATTTTGGACGCTTTAAGAGCAGCATGTTTGGATATGAAGATTGTTCCAATGGTATGTGGTTCATCATTCAAAAACAAAGGTGTTCAAACGATGTTAGATTTAGTTATGGAATTGATGCCAAGTCCTTTGGATAGAGCAGAAACCATCGGAACTAATCCTGATACAGAAGAAGAAGTAAGACGCAAACCTGATTATAACCAACCATTTGCTGCATTGGCATTCAAAATTGCAACCGATCCTTTCGTAGGCCGTTTAGCATTCATGAGAGCCTATTCTGGTAAATTGGATGCAGGTTCATACGTATTAAATACAAGAAGCGGCAATAAAGAGCGTATTTCACGTATCTTCCAAATGCATGCGAACAAACAGAATCCTATCGAGTTTCTAGGTGCTGGTGATATAGGAGCTGCTGTTGGTTTTAAAGACATCAAAACAGGAGATACATTGTGCGATGAGAAACATCCAATCGTACTTGAGTCAATGGTATTCCCTGAGCCAGTTATTGGATTAGCTATCGAGCCTAAAACCCAAGCTGACATAGATAAATTAGGCATAGGATTGGGTAAATTGGCTGAAGAAGATCCTACATTTAGAGTAAAAACAGACGAGGAAACTGGTCAAACAATTATCTCTGGTATGGGTGAGCTACACTTAGAAATCATTGTTGATAGATTGAGACGTGAATTCAAAGTTGAGGTTAACCAAGGTGCTCCACAAGTAGCTTACAAAGAAGCAATTAAAGGTTCAGTAACCCATAGAGAAACGTTCAAGAAACAAACAGGTGGTAGAGGTAAATTTGCCGATATTCAGTTTGAAATTGGACCAGCAGACGAAAGTTTTGTTGGCGAAGGTTTACAATTCGTGAATGAAGTCGTAGGTGGATCAATTCCNCGTGAATATGTTCCAGCTGTTCAAAAAGGTTTTGCTGAAGCGATGAAGAATGGTGTATTAGCAGGNTATGCAATTGACAGAATGAAGGTAAGATTGTTTGATGGNTCATTCCACGCAGTTGACTCGGATTCATTGTCATTTGAAATTTGTGCTAAGTCAGCGTTCAGAGANGCCGCACCTAAAGCAACTCCAATTTTATTGGAACCTATTATGAAGTTAGAGGTATTAACTCCAGCNGATTATATGGGAGATGTTCAAGGTGACTTAAACAGAAGACGCGGAATGCTCGAGGGAATTGANGAGAGAGCAGGATCACAAGTAATAAAAGCCAAAGTGCCATTATCGGAAATGTTCGGATATGTAACNAGTTTACGTACCATCACTTCTGGAAGAGCATCATCAACAATGGAATTCGATCACTACGAAGAGGTTCCACGTTCAATGGCTGAAGAAGTAATTAAGAAAGTAAAAGGACAAAAAGCAAACGCATAGTACAGTCATGGTAACACAAAAAATAAGAATTAAATTGCGTTCACACGATCACAACCTGATTGACAAGTCAGCAGAGAAAATTGTGAAATCTGTTAAAGCAACTGGAGCCGTAGTAAGCGGACCAATTCCATTGCCTACGAACAAAAAGATTTTCACAGTGTTGAGATCACCGCACGTAAACAAAAAGGCTAGAGAACAATTCCAATTGTGCTCGTACAAGCGCCTTTTAGATATTCATAGTTCTACTGCCAAGACAGTAGAGGCTTTGATGAAGTTAGAGCTTCCAAGTGGTGTAGATGTTGAAATAAAAGTATAACGACATGGTAGGATTAATCGGTAAAAAAATAGGAATGACTAGCATCATTGGCGAAAATGGTGCTAAGATAGGATGTACTTTAGTACAAGCCGAACCAAATATTATCTCACAGATTAAAACTGTGGAAAATGAAGGTTACAATGCATTGCAGATTTCTGCGATCGAGGTAAAAACAAAACACACCAACGCCTCAGCGATTGGACATTTCAAGAAAGCCAATTCAGCTCCAATGAAAGTGTCTCATGAGTTTAGGGTTGCCGAAACAGTAGGTTCAATAGGAGATGTAGTTGATGTAAGCATTTTTGCTGAAGGCGACTTCGTTGACATAATTGGAACTTCAAAAGGTAAAGGTTTCCAAGGTGTTGTAAAGAGACACAACTTTAATGGTGTTGGTCCTTCTACCCATGGTCAGCATGACAGAGCAAGAGCTCCAGGATCTATTGGTTCTTCTTCTTATCCTTCAAAGGTATTCAAAGGTTTAAGAATGGCTGGTAGAATGGGTGGAAAACGAGTAAAGAATGTTAACGCACTGATTTTGAAAGTTATTCCTGAAAAGAACCTATTAGTAATTAAAGGTTCAATCACAGGACATAACGGTTCAATAGTAGTAATAGAAAAATAAGATATGGAACTGAAAGTATTATCAATCAATGGCAGTGAAACAGGTAAATCTGTTCAATTACCAAGTGAAATATTCGGTGTAGCGCCAAACGATCACGCTATTTATCTGGATGTGAAACAATACCTGGCTAATCATAGACAGGGAACACACAAAACCAAGGATAAATCTGAAGTGCACTACAGTACTAGAAAGATTAAACGTCAAAAAGGTACAGGTGGAGCCCGTGCAGGTAGCATAAAGTCAGGTGTATTCGTAGGTGGTGGCCGTATTCATGGTCCACGTCCTAAAGATTACAACTTTAAGTTGAACAAAAAATTGAAAAGATTGGCTAGGATTTCAGCTTTGTCTTATAAAGCATCAGGAAACAACATCGTTGTTTTGGATTCTTTAACCTTCGACAAACCGAACACCAAGTCGTTCATCAGCCTTTTAAACAATTTGAAACTAAACGACCAAAGGGTATTGGTGGTAACACCAGATAACGATAAGAATGTATATTTAAGCGGAAGAAATTTGCCTAAAGCACATACTTTACCAGCATCAGAAATTAATACCTACCAGATTTTAAAAGCTAAAACTTTAGTTCTGGTGAACGATTCTATTGAAGTCATTAAACAAACATTGAATTAAGATTATGTCAGTATTGATCAAGCCGCTGATAACAGAAAAAATGACCATGCTAACAGACAAAAGAAAGCAATACGGATTCGTATGCCTTCGCTCTGCTACCAAGGTTCAAATAAAAGCCGAAATTGAAAGTATTTACGGCGTAGAAATCGAATGGATAAACACTATCGTTACCTCTCCTAAGCGTAAGAAGAATAGACGCACAGGTCAAACGACCGGTAGAACCAACATTTATAAGAAAGCAATTTGTAAGTTGAAAGAGGGTCAAGAAATTGACTTTTACGAAAATATTTAAAGAAAATGCCAGTTAAAAGACTTAGACCGATAACACCGGGAACAAGATTTAGAGTTGCAAACACATTTGCAGAGCTTACAGCTTCAGAGCCGGAGAAAAGCCTGACTGAATCTTTATCGAAATCCGGTGGAAGAAACAACCAAGGTAAGATGACCATGCGCTACATTGGCGGCGGTCACAAAAGAAAATACCGTATCATTGACTTNAAAAGAGACAAGCATGGTGNANTTGCCGAGGTAAAAACTGTAGAATACGATCCAAATCGTTCTGCATTTATTTCTCTGATTGAATATACAGATGGAGAGAANAGATACATTCTTTGTCCGCATGGATTAAAGGTTGGTCAGAAGTTAAATTCTGGCACTGGTGTAACTCCAGATTTAGGAAANACACTTCCATTGTCTGAAATTCCACTNGGTTCTATCATTCACAATATTGAAATGGCTCCAGGACAAGGTGGNAAGATTTGCAGAAGTGCAGGTTCTTACGCTCAACTGACNNCAAGAGATGGTAAATACGTAGTTGTTAAATTACCAAGNGGTGAAACAAGGATGATNTTATGTACTTGTTCTGCAACTATTGGATCAGTTTCAAACCCAGACCATAGCTTAGAAGTATANGGTAAAGCGGGAAGAAGCAGATGGTTAGGAAGAAGACCAAGAACACGTCCAGCAGCGATGAACCCTGTCGATCACCCAATGGGTGGTGGTGAAGGTAGATCAAAAGGCGGACAACCAAGATCTCGTAATGGTATCTACTCACAAGGTCAAAAAACCCGTGATACCAAGAAAAGCTCAAGCAAACATATCATAGAACGTAGAAAAGGTAAAAGAAACAAATAATGGCAAGGTCACTTAAAAAAGGTCCCTTCATTGATTGGAAACTAGACGAAAAAGTTTCCAAAATGAACGAAACCAAGAAGAAAGCAGTAATCAAAACATGGAGCAGAAAATCCATGATTTCACCTGACTTCGTTGGGCACACATTTGCCGTGCACAATGGAAATAAATTCATCCCTGTTTACGTAACTGAAAACATGGTTGGACATAAATTAGGTGAATTCTCACCAACAAGAACATTCAAAGGTCACGGAGGTAATAGTAAATAATTATGGAATCAGTAGCAGTATTAAAAAATTGCCCTTTGTCTCCAAGAAAAATGAGACTGGTAGTTGATCAAATCAGAGGTCAAAAAGTAGATAAAGCATTAAGCATTCTGCAGTTTAGCCAAAGAAAGTACTACGCACAATACGTAGAGAAACTTTTAAAATCAGCAATCAGTAATTGGGAACAAAAAAACCAAGGTAGCAAGTCTGATGAGAGCAATATAATTGTGTCAGCAGTATTTGTAGATGGTGCCGTAGTTGCTAAAAGAATGAGAACTGCCCCACAAGGTCGTGCTTACAGAATCAGAAAAAGATTCAGCCACGTTACCATCAAAGTTGACAGTATTAATAAGGTAGAAAACCAAAAAGTAGAAGCATAATTAATGGGACAAAAAATTAATCCAATAGCGTTTAGATTAGGCATCATCAGGGGATGGGAAAGCAACTGGTACGGTGGCAAGAATTTTGCTGACAAACTAGCTGAAGACGAAAGAATCCGCAAATATTTATTTGTGCGTATCCCAAGAGGTGGCATGTCCAAGATTGTGATAGAGAGAACCATCAAAAGGATTATCATCACTATCCATACTGCAAAACCAGGTATCGTAATCGGTAAAGGTGGAGCTGAGGTAGATAAAATAAAAGAAGAATTAAAGAAGATCACCAAGAAAGATGTTCAGATTAATATCTTCGAAATCAAAAGACCAGAATTAGATGCGAAATTAGTGGCAGAAACAATCTGTCAACAAATTGAAGGTCGCGTAAGTTACAAGAGAGCAGTTAAACAAGCTTTAGGCAATACCATGAGAATGGGTGCTGATGGCATTAAAGTTAGCGTCTCTGGTAGGTTAAACGGTGCAGAGATTGCACGTTCAGAGAAATTCAAGGAAGGAAGAACTCCATTGCATACATTGCGTGCAGATATTGATTATGCATTAGGTGAAGCTTTAACTGTCTATGGAAAAATTGGTGTTAAGGTTTGGATTTGCAGAGGTGAGATTTACGGTAAACGTGATTTGTCATTAAACGCAGGTTCTGATCGCGGACCAAAGAGAGATGAGCGTCCATCAAACGACAACCGCAGAGGTGGTAGAAGAGATGGCGGCAGAGACAATAGAGGAGGTGATAACAGAGGTGGTGACAACAGAGGTGGAGGAGATAGAAGAAGAAACTAATCGATTAATAGATTATAGTTCAATCAAAATAACGAAGAATTAGACATGTTAAGTCCAAAAAGAACCAAATTCAGAAAACAGCATAAAGGCAGAATCAAAGGTCTAGCCACAAGAGGCCATAGATTGAGCTTCGGTACTTTCGGTTTGAAAAGTATGGAAGAGTCATGGATCACTGCCAGACAAATAGAAGCAGCCAGGGTTGCACTCACCAGGTTTATGAAAAGGGAAGGCCAGGTATGGATCCGTATATTCCCAGACAAACCTATTACCAAAAAGCCTGCAGAGGTTCGTATGGGAAAAGGTAAAGGAGCACCTGAATATTGGGTAGCTATCGTTAAGCCAGGAACCATCATGTTCGAAGTAACCGGTGTGCCATTAGCAGTTGCAGAAAGAGGTATGTACCTCGCCGCACAAAAGCTACCAGTAGCAACCAAATTTATTGTAAAACCTGATTATACAGAATAATAATGAAGCACAGGGAAATTAAAGATCTTACGACCAAAGAATTGGTTGAAAGATACAAAGAAGAAAAAGTGAGATTCACCAAAGTGAAGTTCAATAATGCAGTAGCAAGAATTGAGCAGCCTCACAAATTAAAAGAGTCAAGAAAAGTTATCGCTAGAATGTTAACTGAAATCAACACTCGTAGAGTAGATAACGAATTAAAAGCCGCTGAAAAGGGGGAATAAAAAATGGAACAAACCAGAAACTCAAGAAAAGAAATTATTGGTCGCGTTACCAGCAACGGTATGAATAAATCTATCGTTGTCGCTTTGGAAACAAAGGTAAAGCACCCGAAGTATGGTAAATACTTCAAAAAGACCAAAAAGTTTTATGCTCATGATGAAAAGAATGAGTGTAACGTGAATGACGTAGTAAAAATTATGGAGACAAGACCATTGAGCAAATTAAAATGCTGGAGACTTGTTGAAATCGTAGAAAGGGCAAAATAATGATACAAACAGAAAGTCGTTTAAAAGTAGCTGACAACAGCGGAGCAAAGGAAGTCCTTTGTATAAGAGTACTCGGTGGTACCAAAAGACGTTATGCGTCTGTAGGAGATAAAATTGTCGTGGCAATTAAATCTGCTATACCATCAGGCGGTGTAAAAGCCGGTACTGTATCAAAAGCCGTTATCGTTAGGGTAAAAAAAGAAATCAAAAGAGCAGACGGTTCATACATTCGTTTTGACGAAAACTCTTGTGTATTGCTTAACAACTCAGACGAACCAAGAGGTACACGTATCTTCGGCCCAGTAGCAAGAGAATTACGTGAAAAACAATTCATGAAAATCATATCACTGGCACCAGAAGTATTATAATAGCACAGAAGAATGAAAGCAAAAAACAATTCACATCAAACTGCAAAGATTCACATTAAGAAAGGTGATACTGTTGTACAGATTGCAGGTAAGATTGTAGACAATAACAACACGGGTAAAGTTTTACGTGTTTACACCAAAACATACAGAGCTGTGGTTGAAGGCTTGAATATTATTTCACGTCACACAAAACCAAGTGCAAGCAGCCCCAATGGCGGAATCATCAAAAGAGAAGCGCCAATTCATATTTCTAACTTAATGTTGTTGGACGGTAAGACCGCAACAAGAGTAGGTAGAAAAGAAAACGAAAAAGGAAAATTACAGAGATATTCTGTTAAAACAGGAGAATTTATCAGCTAATAAAGTAAATAAATGTCGTACATACCAAATTTAAAAACAAGGTTCACAGAAGTTGTTATTCCGCAAATGCAAGAAAAGTTTGCATATGAGAATGTAATGGAAATGCCAGGACTTCTGAAAATATGCTTAAATCAGGGCGTAGGGGTAGCTGTGAATGATAAAAAATTGATAGATGCTGCCATCGATGAGATGTCAAGAATTTCTGGTCAAAAAGCACAAGCTACTATGTCTAAAAAAGATATCAGTAATTTCAAATTGAGAGCTAAAATGCCAATCGGCGCGAGAGTAACCCTTCGTAAAGATGCCATGTATGAGTTCTTAGAAAGATTGATCTCAATTGCATTGCCACGTGTAAGAGACTTCCAAGGATTAGATGTTAAAGGTTTTGATGGCAGAGGCAACTACACCATGGGCATTACTGAACAAATCATTTTCCCGGAAATCGATATCGATAAAACCAATAGAATTTCAGGTATGGACATTACTTTTGTAACTTCGGCCAAAACTGATGAAGAGTGTTTAGAAATGTTAAGAGCTTTCGGTTTACCGTTTAAAAAATAATAAAAACAGAACATGGCAAGAGAAGCAATAAAAGCAAGAGAGCTCAAAAAAGAGAGACTAGTTGCTAAATACGCAGACAGACGTGCAGCGTTGAAAGAAGCTGGTGATTTCATCGGTCTTCAAAAACTACCTAGAAGTTCTTCAAAAGTTCGTCTTCGTAACAGATGCAAATTAACAGGCAAACCAAGAGGATATATGAAAGTATTTGGTTTGTGCAGAAATCAGTTCCGTGAACTGGCTTCAGCAGGTAAGATTCCAGGTGTAACAAAATCAAGTTGGTAAATAAATAAAGAATACAATGACTGATCCAATAGCAGATTACTTAACCCGTTTAAGAAACGCTTTGCAAGCAAAACATAGGATTGTTGAAATCCCTGCTTCAAACATCAAAAAAGCAATGACAAAAGTGCTTTTTGAAAAAGGCTATATCTTAAACTATAAGTTTGAAGAAACAGAAAACAAACAAGGTGTAATTAAACTTGCCCTTAAATACGATCCAACAACAAGGCAGCCTGCCATTAGAGATCTAAAAAGAGTAAGTAAACCAGGTTTGAGAAAATATGCTCCAGCTGACAAATTACCAAGAGTTATTAACGGATTGGGCATCGCCATCCTTTCTACCTCTAGAGGTGTATTATCAGACAAAGAAGCAAGAACCTTGAACATAGGCGGCGAAGTGCTGTGTTATGTATCGTAAAAATTAAAAGAATAAGAACATGTCTAGAATAGGTAAAGCTATCATCAATATCCCTGCAGGTGTAGATATCAAAATCTCAGCGGATAATGTTGTAACGGTCAAAGGACCTAAGGGTGAATTACACCAACCATTAAAAGAAGGTTTCAAAATCAAAATTGAAGACAACATTTTAACCGTTGAACGCCCTAACGAAGAAAAAACGAGCAGAGCATTGCACGGTTTATACCGTTCATTGATCAACAATAACGTTATCGGAGTAACATCTGGTCACTCAACTAAACAAGAGTTAGTTGGTGTAGGTTATAAAGCAACAAACGCAGGTCAAGTGCTTGATCTTTCTATCGGATACTCTCATAGAATTATGTTAGAGGTGCCTATAGAAATCAAATTGACAACTGTAACAGAAAAAGGACAGAATCCTGCCATCATCATGGAGAGCGCTGACAAACAATTGTTAGGTCAAGTAGCTGCTAAGATTAGAGGATTCCGCAAGCCTGAGCCATACAAAGGAAAAGGTATCCGTTTCGCAGGTGAGCAATTGAGAAGAAAAGCAGGAAAATCAGCGTCTAAAAAATAATAATTAGAAAATGAGCCAAGTAAAATCACAAAGAAGACTTAAAATAAAACGCAGAGTTTCTGGTAAAGTTTCTGCAAGCATCGAACGTCCGCGTTTGGTTGTATTTAGAAGCAACGCTGAAATCTACGCACAAATCGTAGATGTTAGCAACAAGACCATTTGCGCAGCTTCAAGCCGTGAGAAAGATTTAGTAGAATCTAAAGACACCAATGTTGCCAAAGCCGCAATCGTTGGAAAGCGCATCGCTGAAAAAGCAAAATCATTGGGTGTAGAGAAAGTTGTTTTCGACAGAAACGGTTTCTTATACCATGGTAGAATCAAGAGTTTGGCAGAAGGTGCCAGAGAAGGGGGCTTACAATTTTAATTTATTAAGAGTATCATGACAAACAGCAATATAAAACGTGTCAGACAATCTGAACTGGAGCTTAAAGAAAAAGTAGTTGCAGTAAATCGCGTTGCCAAAGTAACCAAAGGTGGTCGTACATTTACCTTTACCGCTATCGTGGTAGTAGGAGATGGTAACGGCATCGTAGGAAACGGATTAGGTAAAGCAGGTGAGGTGACCGATGCTATTCAAAAAGCAATCGAAGACGCAAAGAAAAACTTAATTAAAGTGCCTATCCTTCATGGAACGGTTCCTCATGAGCAATATGGTAAATTTGGTGGCGGAAACGTTTTCATCAAACCAGCTTCTCACGGTACAGGTGTTATCGCGGGTGGTGCAATGCGTGCCGTTCTTGAGAGCGCAGGTGTTCACGACGTGTTAGCCAAATCTAAAGGTTCATCAAATCCACATAACGTGGTAAAGGCTACTTTGGATGCTTTATCAAAATTAAGAGATCCATACAGCATTTCTAAACAAAGAAATATCAATTTAAAACAAGTTTTTAACGGATAAGATTATGTCTAAAGTAAGAATCACAAAAGTACGTAGTACCATTGGTCAATCAGAAAGAGTAGAGAAAAACATGGAGGCTTTGGGTTTAAATAAAATCAATAGCTTTAATGAGTTGACTTTAACTCCTCAAATCCAAGGCATACTTAGAAAAGTTAATCACCTAGTAAAAATAGAAAATATTTAAGATGGAATTAAATACTTTAAAACCTGCAGAAGGTTCAACAAAAAACGGAAAGAGAATAGGTAGAGGTCAAGGTTCCGGAAGAGGCGGTACATCTACAAAAGGACACAAAGGTGCTCAAAGTAGAAGCGGTTACTCTCGTAAGAAGGGTTTTGAGGGCGGTCAAATGCCATTGCAAAGACGTATTCCAAAGGGAGGTTTCAAAAACTTTAACCGTGTGGAACTTACAAGTGTTAACCTTGATGTGCTTCAAAGATTGGCTGAAACCAAAGGTCTGAGTGTAATCAATCACGCAACCATGGTTGAAAACAACTTGGTAGGTAAAAGAGAATACTTTAAGATCTTGGGTCGTGGTGTGTTAACTGCTAAATTAGAAGTTCATGCGCATGGTTTCTCTGAAACAGCGAAAAAAGCAATCGAAGAAAAAGGTGGTTCAATAAACCCTATAACTATCTACTAGGAATGAAGAAATTTATTCAGAAACTAAAAGAAATCTGGAGCATTGATGAACTAAGGGTTAAAATCAAAAATACCCTTTTGTTTTTATTGATATACAGAATTGGTACCTTTATCATTCTGCCAGGTATTGACGGTGGCGTTCTTATGGGCGCACTGAAAAACCAAACAGAAGGTATCCTTGGTTTAGTGAATATTTTCGCGGGTGGTGCTTTCGGAAGAGGTGCCATCTTCGCATTGGGTATTATGCCTTACATTTCAGCTTCAATTGTTATTCAATTATTAACTATTGCAGTACCTACATTCCAAAGAATGCAGAAGGAAGGTGAGGACGGTAGAAGAAAAATCAACCAATACACTAGATTCTTAACCATTGCAATCACTATGGTGCAAGCGGTTGCTTATCTTTACAATATAACTGGCAAATCAGACAATTGGGGTGCTTTGTTGTTCAAAACACATCCTGAATTAATGACTGAATCATTGTTCATGATCATAAACGTATCTTTGCTTGTAGCTGGAACTATGTTCACAATGTGGTTGGGTGAAAAGATTACAGACAAAGGTTTAGGCAATGGTATTTCACTAATTATCATGATTGGTATTATCGATAGATTGCCAGAAGCTTTGGGTTTTGAATTGGATCAAAGAATATCTAAAGGTGGATTGCCTTTGTTTATTGTAGAAATTGTATCATGGTTGGGGGTTATAGTTGCGACAATCTTACTCATACAAGGTGTCAGAAAGATTAGTGTCAACTATGCCAAAAGAATAGAAGGCAGTAGAATGGTAGGTGGTGCACGTCAATACATTCCTTTAAAGGTTAATGCAGCGGGTGTGATGCCAATTATATTTGCTCAAGCAATCATGTTCTTGCCACCAACCATTGCTCAAAGTGTTGAGAACCCAGGTTCTTTTCTAAGAGCGATGAGTGATTATGGTTCATTTGCCTACAATGCAGTATTTGCAATTTTAATCATTGCATTTACCTATTTCTACACAGCCATTACGGTTAATTCAAATCAAATGGCTGACGAGTTAAAAAAGAGTGGAGGTTTTATTCCAGGTATTAAGCCAGGAAAACAAACCAGTGAGTATATAGATCAAATTATGGATAGAATTACCTTCCCAGGATCATTGTTCTTGGCTTTGGTAGCAATCTTACCTTCATTTGCAATGTTGTTTGGCGTGAGTCAGAGTTTTGCTCAGTTTTTCGGCGGAACATCCTTGTTGATTATGGTAGGTGTTGTATTGGATACCTTGCAACAAATCGAGAGTCATTTATTGATGCGTCACTATGATGGATTGATGAAATCTGGACGCATAAGAGGTAGAACTGGAACCATGGCAACACAATCAATTTGATTATATAAAAAAAAAGTATTAAATTTGCACCCCGCAAAAAAATGGCCAAGCAAGACTCAATAAAACAGGACGGAACAATCGTAGAAGCGTTGTCAAATGCAATGTTTCGCGTTAAGTTGGGCAATGGGCATGAGATTATTGCAACCATTTCAGGGAAAATGCGCATGAAATACATCAGGGTATTACCGGGAGATAGAGTACAAGTGGAGATGAGCCCATATGACCTGAGCAGAGGTAGAATTTCGTACAGATACAAATAAAATATTATGAAAGTAAGAACTTCAGTTAAGAAGCGCAGCGTAGACTGCAAACTGGTAAAAAGAAAAGGAAAACTTTTTGTGATTTGCAAAAAGAACCCAAAATTTAAACAAAGACAAGGATAATCATTAACAATGGCAAGGATAGCTGGTATAGATTTACCCAAAAACAAAAGAGGCGTTATAGGTTTAACCTATGTATTCGGTATTGGTTCAAGCAGAGCTAAGTCAATATTGAATCAAGCCAACATCGACCACGACAAAAAAGTGGGCGAATGGAATGATGATGAACTGACTTCGATCAGGAATATCATCTCAACTTCTTTCAAAACCGAAGGTGAACTTCGTTCTGAAGTTCAGCTCAACATTAAGCGTTTAATGGACATTGGTTGCTACCGTGGAACCCGTCACCGTAAAGGTTTACCTTTAAGAGGACAGCACACGAAAAACAACTCGCGTACCAGAAAAGGTAAACGTAAGACTGTTGCAAACAAAAAGAAAGTTACTAAATAATAGATAAATGAGTACTGCAAAAAACAAAAAGAAAGTAAAAGTTGATCCAGTGGGTCAGGTGCACATCAAAGCATCATTTAACAATATCATTGTTTCTGTAACCAATGCTAACGGTGATGTGATCTCTTGGTCTTCTGCCGGTAAAATGGGTTTCAGAGGGTCTAAGAAGAATACACCATATGCTGCACAACTTGCAAGTCAAGATTGCGGTAAAGTTGCATACGACTTAGGATTAAGAAAGGTTGATGTGTTTGTTAAAGGACCAGGTTCAGGTAGAGATTCTGCTATCAGAAACATGGCTGCTTGTGGCATTGAAGTTCTTTCAATCAACGATACAACTCCACTTCCTCACAATGGATGCCGTCCACCTAAACGCAGACGTATCTAATTTTTAATTAATAGTAGAAAACAAAAATGGCAAGATATACAGGTCCCAAATCCAAAATCGCACGTAGGTTCAAAGAAGCTATCTTTGGTCCGGATAAAGCATTAGAGAAAAAGAACTATCCTCCGGGAATGCATGGTAATTCAAGGAGAAGAGGTAAACAATCAGAGTACGCCATACAATTGATTGAAAAGCAAAAGGCTAAATACACTTACGGTGTATTGGAGCGTCAGTTTGCCAAAACCTTTAAATTAGCTGCTACCAAACGCGGTATCACAGGTGAAAACTTATTGAAATATCTTGAATCAAGATTGGACAATACGGTATTCAGATTGGGTATTGCGCCAACTAGAAGCGCTGCAAGACAACTAACTTCACACAACCACATTTTGGTTAATGGCGAAGTGGTAAACATCCCTTCATACTTATTGAAGCCAGGGGATACTGTAGCAGTTCGTGAGAAGTCAAAATCATTGGAGACAATAACCATTTCACTTGGTGCAGGTAGAAAACGTTTCAGCTGGTTAGATTGGAATGAGAAGACCATGACTGGTACTTTCTTAAACCTTCCAGAAAGATCTGAAATTCCTGAAAACATCAAAGAGCAGTTAATCGTAGAGTTGTACTCTAAATAAACCATTAAATAATCCATAAACAAATGCCGATATTAGCATTCCAAAAACCCGAAAGAGTGATCATGCATAAGGATACAGACTTTTATGGTCTGTTTGAATTTAGCCCACTCGAGAGAGGCTATGGCATCACCATAGGTAATTCACTTCGTAGAATTCTACTTTCTTCACTTGAAGGACATGCCATCACTTCGATTAGAATTCAAGGTGTGGAGCACGAGTTCACAACCATCAAAGGCGTAGCTGAAGATATTACTGAAATCGTTTTGAACCTTAAACAAGTTCGTTTCAAAAAAATCAGTAATTCTGATGACCACGAAAAGGTGTTCATTAGTATCAAAGGCAAAGAACAATTCACTGCTGGCGACATCGCAAGATACACCAATACATTTGAGGTATTAAACCCAGACTTGGTTATCTGCAACATGGAGCCATTCGTTAATTTAGAAATGGAAATTTCAATTGACAAAGGCCGTGGTTATGTTCAAGCTGATGAAAACAAACCTAAGGATGCTCAGATTGGTTTAATCGCTATCGACTCTATCTTTACCCCAATCAAGAATGTAAAATATACAATCGAAGATTTCAGGGTTGAGCAAAAGACCGATTACGAGAAACTAATCATTGAATTACAAACCGATGGATCTATCCATCCAGAAAACGCTTTAAAAGAAGCAGCAAATATCTTAATCCAACACTTTATTCTATTCAGCGACGAGAACATCTTGTTGGATAGCCAAGTGAAGAAGCCAGCTCAAGAAGTTGATGAGAATTTCTTACACATGCGTAAAATTCTTAAAACCAATTTGGCCGACCTTGATCTTTCTGTGAGAGCATACAATTGCTTAAAAGCAGCAGAGATTCGTACCTTAGGGGAACTTGTAAGCTATGACATCGATGATCTNTTGAAATTCAGAAACTTTGGCAAAAAGTCATTGTCTGAATTGGAAGAGTTCGTAAGAGAGAAAGGGCTTAACTTTGGAATGGATGTATCTAAATACAATTTAAGCGAGGATTAATCATAGCATATCATGAGACACGGAAATAAAGTAAATAAATTAGGAAGAACCGCTTCACACAGGAGAGCTTTAATGGCTAACCTTACGATCTCTTTGATCACCCACAAACGCATTACCACTACTTTAGCTAAGGCTAAGGCATTAAGAGTATATGCTGAGCCGATCATCACCAAATCTAAAAATGATACCATGCATTCTAGAAGAACTGTCTTCGCTTATCTTAGAGATAAAGAAGCTTTGAAAGAATTGTTCGGTGTTGTTGCAGAAAAAGTAGCCAACAGACCAGGTGGATACACCAGAGTCTTGAAATTAGGTACTAGAATGGGTGATAATGCTGAAATGGCAATGATTGAATTGGTTGACTTTAACGAGTATACTGATAAAATTGGTAAACAAGAAAAAGCGGCCAAATCTAAAACTAGAAGAGGCAAGACAGCTAAGGCTGCCGAAGTTACTGAGGCAAAGGTTGAAACAAGTGCTCCAGCTGCAGAAGTTACAGAAGCACAAGTTGAAACGATTGAAACAGTTGAGCCTACTGCGCCTGCTGCTGAAGAAAGCAAAGAAAACGACAACGCTGCTGAATAATTCAGCGCCGCAACCAATATTTGAATCCCGATCCTTGTGGTCGGGATTTTTTTGTTTTGGCCTAGATGGGATGTATGTGAGTGTGAGTGTGAAGTTTTAAACCCCAGAGGGGTGACACATTTGTAGAGTGAAAGTCGTAATCGAAATGCCGCGCCCCGAAGACCGCAGTGCAGCTCTTGTGGCGCTTCGGACACAAAGCCGCAGCGAAGCGGAGACAGAGGGCGAGATAAGGCGCACAGAAGAATAGCAAGAGCAAGAGGGCAGAGGGAGGCAATGTGTACTATTTTAATATTTTGCTTCAAAAAAATCGTAAAGGTATGCCAGGTCATTTTTTTAAGGCGTTGTTGGCGAGGTACTAAACGGAACGAAGTTAAGTGTTCTCGCGAGCTTGCGAGTAAACCAACAACATGTTTCATGCACTTGCGGCTCCGTTTATTGGTTATTTGTTAATAGGTACAAAAACTGGAAAACAAGGGCAGTGCAATCGAAAACTGCTCAATATATCAATTATTGTCGTAATTCCGACTCCACTCAGCCCTGTTGTTGTTGTTGTTGTCTTCCCTAGAATTCCCAATCGTAACTCGAACTGCTGTCGTACATTTTGTAGTAAACGCCGCCGTTGTGCGTGCGTCTGTAGAACAATAAGTTTTCAAACAATATGTCGTTTACCAAGGTGTTGATGTCAGACTCTTCATCCAAGCTTTTATATGATCCCTCAAATAGAATGATGTCCTTCAAAGAATTTAATTTGTTGCTATCGGTAGGTAAAGACTCAGAAAGGTATAAGGACCAAGTTTCTTCGTCTTCCATTTTGTATTTACACACATACACCAAAGCACTGTCTTTGCCCATATGCAACTTCTGACTGCTAAGTACCACAAAGGTATCGAGCTTTGAATAGGAATTCTCTTGTTCAGTGATGGATGATTCTATCCAAGCCCTATGGTTTAAGTATGTCTTAGGGAATAAATTAACTTGCTTGGCTTCTGTCAATATCAAGTAAAACCCTTTTCGGGTCGACTTGTTCTTTGCCAAAGTCTCATATACCGAATCTGCAAAATTGATTTTATATTTCAATAAGACAGGCAATAAGCTCAAACGCTTTTCATTGTCTGTGATTTTTAATATCTTTCCAACTATGTCGTTCACCGTGCTATTTTTGTCTCTAAGTGGTAGGCTTAAATCTAAGATATCAGCCAATAAAGAGAAGTCGTTGCTGTTGTTTGAATAGTCGAATTGATTGCCCGTGAAACTCTGTGACGAAATAGAATAACGGTCGTTGTTTTGGTTGTAATCGCCGGCTTTGTTTTCGTTGGTCAAGCTTGCCATCATGCGTTTGTATTCCACCTTGGTTTCTTTTACTAATTTGTCGTGTATGCTGGCATAATCGTTAACCGTTATAATGCCACTGTCTTTCATCTTAGAAATCATGCTGTAAGCCGCGTTTCTGTATTCAGGGTAATTGGTCAATTCGATTAATTCGGGCAAAATGATCTTGGCCAATTTTAAAGAATCTCCAAAGGACCAAAGCATTTCATGCATGCTGAAGCTGTTGTCGGAAATGGGAATATCGTTAGACAATATTGGCTTAATGGCCTGAAATGCTTTGTCGTTTTTCTGATTTGCCATGGCTTTTAAAATTTCCAATTGCATGTAGGCTGTGTCTGAAAAACGCTTGTACAACTTTTGCAAATACGGAATGATAATGGCTTGTGAACTGTCTATCTCACTTAACTTAATAATTAGAACGCTGCGAATCTCTGCTGCATCGCCTTTCATGTTGATCGTGTCTATGACATTGCAAAGGTTGGCAATATCGGCTTGGCAAAAACTAATTGTTCCATAGTTCTTTATTGCAGCTTTGCGCACCACACTGTCTTTGCTGTTAAAGTCTTGGAAAAAACGGTAGCCTTTCTTGGTGAAAATATGGTCATCCATTAAGGTGTCTGAGACATCGAAGCTGTTAAAGAAAGTGCCAACAAAATCGCTATTGCCAGAAAGTGTGTCCATATAAGCCACAACCGAATAGCGCATCTGGCCATGTAAAGCGTTCATTTCTTTAATCAAGCGCATGCTGTTGGTATCTGTATAGGTGTAGGTAATGTAATCTATGCCCTTGCGATTCGATTTACTAATAGACAAAGTCTTTAATGACATTTTCTTTTCCCATGATTTGAAATAGTCGTTAAGGTTTTTGTCTTGGCTCTCATAATACCCATATTTGTATGCACTCACATTGATAAATTCATTGGCATTATCGGTTTTGAAATAAATTTCTTTGTAATTGCCATTGTACTTATTTTCTTTATCTTCATCCTCATCGCCACCATAATAAGATTCATAGGAAGGTGCTTTTTTTGTTAGAATTGGTTTAATGGGTGTTTGCACTTTGAAAAACAAATTGGTGTCGCTGTATTCAAAATAATTGAGTTTCGGTTTGCCGTTAAAATGTATGCTGTTGAAAAAGCGCTCATTAAATCCTGCGCCTTCTTGCTGAGGTTTTAAAACAAACATGATGTAACGTGTTCCACAAATAGCAAAACGTGCAAATAATTGATCATTTGTCTTGTTTTCATAAGCAACATCCATGGCATGGTAACCTTGCCATATATACTGTTTGGTGTTTAATATTTTGAATTTGTCGGTGGCGGCAAAACTTCTAGCCATCACATGCAATTCAAAACTGTCTTCTTCCAAATAGTGTTCATTTAAAATATCCTCTTGTTTGATTAGGTAGGTGTTACCAGAAGATTTATCGTATACCAAATGTTCAAAACTTGGATTGGCCTTAGACGGCATAGGCAGTTTTAGTTCCTTGTCATTGCTCGGTAATTCGATGCTGAATACAGAATCAGGACTGCTGATTTTGCGCCAGGCGCTGGCATTGCCTTCATTTATTTTAAGCGACTTAAAGAAATTATTGGCGTCGGATGAAACGGCAAAATTCTTTTTGCCAGAAAGGCGAATAATGTAAACGTTGAAAGGAGAGGCTAGGATTTGAAAACGGTTTAGATCGCCTGTCTTCAAACGGGTTACCACTTCCATGCCATTGAATCCGTTGGAGACTATGTTTTTCTTTTCAAAAATTTCACCGGGGATGTTTTCAAATATCATGGTGTCGATCACCAAGAGTAAATCTTCGGGCGTTTTACCTGAGAAAATGGTGTTGCAAGAAATCTTTTCTATTTGGTAATAATAGCCGTTGGCTAGGTCGGGCGATAAGTAAGAAGAGTAGGAGCTGTTGTCGTTAACCTTGGTCAGGCGGGTTGGCAGAACAGCCGAAATCAATCCATCTTCAGATGAATAGGTGGTGTAGGTGTGTTTCATTACCATGTTTTCATACTTCTTAGCCATTTTGCTTTTTTCTAAAGCAATGCTTTGAACGGGTCTCACGGTATAGCCCTTTTCAATCAACATCTGCAAAACACCTTTGCTGCCGGGTAGATGCGAACACCCCACGCCGGTAAACATGGTTTTGCCTAAATGCATAATAGAATCCATACGCCTTACCATATTGGCATTGCGTTTATACAACATATACTCTAGGTAGTGTTCAGATTCAGTCATACGGTCTATTGAATCGAGCATAAAGATATCGCCTTTGCGGTAGGCTTCGGCGATTTGCTGTCTCAGTTTGTAATTGTATCTTTTAGGTTTTTTATTTTTAGAATCTTTGGGTTCTTTTTGCGATTTCTTCACTAGGTCGCGGCTCTCTTCAAAGCCCTCCACGCCTGTGAAACCCTTGCCTAGTTTTTTTGCAATTTGGTAAATGTATAAGTCAAGCCAAGCATTTTCTTCAAAATCATCTTGTTCGCCGCGGGTAAGTAGGTAATTGACCTCACGAACTTGGGCGCTAAGTTTCTTTTGCAGAAGCCCTTTGTTATAGCTGTTAAGGGTAAAGGTGTATAGATTAAGGAAATCGTAGGCATCGCGGGGAAATACTTTTGCGGCATCCTCAGGGTTGTCCGATTCACTTTCGGTAATCCATCGATGTATAACACTGTCGAGGTCCTGCTCAAGTGCAACGACATCGCTTTTCGACAGCGCGATGAAGAAAGAGTCGCCGAGATGAAAGGCGATTTTTTGGCTTACGTGCATGGTGCCGTATACATAGCTAGGCTTTTTAAGTCCATTACCAGAGATTTGCCAAAGCAGACCTTTTTGTTTGTTTTGAGCGGAGATAGAAAATGCGCTAAGGAAGAGGATTAGCGCTAAACAAAGTTTGTTGTTGTGATTCATTAGAAATAATACACGAATATAAGGGAAGTATAAGAACGAAAAAAGGGATGAAAATATTTTCATCCCTTTTAATTAAGGTATTGTAAAGATTAAGAATTACTCTGCAACAACTTCAAT
>JGI12421J11937_10000243_pt1 | contig 20273 bp, 18 predicted proteins | sample LakErihyJuly2011_2_FD_11937 | JGI IMG/M metagenome (IMG submission 11937)
TTTGCAAACCATTAAATTTCTAAAATGTTCGCTTAAGCCGTTTAAGAACAATTGCCCCTCAAAACCTTTGTTCAAAATTTCATCGTAGTAATTCAAAACCTCAGATATACTTTGCTCTAAGATTGATGTGGTAATCTTGAAGTAATAGTCTCTGTCTAAAATATTTAAGTTTTCTACCGCTTTTTCATAACTGATATCGCCATTGCAATAACTTACCATTTGGTCGAAGAGAGATAAACAATCCCTAAGTCCACCATCTGCTTTTTCAGCAATCAAATGCAAAGACTCATTGTCAACCTTCACATTTTCTTTTATTGCAATCTTCTTCAAATGTTCAACCATATCCTTAATTTGAATACGTTTAAAATTGAATATTTGACACCTGGATAAAATGGTTGGTAATATTTTGTGCTTTTCAGTAGTTGCTAGAATGAAAATAGCATATTTAGGAGGCTCTTCTAGTGTTTTTAAGAAGGCGTTAAATGCAGCAGATGAAAGCATGTGGACCTCATCAATAATATAGACTTTGTAATTCCCCACCTGAGGAGGTATCCTTACTTGTTCATTTAAATTTCGAATGTCATCAACCGAGTTGTTGCTCGCTGCGTCCATTTCGAAGATATTAAACGCATAATCTTGATCAGGATTGTCATTTTCCTTTTGGTTTATAACTTTAGCTAATATTCTTGCGCAGGTAGTCTTACCAACACCCCTTGGACCTGTAAATAGAAAAGATTGAGCCAAATGGTTATTGTTTATTTCATTCAACAGGGTTTCAGTGATATGAGACTGCCCGACCACTTCGTCAAAAACGGAAGGTCTATATTTTCGAGCAGAAACAATGAAATTTTCCAATTTGTTTTTTAATTTACCGAGCACAAAAGTAATTTATTTTTTTTTCCGAAAAACAGATGTTGATAATTTAATCAAAGCTTTAAACTTATCGGTTTACCTTTCTAATAATGGATCGGGTGCACAAAATCTATCCTTGTTTTTTGCATTTATAGCTTAAATAAAACGACATTTTTTTCATGTATTCAATTATAAATATACAATAGATCAATTGGTGCAGGAGATTAACGAGGTAAGAGTCAAGTACAAACTTCTTGAATTATCTTTTGATTTTTTAAATATTTGTGTTACTTTTGCACCCCGCAAGAACAGGAGAACTTGCGTTTTTACATAATTTTATGGCAACTAAATTAAGATTACAGCGTCATGGACGCAAAAAACAAGCCTACTACTACATTGTGGCGGCAGATTCACGTGCTCCGAGAGATGGTAGATTTATTGAAAGGATTGGTGATTACAACCCTAATTCCAACCCAGCAACAATCAACTTAGATCTGAAGAAAGCAGTGAAATGGTTAGACACAGGCGCTGTCCCTACGGACACCGTTCGTGCCATTCTATCTTACAAAGGTGCAATGATGTTGCACCACTTACATGGAGGTGTCAACAAAGGCTCCTTTACACTAGAAGAAGCAGATGCTAAATTTGCTAAATGGACTGAAGACAAAGATGCTAAAGTACAAAGCAAGCGCGACAGCCTTGCTAGCGCGAAAGCTCTAACCGCTTCTGAAAAATTAAAAGCTGAAGCTAAAGTGAAAGACGCTAGAGCTGCTGCTATCGCTGCTAAAAATGCAGTTGTAGAAGAAGTTCCTGCTGAAGAAACTACAGCCGTTGAAGCTGTTGTTGAAACACCAACAGAAGAAGCTGCTCAGGAAACTGCAGCTGTTGAAGTTGTTGCTGAAACACCAACAGAGGAAACTGCAGCAGTTGAAGCTGTAATTGAAACACCAACAGAGGAAGCTGCTCAGGAAACTGCAGTAGTTGAGGCTGTAATTGAAACACCAGCCGTAGACGCTCCTGAAGAAACAACTTCAGAAGCTCCAGAAGCTGCTGCTGAAAATACTGAAGCTTAATACGCTTTAGGTATGACAATCAAAGTCAACAATATTCATTCAAAACCCACCAAAAAGGTGGGTTTTGTTTTGAAATCTCATGGTTTCAACGGACAAATCCGTATCCACCTGGAAGATGATTACATCCCTAAAGATTTTCTATTTTTGGAGATCAATCAAAAATTTGTTCCGTTTGCAATTCAATCTTTCAATAAAGATTCTTCAATCCTAAAACTAAAGGATTTTGATACCATTGATCAGATCAGTGAATTAATTTCTCTGCCAATTGTGGAAATTATTGATACAAAACTAGAAGAAACAGAAACCATCATCGGCTATAGCCTAATTGACAATGAAACTGGAACAGAATACACAATAACAGATCTTATTGAATACCCTGGAAATGTATTAATCGAATTCAGAAATGGCTTCAAAGACTCCTTAATTCCAATACACGACGATTTTATAACTGAAATAAACCATGGTGAGAAAAAGATTTTTGCGCGCTTTCCTGATGGTATATTAGATTTGTAGCCATGCGCATAGACATTATAACGGTTCAACCGGCGTTAATTGAAGGCACTATCAACCACTCAATTGTTAAAAGAGCCAAAGACAAAGGCCTAGCTGAAATAAATTTAATAAATTTAAGAGAATATGCCCTTAACCGTTATGGCCAAGTAGATGATTATCAATTTGGGGGCGGTGCGGGTATGGTGCTTATGTGTGAACCAATTTCTAATGCAATAGAAGATCTTTGTAAGCTTAGAAAGTATGATGATATCATTTACACCTGTCCTGATGGCCAAGTATGGAATCAACAACTAGCAAATGCATACTCGCTGAAGGAAAACCTAATCATACTTTGTGGGCATTATAAAGGCATAGACGAGCGTATAAGAGAATTGTACGTGACAAAAGAAATTTCTATAGGCGATTTTGTGCTCACCGGTGGTGAATTAGCAGCAGCTTTAATCAGCGACAGCATTGTTAGATTGCTTCCCGGGGTTTTAGGTAACGAAGAATCTGCTCTTACCGATAGCTTTCAAGATGGACTATTGGCTCCGCCTGTCTATACAAGGCCAGCCGAATTTAAAGGCCTAAGCGTGCCAAATGTTTTGCTTTCAGGAAATTTTAAACTCATAGATGAATGGCGAATGGATCAAGCTGAATCAAGAACAAAAGAAAGAAGACCCGATTTATTATAAAAATACAATGAAATTAATTTTAACAAAACCTCTAGTGATTTTTGATCTTGAAACTACCGGAGTCATTACGTCCAAAGATCGCATCGTTGAATTGTGTATGATTCGCGTACAAATCGATGGATCAAGACAGGAATTAAACCTCAGATTCAATCCAGGAATTCCAATTCCAAATGAAATTACACTCATTCATGGGATTTCAGACCAAGATGTAGCAAATGAGCCTTTTTTTAAAGACAAGGCCCACGAACTAAATTCGTTTTTAGAAAACTGTGATTTCGCTGGTTTTAATAGCAATAAATTCGATTTTCCGATGTTGGTTGAAGAGTTTTATAGGGCTGGTGTTGAGTTTGATACTTCTAAAAGAAAATTCATCGATGCACAAAAGATTTTTCATACAATGGAGCCAAGAAATCTTACTGCGGCTTACAAATTCTATTGCCAAAAAGATTTAAATAATGCCCATAGTGCCAAAGCTGATACTGAAGCTACCTGGGAAATTATACAATCCCAATTGGACAAATATGAGAACCTAGAACCAAACATAGATTTCTTGCACAAATTTAGCGGCCAAAGTAACCTGGTAGACCTAGCAGGAAGACTCATATACAATGAAAAACAAGAAGCGGTTTTTAATTTTGGCAAACACAAAGGTAAAAAGGTAAGCGAGGTATTTAAATCTGACTATGGGTATTACGATTGGATGATGCAAGGTGATTTTCCTTTGCAAACCAAAAAGGTACTTACCCAATTAAAATTAAATACACTTAAGAACTGAAATGGCCGCTATTCGTTTTAAAGATTTAATAGTATACGAAGACGATGACATCATTGCCATCAATAAACCCGCAAATCTTTCTTCTTTACACGAACGTTTTGATAGCCAGTTTTTATCGGTGGTGCAAATGTGCAAAGACATCAACGAAAATTATAGCCTTTGTCACCGCCTAGATAGAGAGACTTCGGGCGTTATGTTGATTTCAAAAAACACTGAGGCCTATAAATTCGTAGCTGCTCAATTTGAAAAAAGAACCATTCATAAAATTTACCATGCTGTTGTAAATGCATCAGTTAACTTAAACGAATTAAGTGTTGAACTCTCTCTTTACACCGATAGCAAAAGGAGAGTGCTTATATCAAGAAAAGAAGGCAAACCGTCACTTACAGTATTTAATACATTAAAGACATACAAACACTTTTCTCTGCTTTCTTGCAGTCCCCATACCGGTCGATTACACCAAATCAGAGTGCATGCAGCGTCTCAAAATTTAGCCTTGATGAGTGATTCACTTTATGGAGGCAAATTTGCTTATTTATCTCAAATAAAAAAGAATGTTAAATTCTCAGCAGAAGAGGAGAAACCTTTAATTGGTAGAGTTGCACTTCACGCCTACAGCATCGAGTTCGAAAGTCCATCAAAAGGCAAGGTTAAAATCAATGCCCCGTACCCTAAAGATTTTGAAGTGCTAATTAAGCTATTGGATAAGTACGATGAAAACAAATAATACAATTGTTTAAAATCGATGCCATAAAAAAACCCGAAAATTTTATTCTCGGGTTTTTCTTTATAAATTATAATTAATTTAGATTTTTGATTGCAAAAGCATGGTATCGTGAACCCGTTTTTCAGCCAATTTAATTGCTGCAAGTTGGGTATTGATATTGTCTTCTTCCGATTTGCTGTAAATATTTAAAACAGTATTGTAAATGTTTTCTGTTTGTGCAAAGGCGATTTCTCTTACATAACCATTCCACTCGCTGTATACATTGATTAATCCACCCGCATTTATCAAGAAATCTGGAGCGTATAAAATGCCTTTATTCTTAATCATATCACCGTGAATGGTTTCATCTTCCAATTGATTGTTTGCAGCACCTGCAACTATATGACACTTTAAACTGTTGATATTGGTTTCGTTTAATATTGCACCTAGAGCACACGGCGCAAAAATATCAACATCCTGAGAAAAAATTTCGCTTGGACCTACAATGCTAGCGCCAAACTTATCAGATGCCACTTTTAAGCCTGATTCATAGATATCACTTGCTATAATATGAGCGCCTTCTTTATGCAACAACTCAATTAAATGCAAACCTACTTTGCCTGTTCCTTGAACTGCAATCTTTTTACCACCTAAATTATCGCTGCCATAAGCTTTCTTAGCACTTGCTTTGATACCCATGTAAACACCGTATGCAGTTACAGGACTTGGATCACCTCCACCGCCCATAATCTCTGGCAAACCAACAACGTGATTGGTTTCCATTTTAACATACTCCATGTCTTTGGTGGTAGTTCCTACATCTTCTGCTGTTACGTATTTGCCGCCTAGATTTTCAACAAACCTCCCAAACTTACGCATCAAATGCTCTGATTTGTCTTTGCTTGGATCTCCGATGATAACCGCTTTTGCACCACCTAAATTCAAGCCACTAATTGCCGCTTTATAGGTCATACCCCTAGATAGTCTTAGGGCATCATTTATTGCTTCTGCTTCGGTAGCGTATTTCCACATCCTTGTTCCCCCTAATCCCGGGCCTAAAACAGTGTTGTGAATTGCGATAATCGCTTTTAACCCTGTGTGGTTGTCCTGACAAATCAGAACTTGTTCGTGGTCATAATGGGCAACTTTAGCGAACACATCAAATTGTGTATCGTTTGTACTGGCTTTTCCTTGGGTCATTTTTCGTGTATTAATTTAGTAATTTGAAAATTAAAGGTGCAAATGTAATTAATTATTATCTATAATTTATGTGTTCAAAGTATTATTTTGAACATCAAATTTGCTGCGGTTTATTGAACGTAATTGCTTGAAAGCTAAGTTTATTATTTAAAATCCTTATATTCAGCTGCGGCTCTTTTCAAGCGGTCATTTATTGCTTTTCCTAGTCCGATATCTGGAACATTGGCAGCTAAAATGCAATCAAAACTTAAATTGTCTAATAGCCGCATATAGTGAAATAAATTCTGAGCGGCTTCAGCTAAATCTGAGTTCGAACTTAAATTCAAAGTGTAGACATCCTCTGGAAGTTGAATGTCTCCAAACCCCAGATAAGCAAGCTTCTTACTTCTAAATTTGATTAAAGCACTTTCTATATTTTCAATTAAAACAAAAGGGGTTTTAGGGGCGTAATGTTTATCGAGTTGCCCGGGTGAACTTGGATTACTACTAGAGGAAATGTCGATTTTAATAGGTATTCCGAGGCATTTTTCAATTTCTAGAACAGAAAGACCGCCCAGTCGTCTTACCGCCAGCACATCTGTGCTGCAATCTACAATTGTACTTTCCAAACCTACTTGACAGTCGCCACCATCTAGGATGTATGGCACCAATTGTCCTAATTGAGTTTCTACATGCTCTGCTTTGGTTGGACTGATGTAACCAAATGGATTTGCACTTGGCGCTGCTAGAGGAAAATCCAAATGCCTGAGCAAAGATAAGGTGAGTGGATGGTCGGGGATTCTAACTGCCACCAAATGACTTCCGGCAGTTACAATATCCGGAACCAATTCATTCTTGTTTAAAAGAAGAGTTAATGGCCCGGGCCAAAAGGCTTCTGCAAGCTTTAGTGCATTTGAATTAAAATCAAGAACATATTTTTGAATGGATGCAATATCTGAAAAATGCAAAATTAAAGGATCGAAAAACGGCCTATTCTTAATTTCGAAAATTGAAACGACTGACTTTTCATTCAAGGCATTGGCTGCTAATCCGTAAACCGTTTCTGTCGGGATTCCAATAACTTGCCCATCTTTTAATAACTTTACTGCGACTTCAAGTGCTCCGCCAATCATCGATTAATTGCGTTTAAGACTGTATTTATCGATCTTATTGTAAAGATGACTTCTTTGAATATCGATTTCTACAGCTGTTTTTGCAACATTCCAATTGTTCTTTTTCAATTTTGCTTCTAAAAATATAGTTTCCGCATAGTCTTTAAAGTCTTGGAATTTATCAAATTTGTCAATCATCACATTTTGTGTTTTTGACACAGGTGTTGAAGGGTTGCTGTAGGCAATAACATCCTCTGTTGTTATTTTAGCCTCTGATAAAATAACCAAGCGCTCAATGACATTTCTTAATTCTCTGATATTTCCTGTCCAATCAACATTTTTTAATTCATCCAATGCACCGTGGGCAAAAGTTTTCTTCACACCGTTATCTTCACAAATTTCTTTCAAGAACTTTTCTGCAATAACTGGTATGTCAGCAACGCGCTCGTTTAAGGTAGGCACATGTATCATAATAACGCTTAAACGGTGGTAAAGATCCATTCTAAATTGATTTTTTTCGATTTCGTCAATAAGATTTTTGTTGGTAGCTGCCAAAACACGCACATCCACATGAACTGCTTTATCTCCGCCTACTCTTTGTAAAACACCTTCTTGTATCACCCTCAAAACTTTTGCTTGAGCAGATAAACTCATATCGCCAATTTCATCTAAAAACAAGGTACCTCCGTTGGCTTGCTCAAATTTACCAATTCTTTGCTTTATGGCAGTTGTAAATGCGCCTTTTTCATGTCCAAAAAGCTCACTTTCAATTAATTCACTTGGAATGGCAGCACAATTCACTTCAATTAATGGCATGTTTGCACGGTTGCTTTTCTCATGAATCCATCTTGCAACGAGTTCTTTTCCGGTACCGTTTTCACCGGAAATTAAAACACGTGCATCCGTAGGGGCAACCTTGTCAATGGTGTCTTTTATTTTTTGAATAGAAACAGTTTCACCGATAATATCTCTGGTTTTGGAAACTTTTCTGCGCAATACCTTCGCTTCTATAACTAAATTATTTTTTTCAACTGCATTGCGTATGGTAATTAACAACCTGTTTAAATCGGGTGGTTTTGAGATGAAATCATAAGCGCCTTTTCTTACGGCTTCAACAGCTATCTCAATAGTTCCGTGCCCTGAAATTAAAATAAAAGGAACCTCAGGTGCTATTTCTGTTGCTTTGGCCATCACTTCAAGACCATCCATTCCCGGCATTTTTATATCACATAAAACAACGTCATAGTCGTTTTCGTTTAACATTTCTAAACCCTTTTTGCCGTTTTCTACAATATCAACATGATACAGCTCGGCAGTTAAAATATTGTGTAAGGCATCCCTGATTGGTTTTTCGTCGTCAATTACTAGTATTTTTGGCATATTGGATAGTGTATTCAAAAATATACAATATTATGCTATGTAAAATAAACAAGTTTTAGACAGAATTAACGAATCAACTCGACAACGCCATTGTACGAACGAACCAAATTGGTTTTTGAATTCGTGAAATCAAAAATATAGTAATAGGTGCCTGATGGACAAGGGTTTGAAATGTCATTATTATAACCGCCATTCCAATATGAATCTACAGGATAATTAAAAGCGTACACCAAAATACCCCAACGGTTATATATTTTGCCATTCAATTGGTCAAATCCACTGAAATTTGTTTCAAATAAATCGTTAAAATTATCATTGGAATTGGAGTTGATGCTGCTTGGTGTAAATACATTGGGAATAATAATTGAATTGGTGTCACAATTAATAAACTTCAGATCTATAGTATCTGTGTAAGCACATTGATTTGAATCCGTTAGTTTTAGCCACACCTTTTGAGCATNCTTCGTTAATGAAACTACAAACGATACCTTGTCTAAACTCCCGTAATTTTCTAAGAAAGTAAAACGAAACTCTTTTCCGTAATTGTTATTTTGGTTTTGAGCTTCTGATCTACTTGTGCTTAATAAAAATAAAAAAGTTAGGAATAGGAGGGAAATTGATGGCAAAAAGCGCATGTATTTGTGTAAATATATTTTTTTCTTTTATCAAGTAAATCTCTACTTTTGACGACATTACTGTAGATAAGGTTGCCCCTGTCCACTATTTTTGTGCAATAATTATTCCAAAATTTATAAAATGAAAAAATTGTATTATTTTTCGATTGCTTTAGCCCTCTTGTTGTCTCAGGATCTAAGTGCACAAACCGCCACTTTAATTAAAAAAGTGGAAGCCCAACCAGGCAAATTAACTATTCCTTATGAGAAATACCGTTTGCCGAATGGCCTAACTGTTATTATTAATGAGGATCATAGTGATCCAATTGTGCATGTTGAAGTTACTTACCACGTAGGTTCTAACCGTGAAACAATGAAAAGAACAGGTTTTGCGCATTTCTTCGAACATATGATGTTTCAAGGTTCACAAAACGTTGCAGATGAAGAACACTTTAAAATCGTACAAGGTTCTGGAGGTGATATGAATGGAACAACAAACAGAGATAGAACCAATTATTTCGAAACCGTTCCCAGCAATATGCTTGAAACCGCTTTATGGCTTGAAGCAGATAGAATGGGTTTCTTGCTTCCGGCGTTTACAAATAAAAAGTTTGAGAATCAAAGGAAAACCGTAAAAAACGAAAAAGACCAAAGATATGCAGATGGTTATGGCATGATGCCAGAAGTAAAAGATCAAATGCTTTATCCATATGGGCATCCTTACAGCTGGCAAACGATCGGCTATGTTGATGACTTAAACGATGCCGATTCTACTGACTTGAAAAATTTCTTTCTTAAATGGTATGGTCCAAACAATGCCATTTTGGTGATTTCTGGTGATGTGAATACAAAAGAAGCTTTGGCTTTGGTAGAAAAATATTTTGGTGCCATCAATAGAGGACCAGAGGTTTCTCCCCTAATGAAAACGCCCATCGTTTTAGAGGAGCAAAAAATCAAATCAATTACAAGTAAGGTTTTTGCTCCATTAGCAACCATAAATTATCCAAGCGTACCTACTTTTCATAAAGACGAACCTGCATTGGATATGTTGGCTCAACTTTTAGGAAATGGCAAAAATTCAGTTTTGTATAAGAACTTTATTGACAACGAAATGGCTCTGCAAGCTTCTTGCTTTAACAGTTCATTTGAAGTTGCCGGTGAATTCAGCTTTATCCTTGTAACGTATCCTGAAAAGTTCGGTGGTCTTAACGAAAAAGACATGAGAGACTATCTTGCTAAAGCTTTGTTAGAATTCGAAACCAATGGATTTACTGATGCAGAATTAAACAGAATCAAACAAGAAATGGTTGCTGGATACTTTGGTGTAAGTGAAACGGTTGCGTCGAAAGCATCTGTTTTAACCCAATACGAAATGTTAACCAATGGCAACATGACCTTGGATAAAGACTTGGATAGATACAGAAATGTAAGCAAAGATGACATCATTAGGGTATACAACACCTATATTAAAGGTAAAAATTATGCATGCTTACACATTGTACCTGATCCACGTGCTGAAGCAGATCCAAATTTCAGAGTAGATGCCTATGAAAGTGAGAATCCTTATAAAAATGAAACGCCAGATAAGTCTGGGTATTCTAACTTGGTTTATAAACCCAATATTGATGTTGCAGGCTACGATAGAAACAAAAAACCATTTGTTGCTGCCGCTAAACCAGCGATAGTTCCTGAGTTCTTTAAATCTACTTTCGACAATGGTATTAAAATTATTGGTACCAAAAACAATGAATCACCTATAGTCTACCTGAGCATGAACATTAGAGGTGCCCATTTGTTTGAAACTGGAAAAATCAAGAATGGCACAGCTGCAATGCTAGCAAGTCTAATGAATGAAGGTACTTCCACTAAAACGGCTTTGGAAGTTGAAAACAGACTTAAAGCCTTAGGCAGCAATATCTCATTTAACGCAAACGGTCAAAGTTTCACCTGCATGGTTTCTTGTTTTAAAGATTCAATGAAACAAACGATGGCACTTTTTGAGGACATGTTCTACAATCCAGCCTATGCTGAGAAAGAGTTTAAAACGAATAAAAAGGCAATTTTAGGTTCAATCGCCAATGATAACTTTACACCGTCTAGTTTTGGTTCTAAAAACTTCAGACATCTTTTGTTTGGAATTGATAACCCTATAGGAACGACCTCTTTAAGCGAATATTCAGTAGCAAATAAAATAACCATTGAAGATTTGAAAAACTTTAAAGAGAATTTCCTTTCACCAAATTTAACCAGCATTTCGTTTGTTGGAGACCTTGAAGAAGCGGTTGTATTAGAAAACTTAGCTTTCTTGAAAAAATGGCAAAACAAAAACTTGAGTATGCCAAGTTTTACCAATTTCCCTGCCAGCACTAAAACTCAAATTTACATGGTTAACCAGGACAACGCGCCTCAAACAACCATCATGATAGGATATAGAACTATCCCTTACGACATCGACGGTGATTTCTACAAAGCCAACATTATGAACTTCGCATTAGGCGGAGCGTTTAATTCACGTTTAAACCTTAATTTAAGGGAAGATAAAGGTTGGACTTACGGCATCCGTTCTGGCTTCGGCTCATCAGGATATGGATATCCTGGCACATTTAATATCAGTGCTGGTGTTAACGCAAGTGCAACAGATAGTGCAATAAATGAGATTTTCACTGAATTGAGAAAGTATGTAACAACAGGCATCAGCGATGATGAACTTGATTTTACCAAAAAATCATTACTGGGTGGAGAAGCCTTAGATTACGAAAGTGCATTCGCTAAACTTGGATTCTTAACCCAAATCATTCAATTGGATTTAGACCGTAATTTCAATGCTAAACGCTCAGAAATTATCAAAAACCTAAGCAAAGAAGATGTAAATGCCATTGCTAAGAAATACATTCAACTAGACAATTTAATTATTCTTTGTGTGGGAGATGATGTTAAGATTAAAGAAAAGCTTGAATCACTTGGCTTAGGCAAAGTGAAAGTAATAAAGATGTAATCTCATCAAAATTTTATTTAAAAAAGCCTCAGAAATTCTGAGGCTTTTTTGTTGGTATATTGTGGAATGTAATTTGAAAATTACCCCAAAAAAAAGTTATCTTGCACTGTTTTTAGAAATCAAACATTTATGGATCAAAACCCTGACGAAAACAATTTCGATCGAATTATACCGATTAATATCGAGGATGAAATGAAAACCGCATACATCGATTATTCGATGTCGGTTATTGTGAGCAGAGCGCTGCCGGATGTAAGAGACGGATTAAAACCCGTACACCGAAGAGTTTTATTTGGAATGACGGAATTGGGTCTTGCGCCTAACCGACCTTATAAAAAATCTGCGCGTATCGTAGGAGAGGTTCTAGGTAAGTACCATCCCCATGGTGATACTTCTGTTTACGACACCATGGTGCGTATGGCTCAAGATTGGAGTTTAAGATATTCGATGGTAGATGGCCAAGGTAACTTTGGTTCCATTGACGGAGATTCTCCAGCTGCAATGCGTTATACTGAGGCAAGATTGAAAAAGATTGCTGAAGAAATGCTAAACGATCTTGAGAAAGACACCGTTGATTTTAGACCCAATTTTGACGATTCATTAAAGGAGCCAACGGTATTGCCTTCTAAAATACCTAACCTATTAATAAATGGTGCTTCAGGTATTGCGGTTGGTATGGCAACCAACATGGCACCGCATAATTTAAGTGAATCTATAGATGCCATTGCTGCATATATAGACAACAGAGATATTACGATCTCTGAATTGATGCAGTTTATCAAAGGTCCGGATTTTCCAACTGGAGCCATTATTCATGGCACTGACGGTATTCGTTCTGCTTTTGAAACAGGAAGGGGCAGAATCTTAATGCGCGGGAAAACTGAAATTGAAACCATGAGCAATGGAAAAGAAATGATTATTGTTACAGAGGTTCCATACCAAGTAATGCCAAGCCAGATTATAACCCGTGCAGTAGAATTGGTTCAAGAGAAAGTAATTGATGGTATAGTTGCGGTTAGAGATGAATCAGGAAGACAAGGTATGCGTTTGGTTTTTGAATTGCGTAAAGATGCAATTGCCAACGTAATTCTTAATCAATTGTATAAATACACTTCACTGCAATCATCTTTCTCAGTTAATAATATTGCATTGGTGCACGGCAGACCAGAAATGTTGAATCTAAAAGACATGATTCATCATTTTGTTGAGCACAGACATGAAATAGTTGTTCGCAGAACAAAATACGATTTAGCCGAAGCAAAAAAGCGTGCACACATTTTAGAAGGTTTGTTAATTGCCTTAGATAATCTAGATGCNGTAATTAATTTAATCAGAGGNTCTAAAAATCCAGATGAAGCAAAAGATGGTTTGATGGGTAATTTTGGCTTGACNGAAATNCAATCAAAAGCCATCTTGGATNTGCGTTTGCAGCGTTTAACTGGTCTTGANCGTCAAAAGATTAAAGAAGAGTTCGACGAATTGATGAAACAAATTGCNTATTTAGAATCTATANTNAACGATGAGGCTTTAAGATACACNATTATTAAAGCTGAATTGCAAGAGATGAAAGAAAAATATGGAGATGAGAGAAAAACTTTAATTGAGCATAGTGCAGGNGAAATCGATATTGAAGATTTAATACCAAACGAAAAAGTTGTCATTACNATTTCACACATGGGTTACATCAAGCGCACAATTCTGAGCGANTACAAAGAGCAAAATAGNGGTGGAAGAGGCAATAGAGGTGTATCACATAGAGATGAAGATTTCGTTGAACATTTATTTGTNGCCAACACCCACAACTACATGTTGTTCTTTACNGAGCAGGGCAGATGTTTCTGGATGAAGGTATATGAATTCCCTGAAGGNGGCAAAACAACCAAAGGCAGAGCGATTCAAAATNTGATTGCAATACCGCCGGATGATAAAATTAAAGCATACCTNAATATTGAGAATTTAAAAGACCCAGAATATTTAGATGCCCATAACATTATTCTTTGCACCAAAAAAGGNATTATTAAAAAAACCACTTTAGAAGCTTACTCAAGACCAAGATCTAATGGTATTAATGCCATAACAATTAGGGAGGGTGATGAATTATTGTCTGCCAAATTAACCAATGGTAATTGCGAAGTTATCATGGCAAAAAAATCAGGGAAGGCAATTCGTTTTAATGAAAAACTAGTTCGTCCTATGGGCAGAAATGCCAGTGGTGTAAAAGGCGTAACATTAGAATCTGAAAACGATGAAGTAATTGGTATGTTAACCATTGATGTTGAAAAATTGAAAGAGGCGACCGTTTTAGTGGTATCTGAAAAAGGATATGGCAAACGTTCGTTCTTGGTCGATCCAGAAACAGGAGAGGATGAATACCGAGTAACAGGTAGAGGCGGTAAAGGTGTTAAAACATTAAACATTACAGAGAAAACCGGTGATTTAATATCTATAAGCAGCGTAACCGATGAAGATGGTTTAATGATTATTAACAAGTCAGGTTTAACCATTAGAATGCGTGTTGACAGCATGAGAACAATGGGTAGAGCAACGCAAGGCGTCAAATTAATCAATATTAAGAACAATGATGCCATTGCATCTGTTGCTGTCGTTCCAGTGGAGGAAGAGGAAGAAGAACTTGGCGAAAATATTGATTCTTTAGACATAGAAAATAGTATTCCAAGCGATGAAGCAAATTCTCCTAATGATGATGTCATTAACAATGAGGATGATGATAATGGCACAACTATTGATTAATTAAATTTAAAGCGAANCCATTTATGTCAATGAAACAACAGTTATTAGCNNCAATTTTATNTTTGAGTCTGATTTGTTCAGTTACTCAAATCAATGCACAAGTTAAACTCCTTAAGGGCATCCGTGATAATATGATGGATGATCAAAATAAGGATGTTGCATTGGCAAAATATGAAATAGACAAGGTAATGTTGCACCCAGAGACTAAGGATATGTGTGCAGCATGGGCTTGGAAAGGCTTGGTTTATGCGGATATTGCGCTCTCTTCTGATTCAAGCATCTATAAATTAGATGAAAATCACAATGCAGCTGAATTATCTGCCGAAGCATTCTTGAAATTCTATTCTTGTTCAGATGAAGAACAAGAGAAAATCGATGCCAAAGTTGCTGCAGATGCATATCTTGTTAATGCAATTTCTGCCTGCTGGAATAAAGCTGTGTATGTGGGTCGTGAGCCTGGTAAATATTTTGAAGTTAAGAAATTAATGGGGTATGTTGAAAGTTTATTGGTTTACGATAAAGAAGAAAAAGCCAAAACCAATAATGTCACAAGAGAGCAAGCCATCTACGCAGTATGGAGAGCGGCCTACGTTGATACTTTAGAAGATGAAGAAATTATACCGCTTGAGAAACTAATTGCTGTTCCAAATTATATGAATTATGTTGTTTTTATTAGAATGGCCGAAATTTACAGTTCCAAAAAGCAATACGAAAAAGCCTTAGAATTTCTTGAAAAGGGTAAGGCTAAAATTCCGCAAAAATCAAGTGATTTTCTTGACATGCAAATAAACATTGAGATTGAAAGAGAAAATATGTTAGCTTTATTGACTAAATTCAATGAAGCCATCGAATCAAACCCGGAAAATCCAGTTTATTACTTCTCAAGAGGCGTGGCTTATCATAAGTTAAAAACAGATGAAGTTAAAAATCAAGATCTAGCTGTTAAGAATAAAAGCAAAGTAGCTCCGTCAAAATATTCATTTGCTCAGGGTTTAAATGATTACCGTAAAGCATTAGAATTTGACAATGGATATGTTAATGCATCAAAAAACGAAGCCATCTTGTTTTTTGACTCTGCTAATTATATCTATCGAATGCGTGCTAGAGTTTCTGCAAATGAGTACGAGAAATTCAATTCTTTATCAATCGTATTGTATAAGCAAGCATTACAAATGTTCGAGAGACTAAGAGAATCTGGTGCTTTAAAAGAACAAGATTTAATTGATGCGCTTAAGGATATGATAATGATTTGCAATAAAATCAGCGATAAAGAGCACATGGACTTAAAAATAAAGTACGAAGGATTGCTTAAATCTGAGAAGAGGAAGTAGGAATCAACAAATAAATAATCAACAAAGCCAAGTGAACCTTGGCTTTGTTTTAAACACTATTAGTTAACATAATATTAATTATAAGACAAAATGGTATTTCAATAAATTGAGCGTCAGCCGCTTGTAAATTAATCAATCTAAAGTCTGGATCTTATATGAAGCTCAAAACCTTGTATAGTTTAGAATTGAACATAAAGGAGAACCCAAGCTTAGATTTAATTAATTCTTTACCAATTGGTGATTGCAGTGAAATAGGAATGTATAAACAGCTGTCGATTGTAATTGGCTTTGAAAAAATAGAAAGAAAAAAAACACCTTGATCAGTGTGAACCAATGAGCCTAATCCGATGGTTTTTTGTAGCACATTAACTTTTATGCTTAANAGAATNTTCTTTTGATTCAAAATATCCTTTAACTGTGCACTCATTTTTTCCTGCTCCATTTGCATCATGCTCTTTGAAGTATCGTGCTTATCGCCTGCCGTGCTCTTTGTTTCATTTGCGGCTGAATCCTTATAAACATTGAATTCCGACTGTAGAATATTGATTTTATCGTTTACTTGCTGTAAACATAGTTCCAATAGCTTTTTTTTTAGTTCTCTGGACATTCTTAAATTTTAACCAATTTAAATACTTTTATTTTATCGCCAGTTTTGATTGAAAGCGGCTATGAAATTAATTCAACGTATACGATCGAATGCTTTGAAGCCATGTATTTGTTTATTGCAAATTTATAGAAAAATGTTTGTAAACAGACGATAATTAGCCAATTTCATAAAACCACACTCAAATTTTTGAAATAAACATAGAATAAAACTGGCACCGTACATAATCAAATCAAAATGTATGCTGTTTTGTTTGATTTTGCCAATAGAAAAACAAAGTATCATAATTGAAAAACGGCTTTTCTTTGTTGAAAACAGAAAAAACAAAAACACACAAGACTCACTATATTAATTAATTACCTAAATTAATATAGTGAAAAATATGTACATAATAATTGAGAAAAATGGGAAAAATGATTTTTTTTTAATTGTATATTTGTAGTTCAATCTTTATTACAATGGAAATTACAGGAAGAATTATTCAGAAACTCGGTTTACAAGAAGGAACCAGTGCAAAAGGTGCTTGGAAAAAGCAAGATTTCATAGTAGAAACTAGTGAAAAATTTCCAAAGAAAGTTTGTGTATCTGCATGGACTGAGAAAGTTGACGATTTAAGCCGATACAACATCAACGATGAAGTTAAACTATCTGTTAACCTAGAAAGCCGTGAATATAATGGCAGGTGGTATACAGATGTTAGGTTTTGGAAAATTGAAGCTTCAACTGGCACAGCTGCCGGAAATCCTGCTGAGGCAAACCAAACAAACTCTGTTCCTCCCGTTTTTGAAGACATGGGTTCTTCAAGCAACGACAGCAATGACGATCTTCCATTTTAGTTAGTCTCTTATGGACAAAAAAAGTAATCTGTTTTTATACAATTACCTTAACAACACCTCTCCTACTGGATTTGAAACATCTGGTCAGAAAATATGGCTTGAGTATTTAAAGCCTTATATTGATGAGTATATAACAGACGCTTATGGTTCGGTGGCTGGAATTATTAATCCTGGCAAGAAATACAAGGTGGTTATTGAAGCGCATGCTGACGAGATTTCTTGGTTTGTTAAGTTTATTAGTGAAGATGGGTATATTTATGTCACTAGAAATGGCGGATCAGATCATATGATTGCGCCATCTATGCGTGTAAATATTCTAACTGAAAAAGGTCCCGTAAAAGGCATATTTGGCTGGCCAGCAATCCATGTTAGAACTTCTGAGAAGGAAATTACACCGAGTATGGACAATATTTTTATTGATGTTGGCTGCTCAAAGAAATCCGAAGTTGAAAAACTAGGAATCCACGTTGGTTCTGTTGCTGTTTTTGAAGATGAGCTCATGGAATTAAATGAAAATTTTCTTTGTGGCAGAGCACTAGACAATCGAATTGGTGGGTATATGATTGCGGAAGTTGCCAGAAAAATTAAAGAAAAAAAGAAGTCACTTCCATTTAGTTTGTATATCGTCAATGCAGTTCAAGAAGAAATTGGACTGAGGGGTGCAGAAATGATCTCGAGAAAAATAAAACCGGATGTTGCAATTATCACTGATGTTTGCCACGACACCCATTCGCCATTATACGATAAGAAGAAGCAAGGTGACCAAAAATGTGGCAACGGACCCGTTCTAACTTATGGGCCAGCGGTACAAAATAATCTTTTAAAAATGATTATTGAAGTGGCAGACAAAAAGAAAATCCGCTTTCAAAGAGCTGCTGTAAGTAGAAGCACAGGAACCGATACAGATAGTTTTGCATACAGCGGCGAAGGCGTTCCTTCTGCCCTTATCTCATTGCCACTCAAATACATGCATACCACTGTTGAAACAGTTCACAAAGACGATTTAGAAAAAGTGATTGAATTGATGTACGAATTTATCATACAATTAAAATCTGGTCATGATTTTAGATATATCAAATGATGACTGCCCATTGGCTTTGTTTTTAGAATGAGCAAAAACCTTATTGATTTTATCTCAACATCATTAAGAAAATAAATAAAGGCTTATGAAAATACAGGGTTCAATATTAAATATAATTGGCATTCAATTTTTATTATTGACTTCAAGACTCCCCCTGTCTATTTTATATATACTCTCGGATATTATTTATATAGTATTTTACCGATTGATAAAATATAGGATTAAAATTGTTCGCGAAAATCTTTTGAATTCTTTTCCTGATAAATCTGAATTAGAACGAACGCTGATAGAAAAGAAATATTATAAGTATCTATGCGATTTATTGGTCGAATCAATTAAAGGGTTTACGATAAGTGAAAAGGAATTAAAAAAACGAATGACCTTTAATGATTTAGACTTAATTGATCAATTGTACAAAGATCAAAAAAGTGCTATAATTATAATGGGACATTGTGGAAACTGGGAATGGGTATGTCGCTCAGGGCCACTATTTATGACAAACAGACTGGTTGGAGTTTATAAACCACTGACTAGTAAACACTTTGATAAATTAATGAATCAAGCCAGAACTGCTTTTGGGGTCGAGCAAGTTCCAATGGCCCAAATCGCCCGCTACATCATGGTTCAAAAGACACCATTTTTGTTAATACTAATCGCTGACCAATCGCCTTCAGACAAAGAATCATCCTATTGGATGAATTTCCTAAACCAAGAAACGGCCGTGCTTCCAGGGGCAGAAAAGATGGCAATAAAATTCAATTTGCCCGTGTATTTCACATATGTAAATAGTTACAAAAGAGGGTATTATAAATGCGAAACTAAGCTGTTAGTTGAATCCAATAGAAAACCAAGTGATGGCTTCATAACTACCCAACATAGCCAAGAATTGGAGAAGCGAATTAATGAGCATCCTCACAACTGGTTATGGAGCCACCGGAGGTGGAAATTAAAAAAACATTAAACGTTTAAATATTAAACGAATTTATCCATTGAAACACAATAATATATGCTTTTATTTTATTTTTTCAATTAAAGGATTTGCAGTGTCCAAAAACATTTTTATATTTGCATGGTATGGCAATGAGTAAAAAATCACTTTTTGATGAGGCCGAAATAGACCTTAGCATAGTTTGTAAAGCGATGGGGCATCCTGCTAGAATTAAAATAATTAAAATTTTACTAGCCAAAAATGACCAGACTTGCCAAGAGATCGTTGACAAACTGCCTCTAAGTCAATCAACTGTTTCTCAACACCTAAGTGAGCTTAGAAACGCCCAGTTAATTAAAGGTAAAAACCATAAAACCAGCGTTATTTATAGCGTTGACAAAGATTACTTAGCGAAATCTCAAAAAATGTTAAGCGAACTATTCTACGCCCACATTTTTAATGTTAAGCAAACTACCCTATTCTAGGTTTATTTTACCGATTCTAGATAGTTTCTAAATTCAGATATTAAGCCCTCTAGTTGTTTATTAGTTGACTCAATCTTATTTAAACGATTGATAGAATCGCTTTTAATATTCTCAACAAATTGTCCTTTCTGAGATCTTAGCATCTCTCCATGTCCAAATAATAGCCAATCTGGGCTTATATCTTCAAAGTTTTTAAGTATTGTAATGATCAAATCAGTACTGGCTTTGTTTCTGCCTGAATTGATGTGTGACATTACGGCATTGGATATTCCAACTTTATTAGCAAACTCAATTCTGCTGAGTCCTGTGTAGTTGTACACCTCTATTATTCTGGTTTCTAACATATTACATATCTTGTTTATAGCTGTTTACAAATGTAAATTA
>JGI12421J11937_10000246_pt1 | contig 20162 bp, 17 predicted proteins | sample LakErihyJuly2011_2_FD_11937 | JGI IMG/M metagenome (IMG submission 11937)
AATTATATCAAGATGGCGATGTAGTTAAAGTAGGGGAGCCTGTTGCAATGATTAATACAGAGGGTGGAGCATCAGCTTCAGCACCTGTGGCGACATCAGCACCTGCTGCAACGGCCTCAGCGGTGGTAGAAACAGCAATTCCAGTGGAAGCAGCGGTTGCTGCCATCGAAAAACAAATTGAATCGGCACAGCCCCTCGCGGAGCCTATGTCAAATGATGGCGGAAGTCGTTTTTATTCGCCACTAGTTCTCAACATTGCAAGGGCTGAAGGCATTTCGATGTCGCAGTTGGAGTCTTTGCCAGGAACAGGGAAAGAGGGTAGAGTAACCAAAGCAGATATTTTAGATTTTGTTGCCAATCGTGGTACTGGATCAGCCAACGCGCCTGTGTCTGCTCTAGCGGTTGCGACCTCTAACGCCGCAGTAATTTCAACCCAAACACCAGCCAAAGTAGAAGTGAAATCTAGCATTTCATTGAACCCAGGTGATGAAATCATCGAAATGGATCGCGTGAGAAAGATGATTGCCGATCACATGGTGATGAGCAAGCATACTTCACCCCACGTTACAAGTTTTGTTGAGGCAGATGTTACGAACTTGGTGAACTGGAGAAATCTTGTGAAGGATAGTTTTAAGAAAAGAGAAGGTGAGAACATTACGTTTACACCCATTTTCATAGAAGCGGTAGCCAAAGCGATCAAGGATTTTCCATTGATCAACGTGAGTGTGGATGGAAGCACGATCATCAAAAAGAAAAACATCAACATTGGAATGGCCGTGGCTCAGCAGAATGGCAACTTGATTGTTCCGGTGATTAAGAATGCGGATAGCATGAATTTGTTGGGATTAACGCGCATCGTAAATGATTTGGCGGGAAGAGCTCGTATTGGCAAGTTGGTTCCTGATGAGATTCAAGGGGGCACGTACACGCTTACAAACGTGGGAAGCTTTGGAAACGTTTTGGGTACACCTGTGATCAACCAACCCCAAGTGGCTATTATGGCCGTGGGTGCGATTCGCAAGAAACCAGCCGTTTTGGAGACCGAATTTGGCGATGTGATTGCAATCCGACATATGATGTACCTTTCTCATAGTTACGATCACCGTGTGGTGGACGGCGCGTTGGGTGGTATGTTTGTTCGCAGAGTTGCCGATTATCTGGAGCAGTGGGACGTAAATCGCGAGATTTAAATCCAACAATGTTTTTCCTTTTCCTTGGGGGCTTTATCTTTGATTTCCTTGGAGCGTAAAATTTCACAGTTTGCCAAATATATGAGCCTCTGTTTTGCAGGGTTTGCAATATTTTGCCTCGTGGATTTGTATTTATCGCCAGTAAGTGAGATTCAGTATGTCCTTGCCCATGAAAGTGAGACAGGGGTTAGGGGAAAATCGGGTAGTAAATATGCCACTTACTTGTATCGCGATAATTATTTGCATACGATAAACTTCTGTGCCCATCAGCCATATCGATTGCGAGCGAAGGAATTTGATACTTTGCTGGTTTATGCAAGTGTTGATAATCGGACCGCGGAAGCCGAAGCTGTTCTGTTGGATCAAAAATCTAAACGGAGCGAAAAAAACGAACCCATTAAATCAATGCTAACCTCTGAAGATTTGGTCGTGGAAAAAGTCCCGGTGGACCTGAAATCGTTTTATGCACTGGAAGATGGGGATTCGATACGGTTGTTTTTTAGTCCTTGGCGACATAAATTGGTTGAATACTTGACTTTTGAAACCGATGTTTGGATGAGGTTATCGTTTGATAAAATGCCTGTGTATGGCATTGTACACGAAGATTTGAAACAATGGAATCTCACCACTTTGGTGTTTGGTTGTATCATTTTAGCCCTAACATCACTCACTTGGATCATAAAGCCCTTTGAGTATTCGGTTGGGATATTTGTCTTTAATGTGATTATTTCTGCATTGCTTAATTGGATTTACTGATGAAGATTTTGGTTATATCGGACAATCATGGCTACGTTGATGAAGGTATTTTACATCATGCGGCATGGGCAGATGAGGTTTGGCACGCCGGAGATTGGCTAAATACTGCGATGCATGAGGCAATTGCAAAGCTTGGAAAGCCGATTATTGGTGTGCATGGGAATATTGATGGGATGGACGTGAAAGTGGAATACCCAGATGTTCAATTATTTGATAGGGAAGGGTTTCGGATTCTGATGATACACATTGGTGGCAAGCCTGGAAGGTATCCGGCGAACGTAAAAGACATCATTAATAAAACCAAACCCGATATCTATGTCTGCGGGCACTCGCATATGCTCCAAGTGCAAAGAGATCCTAAGTATAATAATCTACTTTTTTTGAATCCTGGGGCTTGTGGTGTACACGGATTTCATAAAGTTAGGACCGCTATTCGCTTCCAATTGGAGCCGCAAAAGATCCATTCCATGGAAGTTGTGGAATGGCCTAAAAATATTGTCAAATAATATTGGAATCATTAGAAATTAATGATAATTTCGCATCCCGTTCTGAAAAATAATATGCCCAGGTGGCGGAATTGGTAGACGCGCTGGTCTCAAACACCTGTGGGTTCACCCCCGTACCGGTTCGACTCCGGTCCTGGGCACCAAATTGTGAAAAACAATCAACATTTTCAGATCAAAACTATCGACGGCCAAATGGCCGTCGATTTGTTTTTGCCCCCATCCGAAGGGCCATGTCCAGTATTGGTTTATTGCCACGGCTTCAAAGGATTTAAGCAATGGGGCCACGTCCCACACCTACATGAGTATTTTGCCACTGGTGAATATGCTGTCATTACCTTTAATCACTCACACAATGGTGTTATTGGTGATGCCGATCGGTTTGATGCACTAGATTTATTTGCTGTGAATACGGTGAGTAAAGAACTAAACGACCTTGAATCGCTCGGTAAATGGATCAGGGAAAATGGGAAATCATTGGGATTAGACGTCGAAAGGGTTTCATGGTTAGGTCACTCTCGAGGTGGTGCCAATGTGATTCTATTCGCTAGCCGCTGTCAAGATTATGTAGAGAAAGTCATCGCCTGGTCGCCCATTCCGTCCTACCAATGGTTGTTCGAATCGTTTAACCCAGAAATTTGGAAGAAAAATCGCACCGTTTATACCACAAACGCTCGCACAAATCAAGAAATGCCGCTGGATTACAGCATCTGGGAGAATTTAATGGCGCATGAAGAGGAGTTTGATATATTAGAGGCTGCTCGTGGCTTGGGTCGTCCTTTACTCATTGTCCATGGTGAAGCCGATGAAGCCGTTCCATGCGCGCTGTCTGAGCCTATATACGATGCTTGTATTCACAGTATCAGAATGACAGTCCCCAAGGCAGATCATACTTTTGGAATGAAACATCCTTGCGCAGGAATTCAAGATTTTACCCAAGAATTGTGGCACGCACTCGACAATACGTTGAGCTTTTTGGAAGAAATTTGATAATTATGGCTGAAAAGCCGCTCGCTGAAGCCGGTCATTGATTGCACGGCCGAGCCCTTCGTTTGGCGCCCATTCAAAGTAGGCCACTTTTTGATTGTCCTGATCGAGTCTACGCAATGTGGAAAATAGATTCGATGCCGCTTGGTTGGTGTCGCCGCTGTCCGACAAATAGTAGTGCGAACCGTCCGACGAATTGTAATCAGAACTCCGTTGCGCCTCTTGTTTAGAAAAATAAATGATCGATACGCTAGGTTCAATATCTTCGGCGGGCATTGTATTTAGCGCAATGAGCTTGCATCGCGGGCTATAATGTTGGTCTAGCTGACCTGGTGCCTGAGGATTACTATTTTGGTTTAAGTGTTCCAGTACGGGAAATCCCAATACATCCGCAATTCGCTCCAGGGATAATCCACCCAATCGGAGCACTTTTGGCGTCCCGTTGTCAATGGTGATAATGGTACTCTCTATGCCTACGGAACAGTCGCCATCGTCGAGGATATAATCTATGCTATCACCCAATTGATCAGCCACATGCTGCGCATTTGTGGGGCTTACGTAACCAAAGGGGTTGGCACTAGGTGCGGCGAGAGGAAAGGGGAGTGTGCTCAGTAATTCAAGTGTTAACCTGTTGTTTGGCATTCTAATACCAACCGTAGGCTGTCCGGATGTAGTGAGGTCTGGCACATGGTCTGCCTTGGGTAAAATCAGCGTTAGTGGACCAGGCCAAAAGGCACGTGCCAATTTATCTGCCATCTCGGGCCAATCAGTGCAAAGGGATTGCGCTTGCTCAATAGAAGCAACATGCAGAATGAGCGGATCAAATGTAGGTCGGTTCTTCGCCGAAAAAATCCCCGCAACCGCTGTTTCATCAAGTCCATTGGCCGCTAGTCCGTAAACCGTTTCGGTGGGAATGGCGACCAATTTTCCTTCGGTGAGCAGTTTTTTGGCAAGTATTAGGTCTGTGCCGCGATGCTGCATCGTTTAGAAAAATTAATTAACGACGTTTGAGGCTGTACTTCTCAATTTTATTGTACAAATGGCTTCGCTGAATGTCGATTTCTTGTGCGGTTTTGGCGACGTTCCATCCGTTTTGAACCAATTTTCTTTCGATAAAGACTTTTTCGGCCCAATCTCTGAAATCTTGAAGCGTTTTATAATCGTCGACCACGCCAAAGGGATCCGCGCCGCGCTGTGCAGGGTTCGAGAACATGTAAACGTCTTCCCCCGAAATTTTATCGCCACAAAGAATCACCAAGCGTTCAACTACGTTGCGTAGTTCACGAATATTTCCTGTCCAATTCACATCCTGCAGGGCTTGATAACCATCGGGGGTAAATCCTTTTAGAGGAATGCTATTCTCGTCGCAGATGTCTTTTAAGAAATTGTTGGCGATCAGCGGAATGTCTTCCACACGCTCGTTGAGTGTAGGAACATGAATCAGGATTACGCTCAGTCTATGGTAAAGATCCATTCTAAACTGTCCTTTTTCGATTTCCTCGAGCAAGTTTTTGTTGGTAGCGGCTACGATGCGCACGTCCACCTTGATTTCTTTATCGCCGCCAACCCTTGTAATTTTGCCTTCCTGAATCGCTCTCAACACTTTTGCTTGGGCGGAAAGACTCATATCGCCAATTTCATCGAGGAAGAGGGTTCCACCGTGGGCTTGTTCAAATTTACCGATGCGTTGTTTGATGGCGGAAGTGAAACTGCCTTTTTCGTGGCCAAACAATTCACTTTCAATTAATTCAGATGGGATGGAAGCGCAATTCACTTCAACCAGGGCCATGTTACCACGATTGCTTTTTTCATGCAACCAACGAGCTACCAATTCCTTACCCGTTCCATTTTCGCCAGTAATGAGCACGCGGGCTTCGGTAGGGGCTACTTTTTCAATTGTTTCTTTGATCTTTCCGATGGCGGGTGTTTCACCGATGATATCGAATGTCTTGGAAACTTTTCTCTTCAGAAATTTGGTTTCGGTAACGAGGTTGTTTTTATCGATGGCATTGCGGATAGAAATCAACAAGCGATTCAAATCCGGTGGCTTGGTAATGAAGTCGTAAGCGCCTTTTTTGGTTGCGTCTATCGCCATTTCTACATTTCCATGACCTGAAATCATGATAAACGGAAGGTCAGGTCGCAAGGCTTGGGCTCTGTCTAGGAGTTCCATGCCGTCTATGCCGGGCATTTTGACATCGCACAGGACTACATCGTATTCATTCTTTTGTATGAGGAGCAGACCTTTGTTGCCATCGTCGGCAGTGGTAACGTTGTAATTCTCGTATTCTAGAATTTCTTTGAGGGTTTCACGGATCGGCGCTTCATCGTCGATGACCAATATTTCAGCCATAATAAGTGTATAGATTAGGATACAATGATACAAAGAGAGAGCAGGAGAACAAGGTCGACTTTTCCACTACTTATACTCTTTTTGATGTGATTTTCCGCTTGTAAGAAATATGGTAATGGACCCTGTTGATTTCAAACGATAAGAGATGCGACGAATAGAGTGGACACAAGGTTGCCTGAATTGTCATTATTTGAGAAAATGTTTGGCAATGTGGGGATTTTACATGATTTTTGTTTCTAAGAGATACTCCAAAATAGGTATGAATAAACATTTACTGGGAAGATGGGTGGCTTTGATTGCTTTGGTTGCGCCTTTGGCGTTAACTGCGCAGACGGATCCGCTTTTCACACATTTCACATTTAACAAGTTGTTCTATAACCCAGCTTATGCAGGGGCGTCGGGTCAATTTTGTTTAAATGCAATTAACCACCAGCAGTGGTTAGGGTATGACGATGAGTCTCCATTTCTCAAACCGCAAGACAATCAATTTGGCATTGAGAATAAATTGGATGCGGCGCGTAAGAATATTGCACCGGTGACCCGTGGGTTGGGATTCTCTGCCCCAATTATGGTAAAAGGAAACAATATGGGAGGCGCTTTTTTCTCGTTGGTTACGGATCAAATTGGATACGAGACGGCAACTTACATGAAGGGGGGCGGTTCTTTTGCTTACACAATGAGTGATGGATCAAATATTCGTTTGGGGGTTGACATAACCAATTTGACCAAAACTTTGGATGCAGCGAAACTGAGATATCATGATCCAAATGATCCAATGATTCCAACAGGAAGTCCTTCGGATCAACATACTACGTTTGGAGCGGGCTTATACTATTCTAATCCAAATATTGAAGATGGCGCATATTTGGGTGTTTCTTCAACGCATTTAAATCCTCAGACTTTTAGTTACGGTCCTTCCGGGACGATAAATGTGACAACGAACCGACACCTATATATAGTAGGGGGGTACAAAAAGAATAATTTCATGGGTAACCCGTCATTGACTTTGGATCCTGCTTTCTTGATAAAAACTGCGATGAGCGTAGGGGGATTGGTTAAGCCTCAGTTGGATGTACAGGGATTGGTTACTTGGAACGGTTTGTTTGCTGGGGGTGCTAATATTCGTGTCTATGGTTTAGGTGCGGAATCAGTTTCCTTAATCTTGGGTTATTATCCTCCCTTGTTGGGCAATGGTCCAATGAGCGATCAAAAACTTCGCGTTGGCTATTCTTACGACCTAACGGTGAATAACATTTTGAGGAATTCTGGGGGTTCGCACGAACTCCAAGTGAATTACTGCTTCATGTTTACGGTTCCTGAAAGGCCAGTTCGCGTATTCCGTCACCCACGTTACATGGAACGTTCACCTGAATGGGATTAATTAAAAAATATTTATCCACATAAAATAAACATTCGATTTTGTCGTTTCATAGATACCGAAAATAAATAAAATGTTGATTTATTCAAATAGAACTTTATTTTTGCAATCTTAGAAACAATACGCAATATCAAAACTGCATAATGAAAAATACGGTGATGAGTCTCTTCACAAACAACGAGTTCGCTAAGAAAGCTTTGAATTTCTTGGGCAATCGAACCTTACGCAGGGCTGCGATCGTAGCTTCTGTAATGGTCTATTCATGCGGACCAGCCGATACCGGTGATTTGACCGGTGTTCTAGGCAGACGACCTTGGTTTCACCCCCAGCCTCCGGGAATGGTGTACGTTAAATCAGGAACTTTTCATACAGGACAAGGAGGGCAGGATGTATTCAATTCCTACTTGGAGCCTAACAAACAGATGACCATAACTGGTTTCTGGATGGACGAAACAGAGATCACAAACAACGAATACCGTCAGTTTGTGAATTATGTAATCGATTCATTGGCGAGAATCATGTGTGATGATGATGAATATTACTTTCCAGAGGATGAGGAGGGCAATCGTTTGATTAACCCTTATCGCGAAGTGGATTGGTTGAAGCACAAGGAGGAATTGGCTGATATGTGGTATCAAGGAGATGAGCGTTTCCAAGGGAAGCATCAAATCGATACTCGTAAGTTGATTTACCATTTCATGTGGACGGATTTTGATGCGGCTGCGAACCAGGATCGCGATAAATACAATCCAATGGATCGTGGTAAATTCATGCGTACAGAGGATGTTTTGGTTTACCCAGATACATTGTGTTGGGTACGTGATTTCACCTATTCATACAATGAGCCAATGGCACAGGTATATTTCCACCACCCAAAATATGATGAATATCCAGTTGTCGGTGTTTCTTGGCATCAAGCGTATGCTTTCTGTCGTTGGAGAACTGATCGCAAGACAGCTTATTGGGAAATGAATGGATATCTACCAAATACGCATGATTTCCGTTTGCCAACTGAATATGAGTGGGAGTATGCTGCTCGTGGCGGTCGTATCGGAAATAAATATCCATGGGGCGGACCTTATGCTAGAAATAGCAAGGGTTGTATGTTAGCTAACTTTAAGCCATTGCGCGGTAACTATGGTGTTGACGGTGGTGTTTATCCAGTTCGTGTCGACAGTTATTTCCCTAATGACTTTGGTTTATATAACATGTCGGGTAACGTTTCTGAATGGACACGTACTTCATGGGATGAGGCGAACAATGCTTTTGCGCATGATTTGAATGGTGAGTCATTCAAATTCATCAAAGAGAGAGGCAAAGAAGGCACGCGTCAGGTAAAAGATATTCCGATCAACGAAAAACGCAAAGTCATCCGCGGTGGTTCTTGGAAGGATGTCGCTTACTTCATCGAAAATGGAGCTAGAACTTACGAATACCAGGACACTAGTAAGTCTTATGTAGGTTTCCGTTGTGTTCAAACATACATTGGTCGTTCAAACACTGACCGTAAATAAGCTTTAGAATAAATTCAAATTTGATTCGTTAACTATTCAACTAACTATAACAAAAATAAATATGAGCAACAAGAGTTTCTTTGAGACAAAAAAGTTTAAAACTACGATGAACTTCGTTTATGGTATGGGTGCGGCGGTAGTAATCGTGGGAGCATTGTTTAAAATTTTGCACTTAAAAGGTGCAGATCTTATGTTGTCGGTGGGTCTATTGACCGAAGCCGGGATTTTCGTAATTTCTTCTTTTGAACCTGTGCATATGGATCCAGATTGGTCATTAGTATATCCTGAATTGGCTGGTGGTGACCCAACTGAAACTAAAAAGAAATCAAGTGGAACTCTTACTCAACAATTAGATAACATGTTGGCTCAAGCTAAAATTGGTCCAGAATTGATCGAAAGTTTGGGAAATGGTTTGTCTTCATTGAGCAATAACGTAAAAGATATGGGTACTTTGTCGAATGCAGCTGTTGCAACGAATGAGTATGCTGAGAATGCTTCAAAAGCGGCTAAGAATTTGAATGCAATTGCTGATAGTTCTGCAATGGTATCTGATTCAATGGGTAATTTCTCTGCAGGTTTGCAGGGTGCTTTAACAAACATCAATTCAACTGAAGCAGCTACTGCTGAGTTTGCCGGTGAGTTGTCTAAGTTGAATCGCAATTTGAGCAATTTGAATTCAATTTACGGTAATATGTTGAGCGCTATGGGCGCTAGCAAAGCCTAATCCATTTATCTAACCCAATTTAAAAAGGAGATATAGATAATGGCAGGTGGTAAAGTATCCGCACGTCAGAAGATGATCAACATGATGTACCTCGTGTTGACAGCGCTTTTGGCACTTAACGTATCTAAAGAAATCATCAAGGCGTTTAACTTGATTGAAAACTCTTTGGATAATTCTACAAAAAACATCGTTCAAAAGAACACAGCTGTTTTAAATTCATTGGTAAAAACTGCCTCTGAAAACAAGGCCGCTGCTGCAGCAGTTTCATATTGTAATCAAGTACAAGTCATTAGTAAGACTTTGATTGTTCGTTTGAATGGTATCAAAAATGAATTGTTACTTCGCTCTGGTGACCAAAAAGATCCTAAAATGGGTCGTAAGCAAGAGCCTGAAGCCCTGTTGGTTAAAGGTGGAGTTGCGGAATTGGCACAAGGAGATAACATGGAACTTCATGGTCACTACTTCATGGTAGATGAGGATGGTAAAAATGGTACTGAACTTCAAGATGCAATCAACAAGGCTCGTATTGAGATGTTGAATGTCATGAAGAAGGCTTCCGTTGATCCAATTTTGGCTGCAGCTCCTGAAACTAAGAAAATGTTGTTGGATCGTATGAAGGCAATCGAAGAGAAAACTTCTTTGTATGCAAACAATACTACCAATTCTAGCGGAACAGAGCAGACTTGGGTATCAATGTATTTAGAGCATTCGCCATTGGCTGGTGTATTTGCCATGTTGAGTAAGGTAGAAAACGATTCACGTTCTATGGAAGCAGAAGTTATGCAAGCCTTGGCAGAATCAGTGAATGCTGCAGATTACAAGTTCGACAAATTGATTCCTGTTGTTTCTTCAGCTACTTCAGCGGTATTGACAAACCAAACTTACGAAGCTAACATTTTGTTGGCTGCTTACAACTCCAAGGCTCAAATGTTTGTGACTGTTAACGGTCGCCCCATTGAAGTAGTTGACGGAGTTGGAAAATACAAAGTAACTAGTGCATCTCCTGGTTCTCAGAAATACAAAGTAGGTATTCAGGTTCCTAAGCCTAATGGTGGTGGATCGGACAATTACGAAACTGAAGCTGAATATAGTGTATTTGCTCCACAAGCAGCGATTTCTGCAGATGAGTTGAATGTAATGTACGTAGGTTTGCCTAACCCTATTTCTGTATCTGTGGGTGGTGTAGATCCTAAAAATGTAACTGTATCTGTTGTGGGTGGTGGTGTGAATCTTCGCGCTGCTAAACCCGGTCAGTTCAACGCTTTGGTTCCTGTACGGAATGGTAACGAATGTTTGATCAAAGTAACTGCAAAGTTGCCTGACGGGCGTACCGTTTCAATGGGAGATAAGAAATTCAAGATCCGTAACGTTCCTCGTCCAGTATTCAAGGCGGGTAGTGTTGGATTTAGCGGACCAATTTCTTTATCTGCGTTGAAAGTGCAAGCGAATGCGGTTGCTGCTTTGGATAACTTCGTTTACGATGGTGTGAAATATGAAGTATTGTCATATCGTTTTACATGTATCGGACGTCGTACCAATGGACCCAAAATCATGACGGCTAACGGCGCATCTTTGTCACCGATTTCAACATTCTTGAAAATGTTAGGACCTGGTGATTTGATTCAGTTTGACCAAATTAAAGTAATCGGACCAGACAAAACCCCGAAATTCTTGGATAACGTGGGTGGCGCAGTTCAATAATAGAAACAAATATGAAACGCATTTTATTCACACTCGCATTATTCACGGCAGCCGGCTTGCAAGCGCAAGACTGGGGTGGCGGTTGGGGTTCTACACCAGAACCTGCAGCTAAAGGTGGTAAAACCTCACCATCAGCACCAGCACCTTCGGAATCAACTGGTGAGCCCAAAAAGGATGTTGAAATTGTGATTCCTACAATTGGAACACACTACGATGACCCTACGGTTCCTCATTATGAGCCTGAATACGTGAATCAGGATACCAATATTCGCAACTTGCAAGGTATTGTTATGCCCCGTCCATATTTGCGCAATGCGGATGTTAAATACCGCAAGCGTGTTTGGCGTGTGATTGATTTGCGTCAAAAGATGAATCGTTCTTGGACATGGCCTAAGAATCCTATTTCTCAAGTGTTCTGGGAATTTGGAACCAAAGGCTTGTTGCGTGCGTATGCTACTGATTCTTTTAATCGTATCATGACACCAGAGGATATCATTCGTTCTACTTCAGAAATCATTACAACTTCAAAGCAACGTCCTGGATCTGATGACCCCACGGATTTGGTTGATACTTCTTTCCCTGAATACTTCAGCTGGGATTTGATCCAGAAGTTTGAAATCATGGAAGATTGGGTTTTTGATTATAAGCATGGTGAATTGAAGCCGATTATCATTGGTATTGCTCCAATTCAGCCTAAAATGATCATGGGTCAGTCTTATGATGTGAAACCTTTTTGGTTGAAAATGGATGATTGTCGTCCTACATTGGCCAAAGCAGAAGTATTCAATAGATACAATGATGCAATGCGTTTGAATTGGGACCAGCATATNAACCACCATCGTTTGTTCGATAGNTATATCGTAAAAACGTCTGAGTGGGATGATAGATACATCACTCAAAAGGCTGAGTTTAAGCAAGATGGTTTGGCTTCATTGCTTCGCGCGGAAGAAATTAAAAACGACTTGTTCATCTTTGAGCATGATTTGTGGGAGTATTAATCTTACATAACTGATATTTTAAAAAAACCCGAAGGAAACTTCGGGTTTTTTTTGCCTTCTCAAAAAGGCGTCTCATTTCAATTTATTCAGGGCATTCCTTTGATTTTTCTATAATATTGCGTATTTTTGCCGTTCGTTTTAGTAACGATGTTCGATAAAGCGGAAGATCTAATCATTGAGTTTGTCAAATTAAAAGATGGCAAACACTCGTTGAACTTCCGAGTTAACGAAGCGTTCTTTGAAGAATTGGGGAGTGCTGAGGTACATAAAGCCGATGTGGAAGTGCAAGTCTTGGTTGACAAAAATGTTAACTGGATGCATTGTCACCTCGACATACATGGTAGCATGACAGTCGATTGTCACCGGTGTTTGGTAGATATTCCTTTGGGAATTGAAACGAAATATCTTTTGATCGTTAAGTTAGATAGTCATGAAACTGTGGATGTGGATCACGAAGATGAGGGAGTAGAGTTAATCTACTTACGTCCGCATGATTTCGAATTGAGTATCGCTCGCCCCGTTTATGAAACAAGTTTATTGGCTTTACCTATGATTAGGAATTGTGATGATTTGGAGATTAAACCCTGTGATCAGGCAATGATTCAGAAACTAAATACGCTCAGCGGAGAAACAACAGATGAAGTTGTGGATGCTCGCTGGGAGAAATTGAAACAACTAAAAAACAAATAACCAAGGAAATGGCACATCCTAAACGAAAAATATCCAAAACCCGTCGCGACAAACGTCGTACTCATGACAAAATTGAAGTCCGTCCAATGATTGCTGATCCAGTAACTGGTGATGTTTCATTGTACCATCGTGTAAATCTCGAAACAGGAATGTACCGCGGCCAGAAGGTAATGAAGGGTCGCAACGATAGCTAAAATGAAAATTGGTATTGACGCCATGGGTGGGGATTTCGCCCCATTAGAAGCCGTCAAAGGTGCCTCATTGGCCGTAAAGGCCTTGAACGGCGTAGAAGTAGTCCTTTTTGGTTCTAAGGATGCTGTTTTACGTGTCTGTGAGAGTGAATGTATCGATCCCGAAATTTTTACTATTTTTGATACGCCTGATGTCATTGAAATGGCAGAACACCCGGTTAAAGCCTTGGTATCAAAACCCAATTCTAGTATCGCGCAAGGTTTCTTGCAACTAGCTAAAGGAGAAATTGATGCTTTTGTTAGTGCCGGCAATACGGGTGCTATGTTGGTTGGATCTATTCAATATTTAAAATTGGTAGATGGATGCGACAGGCCCTGCTTAACGGCTGCTATTCCCCGTGTCAATATGAACCCTGGTCTGTTGTTAGATGTTGGCGCTAATGCTGATTGTAAACCCGAACATTTAGAAAAGTTCGCACTCCTCGGTAACTTGCTTTATTCCATGATGTACAAAGTTGACTCACCAAAAGTGGGTCTTTTAAATATTGGCGAAGAAAGTGAAAAGGGCAATTTATTAATCAAAGCAACGCATCAATTGTTGGCTCAAACCCAAGGAATTAATTTTGTTGGTAACGTGGAAGGTCGTGATATTTTTGGTGACCTTGCCGATGTTGTGGTTTGTGATGGCTTTAGTGGCAATGTGATCATCAAAGTATGCGAGGGCATGTATTATCGCTTGGTGAAACGTGGCGTTCAAGACGATTATTTGGATCAATTTAATTTCAAACACTACGGTGGAAGTTTGGTTTTAGGTGTCAATGCCCCAGTTATTGTTGGCCATGGCATTACCAAATCTGAAACTTTCTTAAAGATGATAGAGTTGGCACAAGACGCGGTCGAAACTCAATTGACAAGTAAAATTCAAAAGGCGATGAGCCGTTTTATTGCTGCGCAAATAGAAACAACAGGTTAATTTATGAAAATCACAGCTGCCATCACTGCGGTGGGTGGATATGTTCCCCCCAAGATTCTTAGCAACGCGGATTTAGAAAAAATGGTTGATACCAACGATGAATGGATTCGTTCACGTACGGGTATCACTGAACGTCGTATTTTAGATGAACCTGGAAAAGCGTCGTCTGATTTGGCAGTAGGTGCTATCTTACCCATGTTGGCGAAGAGGGGAATAGATCCCTCTGAAATTGATATGATTATTTGTGGCACGGTTACAGGTGATTATATTTTTCCTGCTACGGCTAATATAATTGCCGATAAAATTGGTGCGGTTAATTCTTGGGGATATGATGTCAATGCGGCGTGCAGCGGTTTCTTATTTGCCTTAGTAACAGGATCAAAATTTATCGAAACAGGTACTCACAAAAAAGTTTTGGTTGTAGGGGCGGATAAAATGAGCGCTATTACTGACTACACAGATCGCAATACCTGTGTTTTATTTGGGGATGGAGCGGGTTGTGTTTTGTTAGAGCCTTCCACAGATGGAATGGGAATACAAGATTCAATTACGCGTGTTGATGGAAGTGGACGAGATTTTTTAATTCAAAAGGCGGGTGGCTCCATGTTGCCGCCAAGTCATGAAACCATCGACCAACGCTTGCATTATGCCTACCAAGAGGGCAAAACAGTGTTCAAGTTTGCTGTGACTCGTATGGCTGATGTGAGTTATGAAATTATGGAGAGAAACAACCTTTCTGCGGATGATATCGCGTGGTTGGTTCCTCACCAAGCCAATTTGAGAATCATTGATGCTACAGCGGATCGCATGGGCTTGGATAAGAACAAAGTGATGATCAATATTCAGAAGTATGGCAATACCACTGCCGCGACCTTGCCTTTGTGCTTATGGGAGTGGGAACAGCAATTGAAAAAAGGGGATAATCTAATCCTTAGTAGTTTTGGTGGTGGCTTTACATGGGGTAGTATTTACCTCAAATGGGCTTACGATTCCAATTAATTCACTTTCTGTAATACGCTGCGATAAATAAAGTCGCCGTGGAGGTCAATTCCCCCACAAAATTNTTCTGATACTANCTGTAAATTGTCGTTTGATTGCATTATTTGNTTGATGTTATTTTCGTTTTCTGCCGCAAATACTGAGCAGGTTAGATATACGAGATACCCACCAACGGCAAGGCTCGGCAATACNTTTTGTATGATGCTCAACTGNCTNTCAGCAAATTGCTCTATGGTTTGAGGGTCGAAATAATGAAGATTTTCTGGATTTCTACGCCAGGTTCCACTTCCTGAACACGGGACGTCGGCCAGGATTACATTATAGGTCAGGCTTGAATCCTTGCTGTTAAGGCTGTCGTTGTATCCGTTCAATGGGGCGATGAATACATTGGGTTGTTTGAGACCGAGTAATTGAAATCGCTGCTTGAGGTTTTCTAGAATATTGGATCTCACATCAGAGCAGGTGAGTTTGGTAGTTGGGAATTGCTTTAATAGAGAAATGGATTTCCCTCCGGCACCCGAGCAGCAGTCCCAAACATCGCTATTGGCATGACAGTAGGCGGCCATGGGCTGGGTTGTCCAATCCATTGCGGTTTGAGAAGAGATGTCTTGAATATAGGCATTTCCGTTATCTACCCATGGATTCAGATTGACTTGACCTGATACAGCGATGGCGTTGCCATGTGTCTGTTCGATGGTGATTCCTGCTTTGATTAATTGCCCTTGGAGCCCTTTGAGGGTAATGTTGCCATTGGATAGCCATACGAGTGGTTCTTTGATAAACCAAGGCGTGAGAAGGTCTGTGGTGATGTTTTGGCTTAAATACTGGTCTAAAGACTGATAGGGATTATAGTTGGAATTGGATTCCATATTTTCCATCTCAGGTGTGAAATGGGTTTGCAACCAATTGAGAATGATTTCCGGGGATTGGCGCGAAACGCCGAAGGCGTTTCGCCAGAAGTAATAACAGGCACTCCTGTAACGCTTTCTATCCGTGCTGCCCCAATTTTTATTCTCCTTAAAACATGATTTTAAATACAAATGAAATGGAGTGCCGCCATCGTACTCAAACAATAAAGTGGCGCAATTTTGATAAAAAATATATGGGAAAATAGCCGTCATTTTGTTTGTGTAAGTAATTTCCCGGCCGTTTCTGTGAATTGAACAAAAAGCCGGTAGAGCATTATTGATTGAATAGGTGTGGGGTGTCTTCGTATATCACAACAAATCGAATTCCGTCGTTATAGGGAGCTGATCCACCACCGCGAATGTGTATCGAATTGATTAACCCTTCATAAGTAGCATCGGGCAAAGAAGAAACGAAATTGGGACCAAAAGCCATCGCACTTAAACCCACATATGCACCCTGGTCGTATCCAATGAAGGCGAAACGACTTGGCTCACTCCCGTAGGTTGCAAAGAATTTTTTGGAGAAATGTAACGTCGCCGTGTCATGAAAATCCGTAAAGTTAACCGTGGGATAAATACAGATTTCATCGTTCAATCCACTGTAATATCGCTTGTCCTCAAACCAACTTAAATCTGCGATCAACCAGCATTGCCGACGTTTTTCTAGGAGTTTTTCTAGGGGTGTTCTCACCGCGATATCATCAGTACAGGCTACCAACAACAAGCTGTCTCGTTTTGGTAGAGCCGGCGTTAATACACCCTCTTTCATCGTGTGAATTGAAATCAATTTGGTGGTGGATTTCGACATTGAAGCCTTATAAATCAATGCCTTTGGCTTGCTCGATTTACCAGCGTCTATGATTAAACAAATGCGATGCTTTGGGAACATGTGAACGACATTTTTCGCTACAGATTTATATCGCAGCGTATCGTTGATAAAAAAATTGATATTAGGAAACGGCCCATTAGGTAACCCTTTTTGAGATTTTGGTTTGATATAGGTGAGCGGTGAAATCCATAATTGCGGACTACTAGCGACAATCTCTGTCGCTGTGTTATTCGCCGATACTGAGGCTAGATTTGGTTTGTTGCCCGCCGAGTTGACCCAACTTCCGGAAGGAGAAGAAATCAAATCCTTGAAATTCTGTTCATATACCGGCCCAATAATGATGTTATTGTCGATGAAGTTTTTATTGGCAGCAATCGACCTAATCGCCAACTGATTTAAAGGGACGCTATCGGTGGGCTCTGTATCAAAAACACTGACATTGGCCTTGAATCCATCGGCCTCTAATTCTTGAAATGCAAGTTTTAGACCCAAGTAGTAATCGAGCATCGCATCGCTCAGGGCATTTTGTTTCACACCGCTGGCATGGAAGGGTAGTGCGATGCCAATTCTTAATGGGCCTTGGGTTTGAATGGGATTTACACCTTCAATGGGCATACCTTTGCTTGAGTCTTGGGATTGCAGCAGCGAATGAGCTAACATCAAACAGATACAGAAACACAGAGTTTTCGCCTTGGTTTCGCTGATTGATGTCAAAAGAGCTATTTTGCGATGCATCGATTTTAGTGTTAGTTAATCAATTATTCCCATTCAATGGTTGCTGGCGGTTTAGAACTGATATCATAGACCACTCTGTTTATGCCTCTCACTCGATTGATGATGCTATTGCTAATGTCGGCCAAGATATCGTAGGGAATGTGAACCCAGTCGGCGGTCATGCCATCAGTGCTTGTTACAGCCCTTAAGGCCACAACCTGCTCATAGGTTCGTTCATCACCCATTACACCAACGCTTTGAATTGGCAATAGAATTGCACCGGCTTGCCAGATTTTTTCATACCAACCATATTCGCGCAATTTTTCCATGTAAACCCAATCCGCTTCTTGCAATAATTTCACTTTAGCTTCGGTAATATCACCCAAAATACGAATGCCTAATCCAGGTCCTGGGAATGGATGTCGGTGTAAGATCTCATGCGGCAAACCCATCGTATCGCCCACTCTGCGTACTTCGTCTTTGAAAAGGCTGCGTAGGGGCTCGATGATTTTCAAACTCATTTTTTCGGGCAATCCACCAACGTTGTGGTGACTTTTGATGGTCGCGCTAGGGCCTTTAACACTTACACTTTCAATGACATCAGGATAAATGGTTCCTTGTGCAAGCCATTTGGCATCTTTGATTTTGAGACTCTCTTCTTGGAAAACCTCTACAAATACACGTCCGATGGCTTTTCTCTTGTCCTCAGGATCGGTTAGACCCTTCAACGCATCGTAAAACTGCTGTGATGAATCAACTGCAATCACATTTAAATCCAATTGCTTATAGGCGTCCTGAACCAATGCGAACTCGTTTTTGCGCAACAATCCGTTATCGATAAATATGCAATGTAGTTGCTTTCCGATGGCTTTGTGGAGTAATAACGCAGCGACAGAGCTATCAACACCGCCCGATAAACCAAGGATTACCTGGTCGGTTCCAACGGTCTGTCGAATATTAGCAACGGTTTCATCGATGAAATGACCCGGAGTCCAATCGCCGGCACAACCGCAAATGGAGTATGCGAAATTCTTTAGTAGGGCCAATCCTTCTGTGCTGTGATACACTTCGGGGTGGAACTGAATACCAAAAACTGGATTGGCGCTGTCCAATTCAAAAGCTGCCACTGGAATTGATTCGGTAGTGGCGATTACTCTCGCATTGTTAGGTAGCGCGGTAATTGTATCACCATGACTCATCCAAACTTGGGACTCGTTGCTTAAACCTGTAAGTAGGGCGTTTTCATTGCCGCTTCTTTGCATCATGGCTCTGCCGTATTCCCGGTGATCGCTGCGAGATACCACGCCGCCAAATTCTTTGGCCAACATTTGTGCACCGTAACAAACACCTAGCAAGGGTCCGTGGGCCATTAAGGTTTCCAAATCAACCATAGGTGCATCGGTTTCATTTACCGAACATGGACTTCCAGAAAGAATGATTCCTTTGATGTCGGACGTCAATTCTGGGATATGATTATAGGGGTGGATTTCGCAATAAACGAACAATTCACGCAGCCTGCGCGCAATCAATTGGGTATACTGAGAACCAAAGTCGAGAATGAGGATTTTTTCAGTCATGAATCTTCCACAAAGGTACTGAAATTTCCCCGAGTCTGCCATCCAAACCGAGTGATTTGGGCTAATGTTTATAAGGGAATTGTTAACACTTGCTTCACCATCCAAATGGCAGCATTACTGCTTCTTTGAATGATTTGTTCGCGGTTCCCAAAGAGCCTAAATTTCTTGCAAATGGAATGGGTTTCTGTGCTCACTGCGATATAAACTAGGCCAACGGGTTTTTCTTTACTTCCACCATCGGGTCCGGCGATGCCTGTTGTTGATATGGCTAGTTGTGTATTGAATTTGGCACGGACGCCGTTTGCCATGGCCAGTGCACAGGGTTCGCTGACGGCGCCAAATTCTTCAATAATGGCCTGGTCGACGCCCAGTTCGGAAATTTTGACATCGTTAGAATAGCAGACGATACTGCCTGGGAAAACAGAGGAGATGCCTGGTGTTTGCATTAATCGGTTGGCAATGAAACCACCGGTGCAACTTTCCGCCGTGGTGAAGGTGATGCCTGCTTTTATCAAATACTCCGATAGATGTGTTGCTGGATCTTTGTCGCCCAAACAAAAGACATCGTCGTGAATCGTTGCTATTAGTTTTTCGAAATATTCATCGATGATGAGTTCCGCCGTGTTATTGGCTTTTTGCGAAAGTCGCAATTTAACCATGTTGAAGTTGGGCAGGTAGGCGAGGCTCAACGATTTTGGCAGTGTCTTTTCGAATTCTTCCAAGTCTTTGGATAGCAGACTCTCCGCTTTTTGCAATGTCACCAATGTTCGATGTTCTACAATCGGCAATTCTAGCGTTTCCCGCAATTTGGGCAATACCCGTTCTTCAATCAAATGATATACTTCCACCGGAACCCCTGGCAATGAGATAAGAATTTTATTATTTTGCTGAAACCACATCCCCGGGGCAGTTCCCACGGCGTTATGGAGGGTTACGCAGGCTTCGGGTAAATCGGATTGAACCAAATTGGTGTCTAGAAGTTGTCGGCCGCGTTGAGCAAAAATTTTCTCCAAATGTTCGATCACTGAATCGTCTCTTCGAATGCCGCAATTGAAGTATTTACAAAGTGTTTTTTTGGTGATATCGTCTTTGGTAGGGCCCAATCCACCGGTAATAATCAGAATGTTACAACGAGATTGTGATTCTTCAATGGCTTGTAAAATGGCAGATTCATTGT
>JGI12421J11937_10000247_pt1 | contig 20130 bp, 15 predicted proteins | sample LakErihyJuly2011_2_FD_11937 | JGI IMG/M metagenome (IMG submission 11937)
GAGGCTCATGGTTATGCCTTAGGTACATTGGTTTGGACATTGGGCAGTTTTCCTGTCAAAGACAAAGCTTATGTGGTAAAAATAAGCAATGTGTTGAACATGGATAATGTAAATAAAACATATACTTACAGGGTTGTTTTCCTAGAAATATAATAACTATTTCAATTCAAGAAGTGCCACTGATTCGACGTGGTGGGTATGCGGAAACATGTCAACTGTTTGGATTTTGAGCACATTGAATTTTTCTGAGAGGATTGCAATGTCTCTTGCTTGTGTTGCGGTGTTGCAACTGACATATACAATTCTCTTTGGCTCCAGTTCCAAAAGTTTTTCTACCACACCAGGGTGCATGCCGTCTCTTGGTGGATCTGTAATTACGACGTCTGGTTTGCCATGTTTTGAAATTAAGTCATCATTTAAAACCAACTTCATATCACCAGCATAAAAATGGGTGTTTTCAATATGGTTAAGAATGGCATTTTCTTTTGCATCTATAATAGCTGCTTCAACATATTCAATGCCGATAACTTGTTTTGCATTTTTGGCTACAAATTGAGCGATGGTGCCAGTTCCTGTATATAAATCGTATACATTTTCAGTGCCGCTCAAAGAAGCAAATTCACGGGTTATTCTATAAAGTTCTAATGCTTGTTTAGCATTGGTTTGGAAGAAAGATTGGGGTCTGATTTTAAAGGTTAAATCTTCCATTTTTTCGCTCAGGAATCCATTGCCTTTATGTGTTTGGACATTCAAATCACTCCAAGTATCATTCTTTTTTGTGTTAATTACATAACACCATTCTTCCACCTCAGAAAGAACAGGAATGAGATAGTCAAACATTGTTGTAATCAATTTTGGTTTGTCTTCACCAACGATAAGAACCACCATCCATTTTCCATCGCTGTTGCATCTCATCATTAAGTTTCTCAAAAATCCATCTTGTTGACGAATGTCAAAAAAGCTTAGTTCGTTTTCAATGGCATATTGCTTAAAAGTATCTTTGATTTTATTGGCATATTCGGGGGCTAGGTAGCAAGCGTTTAGATCAAGTACTTTATCAAACATGCCAGGTATATGGAATCCTAGAGCTGGAATTCTGCCTGGATTGGTTTTGTCAAAATGTTCCTCCCAGGCCTTATTGCTAAAAGTGAATTCCAATTTATTGCGGTAATGAAAGACATCTTTACTGCCTAAAATTGGAAGGTATTGTCCAACTTCAACCTTTGCAATTCTTTGCATGTCATCTTTGGCTTGGGTTTCTTTAAATCCAAGTTGCGCAGAATAGTCAACGTGTTGCCATTTGCAGCCGCCACAAATTCCAAAATGCGAACAAGTAGGTTCAGTTCTTAATTTTGAAGCAATATGGAGTTTTTGAATCTTGCCTTCGGCGTATGATTTCTTTTGTTTTTGAACCATTACATCTGCAACGTCACCTGGTGCAGAGAAAGGGATAAATATCACTTTTCCATCGTGTCTTGCTATTGATTTCCCTTCTGCAGCGGCAGTTTCAATTTCAAGGTTTTCGATTAAATACGGTTTTTGAGTTCTTTTCGACAATTTTGGGCAGCTTATTCTTGAATGTATTTGTTCATAACACCATTGAAAGTAGTGGTATCTAAGTAGCCCGTATATGGTGCAATGCTTGCATTGTCTGCGAGCGTTTTCCATACATAAGTCATGGGATATCCGGGTACTCTGCCTCCTTTGTTTAGGTAGCCCACCAATTGCTCAGAACTCATGGTTTCGCCATTCACAACATGTTTGGCGTTAACCTCTGGATTGAATTTTACTGCAATAAAATTTTTGTTCATTTTTTTAATGATGGCCGCGTTACCATAGGTCTGTTGGTCCATTACCTTGCACCAATAGCACCAATCGGTATAAACGTCAACCACTATCATTTTCTTTTCTTTTTTTGCTTTTGTAAAACCTTCTGACATGCTGTACCAAATTATTTTATTTTTGTCAATCGTAGAGCTTGCTGTACTTGGCTTTTTAACGGCTTTCTTTTTAGGACTAGACTGGGTTATAAATGCTGCACTTGCAAAAGCAATGATTAATAAAGCGATGAAGCTTAATCTTGTTAAATGATGTTTCATGATAATAAATACTAAATCACACAAATATAATCAAAAATAAAGCCAAAAAAAACCGTGACAAAAATTTGTTGTTTTTTGTCATGCTGTGTCACATAATCTTAGAACAAATCGTTATTTTTGTATGAACACAATTCTTGTCTTTGAACCAAGGGAATAAAAATATTTTAGAGACCAAATTAGATGAATACATTCATAAGTATTACATCAACCAATCTGTTCGTGGATTTTTATTAGGGCTTGCACTTGTTTTATTGTACGTCTTGCTGGCTTTAATGCTGGAATTTTTCGGGCATTTTGGCAGCATGGTTCGATTGATTTTGTTTTTGTTGTTTGTTGGTATCACACTTTTTGTTGTTTCGGTTTCTGTTTTTATTCCGCTTCTAAGACGCTATAAAGTTTTAAAATCTATCTCCAGAAAAGAAGCCTCAGAAAAGATTGGTGCTTATTTTCCTGAAATAAAAGACAAACTTTTAAATACACTGCAGTTGCAAGATCAAAGCTCAATTCTAGACAATGAATTGTTGCTTGCAAGTATTCAACAGCGCATTGAAAACCTAAAACCATTTGCATTTTCAACAGCTATAAATTTGTCGAAATCGGCTAAGAAGTATGGTCGCTACACCCTGTTTCCAGTCTTGGTTTTTTTGTTTATTCTGATTTTTCAGAGCAGCATGATTACCAAGCCAGCTAAGCGAATTATTAGTTTTAATCAACAATTTGCTAAAGAGGCACCGTTTGAATTTATTCTTAAAAATAAAAATCTAAACCTTGTAAAAAATTCAGATTGTGTGTTGGAAATTGAATTAAAAGGAAAACAAATACCTTCTGTGTTGTATGTGAATATTGATGGCCATTTAATTAAAATGGAACAAAGAACTAAAACGGCATTCTCACACACAATGTATAATTTAAGTGCCTCCCATATGATTGTGTTTACTGATGGCGAGTATGAATCTATACAATATGCTTTAAATGTTTTACCCAAGCCCAATTTAAATTCATTTCAAGTAAAATTGACTTATCCGCCATATATAAACAAGAAGAATGAAACAATAAAAAACACTGGCGATCTTACTGTTCTAGAAGGCACTAAGCTTGAATGGATATTTGATGCTGTTGACGCTGATTGGATTAACTTTAACATCAACCTAAAGGATTTTAAATTGGAACCCAAAAGCAACGTCTTTTTATTTAATTGCACAGCACTTAGAACTTGTAATTATAATATTGTACTGCAGAATAAATTCATACAAGAGCATGACACTATAAAGTATTCAATACAGGTGGTTCCTGATCGATATCCTGGCATAGTGGCTGAGCAAACCATTGATTCAATCAATTCTTTTAAATATTATTTTTATGGGAAATTGGACGATGATTACGGTATCAGCAAATTGCAATTTGTATACAAAGGGTTGGATGGAATATTAAAGTATTTGCCTGTAAATGTGGGTAAAAGTACCGATGAGATTTTTTATTACATGCTTGATTTAACCCAATTTAAGGGATCTGAATCTTCTGATTTCGAATATTATTTTGAAGTTTTGGACAATGATGCTGTTAATGGAAGAAAATCAAGTAAAAGTCAGGTGTTTAAATTACAGACACCAAGTGAGAAGGAGTTAAGGGCAGATGCTGAAAGCAGCAGCAGTTCAGTTAAATCAAAATTAAATGAAACAATGCGAGAGATTCAGAACTTGCAAAAAAAGAGTTCTGAATTAAGTAAGGATTTAATGGACAAATCTGAGTTGGATTGGGCCCAAGAGCAAAAAATTAAAGACTTCATCAATGAGCAAAAGAAGCTCGAGCAAAAATTAGAGAACATCAAAGCCGAGAATCTAAAAAACAATGAAAAGCAAAAACAATTAAGNCCNCTCGACCAAGAACTTTTAGATAAGCAAAAAGAATTGGACAAGCTCTTTAATGAGATNTTAACCCCTGANATGAAGGCGCTTCTGAAAAAGCTTGAGGAATCATTGAAACAGCAAAACAAAGATGCAGTTCAGCAGCANCTTGAAAAGATGAATCAAAGCAATGATGAAATGAAAAAACAGCTGGATCGGACTTTGGAGCAATTTAAGCAAATGGAACTTGAAAAAAGGATCAATGAACATGCAAATGCATTAGAAAAACTTGCACAAGAGCAGAAGGATTTGGCAAAGAAAACAGAAGAAAAATTACTTTCAAAGGAAGATTTGGCTAAGGAACAAGAGTCGTTGAATAAGAAATTTGAAGAGATTAAAAAGGATATCGAGAAGACGGATGAAAAGAATAAAGCCCTTGAGTCGCCTTTAGAGCTTGAGGATACAAAAGCTGAGCAAGAATCGATACAAGAGAACCTAAATGAAAGTTCAGAAAGTATAGATAAGAAACAAAACAAAAAGGCAGCCGAAAGTCAAAAGAAATCTGCCGATGAAATGGAGAAATTAGCGGAGAAGATGAAGAAGTCTTTGGAACAATCTAAGGATGAACAGGAGCAGGAGGATTATTATACACTTAGGCAAATTTTAGAGAATTTGATTGAATTAAGTGTTCAACAAGAATCATTGATGTCTAGAATGAAAGAAATGCGTTCCTACAATCCTAAGTATGTTGAGTTAAGTTCTCTTCAGCAAAAGCTAAAAGAGAATTCTAAAATGGTTGAGGATTCTTTATTGGCTTTGAGTAAAAGGCAGATTCACATAAAGAGTTTTGTGAATAAGGAAATTGGCAATATTAATTATAATATGGATGCTGCAATTGAATACTTTGGCAAGGTTTGGATTGAAGGGGGTACTTCGAGACAGCAATATGTAATGACAGGCTTGAACAATCTTGCTGTAATGCTCAGTGAATCATTGAAACAGATGCAAGAGAGCATGAAAGAAAAGAATGAGCAAAAGAAGGGGCAGTGTAAAAAGCCTGGGAAAAAGCCTGGGAAACCTGGCCAATCAGGAAACCCTAAAATGAGTGGTATGAAGCAAATGCAAGATGAAATTAACAAGCAAATGCAAGAAATGAAGAATGGCAAACAGCAGGGTAAGAATCCAGGAACGGAACAATATGCTAAAATAGCCGCGCAACAAGAAGCCTTAAGACGTGAAATTGAGCGTTTACAGAAAATTTTAAAAGAAGAAGGTAACTCTGGCGCGCTTGGAGATTTGGAAAAGACAAAGCAACTTATGGAACAGCAGGAGCGTGATTTAGTGAATAAGCAAATCAATCAGGAAACTATGCGGAGAATGCAGGAAATTGAAACCAGAATGTTGGAGCATGAGCGAGCAGAGCGCGAGCAAAAGACCGACAATAAACGCGAAGCAGAGCAAGCCAATGCGGTGGAGAATGAGATGCCTGCCGCAATGAAAGCCTATTTGGAGAAAAAAGCAAGAGAAATGGAATTGCTGCGCAGTGTGCCGACCAACCTATCACCATATTACAAAGATAGGGTTAGGGTTTATTTCCAAAAAGTTGGAACGGTATGACGGTAAATAATATTCTTTGCATCGAGTCCTCATCTCAAATATGTTCGGTTGCCATTAGCGCCAATCAAGACGTTTTTTTTATAGAAAGCGAGACAGCCCAAAATCATGCGGAATCGCTGGTAAGTTTGATTCAAGATTGTTTGACTCTGGCCAAATTAACAATCAAAGAGATGCATGCGGTTGCCATTAGTTCAGGTCCTGGATCCTATACAGGGTTGAGAATTGGCACAAGTACCGCAAAAGGCATTTGTTTTGCAATGAATATTCCATTGATTTCGATTGACACACTAAGATCGATCGCTTATGGAGCAAGGGCAATAGAAGGCCTTTCAGATGGCTTATTATGGCCTATGGTTGATGCTAGGCGCATGGAAGTATACCACTGTGTATTTGATTGCGAATTAAACAGGTTAACAGAGGTAAAAAATGGGATAATTGACGAAGACGGATTTACGCCAGCAATCGTAGACTCAAAAACGCTTGTATGCGGTGATGGTGCAGAGAAAGCAGAATTTTTGCTGGGTTTGAGACGCATTGTAAATGTTCCACATGCCAAATGGATGTGTGAGCAAGCACAACGAAAATTTAGTTTACAAGAATTTGAAGATTTGGAAAAATTCGAGCCATACTATTTGAAGTTTGCTAATATTACTGTTTCAAATAAATAGACTCCACTTTAATTTACTAGAATAATTTTGAACAAAAAAAATCCCGTCAAGTTATCTTGACGGGATTTTTAGTTAAATATTTTAATTATTGAATTTTGATTTCAATTGTATTTTTAGTTTCAGTACCAGCATTGTAGTTGGTGATAATTCTATCTCTAGAGATACCGAATTTCTCAACTAAGAACTTAATCATTTCATCCATGCAACGTGTGTTANCTGCAGCATTGTATTTAGAACTTTTTCCTGCAGGACCATTAAGGATTAATTTCTTGTCAGGGCATTGTTTCATTTTGTCAACAACCGAGTANAATAATGCTTTAACTTCTTTGGTTAAACAATTTGCGCTGATTGTAACNGGTGGGAAAGATACATTGTCACAGTTGCAACACATTTTAATTTCAACACCGTTNGCGTCAACTAAAGCACCTGGAGAAGAATTTAATTCTCTATCTCTATGGTCAGGGATNTTATCTCCATCGCTATCCATTGCTTTTCCAGTTGTAGCATCTACCATTGCACCTTTGTCAGTGAAAGGCTCTTNGTCTTGGCAATCTGGAACACCGTCCATATCTGAATCAACTGCCATTCCATTACCATACACCATACAAGAATCTGGAGTGGTATTGTCTTGGTCGAAACAATTTGTTACATGGTCTTTGTCATCATCGAATCCAAGGCAATCCGTTTTCTTTTTAACATCAGCCATTTGGTCATAGATAGACTCAACTGGGCTTAACCAGTCGTAGTGTTGGGTATTTTTAGAACCAAATTTCCAACCGAAACTAGCACGCAAATATGAATAAGAATCAAACCATCTGTTTGCGAAAACTGCAGTATTGTATACATCTAGATCATCGCTTCTCAAAGAAGTGTGTCTGTATTCTAAACCTAAATCAAAATTTTTGCTGAGGTAGTGTTTGAAGCCGAAACCAAATGGAATGCTTAAGTGTTTTGCTTGGAATTGCTCTTCAACTTTCTTGCCTATGTTAGGGTTTGGCGTTCCATTGCCGAAGTATGAAGTTAAGTAGACGTCGCCTAAGAACAATCTTTGGTCAATAAATGTAGAGGTAGATTTGAAGCTTGTTTGACCAATACCTGCAAATACGTACATTTGAGTTTTGCGCAATGGGCGCAAGAATGAAATATTACCTAAAGTAACATGTGCTTGTAAACTCCAATCGTTAACTTTACTTTCAAATTGGAAATTGTCTTTAAATAAAGTTGGCGCTTGGTAATCTCTTTGCCCTCTAAGAGTGGCGAAGTTGTATTCAGCGCGCAAAGCAAACGTCTGAGAAATAGAGTACTTCACAAATGGAGCGATGTCCCATCCTAATTGCTTTTTGTCAGCATCACCATGAAAAAGTGAAGTTCCAGCCATTAATCCAAGAGTGAATTTTTTTGCTCTTCTATCCAGGTAGTAGGAAGAATGAAGACTTTGTCCAGAATCGGTTTGAACACCAGCTACCCATTTTGCCTTAGCGTAAGGGTGGCGTTTCCAAGTTGAATCTTGAGAGGCGAATGCAGAAAAGCTTATTCCGCATAAGACTAGAAGTGTCAGTTTAAATATTTTCATTTTGAAATGATTTTTCATTTGATGTTTGCAAAAGTACACATTCGTTGCTCAAAAAACAATACATGTTGTATGAATTTATTTAAAAAAAATCTTCAATAATTATATAATTTATTGTAATTCAGATATTTAAATACATATAACATACCCTGAAGAGTGGCTGAAATTGAGCTTGTTTTTTAGCATAAATGCTACATTTTCATGCTTTGTCAACAATTCAAGACAATTCAATTTCCTTTCTTGTATCTGCTTGATATCAAAATAATTATGGAACGTATCATCAAGTTTTCTCAATGAGTTGATAACCTTTGATTTTTCAATTTCAAGCATTGATTTCTCAGCATTTTTAAGCGCTTTTTCATAGCTTTTTCCTAGTTCTACTAGTTTGATAAATTCAGATTTATCTATTTGGTTTACAGAGTCTTGAATTTTATTTTTAAGCAAATTAAATGTGTTTATTTCTTGACTTAAGTTTATGTCATTGGCCCCTAAACTAAGGATATGTTTTTCGGGATTTTGACTTATTAACAAATCTACTTCAGAAATATTTAGTTTTTTGAGCAAGTCCATGCTTTTATTTGGTATAATCCACACGCTAGGCCTCAAAAGCAGGCATGGCTTACTTATGTTATTGACTGTGAATAAATTAGAAATTTGAATCCAATAATTTATTTCAGCATTTCCACCAATGTAGGCTATGTTAGGTAAAATGGTTTCCTGAAACAATGGCCTCAAAACCGCATTTGGACTGAAGCGCTCTGGATGCAATTTAATGTCTTCTATAATTTCTTCTTTACTAAAAGTAATTTCCGTTCCAAGAACTGTGTAGCGATGGTTTTCAAAAGTTATTCTATTGCGAATCCCATCAGCCAAATAGAAAAAATTAATTTCTCTAGAATTGAGTTGGGTATGAAATCCCTTAGACTTAATTTCTTCGCTTGCATTGTTAAACACGTTGAAATTAACTTGGTCAAGTATGTCTTTTTCAATGGTATTTATAAATTGGGTTTTTAGCTCTTTTTTGTCGGCATCAAGACATACTAGGCCCATTGGCCCAAATACTTTGTGTGCCAATTTTATTGTCGCTTCTCCCAAAGTTTTTGATTTCACATAAATCTCTTCAATTTCTGAAAGCAATTGTTCGCTTTGAATGTTAAGCTTGACTTGTGATTTAATTTCTTCAATTGTTTTTTTGACTTCATCTAATTTGAATCTTCCGCAGGCACCTGTCTGATTTGTTTGCCAAGTGAATTTATGTCCAAATAAAACAGTGTCTTGGATCTCTTGGAAGTCGTGGTCTTCTGATGCAAGCCAATAGATTGGAATAAAGTTTTTTTCAGGGTATTTTAATTTTAACTCCTCTGTTAACTTTATAACTGCTAGTATCTTGTAAATGACAAAGGCAGGACCCAAAAATAAATGCAATTGCTGTCCCGTGCTTACTGTGTATGTGTTCGATTTAAGTAAACTTAGAATATTCGATTTTACCAGGTCGTTTTCTTCTAAATTGGACAGAAAACTATAGTCACTTTGTATGCATTTTACTAAGGTATTGCGGTAATCTTGGTCGAAATTTGCTTTTCCATCTAGCGCTTTTTCAATTGAATAGTATGGATTGTCTTCCCCTAATAGTTCTATTAACGACTTGTCTTTTGTAACAAAAGCTTTGGTCGTATTTGAGAGGCTATTTATTTCAGAGAGTTTGAATTCCATTTAAACAAGTTTGCCAAACAGATCAAAAGATTCAGCATCTATTATTTCAATAGTAGCAAAATCACCTATCCTTACGAAATTATCAGCTGCTTTAACCAAAACTTCGTTGTCTACTTCAGGTGAGTCGCCTTCGGATCGTCCAACAAAATAGGCGCCTTCTTTGCGGTCGAAAATAACTTTAAGGCTTTGACCAATCTTTGCCTGGTTCTTTCTCATAGAGATGTCTTCTTGCAAGGCCATTAATTCTTCCGCTCGTCTTTGCTTTTCTTCTGGAGGCACATCGTCAACCAGAGTGTGCGCATGGGTGTTTTCCTCATGTGAATAGGTAAAGACGCCCAAACGGTCGAATTCAAAATCTTGCACAAATTGCTTTAACTCTTCAAAATCTTCAATACTTTCGCCTGGGTGCCCAACCAGAATGGTGGTTCTCAAAGTGATTCCAGGTACTTTTTCTTTTATAGTATTAAGCAATTCATAAGTTCTTCTCCGAGTTATACCGCGCCTCATGATTTTTAAAACATTGTCGGAAATATGTTGAACAGGAATATCTAAATATTTACAAATATTATTTTCCTCAGCCATTAATGGCAAAATTTCTTCTGGGAATTGAGAAGGGTATGCATAGTGTAACCTAATCCATTCGAGACCATCAACCTTAGTGAGTGCCTCTAATAAATCTTTGAGTTTGCGTTCGCCATATAAATCTAATCCATAATAGGTGCTATCTTGAGCGATTAGCATAATTTCCTTGGTGCCATTTTTGACCAAATTTTTGGCTTCTAAAACAATTTGTTCAATTGATTTGCTTACGTGCTTGCCTCTCATTAGTGGAATCGCGCAAAACGAGCACGGCCTATTGCAGCCTTCACTTATTTTTAAATAGGTGTAGTGTTGAGGTGTTGTAGTTAGCCTTTCGCCAATAAGTTCATGTTTATAGTCAGCACCCAGAGCGTTCAAAAGCCCAGGCAATTCTAATGTCCCAAAAAAAGCGTCAACTTGCGGAATCTCCGCCTCTAGTTCATCTTTATATCTATGGGATAGACATCCTGTTACAAATAATTTATCAATCCTGCCAGCTTCTTTTTCGCTTACATAAGAAAGTATGGTGTCTATACTTTCTTGTTTGGCATTATCAATAAAGCCACAGGTGTTTACAACAATAATATTGGCATCGTTTTTTTCAGACTCGTGTGTAGCTTCTAAATCATTGCCTTTCAATTGGCTTAAAAGAACTTCGCTATCAACAAGGTTTTTGCTGCAACCAAGTGTGATAATATTTATTTTATTTTGTTTTAGAGATTTGGTGCGCATAGTTTATACTTCAAAAAGTGAATTCACAAATTCTTCAGGATTAAATATTTTTATGTCCTCTATTCCTTCCCCAGTTCCAATAAATCTAACAGGGATTTTAAACAAATCACTGACCCCAAGCACAACACCACCCTTAGCTGTGCCATCAAGCTTTGTAAGTGCCAATGAACTAACTTCGGTTGCGGCAGTGAATTGTTTGGCTTGTTCAAATGCATTTTGACCTGTTGATGCATCTAGGACCAACATAACATCATTGGGGCATGGTCTAGCACTTTGCTCATTACCCGTTTGATTTTGCTCAATTCATTCATTAAATTGATTTTGTTATGGAGTCTTCCTGCGGTATCGATAATTACGATGTCATAATTCTCGTTTTTTGCTTTTTCTAAAGCATCAAAAGCAACTGCAGATGGATCGGCATTCATTCCTTTAGAATAAAAGTCACAATCAACCCGCTTGCTCCAAATTTCCAATTGATCTACAGCACCCGCTCTGAAGGTATCTCCAGCTGCAAGAAGAACTTTATTGCCATGCTTTTTAAATTGATTGGCTAATTTTCCAATGGTTGTGGTTTTGCCTACACCATTAACGCCAACTACCATAAGTACATATGGCTTTGTTTGCTTGTCTAGTTTGAAGTTTAGCTCTTCCGTTTTTTTGTTTTCAGTTAAAAGCAAAGTGATTTCATCTCTTAGTAAAAGGTGAAGTTCATTTGAATTTAGATATTTGTCTTTTTTGACTCTTTTCTCTACTCTTTCAATAATTCTAAATGTGGTTTCAGTCCCTACATCGCTGCTGATTAGAATTTCTTCTAATTCATCAAGGAAACTTGCATCAATAGATGCTCTTCCAGAAAGTGCTTTGCCTAATTTCCCAAAAAAAGATTCTTTGGTTTTGTCTAAACCGAGTTGAGATGCCTCTGATTTATTAGCAGACGTTTTGTCTTTTTTAAAGAAATCAAATATAGACATGGTATTGGTGTTTAATAAAAAAGCCCCCGTTTCCGGAGGCTAACTTTTATATAAGATCTTATTATTTAAAATAGGTTTTAGCCTCTTCGCCGCTAATGATATCTTCTTTAAAAGAGTAAGCGCCATTTTTGGATTTTACTGCTCTAAAAACTTTAACAAAGTCTTTGCCTTCTCCTTCTTTTTTTAGTGTTGCAACAACCTTTTTTGCCATAATCTATAATTATTTAATTTCTTTGTGAAGTGTAACCTTTTTCATGAAAGGATTGTATTTTTTCAATTCAATTCTTTCAGTTGTATTCTTTTTGTTTTTGGTGGTAATGTACCTGCTCATTCCTGGTACGTCAGTGTTCTTTTGTTCAGTACACTCCAAAATAACCTGTATGCGATTTCCTTTTTTTGCCATGATTATATACTACCTTTTTTGAATACTCTATTAATTGCTTCGGTGATACCGATTTTATTTATTGTCCTGATTGCAGAAGTAGACACTCTTAGAGTAATCCATTCTCCTGTTTCAGGAATATAAAATCTTTTATCCTGAAGATTCGCGTAGAACCTACGCTTGGTTTTTCTATTACTATGAGAAACATTGTTTCCTGCTAGTGCTTTTTTTCCTGTAAGATCACAAACTCTTGACATGACTATAAAATTGGGAGTGCAAAGGTAGGGACAATGTGGATTAAAATCCAAATGTTTTTTCAATTTTTTTGATATAGGTCTCTAAATGCACCATTTCTAAGGGTATAGCAAATATTTATTTCTCGTAATTTTATAAGAATCAAGTCCACTTTGCCAAGATTGTCTAATTTCTGACACAGTTTTACCGGCAATTATTTGCTTTCTTAAACTGCTGGTTCCCGCTAATTTATCTATAAATTCAGTGAAAAAATCAGCCCTGTTTTTGCTTAATCGATAGGAAAGAACCAAGTAGTTTAAATTTATTTCAGATTCCTGATAGGCTCGGTAATTTCCATACCAGGTTAAATTGAAGCCCAAACAAGGAATTCCAAGACATTTTGGTTTTTCTGAGACACCTTTAATGCTTATTGGAGTAAAGGCATAATTCCCCCAGTCTAAGGCGGGCGATCCAAAGCATTGATATGGCGTGCTGGTTCCTTGCCCCATACTCATATTTGTACCTTCGAACAGACCTAAGGAAGGGTATAAATAAATCGAACTTTGGGTTTGTAGGTTTGGAGATGGTTTAATGGGTAAAACATAAGCTGTTTTGTGGGTGTAATTTAAGCAAGTAATTACCTTAAGCGAACACTGCACTCCGTTTTTAAGCCATGATTCACCATTGATCATTTGGGCTATTTCTCCGACGGTGCAGCCATGAACCAAAGGGATTTTATGCATGCCTACAAAACTTCTATACGCCGTGTCGAGCATCGGCCCATCAATATAATGTCCATTTGGGTTGGGTCTGTCCAAAACAATCATCGGAATAGTCATTTCAGCAGCAGCTTCCATGACATAATGCATTGTGCTGATATACGTGTAAAAGCGCACTCCAACATCTTGTATGTCAAAAATAATGGCCTCAATGCTATCTAAATCAGCTGCATTTGGTTTTTTGTGGTTGCCATACAGGGAAATGATTTTAAGTTTTGTTCGCTCGTCTCTTCCATTGTTAACGGTGGTGCCGGCACTGGCATTTCCTCTAAAGCCATGCTCTGGAGCGAAGAGACATTTGATTTTAATTCCTAAACTTAATAATGTGTCAACCAAATGGGTACTTTTGATGCAGCTGGTTTGATTTACGACCAAGGCAATCCTCTTGTTTTTTATTAAAGGCAGGTATGCAGCAGTTTGCTCAGCTGCAGTAATAATTTGCGCGTTACTTGTATTTATAACCCAAAGGCATAAAATAAAAAAGCAGTATACCTTTGATTTTGGCATACTGCAATGATAAATATTTATTCTTCAAAATGCATCTTTGCAAAAGAAGAATAATACACCTGCTAAACATTAAGCAGGTGCATTGTTTAGATTAATGGTCTAAATCACCAAATTCAATTTTTTCTCCTTTTAATTTTAAAATGAGTCTTAAAACCAAAATTAAGAATGGAACATAAATTAATGAAGGTGGCATCTCAAAATGATTTAAAACAATAATTGACTTTCTCTTAAGTCTTTCAGTTATTAAATACATCGATGGTATTAATAATAGAGTTAAAATAGTAGCGAATAATAATCCGAAAATCATCGTCCAACTTAAAGGCCCAAAAAAGGCCACACTATCACCACCAAAGAATATTTTAGGATCGAAATGGGTAAACAAGGTCTCAAAATTGATATTTAATCCAACGGCCAAAGGTATCAAACCAAGAATAGCAGCTGTAGCTGTCAAGATAACGGGAGTCATACGTGTTCTTCCCGCTTCAACAGTTGCCTCGTAAAGACTCATCCCGCCAGCACGTGAATACTCCGCAAACTCTACCAATAGTATTCCATTCCTGACAACAATTCCCCCAAGAGCCACAATTCCAATGCCTGTCATAACGATACTCATTTCCATTTTAAATATTGCAACACCCAGCAAAACGCCAATAATACTAAATATGATTTCAGATAAGATGATTAGGGGTTTTCCTATCGAATTAAACAAACCTACAAGCACCAACATCATTAATCCAATGGCAGTTAACATGGCATTCCCTAAGAAACTCATGGTTTCTTGTTGCTCTTCTTTGTCGCCTGCAAATTTTACCAAAACATTGCCGCTCGGTTTAAACTTATCCATTGCTACTTGAACCTTAGCAACCACTTCATTAGGGTTAAACCCTTCCTTTACATCAGATGAAATTGTAATAACCCGTTTGTCGTTTTTGCGTTTGATGCCAGCATAAGTATAATCATAACGTATGTCACAAACCGATGAAATTGGAACACTTCTTACAACTCCACCCATACTCATATCTCTATAGGTAATTTTTAAATTTCGGATGGTTTCAATGTCCATTCTTTGGTCGGCTTGATAGCGCAATTGAATTGGGTATTCGTCGTCTACATCTCTGAATTTAGAAGCTTCTACACCATAAACAGCACCTCTGATTTCCATCGCAAGTTGAGCGGCAGAAAGGCCCTCTCTTAGTGCACGTTCGCGGTCAATGTCAAAAACAATTTCTGGTTTGTTGCTAACAAAATCTGACTTCAAATTAGCAATACCATCGATTTTAGAATCAGCTAGGAATTTTTTTAGATTGTTTGAATTTTTTACCAATTCATCAAAATCTTCACCAATTATTTCAAGCGAAACCGGCTTAGGCGTTGGCGGTCCACTTACTTCTTTATTTACAACAATTTCTGCTGCAGGAATGTCCCACTTTAAATCTTGTAATTTCTTTAAATATATACTTGTTGATTCTCCATTTCTTTCCGAAAATTCAACAAAGGCAATTGCAATTTTACCTTTATTAGGGTAAGCATTTTGATCGCCATCTTGTGGGTCTGTAACGCCAATAGTTACATTGCTAATCATCGACTCAACAATTGGATTGTCTTTGCCAATAACCCCATTAACTTTAGCTTCTACCTGACGCATAACATTATTGGTAACTGCAGGATCGGTGCCTTCTGGTAATTTTACATATACATATAAACTGTTAGGGTCGCTGCCCGGGAAAAATACCACTTTAGGACTTCTTGCAACGAAGAAAACTATAGAAAATATAAATGTTATTAAGACTGCGAAAAGTGGTCTCCAAGGTTTTTTCAAACACCAAACCAATACTTTAGTATAGGAATTGATAAATCCTGGCCAAATGTTATTCTGCCATGCATTGATAACCTTGTATAACCACAAACGGTTGAGAACTAAGAATAGCGCAAGAAAAATAGTAAAGTTTCCTATTCCGACACTTCCGCTTGCGTAAGATACTAAAGCGATAATGCCATAGATCGCCAAACGCATGTAGGTCTTTTTATTTAACTTACCATAATTCTTGTTTTCCTCTTCTTTGGTTTTCATAAAGTCAACCGCAAAAACCGGGTTAATGATATAAGCAACAAACAATGAGGCAAGCAATGATATTATAAGTGTTACAGGTAGGAAGTACATAAACTTACCTATTATTCCACCCCAGAAAGCAAGGGGAATGAAGGGTGCTAGGGTGGTTATGGTTCCGGATAAAACAGGCATAAAAACTTCCCCTACAGCCATCTTTGCCGCTGTTTTGATGTCGCGTTTTCCATCGCCGAATAGCCTATGGGTATTTTCAATAACAACAATTGCGTCATCAACAACAATACCTAAGGCTAAAATGAATGAGAACAAAACAATCATGTTAAATGAGAAGTCAATACTTGGCATTACAAGGAAGGCAATAAACATTGACAATGGAACAGATAGCGCAACAAATAAGGCATTTGTAACGCCCATGAAAAACATCAATACGATGGTGACTAAAATAAATCCAATAATAATGGTATTAATCAAGTCATGCAGCATGGTTTTGGTTTTAGTGCTTTGGTCGCCTGTTACACTTATATCAAGACCTTTAGGAAATTCAGTAGCCTTCATTTCTTCAATTACTTTGCTGATTTTTTCTGATGCTTTTATTAAGTTTTCGCCAGAGCGTTTAATGATATTTAATGTGATCACATTTTTACCACTGCTACTAGAATAACTTTCTTTTTCTTTGAATCCATCTACAACTTGTGCAAAATCTCTAATAAATAACCTTGCTCCAGATTGAGAGGTTACGACGATGTTTTCGATTTCTTTTGGGTTTTGGAATTCACTCTTTATGCTCAAAGTTGGCTTCATGCCATTTAAGGGAACAGTGCCACCAGTAATGGTTAAGTTCTCTTGGCTGATAGCTCTTTGCACATCGCCAATAGTTAATTGGGCAGCTTGTAATTTGTATGCATCAATATTCACTTGGATTTCTCTTTCAAGTGCGCCAATGATTTTGACTTCGTTAATTTCGCTTAAACCTTCAATTCTGTCACCTAGGTTATCCGCATACTTCTTCAATTCTTTTAAATCGAAATTACCTGAAACATTAATGTACATAATTGGAATTTCAGAAAAAGCAATTTCTTTGATCATTGGCTCTCTGGTTAGCGTAGAAGGCATGTCGCCTCTAGCCTCATCTACAGCATCTTTTACTTTTTGTTTTGCTACGCTAACATTGATGTCGGTGTGAAATTCAACAACAATAACTGAAACGTCTTGCATCGATGTGCTATTGAATTTTTTAACACCTGAAATGGCTTTCAATCTTTTTTCGATTGGTTTTGTAATGGTGTTTTCAATATTTGTAGGTGAATTACCACCATTAACAGTGCTTATGTAAATGGTTGGAACCGTAATGTCCGGAAAATTCTCTTTAGGTAAAGAGTTGTATGCCATAATTCCTGCCAACGAAATAAATATCGTTATTAGATATACGGTAATTTTATTGTCTATGGCCCAACTTGAGGGCTTAAATTCTTTAATTTTATCTAACATATAGATGTTTGTTTATTGCACATTTTGCTTGATAGTAAACTTAATTTATTTTTTTACAATAATTTTATCGCCATCATTAACCAAGTCGTATCCTTCGGTTATCAGCAAATCTCCTTCTTTTAAACCTTCAGAAATCTCAGCCAAGCCATTGTATTCTTTGCTAATAACAATCGATTTTTTAACTGCAATTCCATTTTCAGCTACGAGTACAAAAGACTCTTCAATTCCTTTTTGAATAAATTTGACAGGAACAATGATTTGCTTTTTAGCAGATTGATAGTCGTTTATTTTTAATTTAGCAACCATATTTGGGTGNTATTTTTGACTATTCGGCAGCAAAATTTCAACTGTAAATGTTCTGGTCATATTGTTGATGGCTCTTGTTGCATAGTTTATTTTACCGGCAAAAGAATCATTCATATCAGGAAAGTATACCATAACTTGGTCTCCTGTTTTTACGCGCATTGAATAGCTTTCAGCAAGTTCAGCTTTCACTTTCAAGTTTGAGAAATTAACAACATTGATTGCTGCCATGCCCGGACTAACCATTTGTGCTATTTTTATGTTTACGGCATCAACAGTTCCGCTTATAGGCGAAATGATTTTGCTCATTCTCAATTGCTCATTTAAGGCGCCTAGTTTTTTCTCTAAACTTTCTTTGGTGGTTTTTGATTGTAATAATTGGATTTCCGTTCCAATATTTTGCTTCCATAAATTTTGTTGTCTTTGGAAAACTTGTTTGGCTAATTCTAGGTTGGTTTCAAGGTCAGATATTTGTTGTAAGATTGCATTGGCGTCAGTTTCTGCAAGAACTTGACCTTTTCTAACTTCGTCACCTGATTTAACATTTATTTTTGTGATTAGTCCAGGAATTTGAGATGAAAGTGAAACGTTTTCATCTGCGTCTACGCGTCCTTGCACGTCAATGTATGTTTTGAAGTTTTCTAAAACCAAAGCTGTGGTTTTTATTTCTAATAATTCTTCGAGTTTCTTACTTGTGTCAAGTTTTGCAATGTCTAATTCTAATTTAGAAATTTTGTCTTGAGTTTCTTTAAGTGTGGTTTTGAGTTTTTCTAATTCTTTTTTCTTTTGGTCTAAAGAATTGCTGCTGCAAGCAGTAAATAATAGGGCAACGATTGCTATTTGGATTAGGGTCTTCATCTGAATGAATGGTTATTTGTATTGTATTAAAGTTTGATTGATTGTCCTAGCGCAACTTGGAAATCTAGTTTAGCGACTAAAAGGTCGTAAACAGCGCTTAAGTAGTTTGTTTGGGTTGTTTTCAGGTCTTGAATAGACGTAGTAAGTTCTAAATTGCTACCTACACCTTCATTGTATTTAATGTTGGTTATATTAACTATTCGCTTTGCTAAATCTAGGTTTTCAGTTTGTTGAACAACATATTCCATAGCTCTTAAGTACTTAAGCTTGGTTTGCTGCACTTCAAGGTCTATCATGTTTTCAACCTTATGGATGGTGTTCTCAGTTTTTAATTGTTGAATTCTAGCTTTTTGAATTTTAGCATCGTTTGCAAATCCACCGAAAATTGGAACATTGGCTTGAAGCGCTAAAAATGAATTTCCATACCAATTGCTGTAGTCAATTTTTTCTCCAAAATTACTTTGTTGAACAGTAAAAGCGCCTGCAAGGTTTGGCAATTTGCCGTATTGGTATCGCTTAACATCCATTTTATTAAGCACCAATTGCTGCTTCAAGATTTGAAAATCAGATCGTTTGTCTAAATCAACTTTTGTAGAGGTGTCAGCAACATTGAAGCGGGAGTTCAAGTCGCTAATATTGTCACTTAATGTAATGTTAATGTCTTGTTCCAATCCTATTTTAGCTTTTAACAAGCCAAGCACTATACTGCATTGGTCTTTTAATTTTTGTTTGCTAATTTCTAAATTATTGAGTTGCAATCTGATTCTATCGACATCCAAAGATTCAGTAAATCCTTCTTTGTTTAAAGCTTTTACTTGATTGTATGTTTTAGTTAAAGTTTGACAAGATGCATCAAGTAAGCTGATATTTTCGTTTGCAATTAATGCAAGGAAATAGGTTTTTGCCACGTCAATTTTAATGTCCGCCTCTGTTTTGCTGGAAATTTTCTTTGACATACCTGTAAATTCTATTGCAGCTTTCAGACCAAGGAAATAAGTGCCATCCAACAGCAACCATGAAACGTTTATTGCAGCCTGTGTGGTATAAGTATTGCCAATTCTTATAGGTGTACCTACCCCATTAATTGGGAATACAAAAACTTGTTTTTGAATAGCGTCTTGAAAGTTTATTTGGCCTCTAACTTGCGGAATGCCAATTGCTTTTATTTCTTTAACTGTCTGATCTGCAATAGCAATATCGGCGTAGGCGTTTTTAAGATCAGGGTTGTTGGTCATTGCATAATCAATGGCTTGACTTAAGGACAAAGACATTGTGTCGTTTGTTTTGTTTTGGGCAAACAAGCCCAAGCTGCAAGTAAATGCGTAAAACAGCATTAAAGAACCTAGCCTTTTTTGCTTGTTCTTGGAATATTTAAGGGGATACATGGTGTAAAAATTGTTTTAAATTATGGCGTTTTCTAATTTAGTGTATCGTCCATTGTTATGCTTTTGATGCCATAGAGCATAAAAAGTTTTTCTGTTGAATTGCAAATTTTTGATAGCATAGTAAAACCGGCCGCGAAATAACAAAATAAACTTCGGAAACAAAAATAATCTTCAAAGTTTCCTCTGAAAAATGGACCAACAGATAACTTGGGCCGATGAAAGATGCTTTAATTAAGTATGTTATTGTTTGTTTTCTTTTTTTGACAATTGTTTAAAGACATAATATTGCAATATTTTACTAAAAATTACAGACTTAAAAGGAATAAATGTAAT